>Ga0214168_1000101_pt1 | contig 32558 bp, 46 predicted proteins | sample LakMenepilimnion_FD_153002 | JGI IMG/M metagenome (GOLD analysis project Ga0214168, IMG submission 153002) | Freshwater microbial communities from Lake Mendota, WI - Practice 29OCT2010 epilimnion v4 | ecosystem: Environmental > Aquatic > Freshwater > Lake > Epilimnion/Euphotic zone | place: Lake...
AATGTATCAACAACTAACAATGCTTGTATAGAAGGTATTGCTGATTTAGTATATGGTAAAGGATTATATTCAAAGGATTTAGTAAAGAACGATGTATTACAAAAATTAATTCCACAGGAAGAAACTAAAAAGGTAGCATTTGATTTAAAATTATTTGGTAATGCCGCATATCAAGTTTATTGGAATGATGAACATACTAAAATAATTAAGATGTATCATATTCCTGTTCAATATTTGAGAGCAGAAAAGATATATTCTAATCCAAGAATAGAAAACTATTATTATTGTGTTGATTGGGATGACCAGAGAAAGGTAAAAGATAAAAAGAAAATACCTGCTTTTGGAACATCTAAAGATAAAATGGAAATCCTTTACATCAAACATTATTGTCCAGGTTTATACTATTATTCCCTACCTGATTGGGTTGCAGCAATGCAATTTAGTATTTCAGAAGGTGAGATTAGTAATTTACATTTTAATAATATCATCAATGGTTTCTTACCATCTGTTATGATTAATTTTAATAATGGAGTTCCAGCACCTGAAGAAAGACAAACAATAGAAGATTTAGTTCAAGCTAAATTTACAGGAACAGATAACGCAGGTAGATTTATGTTATCATTTAACGATGACCCGAATACTAAACCTACTTTGGATATTATTGATATTCCTAATTTGCATGAGAAGTATGATTATGTTGCAGAATACACACAAGATAGAATATTAGTTGCACATAGAGTGACCAGTCCATTACTATTTGGTATAAGAACTAAAAATAATGGTTTCTCTTCTCAAAGTGAGGAAATGAAAACAGCATTCTCTATTATGCAAACAATGACAATCTCTCCATTCCAAAACTTAATATTAAATGCATTAGATTATGCATTGACAGAAGGTGGATGGGATGATATGGGATTATACTTTGAACAATTAACTCCATTAGTAATCTTATCTCAAACTGCAGAAGAAACTGGTAAGACGGTTGCACAGGTTGAAGATGAAACAAATGATGCAATGGAAAATCCTGCAACAACTGATGATACTGCAGAACAAACGATAATAGAACCGAAACCAACAGAAGAAATGGAAGGATTTTCTATGTTGAATTTAAACAATAAAGAATACGAAATATTTAGATAATATGAGCTACGCATTATTCATAAACAGAAATGATATTATAAAGAACTCACCATTACAAGGTGCAATTGATGCAGATGCTTTATTGCCTTTTGTAAGAACTGCACAGGATAAATACTTAAAGAATTTATTAGGAACTGTCCTATTTGAATATCTTCAAGCACAAATCACAGCAGGGACTGTTGGTAGTTTATCTTCATATTATCAAGACCTTTTAGATGACCACATTAAAAATACTTTGATATGGTATGGTTGTGTTGAGTATATACCATTCTCATCTGTGCAATTTAAATCAAATGGTGCAGTGAAACAACAAAGTGAACAAGGTATTGCACCAACTAAATCAGAAATAGATTATCTTTTGAATAAGGCATTGAATAACGCTGATTACTATGCATTGAGATTACAAAACTATCTAATTGCATATTCAAACGAAATTCCACAATACTTACAGACAGTAGGTAATCAAACTCAAATATATCCTGACCAAAGTAATCAATACTTCGGAGGAATACAATTATAATACTATGGCTCAACAAATTGTTCATAACACAGGAACCAATTACACTCTTTATTATAATACTCTTAATTACTTTAAGACTATAATGAAGAACCATCCATCTATACAGGTTGTCACACAGGGTGATATAACTAATATAGATAATGAGCAGTTTCCTGCGTATCCTTTTGGAAATATCCTTATTACCGATACTTCTTTTGGAACAAATGTGACAAACTTCACAGTCCAATTGACAATTGCTGATAAGATTAAAAATAAAAATAACGAAAGTAATCCAACCACTAACGCACAGACAGTTCCTTTCTTTGGTGTTAATGATGTAGTTGATATTCATGCAAATACATTAGCAATACTAAACGATTTAACTTCGTATACACAAAGAGGAGTTGCAGGTTTTGAAATACCTGGTGAAATACAATGTGCTCCGTTTAGTGACCAGTTCAATAACGGACTGGCAGGGTGGGTAGCCACATTTACTCTGACTACTCACAACGATAAAAACCGTTGTCTTTTTTTTTTAATTAATCCGAGTGGTAGTGGATATTTAATTGATGAGTGTATAATAGGTGGTGAATACAAAGCAGTAATTCAACAACCTGTGACAGAAGGACAAGTTTTTTCAACAAAAACTTTTCCAGTTTGGACACCATCATTACAAAATTATACAGGATTAAGATGTTTCACTGTCGGTGATACATTTGAAGGTGAGGATGATTTTGATTTTGTAAACTTACAAGTTCTACCATTACCATTAAGTGATTATGGAACTTGTGAAAATTGTGAATTATGGATTAACCCAAAAGTATGGTCAACAACACCAGAGACTTGGGATTTAGCTCCAGTAAATGCCTTTAGAGAGTGGCAATATGAATAAAATATAAAATAAAAATAAATGGGAAGTTTAAGTTCATTATATGTATCGCAGTCGTATCAATCCTTATTACATTTAGGAAGTGATAGTTCATTTTTTCCACCACTAGCACCAGCACCGCAAGGTTATATAACGGTGCAAGATGGTTTAGGATATAATGCAGGATTTGCTATATCATCATCAGGAGATATGTTCTTCTCTAAATCTGTAATAGTAAATGAAGATTTAAGTATTAATGGTGATTTAGATGTTGATGGAAACTTTATTGTTTCAGGAACCTTTGACATAGAAGGTAAGGTGACTGTGAATGATAATGTAAGAGTTAATGGTAATTTGGAAGTGAGTGGTGCAACTACTTTAACAGGTAGTTTAGTAGTAAGTAATCAAATCACTGCATCAAATATGTTTTTAACGAACAATTTGGTAGTTAGTGGAACAATCAATGCATATGAGATAATAACAACGATAGAAAGTTCATCCGTTATATTCTCATCTGGGTCTAATATTTTGGGAGACACTACTGCAGATACACAAACCCTTATCGGTGATGTGATAATGTCAGGAAGCAGTTCTTTGACCGGTTCTATGGGTATTACAGGCAACTTAAATGTTTTAGGAAATATTTCATCATCAACTTTAAGTGGTGTTGGTAATGTATTTTTATTTTCTCAAAGTGTAGATGCTAGATTAGACTTTTTAGAAGGCCCATTCTCTACATCAGTTGATTTAAGATTAGACCAATTAGAAGCATTTAGTAGTTCTTTACAGGCTGACTTTGCAACACAAGCAGAGTTAACACAAACTGCATCTTTCTTACAAAATCAAATTAATCAAAAATTAAATACTTCATCATTCAATGCATACACGCAATCAACTGATAATAGATTAAATACTCTATCATCATTTACTGGAAGTTATGCAACAACGGGTAGCAATACATTTATTGGTAATGAAGTATTTAGTGGAAGTGTAAGAGGTGTAGTAGTTCCTTTGACAATCAGTTCTCAAACAGCAAGTATGGATTGTTCATTAGGTAATTTCTTTACATTAACATTAGTTGGTGGAACAAATACACATTTAACTGCAACGAATGTTCAACCTGGTGAAACTATTGGTTTAAGAATAACACAACCGGCAACAAACGGAACATTAACTTATAGTCAAACACTTAAATTTCCTCAAGCTTTCCCATATATTGCAACACCAATCACAGGAGCGGTAGATATTTTATCTTTCCAATCTTATGATACGACTGCATTATACGGAGTTGGAGTAAACACAATGATATAGTATGTATATACCTTCAACATTTTTTAGTTCTCAAGGTGCATGTATTTCTGCATCAGTATCACCTATTACAGGTAGTGGTGTAATAACATCTGGTAGTTTTATATCTGCAAGTGTTCTTTATCAATACTATAAATTTGAAATGAGTGATTTGGAAGGTTATGCTCTTACACCATTTACTGCATCTTTAAACATATTAAGTGGGTCAACTGCTCAAGCTAAATTATTAATTGTTGGTGCAGGAGGAAGTGGTGGTAGTGGAAGTCCAGGTGGTAGTTTTGTAGCTGCTGATTTTGCAGCAGGTGGTGGTGGCGGTGGTGGAATTGTATATTATAATCAACTTCCAATAACTTCAGGAAGTTATAGAATAGAAGTAGGTAGTGCAACACTTCCACCTCCAGGAACAGTAGGAGCTAAAGGAAAAGATAGTAAGTTTTATTATACAAATGTATATACACCATTTACATCATCTGTATTCACTGCAGTAGGTGGAGGTGGAGGTGGATTTGGATATTATGACTCAGCTCAAGTAGGTGCAGCTGAATGTAAAATATTTTATGGTGCTGCAGGTGGAACAGGTGGTGGTGTTGGTAGAAGTGCAGGCCCACAAGGAGCTTGTGATGAAAATACAAATGGTTCAAATCCTTTACCTAATTTATATAGAGATATACAATACAATCCACAAGGATATGCCGGTGGTTATCTATTTAATGGATATCCTAATTTTTCAGTTATTTCAGCAACAGGTGGAGGAGGTGCAGGAAACAGCGGTTCGACTTTAACAGTCAATGAACAAGCTTTTGGTTTATATGCATCAAATGGTGGTGATGGATTGAATTTTAATTTAACAGGAACTACAATTGGTGTTTCACCAGGAGGTGGAGGCCAAGCTGGTGGAGATACTGGTAGAATTGGAACATGTGTAAACTCCGGTAGTGCATATGGTAGAGGTGGACAAGGTGAAAGAGATAATAATCATACATCAATAAACTTTGGTTTAGCAGGTGTTGTAATTATTGCATGGCCAATATGTTTAGTAGATAGTGATAATTGTAGAGAATATGTAATTAATGGCGGAGCAACCGGTGGAACAATGACATATCTTCCATGTGACTCTCAAACTCTTACAACTACAACAATTGATTTTGGATATACAGGCTCTGCATGTTTATATAAAGCTGGAGGGTATCCTACTACAACTGGAACTGTCACTTTAACAGAAACAGGAAGTTGTAATACATTTATTCCAATTGCACCTAGCGTGACATGTCCAACTGGAAGTGTAAAAACACCTGTTTATGTTTATAACTGGTCAATACCTGGTCAATGTTATCCTACACCTACATTTTGTCAAAGACAATTTTATCCAACAAGAACTTTAAATTATGTGGATGTAAATGCAGTATCTCAAAGTGTAAGTGTTGGTGGATGGTTTACAGGAACAGGACAGGTTTGTGCAAGAGCAGTTCCAACTCCAACAATAAGTGCAGGAACTGTCACAAATTCAGGTTTGATTTGTGGATATTATTGTGTATAAAAAATAAACTATGGCAACTCTATTAGAAACGGCAGCAAAATTAGGTAGTTTAACTGCAAAATATGCACCAAAGAAAACTGGTAATCTTAAAAAGAGATTAAGAGAATATAATACAGGTAGAAACATATTAGGTGGTAAAAACTCCTCACAATCTGAAAAACAAATCATTGAAGATTTAAAGAAAGGAACTTACTCATTACAATTTGATATTGAGGTAGGGCCTCCTGGTGCTGAGTATGGTATATGGTGGAATAATCCGACTGTCTCTAATACTGTCAAAAATCAAACTACCGGAAATAAAGATAAAATTAATTTTGCTGAGAAAGCATATCAATCACCAGAGTTTCAAAAAGCATTGGATGATTATACACAAAACCTTGCAGCTAAGGTTGCAGATTACATTGCAATACAGATAGAAAAAGAGTTAACATCATAGTATCAATTACTTTTTGTTAAAAAATGGTTTTATAATAAAGGAAATTAATGGCTTTATCATTATTACAAACACCAGCTAGTTGTTCATTTGCTCAATCACCTATTATATTTTCATTAAGTGAAAGCAATACAGCAACTCTAACATCATCCTCATTTCAATATATGGGTGATTTATATTATTGGCAAGGAGGATTAAATGCATCTTCATCTGCTGCTAATTACACTATTGCAAAATTTCCAAATACTGCAAATGTAGGTTTGTTTGATTTGAATAGAATAATCAATTCAACTCTTACAGATTATGCACAAGCTAATACATCAAATGTAATATATTTTGCAGTAGATTTTTATTGGCAATATTTTACAGGAACTTCATTTGTGACCGGTTCACATTTAAAATCTGCAACTTATAAAGCAGTTGATGGATATGGTATTTTCCAAGAAACTATTGGACAACAAATACAAACAACAACTCCATACTGGCCTTTGATGACTGATGGGCCTGCAACACAATCTGCATTTATAGAAAATAGAGGATTGAGTGGTGTGTTTGCAGGAAATGTAGGAGCAACACAACCAACAAAAATAGTTTATGTTGGAAATACAGGAACAGGTGATTTTACTTTAACATCAAACGATAGTTCATCTGCTCAAATATCACAATATCCAATAGGGCCATCTCAACCAGGTTTTCCTATTTCAACAACAGGATTAACTTATTTTACAGTCCAAGCATACAATAGTTCAACTCCATTAGGAAGTGCAATTAGATACAATATTGATTGTGACCAGAAATACCCTAATGTAAGAATTAAATGGAAGAATAGATACGGTCAATTTGATTGGTTAAACTTCTATATGGTTAATAGACAGGCATTCCAAACAGAAAGGAAAAACTATCAACCACAATTAGGAACATGGGAAAGTTCAACTCTTTCTTATCAAAGTTATGATACTGCAAATACTGCATATATCGTAGATAACATACAAACTTTACAAGTAAACACATTTTGGTTGCCTGAGTCTTATAATGATATCTTAAAGGAATTATTAGTATCTGATGAGATTTATTGGATTACAAACGAAACAACAGGTGCATTAAAACCGATTAGTATCATATCTAATAATATACAATTTAAAACTGGAGTAGTCGATAAATTAATTCAATACCAATTTGAGTTCCAATTAGGACAACCATATAAATTGATAATGTAATGGGTATAATATCAACACAAGCGTTTACTTTCCGATTAGTAGCAGACGGAACACAATTAGATATATTTCAGGATGAAGATATAAAGTTATCTAATAATGTGACTGGGTTATTTGATGTAGGTGTTTTACCTGCTGATTTTACTCGTCAGATTACCCTTCCAGGAACAAAAGTGAATAATGCATTCTTTGAGCATGTTTATGATATTAGTATTGTAAATCCATTTCTTTTTGCAACAAATATTAAAGTGCCTTGTTATATAGATTTTGACTCTGTTTATTTGATTGAAGGTTATCTACAATTGAATAAAGTAAATGTTAAAGCAAATAAATTTATTGAGTCTTACGAAATTACTTTGTATGGTTCTTTATCATCATTTGCAAGAGATATCAATAGAAACTATTTAACTGATTTAACTTCATTAGCAATTTATAATCACACTTCATCTTACGATAATATTACAGCAAGTTGGAATGGTAATTTATTTAGTGGAGATATAGTTTATCCACTTGCAGATTATGGTAGTGGATATAGATTTACACAAGGTGGATTAGATTTATTTGGTATGGATGATGTGGATGGTGCATTGACAGTTCAAAATTTTAAACCTGCAATTAGAGTTAAACCTGTATTGGATGCAATATTTGCAGAAGCAGGATATTCTTACTCATCATCATTTATGAACCAAGCGTTTTTAGATGATGTTTATATGGTTTGTAATAATTCATTAAAATATCCTGAATATACAGGTGTTGATTTGGAAACATATGGTAAGATAAAAATAGGTGCAATTAGTGGTAGTGGTATGACAGATGTTGTATTGACTAGTGGAAGTTGGAATACATTACCTTGGTATAATGAATTATCTGACCCACAAGACTTTTATAATAATGGTGCATATAAAGTTGAACAAACAACTAACTTAAAAGGTGCATTAAACATAAACATAAATGTAAGTTGCTCGGTAAATAATATGCCAGGTACACTTTCAGCAAATGGAACATGGCAAATCCGTATGTTAGAAACAGGTAGTTCAACTCCTTATTCTACACAAGCAGTTCAATCTTTTATTTACTTCTTTGATGAATTACAACAAAGTAGAACTGGTGGTATCAATACAACATATGAGTTAGCAAGTGAGTTTAAATTTAATAGTATACCAGCAGGTAATTATTATTTTCAAATCCGCCAATCACCTAATTTTGCACCACCTACTGGACAACCTGTCGTGACATTAGACCCACAAGGAAGCTCTAAATCTTTTTTAGAAATTAGACAAGTTAATCAAGCTGCCGATGGTAGAGTGTTGGATATTCCATCTAACATGCCATTTGGAACACAGGGTATCAAACAAATTGATTTTATATTAGGATTACAAAAGAAATTTAATTTAGTAATTTATCCGGATAGAACTAAATCAAATCATTTTATTATTGAAACATTTAATAATTGGTATAAGACCGGACAAGTAAGAGATTTTAATAAATACATTAATTTAAATGATACAATTGAAGTAATCCCTGCAAATAGTCTTGCTGTAAATAAATTAAACTTCGGAGATACTTTAGACCAGGATTATATTTCACAACAATTCTCAAAGGAAGTAAATAGAGAATACGGAAAATCTTATTACACAGATACAACAAACTTTTATTCACAAGGTTCATTTGATGTTAAAACTACATTTGCATCTACTCCATTATCTAGAATAGCAGGAACAGGTCTTTCAGGTAGTGTAGGTGGAATTAATCCTCAACCAAATGTATTTTCAATTGGAACATATAAAGTTTCTTATGTTAGTAATGCAGGATTAGTTTGTGGAAACTTTACAGAGGCTGCATTCTATCAATTATACACAGATACAGGCACATTCCAAAGTGGTAAAATTGCATACACAGACCCTTATGGAAACAATCCTGTTATTGGATTTAATTGGATGGTATTTAATACCGGTGGTGGTGCAAATGAAATATATTCATTAAATTCATCAACCGGAGAAATTGGATATGGAACCGGGTTCTTCTGTTAAAATAAAATATTATGAGTCAAATTATACCAATATACATACCAACATATATTTCCAATGCAACCTTTGCACCGGCTAGAGTTTTACCTCGTTTACTTTTTTACAATGGTTTGATAGATTGTGAAGGTTATTATATTGAAAGTGGGTCAGCTGCCTTTGGTGGAGTGACATATGAACAAAATGTATTTCCATATTTTGACAACTATAATGTAGTAAGTGGTAGTTTTCCAACAACTGATAGTAAATCATTACTTTTTAATAATGAAAATGCAGCTTATGGTGAAATACCAACAGATAGTTTATATTCAACATATTGGTCAACTTATGTAGGATTATTGTATGACCCTAGAACGAGATTATTAAATTGTTCTGCAATTATTCCTTTGAAAGATTATTATGAAATACAATTAAACGATATTGTAAATTTCAGAGGAAACTATTATCATTTAAGAGCAATTAATGATTACTCACTTAAAACAGGTGAATGTAATTTACAATTATTAGGGCCAATCATTCCTGATACATTTGCATCTGCTGAAAGCAATACGCCAACAACTACAACAACTACAACAACATCGACTACTACAACATCGACAACAACGACATCGACTACTACAACGACAACGACCACAACTACAACTACTTTAGCACCTGATTGTTCTAGTTATCAAATAACAAATACAAACTCTTCAACAGGATATTGGAGTGCAACTGGATGTGGTGGAAGTGGAGTTGGTGGAACTGTTGATGGAAATAGCACGGTATTTACTGGATGTATTGTCACAGGAACAATTGGAGGAAGTCCTAATTTAATATTCTCCGTAAACGCTATTTGTTAATATGAAATGGATATCTGCACAACCTGCAACAATCTATTATGCATGGCAAGTAGAAGTTTATATAAATAATTTTGTAGAAAATGGGGTTTCTCCTAACGATATTCATGTTCTATTTCTTGTGGATGGTGATTTACCGAAAGAAATTCAACTTTTGCAGAGAAATTATCCGTTCATTCATTTTTACTTTTATAATGATAGTAGGAGTGATAAGTCTTATATCCCTTCTATTTATTTTAATGCAGTAAAACAACATTTTAGAGCATTCCCTGAATTAGAGAATGAAATAATAATGTTTCACGATAGTGATACAATATTGTTAAAACCATTTGAACAAAATTGGGAATTACTTGCAGATAAGATTTGGTATTTTAGTGATACGAAATCTTATATCAATTACGATTACATCATGCAAAAAGGTGAAGATGTATATCAAAGAATGTTAGATATAGTTGGATTGGATGGTATAATAGCAAAGATATGTAATTCAAATTCAGGTGGTGCACAACATTTAATTAAAAACTCTACATACTCTTTTTGGAATAAAGTTGAAAGGGATAGTATTCAGTTATATAAAATGTTTTGTGAGACAGAACATCTATACCAAAAAAAACATGATGGTGATTATCCAATACAAAAATGGACTGCAGGAATGTGGTCATTACTTTGGAATGCATGGTATTTTGGAAATGAAGTAAAGATTAGTGATAAGTTATCTTTTTGTTGGGCAACTGATAAAATAGAATTTATGCAAGGTAAACAATTCTTACATAATGCAGGAGTGACAGAAATGGCTCAAAATTTGTTCTATAAAGGTGGATATACAAATACCTTACCTTATGGAATAAACCTCCAAATTTCACAGGATTATTGTTCTTATGAGTATTATAAATGGGTAGAGAAAGTAGGTAGTAAATCCAACATCACTTATATATCTTAATTTAATTGTTTATATAGTATGATAAAGGTAATTATTGATATTTTGCAAACAAATGAGTTTTACGGAATAAGTGAAAATGTTGATATTGCAAAAGGTAAATACGCAACTCCATATAATTGGAAAACATTAGGTAAACACATCAAACGCAGATTATGGCCGAAAAGAAAGTGACCGTTAATTTAGATATTAACTCTAACATAGAGCCTACAATTGCTAATCTAAAAGCATTGAAATTACAATTGAAACAAACTGCTGCTGGTAGTGAGGATTTCAAAAAGTTAGTAGGTGCTATTGATGATTTAGAGGATAAAATCAAAGGTGCTAAAAATCAATCAGCTGATTTAATTGACTCATTAGAGTCAGCAGGTGGCCCAATTGGTGCATTAGCTGGAGCTTTAAATAAAGCAAAAGTTGCAACGGTATCATTTGGTGCTGCATTAAAAGCAACAGGTATTGGTTTAATCGTTTCACTTATAGGTGGATTGGTTGCTGCTCTATCAAAGTCTGAAGAGACAATGAAGAAGTTTGAACCAATCGTTATAATGTTTGAACAGGCATTAAATGGTGTATTGGGTGCATTACAACCCCTAATAGATGGGTTTATTGAATTAGCACTTAATGTAATGCCGTATGTGACGCAAGCATTCAAAGTAGTTTATTCATCCGTCACAGCTGTATTCCAATCTCTTGGTAAATTAGGTGGAGCAGTTGTAAAATTATTTAAAGGTGATTTCAAAGGTGCATGGGAAGATGCAAAAGCAAGCGTGACATCCTTTGATGATAATTACAATGCAGCAGTTGGAAGATTTGAGCAAGGTCAAAAGAAAATGACTAAAACTCAAAAAGAAAACCTTAAAGAACAAAAGAAAGATAGAGATGAAGCTGCTGAAGAAGCAAAGAGAAAAAGAGAAGAAGAATTAAAAGAATTGTTGGATGGTCAGAAAGAAGCATTTTTAGAATTACTTTCTGAAAGAGAAGCAGAGGAATATAAAGTAAATGAACATTATTCAAAACTATTATATCTTGCAACAAAGTATGGTGATGATACAACTCAATTAAAAGAAGCACAGGCAAATGCACTTGCTGAAATTGATAAGAAGTATAGAGATAAAGAAAAAGAAAAGGCTGAAAAGGATGCTGAAGAAAAGAAGAAGTTAGCAGATGAGTATGCAAAGTTTCAGTTAGACCAATACGAAAAAATTAAAAAATTAGAGGAAGATAGACAAGATGTGACATTTAAAACCAATCAAGCGGTATCACAATCGTGGGTTGATTTAGGTTCAAATATTGCAGGTATCTTCGGTTCATTGATAAATGTATTTGAACAGGGTAGTTCTATGGCAAAAGCATTTGGTATTGCACAAGTTGCAATCAATGCTGCATCTTCTATCGGACAGATATTAGTAAATGCTAGAGCTGCACAATTTGAATACGATAAAGCAATTGCAACAGGTAATGCAGCAATATTAGCAGGTATTCCAAAATTAGTAAACCCATTCACTGCAGCATTAGGTGTTGCTGAAATTTCAGCAGGTAAAGCAGCAGTAGCGGGTGGTATTGCAGGTAAGGCAGCTGTGAAAGTAAATACAGGTTTGCAAGTTGCAGCAGTTGGTGTATCATCTGCAGCACAAATTGCAGCAATCTTATCATCGGGTAAAGGTAAATCAGGTGGAACAGGTGCAAGTGCAGGTGGAACTGCAATACAAGGTTCATCTATTCCAACACCACCGACAGTAGCAAGCGTGACTGCACCTCAAATACAAACAACAGGTGGACAAAATCCTACACAACAAATAGGTGAAACAATATCAGCAGCACAAAAACCAATCCGTGCATATGTTGTAAGTGGAGATATTAGTTCTGCACAGGCATTAGATAGGAGAACTTCTAGAGCTGCAACATTTAGTGGAGGATAACTATTTTATAAGATTTTAATGTTTATATAACATGGTAAGAGATAAAAATACAGAAGAATTATTTGAACTAGTATTAGTCGATGAGGAAGATGGTGTATTTGCTAATTCATTAGTAGCATCACCGGCCATAGAAAGAGATTATGTTTGGTTAAATAAACAATATAATTTTGAAGCAGTTAATGATGAAAAGATGTTAATTGCAGGCCCTATGTTAGTGCCTAATCAAAAGATACTTCGTTTAAAAGAAGATGGAACTAAATACTGGGTATATTTCAAACCTGAAACCATCGAAAAGATTTCCAGAAAGTTTATGAAAAATAAACTATTATCAGAGGTGACATTAGAGCACGGAAATAAAACATCTGGAATTACAATGGTTGAGAGTTGGATAGTTGAAACTCCAACAAAAGATAAATCAAACTTATACGGATTTACATTACCAAAAGGAACATGGTTTTCAATTTATTCAGTTGAAGATAATCCAAAGGTATGGGAAAGAGTAAAGCAAGGTGAATTTGCTGGCTTCAGTATTGAAGGGATTTTTGAACACAAGAAGAGCAACATTACTTTATCATTAGAGAAAGATATTAATGATTTTACAGAAGAAGAAGCAGAAATCTTTTTAGGTCAAATCAAAGCAATTATAAAGAAGGATAAAAGATTTAAGAAAAGAGAAAGAATAGAATTTGAGTCTTATTCAGATTATCCAGAAGGAGTTAAGAACAATGCAAAGAGAGCGTTGGATTGGGTAGAAAAAAACGGATGGGGTTCTTGCGGAACTGCCGTTGGTAAGCAGCGTGTAAACCAGTTGGCTAAAGGTGAACCTATCTCGGTGGATACAATCAAACGCATCTACTCATATGTTAGTAGACATGAAGTAGATTTGGAAACATCAAAATCATTCGGGGATGGATGTGGTTATCTGATGATGATGAGTTGGGGAGGGTTAGCAGCAGGTAGATGGGCACACAATAAATTAAAAGAATTAGGATTATTACAAGAGAATGCAGAAGGTGTTCCACATTATACTGCTGATGGTAAATTATATACAGGTCCAACACATAAAGGTCCTGATGGTAGATTAATGACAGGAGCAGTTCATACTGAAACTAGTGAATATCTTTATCATATAGAAGAATTGGAAGCACAACCATCTATTACATCATCTTATCCAGGTGAAGTTGCTAGTGGTAGTGTAGCACCAGCATTGAAATAATATGAACCAAGAAACTTACATAAAGAATATAGATAGATTTGCATTACCAAAGGTATCAATATTGGAGTTTAAGAGAATGTTGAAAAGAACATCTTCTACAAACACAATGGAGATAAAGTGGAGAACTGCAATACCACCAACACATAGAACTAAACACGAAGTATTTTGGGGTGATAACTTTTCAGCAAGTGACCAAAGTTTTACAAAAGAAGCTGAAGGTATGGTTAATTTGGAAGCACCTAATACAATAGAAGGTTGGAGAACCCTAACATACGATAATATATCTTCATTTAAATTTGAAGGTAAATCATATACGATAATTTATTAAAAAAATATTATGCCAGTTAAAGTAAAACCAAACGAGAAAGAGGCTGATTTTATTGGAAGATGTATATCAGAAGAAGTATCAGCAGGATACGAACAAGACCAAGCTGCAGCTATTTGCTACTCTTATTGGAGAAAAGATAATATGAGTAAGATAACCGATACATCTGCAAAAGTAATGGCTAAAGTAGCATACGATACTGATTTTAGAGGTATCAACTTATTTGCAGAAGATGGATTAGAAGGAGCATGTTGGGAAGGATATGTTGCAATAGGAATGAAAGAGTTAGATGGTAGAATGGTTCCAAATTGTGTGCCAGAAGAAAAAGAAGATTAATATGGAGAATATATACACCGTAATCATAACAGCTATAACCACATTAGGTGGTGCAGGTGCATGGAGATACTTTGAGAAAAGAGCTGCACATAAAGAAGATGATGAAAGATTTATCAGAAACGATTGCCAAAGTAGAATATCTAAATTAGAAGCTCTGTTAGAACAATCATCAAAAGAAAAGGATGAGATGAGAGCAATCATAATAAATTTAACTGCACAAGTTGCAAGATTGGAAACAGAAGTAAAATACTTAATGGATGGCAAAGGGAAAAGTATCTAGCAATAACAAAGTATCATTTGGTAAAAGAAAAGAAGGTAGTGCTAAAAAATCATATAATAAGCATTCATCTAAACCAAAAAGATATAGAGGACAAGGTAGATAATAAAAATCAACAGAAAATAGGTTATAACCTAATTTAAGAGACTTTAATACATAAATGGTATCTACATACCAAATCGGAGAATATACGGAAAATACCCCTTAAAATAGGGGTTTTTTTATACCCAATTTTTACCCAAAAATACCCCATTTTCATAACTGGTTGATAATCAATTAGTTGCATAACTCATTGAAAATCAACATTTTAGGTGATTTTTCATAACTTATTGATAATCAATAACTTGCATATTTACCTTTTTTTAATATGTTAAAGTTTTGTTAAAACCCATAAGTCATTGAAAATCAACGCTTTATAACTCGTTGATAATCAATCACTTATAGAAAACCTTAAAAATAGTTTAGAAAATGTTTGGTAGATTAAAGTATTTTTCGTATATTTGGGTATTCCCAACAATGAGAGGGAGTATATATAAAAATTATTTAATATGAAAAACACAAAAAAATCAGTTATGAACAACAAAAAACAATCAATTATGAACACATTAACAACAATCAAAGACGGTAATTACTCTAAATTTTGTTTCGCATTTAGTTGGGTAAATTCTTATGATGTTTCAAAACAAGAACTTGTAGATAAAGGTATGTTATACGGAACTGATGAAGAAATGAACGAAACTTACAATCAATTACAAAACGGAACACACGCCGATAAGTTTCTTAATTGTGAATTAGTTCACCAATTCGTTGGAGAATATGATGGTAAACCAAGAGCCGTATCATTTACTATTCATCCAACCAATGTTAAAGTGAACGAAAACAATTCAATTGATGTAGAGTTCAAACTATCTGCCGAAGAAAACATTTACCATAATGAAATGATGTGTGGTATTGTTAATGAAATGATGTGTAGAGTAGTGGATACTATCGTTAGTGAAGTATCGGAAGAATTAGATATAGAATTTAGTGCTGGTGAGTTAGATGTTAAAACATTCGTATTAAGATAATTCAATATTAAAAACAATAAGTTATGATGATTAAAAACACAAAGATTGAAAAGAAACACCAATTCTATGAAGAAGTTCTTTTCCCACAATTAAATGGTAATGGTGAAGGTATCGGTTCTTACATTACTCAATTAGAAATGAGAGTAAGAAGTTTAACCGATATGATAAAAATTCAAAGTGAAGAAATTCAAAGATTAAATGGAATTAAAAAATAAGTTATGGAAACATTAATTATGGATTTAATCAAACAATCCCAAAAAAGTTTGAAACAAATTGAAGGTAAATACCAAAGTGATAGTTATCAAAACGAAAGTGAATGGAAAGAAGATATTACATTCATTAAAGGTAGAATTGAAGGATATAAAAGAATTTTAGAATTAGTAAACACAAAATAAAAACAACAAAGTTATGAAAGTAGAACAATTATTGGAACAAATGGATAAGAACATCAAAGTATTAACGGATAGTGTTAATAGAATGGCATCCTATCAAAAAGATGAAGTGAAAGAAATCTATGGAAGTATCAAAACATACAACGAATGTATGAGTATGGAAAGAGGTGCACTAACTGCACTTATGAATTTCAGGCAATGGATTGTAAACAAAAATTCGGTAGAAACACATTTAGAAACATACGAACAATTATTAGAGCGTTCAATTAGAAAAGATTAAATTATGGCACAATTAACACACAAACAATTATCAGAAAACGCACATTTCCTTTCAACAAAATATACAAAAGGAAGTAAGTTAAACAAAATCTATACTAAAATGAGTAGAAGAGAATTTATTAAATCACTATTAAAATTGGAATGGTTATGGAACAAACAATAGAACAATTACAACAACGCCTGATAGATTTAGAGAGGAGATTTTTCCCTATTGAAAAGGTTGTGTATGAAACATCCAAATATAAAATTGAGGAGTATAAACAACAGGAGATTGATAATAACGGAACAACTTACAATGTATCAGCTACAATTGAAACTGATAAAGGAACAAACACTATCAATTTCAAAGTGAAAGCGTGGAGTGAGAAACAGGCATTATATTATGCAAATGAAAATGTAATCTTTCCTAATATGAGTAAATTAAAAGAAAGTGGAAAGATTAAATGGTTTAAAACAATTAGTAAACAAATAGTAAAATAATAAGTTATGATATACAAAAGTAAATTAAGTAAAGAAAAATTATTAGAAGGTATTATTGATACATTGGAAAAAGAGATTGAAGAATTAAAAAACGATATCAAAGTTGATAAAGAATTAATGGATGAGTTATTACAAACTCGTATTATTCAAAGTGAAGTTCATTCGGATATTGAAAAAGTATGGATGTATGATGCAACCTTAACAAAAGATTTATCTCCATATCAAAGAAGAAAAAGAAGTGAAGCAATAGAAAGAGTATTTTACAAAGTAGCAAACCAATGGATTGATTAATATAAAAACAATAGTATGAAAGTAGAACAAATGGAAAGGATAATCCGATATTGTCCTTGGAATTTATCAAAAGAACAATTATGGAATTGGGTATGTGATTATCTTACCGAAACTTTATATTGGGATTTAGATGATAATCAAACAGGTCCAACTGATGAACAATTGGAAGAAGTAGAAAATGTATTTAATCAAGTTATAAACTAAAAATATGGAAAAGAAACAAGAGTATGCAATGTTGCAACTACCAAAAAGAACACACGCTTTATTAAAAGAATATTGTAAACAACATGGATTTATAATGAGTGTATTCGTATCAAACCTAATTAACAAAACAATAAAAGATAAAAAATAAGTTATGAAAAAAACATACTATCACGCATTTACAATGGATAAAATGAAATCCGTTATGCAAAGTGGATTGATTAAAAACATATCCGATAATGGTGTATACTTTACGGATGATGCAATTAGTTCATTGGATTGGATTAGATGTAGAGAAGAATTATGGTTTAAGAGAAAACATAAATCATTAGGGTTAGCTATATTTGAAGTTGATACTGATGATGAATTATTAATACCATTTCAGGATTATGCAAATCAATTAAGTGATTACTTTCCTCAAAAGATGAAAGATGCACAACAAAGTGAATGTGTAATTTATCAGAAAACAATTCACCCATCTTTATTAAAGTTTGAAGAATGTTTTATTGATGGAGATGATTATGATTGTGTTGAGTTAGTTAATACACAAAAGTATTCAGCACCTACCAAAAAGATGAGGATTGATTTGATGATGAAAGGATTTGAAAATATGTTAATGTATGATACTGAAAATAAAGAATACATAGTTGGAAGTAAAACTGCACATTACCAAATAAATGGTAATCCTAAATTAGCAGAAGAGTTCTATAATAAAATGATACTACATTGGAAAACATCACCACACAAAACTAAACAAATTGGTGGTAAAATATTAGTGTAATTAAATTAGGATTTGTTTGTTATCATAACCAAAGTTAGGTTTTTCTATTTCCTAACCACCCCGGCACATTAAGTTGTGCCGGGTTTTCTTATTTCAAAATTATTTGATACTTATATTTGGTAAAGTGAAATATTATTCGTATATTACACATATCAATTAACAAACATACAATATCTCACATTGTATTAAAGATAACGGAAGAAATTCCAAAACAAACCCCTGAGAATTATGAAGTGAGATTTCATAGTTCAATGGGGTTTTTAATTAAATTATGGCACGACCAATTAAACACAACGCTGATTATTTCTCACATGATTGTAATATGAGGAATGATATGAAAGTAAAAGCGTTAAGAAGAAAGTATAAGGCATTAGGATATGCAACTTATATTATGATGTTAGAATTACTAACTGAAAACGATTACTTTGAAATTGAATGGAGTGAAATGAACATTGAATTACTAACTCCTGATTTTGATTTGGATGCAGATGAATTATCAGAAATTATTGATTACTGTGTTAAATTAAATTTACTTCAATTAACAGGAAACATATTACATTGTGATAAATTAACTGAAAGATTGGAAGAAGATGTATTGAGTAGAAGAAAAGGTTATTGTATCAATAACTCTAAACGAATGAAGTTATTACAACAAAAACCTATCAATAACGGAGTTAATGTATACAATAACTATGATAATGTAAACATTAACCAAGAAAGTAAAGTAAAGGAAATAAAAGTAAATAAAACTGAATTAAATAAAATGAAAATAGATGAAACTGAAGCATTATTAGAAGAGTATTATATAGAAGAATATAATAAAATACTAGAACAAGAATATGCTGATAATAGTATAAATGATAATAGTATAAATCATAATATGAATATAAAGTTAGCTAAACAAACTTTAGATAAGTTAACTGAATATATTGATGATAATAATATTCCAGCTGCAAAGAAGTTATTAGCTGATATAAAAGATGATTATGAAAGTTTTGATAACATACTTCAGATTTGTTATGAAGAAGATGAAGCAGTGTTAAATAACTGGAGAAATTATTTTTCTAACACATTACAATTCATAAATTAAATATAAAAAATAAAAGTAGTGTTTATTCTATGTAAGAACTTAATTACAATAGCTGCGACGATTATTATCATTAAACATATGCAGTGTTCTTACTAGTTTAAATCATAGCCCGGTTGAGTTTGTGCCATCTCTCAACTGGGCATTTTTTTTGCTTTTAATATTATTCTGATATATATTCCAGAAGAAAGTTTGGTATTATGAAATATTTTTCGTATATTGAACTAAATGATTTAAACTAAAATTAAAAACAATGGCTAAAAAATTAACAAAAAGATGTAGCAAATGTGGTGAAGAAAAACCCACAAATCAATTCAACAAAGAAAGTAAATCACCTGATGGATATCAGGCATACTGCACCTGTTGTAAAAAGGAAATTCATGGTGAATACATGAAAAGTAATAAATCCTCTCTTATATACAGGATTGTTAATCCAATAGGGGATACATACATCGGAAGCACACAAAGATTATTACATTTAAGATTTACAACACACAGAGCAGATTACAACTTGCATCTTAATAATAAAATTACAAAATTCCCAATGTTATATAAATCATTCGATAAATGGGGAATAGATGCTCACACATTTGAATTAGTTGCTGATTTAGGAAATATCAGTAGTGAACAATTAAGAGTGATTGAAAGTAAAATGATTATTGCATTGAAGAAGAATGGTAAATCACTAAATGTAAATAACTAATATGAAATGGATTAAGATTGGTGATTATGTTGAAGCATTGATACATGTCCTTACTTTTGGGTTTGGGCATAGTATTGCATCATTTATTGCAACTTCATTAGGATATACAAGTTGTAAATGTTGTGAGAGAAAACAATGGTTAAACAGATTAACGGATAAAGAATATGATGGAGGTTGTGGCCATATAAAATTATTTTAATATGCAAAACACAAAACTTATACTAACACCGGAGAATAAAAATTATCTAATCCTATTTTTGGGAGATTATTTAGTTCAATGTGGTAAAGATATGAACGAAATACCTAAAAAGAAATTGATTGAATTATTGAATGTATTAATCCCAGATTAAAAATATGAATATAAGAGTATTAACAAAAGAAGAAAGTATAGAACTTTGGGAAAAGGAAAAGAGTGAGAGAAGAGAGTGGACAACCGAACAAATAATTGAAGATGCAAAGTGGGGATTATCTCTACCTGGCACAAAGTATATACTAACACATCAGTATGAAGATTTCTATAAATGGTTAGAGAGTGAAGAGGCAAGAGAACAATGGAATATTCTACCAAAAACACAACATTTAGCTAGATACTTTTTATGGAAACATTGTGAAGGAAAATCAGCAGATGAGATGAATGATTTAATTAAAAATCAAATATACTAAAAACAAAATAAAATAACATGGAAGAAACAACATTCACATTAGAAGGAGCAGAAAAACAAATAGACCCAAATGCAGTTTATATGGTTGATTTTACAAAGATGCAATCCGTAAACGATATGGTATTAATCTTAGCAAGTATGGCGATAGGGTTTCCAGGCAACCATCCAAACATTGATTTATTAAAACCATTCCTAAATTTGGATAACCCAATTCAGAAACAACAACCGCCAGTAGAGAAATCAGTTCAATTACCAAAATTAAAACCTGTTAAATAATATGGAATTGACAAGTGAACAATTAGAAGAATTAAAAGGTGTGCTTAGTCAAATTACAAATAGATTACCAGAGAATTTAGCACATTACATTTGGAATACATTTAACCATATAAGAAACGAACAGGAACCAATGCCGTGCATGTGCGGAAGTAGTGGAGCACATTGGAAAAGAGCAGTGGACTTCCTTACAGAATATGTTAAAGATAAATAAATGATTACAGGCAGTTTCCAATGTGAGTGTGATGAAAGATTAACAGACCTATTTAATCAACACCACAAATGGCTTTTAAAATCAGCAAGTAAGATTACCCGTAATAGAGAAGAGAGTGAAGATTTAGTTCAAGAACTTTACATCTATTTGCATGAGAAATGTAATCCTAAACTATTCGGAATAACTACTCCTTACAATTTATTTTATTGTAGTAAGTTTTTGCATAGCAGATTTATCAACAAAACAAAAAAACTAAATCGGACAATACTAGTAGATGAAGTAAATGATGTAGGTGAAGATATACCCTATGATGAAGAGTGGGATGAATTACTACAAAGGACACATGAAGAAGTAATGGGAGAAATAAAACATCTAAAAGGAACAAAGATGTTTGCAAGTGCAATGATATGGGAATTGTATTGGTGTTCAGAAGATACTTTAGACCAGACAGCAAAGAAGATAGGAATATCAAAATCGACTTGCTTTTTAGCAGTAAGAAAAATAAGGAGACATTTAGAAAAAGTTATAGATAATCCATTTAATCAGAAAAAATAGTTATGGCAGGAGGGTTATGGCAAAGAAAGTTTAATTATACTACCGGTGATACAAGAAATTGTAAATTATGTGGAAAAGAATTTCATACAATGAGGCCATTATGGAAATGTCCAGAATGTTATAAAAAATGGTATAATAGTAGACCAAAGAAACACGTTGCAAAAACTCCTTACCCATATGATACAACAAGTCAAAAAGATAGAATACATTTTACCGAAATAAGACAAAGGTTAAGAAAAGCATGGGATGAAGGAAGAGAGGCATTGACAAAACATTATGATGATGTTCTAAATGAGATAGAGGGAAACGGAATAGCAGAATGGATATGGGATAGAAGAGATGATGAAACACTACGAAGGAATAAAGGTAAAAGACAAACAACGATTAAAAAAGATTTGCCAGATACGAGACAAATGAATGAATAACTTTGATAACGATAGAGCAAAGATAGAAACGAACTATGTCACATTTAGTTTTGACTGGAATTGGATAAAAACAAAAACAATCATACATAAAGGAAATAAGGATTACGGAATGCTTTTTATTTTAGATGAAGATGGAGAAGCAGTAAAGATGTATGGATACGAATTGATTAAAGATGAAAAAGAAAGAAGATAACAAACCAATATACACCCTATTAATCGCATATCTCATCACCATTACATTATTAGTGTGGTGGTCTACTTATGTATCAGTTTAACTACAAAGTGGAAGGAAGGGTGTTTTATATTTAAATAATACAGATTTAATATATGCCATTCGTCAAAGGACATAAGTTAGCAAAGGGAAGACCGGTAGGTGCAGTTAATAGAAGCACTGAACAAATGAAGTTATCTATTGCCCGTGCAACAAATAGAGTGCTAGATGATTTGCCAACAATAATGGATAAGTTGATGAAAGAGGACCCGAAAGCTGCAGTTGATTTGAGTATTAAGTTATTGGAATTTAATTTACCTAAACTGAGCAGAACGGAAATGAGAGCAGAGATAGAACAAAAGATACATCAAATTGCAGTAAACATAACACAAAGTAAAGATGCCGGAAGCAATTGATATACAAACAACAATCACATACGGGCACATTCAAGACGCTAAGACAAGAATAACACAACACATTGGAGGAACGAGAAGTGGTAAAACATATGCAATTCTACAATGGTTATTAGTTCAGATGATTTCAAATGATGGATTAAATGTGACAGTAGTCCGTAAAACTATTCCTTCATTAAAGAGAACAGTCATAAAAGATTTCATTGATATTCTTAAATCATTGGATATTTGGAGAGAAGATGATTACAATGCTACTGATAGAATATGGCATTACTACAATTCAACAATACAATTTATTTCAACAGATGATGCAGAGAAGTTAAGAGGGATTAAATCAGACATTCTTTTTATTGATGAAGCATCGGAAATAGATGAGGAAAGTTATTTTCAGTTGAGTATAAGAACAACAGGCAGAATAATACTTGCATACAATCCGACTGTATCTCCTATGCATTGGTTAAGACAGATGCAGGATTGTGATAGATTTACAACAACATATAGAGATAATACATTCTTACCAGTTGAAATGGTTAAAGCAATTGAAGATTTGGAACATAAGAATTATAGACAATGGTTAGTGTATGGTAAGGGAGAGTTTGCACCTAACGATAAAGCAATATTCCAATTTGAAACGTGTGGTGAGTTTGATGCAGATTTCGTAGGATTTGGTATTGACTTTGGTTTCTCGCAAGACCCAACTGCATTAGTTGCTGTATATAAAAGTGGAGATAGAATTTATATAGAGGAATTACTTTATGAAAAAGGATTAGTGACGAAAGATATTGTAGATAGATTGAATAGATTGGACATTACAAAATCAGAAGAGATATGGGCAGATAGTGCAGAACCCCGTTTAATAGAGGAGTTGTATCGTAGTGGATTTAATATTAAGCCTGTTGTTAAAGGAAAGGATAGTATTAAGTTTGGTATTAGTGTAATGCAAAACCATAAGATATTCGTCACAAAGAAATCAACTAATCTAATCAATGAGATGTATGCCTATCAATACGCATCGGATAAATACGGATATACAACAGATACACCAGAAGGTGGCCTCGACCACTTAATTGATGCAGCGAGATATTGTTGCATGATGAAACTATCACAGAAAGCACAAAACAAAGGTAGGTATGCCTTAACAATCGGAAACATACATTATTAATATGCAAACTTGGACTGAAGAAGAATTAAAAGAGTTAATACAATACACACAACATCTACGAATGGAGAATGAGGATTTACAGGCAAAGATGATTATGATGAATGCTAAATTGGAAAACGAAGAGAAGAAAAATAAAAAATTACAAAATATATTAAATTTATTGGCATATGGGCAAAGAAATGACATTAACAATCCCAACTGATTGGGCAGGGATTAGTTTAAAGAAGTATTTAAATCTACAAAGAGATTTAGTTAACTATTCGGATAGTGAAGAGGCAATGACTGCATTGATGTTTTCACACTTATGCGGATTAGATGCAGAGTATGTTCAATCATTAAGTGTAGAAGATTTCAATGAGATAAAAGGAATATTGGAAGGATTTATACATTCAACAGATGTGCCACTACAAAAGATAGTAAAGATAAATGGTATTGAATATGGATTTGAACCTAACTTATCTGCTATATCTTATGGAGCATATGCTGATATTAGTAAGTTTGGTGAATTAACTATTAACGATAACTGGCCAAAGATAATGTCAGTTTTATATAGACCAATCATAGATAGAAAAGGTGATACATACAAAATCAAACCATACGAAGGCATTGGTGATGATAAGTTGTGGTTAGAAGTTTCTATGGATATACACTTCGGTGCCTTGTTTTTTTTTGTTCATTTGTTAATGGACTTGTTGAGCGCTACCCTGAAATCTTTGAAGGTGGAGGAACTCCCACCCAACATCAAATTAATTTTGGAAAAAAGTGGGGAAATTACCAAACGCTTATTGAACTTGCAGATGGACAATATGGGCGTATAGATTGGGCAACAGAACAACCTTTGGAGAAGTGCCTATTATATTTAGCATACAAATCAGATGAAAATAATCTGAAAAATCTTTTACATAGAGAAGCATTGAAAAAACAGCAGCAAGGGGTATAACGATTTATTCCCAATTAGTTGTTTTATATATAAACATAACTATGGCGGGTAAATGGAGCAACAGCAGAAATGGTAATTTGAGATATTCTGTCAACAGAGAGAATAATTCAGGCATATCATTGGGCCCAACTTTAGGATTGAGTTCACCAAAGAATAGTAGACAAGGATGTCTTTGTTTAGATAGCAATACTTACGATGTTAAATGTTGTAAAGGATACCTAATGAACCAAGGAATTGGACAAATTCAATCTCCTAATAGAACAAAGGGTGGTGGATTTAGTGATGGTTATAGTGATGGATTTGATATTATACTAGATTAAAATAAATAAAGCTATGGCTGAAATTTCAAAACAGGCGTTAAAGGTTGAAAATAATCAATCGTTTCCAAATAATAATAACGGAGCAATCACTCCAGCTATATTAAGAGACTTCAATGTTGATATGATTGACTCTTTAGTAGATGAACAATCTTACAATATAGATAGTGCAAGTTGGAACCAACAAATAGATGCATTAGAACAATTCTCTGCATCAGCTGCTGGATTAACAACAGGTAGTTTATTGGTGACAGCATCAGCTGCATCCAATGTAATTACTTTTACTAAAGGTGATGGTTCAACATTTAATGTGACAGTTGCAGATACTACGGATTTATCACAATTAAATCAAGCAACTGCATCATTACAACAATATACTGCATCTGCAAATATTAAGTTTACTAATTTAGAGACAACTACTGCAAGTTTATTATCTTCAGTATCTCAATTGAATGCATCATCTGCATCTCAACAAGTTAGTATTAATAACTTAAACTCAACAACTGCTAGTTTATTAGTTGAAACACAAAATTTAGAGTTGTTCTCTGCATCTGCATTAGTTTCAATATCTAATTTGAATGCAAGTTCTGCATCTCAACAAACACAAATAAACCAATTGATTGCAGGAACTGGTAGTTATGCAACAACTGGCTCAAACACATTTACAGGTCCTAATACATTCACATCTATTAGTGCATCATCATTTGTATCTGCATCTACATTTGTAGGTGATGGTTCAAAGTTGACAGGTATTACAGCAAGTATTGCTTTACCTATATTAGATGAAGGTATTCCACAAGGTAATGCATTCTCTATGAACTTTACAGGTAGTGGTATATCTGCAGTAGTTGTAGGTGGAACTGCCGTTGTTTCGGTGAATACACCAGATAGTGGAACAGTAAATAATTTAACTGCTTCATTTAACGCATACACTGCATCAACTAATTTAGATTTAGCTGCATTGCATCAAGCAACTGCATCTTTACAAGCATTCACTGCATCGTTTAGCACATCATCATTAGTATCAACTTCTTCATTCAATTCATATACACAATCGAATGACCAAAGAGTTAGTTCTTTAGAAGCAAATACTGCAAGTGTTAATATTTCAATTGCAGCATTGAATACATCTTCTGCATCTCAGCAAGTTTCTATTGATGCTTTGAATGTATTTACTGCATCACAATCGACTGCAAGTATAGTTAATTCAATAAACGAATTAAATACATTTAGTGCATCTGCATTAATATCAATTAGTAATTTAAATACAAATAGTGCAAGTGTTAATACATCAATCACTAATTTAAATTCTGCTACATCATCTTTATTTACTTCTGCTAGTTTAGGTTTAACAACTGCATCATTTAGTGGAAACACTTTAACATTCACAAAAGGTGATAGTTCTACATTCGGTGTAGTAATTCCTGATGTTAGTGGTAGTGCAGGAACAACAGTAATTGAAGTAGTTTATACAGGTGAGAGTATAACTAAAGGTGACCCATTATATATTTCGGGCTCACAAGGTGCAAACCCAATAGTATTCAAAGCAGATGCAAGTAATCCGGCTAAGATGCCTGTGACATTTATATCAAATGAAACTATTGCAGCAGCAAATACTACAAATGCAATCGTATTAGGTTTAATAGAAGGAATAGATTTGACAGGATATACAGCAGGTCAAACAATATATGTAGCAGAAGGTGGTGGATATTCAACCAACTTACCATCAGGTAGCAATTCAATTACTCAATTATTAGGTGTAATAACCAAAGCTGGTAGTGGTGGAAAAGGATTGGTATTAAATCCAGGTCCTGCACAATTACCAGGTTTAGATACAGGTTTAATGTGGGTAGGTGGAACAACTAATCAACCCGTAGAAATAACTACTGCATCGTTTGCAAGTAGTGCATCATTCAATTCATATACATCATCTAACGATGCTAAAGTAAATTCATTGATTGCAGCAACTGGAAGTTATGCAACAACTGGAAGTAATGAATTCAATGGTAATCAAACAATTACTGGTAGTGTTTATATTAGTTCATCAGCGACAGTAGATTTAAGAGTAGAAGGACAAATATTCGTTTCTTCTTCTGCAACCGGTGGAACAACTGCACCTAAATTGACAATATCAGGCTCGGCCGGAACTACTACAATCAATAGAAATAGTATTACAACAAGAAATCTTACTCAATCAGCTACATTACGCCCTGAGGCAATAATAAATAGTGTTATAGCAACAAACGATGAAATTGGTTTTGCTGTTGATGCAGTTGTAAGTGCAATTGCAGGATGGACAACAGGCCCTGCAATGTATGTCAACAACCCAACTGATACATTCCCAGCGGTATTCGGTTTCCAAAATAAAGCAAACTATACGGATGGTAGAGTAGCAGTATTAACACCATTGAGTGCAAGTGCAGGATTTACTGCATCTTTACAAAATGGATATGCATGGGTTGGTAATTCATTAGGACAAAATACACAAGTTGCAACTTCATCATTTGGTGGAGCATTACCTGCTGATTTAATTTCATCTTCTGCACAAATAACTGCATTAGGATTTGTAAGTTCTTCTATAACTGCAAGTTCAATTGTGACTGCATCGGTAAATCTTAATACAATTACATTTACTAAAGGTGATAGTTCTACATTTGCATTAACAGTTGATACTGGTAGTGGAGGAGGTGGAGGTGCTGCATTCCCATTCACAGGAGATGCAGTTATCACAGGTAGTTTATTAGTATCAGGTAGCACAATTCCTGATGTTAGAGTAATTGGAAATATTGATTTGACAGGTAGTATGAGAGTTCAACCTATTACATTATCAGTTGCAGCAAATACTGCATCAATTGATATGAATAGAAGTAATTACTTTATATTAAACTTACCAACTTCATCAACTACACATGTTGCATTTACAAATATTATTCCAGGTGAAAGTATTAACTTATTAGTATCACAATCTGCAACGGTAGCAACAGGTAGTATTGCATTTGCACCAAACATCTACTTCCCTGGTGGAAATGATTATGTAGCAACTGCAACTGGTAGTGCAAGAGATATCGTATCATTCATTACATTCAATACTGCAGAAGTTTACGCAACGAATGTTAAAAACTTAAAATAATATGTTTACACCAGTATTTCAAGGAAACATAGTGACTGATGGATTAGATACATTTTTTGATTTCTCTGACCCACAATGTTATCTACCTTCTTATGGAACTATCGCTTATGATTTAAGTGGTAATGGGCATAATGCTACATTAGTAGGTGGTGCAACATATAGAACTACATTTGGTGGATGTATAGAATTAGATGGTGTAAATGATAACATTACTTATGTAAGTGGTGTATCACAATCATTTAGTTGTATGACTGTTGTGACATCAGGAACAGATGCATCTCCATCTTTAGCATGGCTAAACGATGATGGTTCTTTTCCAGGAACAAGACCTGGTAGTAATGGAGATATTGGATATTATACTCAAGCTGCATTAGGTGCCGCACCATCTTCATTAATTCCAGGATTGACAAATACACTTAATAATCCTACTTTGGCACAAGCACCTTCTGGATGGACTGGATGGAATACTTGGTTAAATGGATATTGGTTTAGAACTAATGGAACTAACTCACATGCAACATTTTTAAACAATACTGCAAAAACTACTTCAACTACATCACAAAGTAGAAGTGTAAATGGAACGGTTCCAGGAACTACAATTAACATTGGTAGAGACCCGGTGTTGACAAGGTTTCCAACAGGTAGAGTATTGGCATATGTAATGTATAATAGAATTTTATCTGATGATGAAATATTTCAAACATGGAATTATTTTGGAAATAAAATATTAACTAAATAATGGAAAGAAAATATACAATTATACCAGCAGAAGAATTTGATACAATTGATTGGAATATAGTTCAACAATGGCCTGAAGATGCAAGATGGAATATAGCCAAAACAGAATTTATAATTTCAACAACAGGTGATATTGATTATTTACCTAATAAGAATTGGGTAGATGTTGCTACTATGAGAGAAATAGTGCAAGACATAAGTTGGAGAGGTGAAGATTTACCAAAAGAATAATAAAAATAACTATAAAAATAAAAAACATTGTTTTTAATATATAAATCAAATTGATATGAACGCAAAAAAAGTATTGAATAAGATTGTAGAGTTTTTATCAGCTGAAGAAGTTGAATTAACATATGCTAGATTAGCAGACGGAACAATCGTAGAAAGCCCTACCTTCGATGTAGGCGAAGACCTTTTCGTAGTTTCAGAAGATGGAACTAAATCTCCAGCTCCAAACGGAATGCATGACTTGATGTTGAAAGATACAGAAGGTAATGAAAACTTAATCAAAGTGAAAACTGAAGATGGTAAAATCGTTGAAAGAGAGAATGTAGAATTAGCTGATGAAAAGGTAAAAGAAATTCCTCAAGCAGGAACTTATGTAAAAGAAGATGAAGTTGCTGATGTGCCTGGTCAAATTGAAAAAGGAACATTGAAAGCTGCTGAACAAACTGATGAAACAGAAACTTTACCAGAAGATGCTGAAGCTGAATTAAAGCCTGAAGATGAGAAGCCAGAAGTTGAAATTGAATTAGGTAAGAAAATGGAAGAAATGGCTTACAGAATTGAAGAGATGGAAAAGAAAATGGCTAAGATGGAAGCAATGATGCCTCCTGTAAATTCAGAAGTGACTGAAGAAGAAGCTGGTATTGAAATGAGTGAAGAAGAAGAGTTGCCAAAATTAGATGGTGCTCCAATTGAAGAACAAAAGTTTGCAACAGCAGAAACAAATAGAAAAAATTATGGTAAGAAAACAAAAGATGCACAATCTTCTTTCTTATCTAAACTTTATAAATAAATTATTTAAAAAAATTAAAAAGGTATTAAAATGAAAGCAAAACAAAACTTTGCACTTCCTACAATTACTTCTACCTACGCAGGTGAAGCAGCATCAGGATACATCGCAGCAGCGTTGTTAAGTGCAAACACATTGGATAAGAAGCTTGTGACTATCATGCCAAACGTGAAGTTCAAGTCTGTAATCCAAAAATTAGATGTGAGCGGTATTGTTCAAGACGCATCATGTGACTTCGTGACTTCAGGTTCGGTTGCATTGTCTGAGCAAGTATTAACTCCAAAAGAATTACAAGTTAACTTACTATTATGTAAGCAAGAGTTCGTAGATAGCTGGGAAGCTTTACAATTAGGTTTCTCTGCATTCGATGAAATTCCAAAGAACTTCAACGATTTCTTAATTTCTTATGTAGGTGGTAAAGTAGCAGAAGCAACTGAAACATCTATCTGGCAAGGTTCAACTGCAACTAACGGTCAATTCGGTGGTTTCCAAACAGCATTCTCTGCATCTATTGCAGCAGGTGGTGCAGGTGCAGTATTAGCAGCTAAGAGTGGTTCAATCGTAATCTCTGGTAGTGTGACTTCAGCAAACGTGTTAGACAAATTAAATTCAGTTGTAAACACTATTCCTGACACAGTATATGGTAAGCCTGATGTATTGTTGTATGTATCTACGAATGTAGCAAAAGCATACCAACAAGCTTTAGCAGGTGGTGCTATCGGTGCAAACGGATGGAACAACCAAATGAACGTGGGTGAAAAACCATTCAACTTCAATGGTATTGAGATTGTATGGTGTCCAGGTATGAGTTCTGACAAAATCGTTGCAGCACAAAAATCAAACTTATTCTTCGGAACAGGTTTAATGTCTGATTACAACGAAGTTAAAGTTATCGATATGGCTAACATCGATGGTTCTCAAAATTACAGAATTGTAATGAGATACACAGGTGGAACTCAATTCGGTATCGGTCAAGACATCGTTTACTACGGAGCTTACTAAAAATAAATCAAAGGGTGGGTTTCAACACCCACCTTTTTTATAAAACTATTAAAATTAAAGTATCATGCCGTGTTCATTAACATTAGGAAGAAATGAGGTTTGTAAAGAAAGTATAGGTGGTTTACAAGGTGTTTATTTCATCAACTTTACCACAGGGTCTTTCACAGAAACCGCAGCTCAAACAGCAACTCCATCAGGATTGTTGACTGGCGTTCCTTCAGGTTCGATTTTATATTATTACGAATTGAAGGGAACAAGTGCATATACCGAGACTGTTAATACTTCAAGAGAGAATGGAACTACATTCTTCTCACAAGAGTTAACTCTTAACTTAAAGAAGTTAACAAACGAAATGACTACCCAATTAAAGCTTATGGCTTATGGTAGACCTCAAATAATCGTTTGGACAAATAATGGTGAAGCATTTTTAGTTGGTAAGAAAGAAGGTGCTGACATGACAGCAGGAACAATTCAAACTGGTGGAGCATTAGGAGACCTTTACGGATACTCTTTAACTTTCACAGGACAAGAACAATTCCCAGCTCAGTATCTTTCAGGCTCTTCTACTTCAAACGCTTTAGCAGGATTAACTACAAACTACACAGTAGTTTACGGAGCATCTGCATAATTCAGTATTACACTTGATAAAATATTAACCCTACTCTTAACGGAGTGGGGTTTTTTATTTAACTATTATTAGTAAAATAGTTGTTTATTATATATAAAACCAAGGTAATGCTAGCATATTACATATCTCAATCCAACTCATACACAATTAGGACAGAGTTAACTGGCAGTAATCAATTTACTATGTCGTTGACTGATATGATGGGATTAAACACATTTACTGCATCTATGAGTGAGGTATCTTACTCTGCATACGAAAGTATGTTATCATTCACTGCAAGTATTGCTACTGCAAGTGTAGGTGATGAATATCGTGCAGTTCTATACAATCAATCAGGTAGTGCATCAATTGATATTTGGCATGGTAGCTGGCAAGTATACGCATCTCAAAGTGTTGATAAAGCAGTATACGAAAATCAAAATACACAATATGTTTCACATGAAAGTGAAAACAAATATATTATAATGAACTAATATGAAAGGTAAACAACAATTTTCAATCGTTAATGTAAATAATAATTCTCTTCCAATCATAACGGAAGATACTAAAACTCGTTATTCGTGGGTGCCTTTTGGTGTTTATGGACATGACGACTTTTTCAGTGCAGTGACAACCGCATACAATGTATCAACAACTAACAATGCTTGTATAGAAGGTATTGCTGATTTAGTATATGGTAAAGGATTATATTCAAAGGATTTAGTAAAGAACGATGTATTA
>Ga0214168_1000103_pt1 | contig 31861 bp, 35 predicted proteins | sample LakMenepilimnion_FD_153002 | JGI IMG/M metagenome (GOLD analysis project Ga0214168, IMG submission 153002) | Freshwater microbial communities from Lake Mendota, WI - Practice 29OCT2010 epilimnion v4 | ecosystem: Environmental > Aquatic > Freshwater > Lake > Epilimnion/Euphotic zone | place: Lake...
GCCGCAGCCAAACAGGGCGATGGCGGTGTGCACACCATTGCGTTGCAGCCAGTGTTTCGCCACCCGGTGAACACCATTGTGCAATTTCCCGACACGGTGGCAAAGGCGCGCAAAGTGGAGTTGCTACAACGTGCCGATATTGCAGCGCGTGGAGTGCACGGAGCAATCGTGCAAGTGTCTGCGGGATACGGCGACTCCATCAAGCAAATTCTCATTGCAAACTCTGACGGAATCTTTAGTGCAGACGAGCAAGTGCGCACGCTCATGCGCGTGAGCGTCATTGCAAACGGCGATGCCGGAATGCAAACCGGTTACAACTCACTTGGTCACACCATTGGTTTCGAAATCTTCGACGAAAACGATGTTGAAGAACTTGCTATTCGTGCAGCGCAGCAAGCAATTACCAAGTTGCAAGCGCGACCAGCACCATCGGGTGCCATGCAGGTGGTCATCAAGCAGGGTTCTGGCGGAGTGTTGTTCCATGAAGCATGCGGACACGGACTCGAAGCCGACCTCGTTGGCAAGGGCTCAAGCGTGTATCGCGGGAAAATGGGCGAACTTGTCGCTTCACCACTCGTCACAGTGATCGACGATGGAACCATGGCGGGCGAGTGGGGTGCAATCGGTGTTGATGACGAAGGCCATGCATCGCAAAAGAACACACTCATCGAAAATGGAATTCTGACCGACTACATGTGGGACTACATTCGCGCTCGCAAAGAAGGTCGCAAGCAAAGCGGCAACGGTCGTCGTCAAAGCTATGCAGACTTGCCAATGGTGCGCATGACCAACACGTTTGTTACGAACGGTTCTGAGAACCCAGACGACATCATTCGTGCAACCGACCACGGTGTGTACGTTGCAAAACTTGGTGGCGGTCAAGTCGACACCGCAAGCGGTGACTTTGTATTCGGCATGGTTGAGGCATACCTCATTGAAAACGGCGAAATTACGGAGCCATTGCGCGAAGGAAACCTCATTGGCAACGGCCCGCAAGTGTTGAAAGACATCGACCTCATGGGCAATGACTTTGCAATGGGTGGGCCGGGAACGTGTGGCAAAGACGGACAAGGTGTGCCAGTTGGCGACGGTTGCCCAACCTTGCGTGTGAAGTCCATGACCATTGGCGGAACTGCAGCATGAGCACCACAGTCGATGACCTGCAAGCAATTGCAGATCGCGTAGTTGCACAAGCTGGCGCCGGCGAACAGATTGAGGCTTATGTCAGTCGCGGTGGCGAAACCGCTATTCGCATTTATGAAGGCGAACTAGAACACTTCGCATCTGCGCAAAGTGAAGGCGTGGGCATACGTGTTATTAAAAATGGCCGAACAGGTTTTGCCTATGCAGGAACACTCGACCCTGCAGCAATTGCTGAAGTACTTGCCGATGCTCGTGACAACGTAAGTTTCGGAACGCCAGATGAATTTGCTGGCCTTGCAATTCCCGATGGTGTTGCACAAATTCCACAAAAGTTTTGGGACGAAGAACTTGCCGGTTATCCAACCGACCAAAAAATTGCTCTCACCAAGGAACTAGAAAAACTCACGCTCGGTATCGACGATCGAGTACGAGTGGACGAAGCCAACTACGACGATGGTTGGGGTGAGGTTGCGGTTGCAACTACCACGGGCATTCGTGAAAGTGGTCGCGGTAACTCGTGTTACGTATCGGTGAGCACGCTTGCCGACGACGAAGAAGAAACACAAACCGGTTTCGGATTTTCGGTGGGAGATTCGCCGAAAGAATTCAACTTGCAAAAGGCTGCGCGCGAAGCATCTGAGCGTGCAACACGTTTGCTTGGTGCAATAAAGCCACCGAGCAAGCGCACCACTGTGATTCTCGACCCGTACGTCACCTCGCAGTTCATCAGCATTTTGTCCAGCACCTTGAATGGTGAAAACGTGGCCAAGGGTCGAAGCTTTTTTGCTGAACGCATGGGCGACCAAGTTGCTGACCCTCGCTTCACATTGGTCGACGACCCAACAAACCCTCTTGCGTACACCGCAACTGATATTGATGGCGAAGGTCTCGCTGCCCGTCGCAATGTGTTGATTGAAAATGGCGTACTGAAAAAGTTTGTGCATTCCTCCTACAGCGCTCGACGCATGAATACGGTCAGCACGGGCAACGCCACGCGCGGCGGGTTTGCAGGCTCACCCGGAGTTGGTTGTCTGGCAATGCAGTTAGTGCCAGGTACGCATACGCAAGAAGAGCTGATCGCCAGTGTTGACGATGGTGTGCTCATTCAGATGGTGTCAGGTTTGCACAGCGGGGTTAACCCCGTTTCTGGAGACTTTTCAACCGGTGCCTCAGGAATGCTCATTAGTAATGGAACCATTGGTGCACCAGTAAGAGAGTTCACCATTGCCAGCACGTTGCAACGCATGTTGCTCGACATTGTGGCTATTGGCGGAGACGTTGATTGGCTGCCGTCCCGAGCACACGGCATGTCGCTGGTAATTCGGGACGTGACTATGAGTGGTACATAACTCCACTCACCCTTTTGCTATTTTATTGTTGTGCCAAAAAGTACCAAAGTTGTCGGCCTTGACTGGCTGTACCGAAAAATGGAGGAACACGAGTTCTCAAGCCTTCAGGCAGTTGCCGAAGCGTGCGATCTGAATCGTGGAAATTTGTATCGCTATTTCGCATTCGAAACACGACCGTCAATAGATCTGTTGCCAAAGTTGTGTAACGGTTTGAACGCCTCACCGTTAGAGGTGCTCACCGCACTTGGTATTCAGTTCGATTAATCGCGTTGCTTGGAACGAATTAGCACCGTCGTTTCATTCACTTGTTCGAAGCTGCGAGCCGACTCGTCGCATGACCACAGTTCGATGAATCCATCCTGAACGTCACTACGTAATGGGTGGGTGACGAGCTCGAGAACCTTTCGTATTTCGTCTCTCCAGTGAAAACTCAGCCTGAGGTGGCCGTTTGGCTGGGTGATAAGGCTTGGCGCAATCAGGTTTTCGGTGAGTTCGATTTCAAGTTCCATGGCGAGTGGCTCAATTTCTACGTGATAAGTCGTTGCGGATATGCAACGATAACCCCAAGCACTCATAAATCTGGTGTAAGCATGAGGGGTGTCAATATTCCACGCGATCGTTCTTGGGCTCATTCAAGGGCTTACTGAGTTCTTGCCAATTTCCTCAAGTGGGCATCTCATACTTGCCCCATGGCTGTTTGGTTGGAACGACTTCAGCAACATAGAAACTCAACGGGCATTTGATACTGCACTGCACTTGGGAACGTTGGTTGCAGTGTTGTTCTATTTGCGAGCAGATTTAGTTCCCTATGTGCGCGAAGGCATAAAGCTTGTGGCCGCACCGAAAAAAGCGAATAAAACCATCGGGCGACGTGCGTGGATGTTTGTTCTGTCTGCGGTTCCGGCAGGAATTGCTGGTGCTCTTGCTGAGAACTGGATTACAGAAAAGCTCGGAACACCTGCACTTATTGCCATTTCACTGATGGTGTTCGGTGTGGTGTTGGTGTGGGCTGACAGACAAACAGGAACACGTGATCTGGACAGTTTTTCAACCCGCGACGCATTGCTTATTGGTGCGGCTCAAGTACTTGCGCTAAACCCGGGTACGTCACGCTCGGGAATCACCATTACTGCTGCACGCAAATTTGGCTTTTCGCGCGATGCGGCGGCACGAGTGAGCTTCCTCATGAGCGTGCCGGTCATTGGCGGTGCAGTACTGCTCAAACTGACGAAACTGGCAAGCGACGGTATTCCAGACGGTCTGATTATCCCAATGATTGTTGGAATAGTTTCGGCAGGAATTTCTGGCTGGATTGCTATGTGGGGAATGATTCGCTTACTCCGCTCGCGAAGCTTTACACCGTTTGTGATGTATCGCTTTGTTGCAGGAATCGCTGTTCTTACTTTGCTCTCAACGTCATTTCGCTAATTCGAAATAGCGAGCGTTGCCTCACCAAGTGATGCTGCACTAGCAACAGCGGGTGCCAGCAATTCGGGTACCGCAACAACAACTCCAACATTGTTGTCAAGTGACGACAACACAATTCCGCGCGCTGCAATAACTTGCCCATTGACAATGATGTCAACAAATGTGCCTGGTGAAAGTGCAGGCATGGCAATGCGAGGAACGATAGAGACTGCGCGCATTCCAGCAGGAACAGAGGAGCCCTCACCTTCGGCCAGCGTGTTTTGCAAGCTGATGATGTCGCCTTCACCGATATCACTTGTAGCGGTAAGTGATGACGGAAGAGCAGTGCGTGTTGATGGCAACACAAACTGTGTGGGCATGGTGAATGTCTTGGTGTTGTGAGGCGAGATATCTTGACCAGCAGCAATATCTGTAGATGCAATGTGCACAAGCACGTAGTTTCCGAATGCATCTCGTTGCTGATGTAGTTGAGAAACCGATATCGCATAAACAAGTGCTGCAATAACTGCTAACCCAGAGATGACGGCAATTTGCCTTTGGCGATTGCGACATAACTCACGGTGTACGCGTTCGGCGAAACGGAAAACAGGCTCTAGTCGATGTATGAGTTCTTTCATGCACCGATGTGTTCGCCGCTTGTGGCGAGCGGAAGATCTAGTCGGCTGAAGGTGTTGAAGGAGCGGCCGGTGCTGCAGGAGCAGCGGGTGTTGCGCTCGGTGTTGCAGAACTGCTGGACGACTTCGACGAAGATCCGGAATCGGTCTTATAGAAGCCACCGCCCTTAAACGACACACCAACAGGCGTGAACACCTTTTTCACCGGTTTCACCACACCGTCTACTGGGTGGGCCATCTCGGTGAGTGGGTCGTCAGAGAATGCCTGCTGCACTTCAATGGTCTCGCCAGAGTCAATGAATTTGTAGACATACGTTGGCATAAGACCAGTAATTCTAGGATGCAGGTATGGCTATGCGCACCGCTGTTATTCCTGCCGCTGGATTAGGCACCAGATTCCTTCCGGCCACCAAAGCGGTACCCAAGGAGCTGATGCCCATTTTTGACACACCAGCGCTGCAGTTGGTGATGGACGAGGCAATTGGCGCAGGCGTTGAACACATTGTGGTGGTGTCGAACGTGGCCAAGCCTGGCATTGAGGAGTATCTGAAGCCTTCGCAAGACACGGTTGACCGTGTTCGCAAAAGCGGACGCGACGACTTGGCCAACCGGTTGGCACGCATTGGTACCGATGTTCGCGTCAGCATTGCGTATCAGGACAAGCCTCGTGGCCTCGGTCATGCGGTGTCGTGCGCGCGTGCGGCAGTTGGCGATGAAGCGTTCGCACTGTTGCTACCAGATGAAATTATGGGCGACTCATCGTTGTTGTTGCAGATGGCGCAGATGCACAACACAACTGGGAAGACCGTTGTTGGATTAAAGCGTGTGCCAAAAGATGAAGTGAGTGCCTATGGCGTCATCACCACTACGGGGACAACTGGTGCGCATGGTGAAGTGACGATTACTGGTGTTGTTGAAAAGCCAAAAGTAGAAGCTGCACCAAGCGACATCATCATCATTGGCCGTTATGTACTTGCGCCAGACATGTTTGACATTCTGGAAACACTTGCTCCAGCGCCAAGTGGTGAGATTCAGTTGACCGATGCGCTGCTCATTGGCGCGAATGCAGGAACCGTGGACGGAGTAGTAAGCGACATTGAACGCCACGACACGGGAACTCCAATGGGTTGGTTGCAGACTGTGGTTGAACTGACATTAAAGCGCGCCGATGTAGGAACTGAATTACGTAACTGGTTGAAAGGAATCGTGTGATGAGCGAACTCAAAGTAACGATTGACCCCAAAGAAGTAGGCATGAGCGCAGAGCGCCTTGCACGCATCGATTCACATTTCAAGGACTATGTCGATGACGGTCGTTTGCCGGGTTATCACGTTGCAGTTGCTCGCTATGGACAAATAGTGCACAGCAGCACGTATGGCATGCGTGATTCGGAAGCGAAATTGCCGATTGAGCAAGACACCATGTATCGCATTTATTCCATGACTAAACCGATCACGTCAATTGCGCTGATGATGTTGGTTGAAGAAGGAAAGATTCAACTCACCGATGAAGTGAGTAACTACATTCCGTCGTTCGGCGATGTGCGCGTGTTCGCAGGTGGTTCGTCGTTGAAGCCAATTACGGCGCCTTCTCGCGCACCAATGCGTGTGTGGCACTTACTTACTCATACGGCTGGTTTGACGTACGGATTCAATTATTACGACGCAACCGATGCGATTTATCGTGCGCATGAAGCTGAATTTGCGAAGGAAAATCCAAACCCAACGCTTGAAGAAGTATGTGATCGTTACGCCGCGATGCCGTTGGTGTTTGAACCAGGCACATCGTGGAACTACAGCGTGGCTACCGACGTCGTGGGTCGTTTGGTCGAAGTGGTTTCCGGCATGCGACTTGGTGATTTTTTCCAGAAGCGAATTCTTGGACCACTTGGCATGAACGAAACGTCGTTTTATGTCGACCCAGCCAAGCAGTCGCGCGTTGCAGCATTGTATGCGTATGACCCATCGCCTGCCAGGAAGGTTCGCTACACAGCACTTGAAAACCAAGTGCTCACACCTCGCTCGTTCGATTCGGGTGGTGGCGGACTGGTGTCAACTGCAGCCGACTATTGGAAGTTTTTGCAAATGTTGGAAAACGGTGGCGAGTTGAACGGCGTGCGCATTGTTTCGCCAACCACAATCGACTTGATGACCTTGAACCACATTCCAGGGAACAAAGACATTTCCGATTGGGGCAGACCAATGGGCGAAGAAGTGTTCTACGACGGCCTTGGCTTCGGTCTTGGTTTCGCAGTAGTCATCGATCAGGCGAAAACTAAGGTTGCGTGTTCGAACGGTACGTATAGCTGGGGCGGCATGGCGAGCACCGCATTTTGGATTGACCCGGTTGAAGAAATCACGGCAATGTTTTTCACGCAGTTAATGCCGTCAACAACGCATCCAATTCGCCCGTTCTTGCGCAGTCTGGTGTATCAGTCCATTACTGAATAACGCGCACAAATGAATTTGGTTCGTCAAGTACGAATCCATGTTCATCAACGGTGACTTCAACATCGCTGTCTACTGCAAAACTGAAATAACGCCACGTGTGTTCAGTCACTCGGGTGTACATCTGTGGCTTCACCACAACGGCAAGAGTTTCAATGTCAATGGTGATCACGTTTTGTTGAGCGCTGTGGCCAACAAGCAGAGGCAAGCGGCGAATAGGAATCACGTTGGTGAATGGTGTTCCGCGCAAATCGATGTCTACACAACCATCTAGTTCGGTGCGATGAGCACCATTCATTTCACCCCACCGACCATGACCATCGGTTGCTAGCCACAGGTCGGGTTCTTCCAAGTCGCGAAACAACAAGAACTGTTGCACCATCCACGTTGCCGACATACGAATAACAAACTGCGCATTGTCGGCACCAAGGGTTCCGTTTGCTGTCCAACCTTCGTTTTCCCACTGCAGGGTCACGGTGCTTTCGTGCGCTCCGTCGACAGATTTCCAGGCGGCACTATGACCTGTTGGTCCAAGCGCGGGGTAGTTCACCATGGCTACAGCCTGTCACGCGGCGATACCGTTCAGACAGATGATTCCGCTGCATGAGGCTCAAGAAACGGTGTTGGCAGGCTGCTCACCGTTGACCCCCGTGCAAGTTGCCTACACGGAAATGACTGGCAGGGTCTTGGATCAAGACGTTGTTGCAGTTGAGGACGTTCCGCCATTTCGCAACACTGCAGTCGACGGTTATGCCGTTCGTGCCACAGACGCTGAACAAGTTCCTGTCGAGCTTCGCGTTGTCGACACGCTGGCAGCAGGTGCAGAACCAAAAATTGCAGTGAATGCTGGCGAAGCAATTCGCATTATGACGGGTGCACCAATGCCCGATGGAGCTGACGCAGTGGTAATGGTGGAAGATACCGAGCGAGTTGGTGAAACGCATGTGCGCGTTTCGCGAAGCGCAAAAGTTCGCGACGGTGTACGCGATGCGGGTAGCGATGTTCGCGCCGGCGAAACTGTGTTTGTTCGTGGCACGGTGTTGAATGCTGCGGGCATTGGTGTGCTTGCCAGCGTAAATGCGCGAACCGTTCGCGCGTTTCCTCGTGCGCGAGTTGCGCTGTTGTCAACAGGTGACGAACTTGTTGTTGACGGCTCACCATTGCGCATTGGTCAAATTCGCGAGAGCAACTTAACCATGTTGGACTCCATGATTGCCTCAACAGGTTGCGAAGTGATCAACCTTGGTGTGGTGCGTGATGACGAGGCAGAACTTGAGCGCGTGCTTCGCGAAGTTACCCAGCGCTGCGATGCCATTGTGACAAGCGGTGGCGTAAGCATGGGCGACTTCGATGTGGTGAAGGCCGTGTTGTCAAAGATTGCCACCATGCACTGGATGCAGATGGCTATTAAGCCGGCTAAACCGTTTGCATTTGGTCAATTGCAGTCGAGCGATGGTCGCACCATTCCTATTTTTGGTTTGCCAGGAAACCCCGTGAGTTCGCTCATTAGTTATGAATTGCTCGCGCGTCCTGCACTGCGCAAAATGATGGGGCACACGGAGAACTTGATGCGACCAGCAATTCGCGCAGTGCTTGACTCGCCACTGAAGCGCAAGCAAGACGGCAAGATTCACTTCATGCGCGTCTTCGGAGAGTTTGCCGAAGACGGTCGCCTTCACGTGCGCGATTCTGGGCCGCAGGGAAGCCACCAATTGGCAAGCACGGCAATGGCAAATGGCCTTGCACATGTGCCCGATGGCAATGGTTTGCAGGCCGGCGATGAAGTGCCCGTGTACCTGCTGGGCTGACGGTACAACGGGTGCGAACCCTAGGCTGAGCCCGTGGAATTGATTGACCCGTTCGGCCGAACTGTGCGCGATTTGCGCATTTCGATTACCGATCGCTGCAACTTCCGCTGCACCTACTGCATGCCTGCAGAGGGAATGAAATGGCTTCCTCGCGAAGAGGTGTTGACGTACGAAGAACTGCATCGCGTGGCCAGCATCTGCGTTTCGCACTTTGACGTGGACGGCATTCGCCTCACTGGTGGCGAGCCAACCATGCGTGCGCACTTTCCGGTTCTGATCAACAAACTTTCTGCGCTTCATGTGCCGGCAACAGCAAATTCGCCGCGCGCTGGGAAGCCAATCGATTTGGCTGTAACAACAAATGGTGCAACGCTGCGTTTAATTGCGCAAGAACTGCACGATTCTGGTTTGCGCCGCATCAACATCAGTCTGGACACGTTGAAGAAACAGCGCTTTCTTGAAATGACACGCCGTGACGAACTTGAACATGTGTTGGATGGCATTGATGCCGCCATTGCCACTGGTTTCTCGCCAGTGAAAATTAATGTTGTGGTGCAGCGCGGAGTGAACGATGACGAAATTGTTGATCTTGCAACGTTTGGTCGCAATAAGGGCGTTGAAGTTCGTTTCATCGAATACATGCCACTTGATGCCGATGGCACATGGCAGAACAACCAAGTGGTTGGTCAAGACGAAATTGTGGAAACCATTGCCAAGGTGTATCCACTTGAACTTGTTCCCGCTCGTGGCGCAGCTCCGGCAGACCGCTGGCGTTACCTAGATGGGCAGGGAACGGTTGGTGTTATTCCTTCGGTTACCAAACCATTCTGTGGCGACTGCGATCGCGTACGACTGACAGCCGATGGTCAATTCCGAACCTGCTTGTTTTCGACCACCGAATTTGATTTGCGCAAACTGTTGCGCAACGGTGCGAGCGATGATGACATTGCAGCAGAAATCAAGCGCGCTGTTGGTACGAAGTGGGCAGGGCACAACATTGGCAACGTCACCTTCGTTCGTCCACGCAGGTCCATGAGCCAGATTGGCGGATGAACATGGGAAACACTCCAGAGTTCACACACCTCGATGAGTCAGGCAATGCACACATGGTGGATGTGACTGCAAAAAACGCAACCACGCGACGTGCAGTTGCACGATGCACGGTGAATATGAAACCAGAAACGGCCGCAGCAATTTCCAACAAAGACATTCCCAAAGGCGATGTCATTGCCGCCGCACGTATTGCCGGCATCATGGCTGCCAAGCGCACGAGCGACATGATTCCGTTGTGTCACCCGCTGCAAATTGGCGCAGTGCGCATCGACTTCGAAGTGGGCGACAGCTTTGTGGCCATCGAGGCCCAGGTCGACACTGTGGACCGCACGGGAGTGGAAATGGAAGCCCTCCATGCGTGTTCGGTGGCTGCCCTCACCATTTACGACATGTGCAAGAGCGCCGACAAGGCAATGTCCATAGAGGGCTTGACCCTGTGGGAAAAGACGGGCGGCAAGAGCGGCCCCTACAGGCGGGCTGACGGCCAATAATCGGGCTGTAAACAGGGTCATTCACCCCTCGTTGTCCGTTTTGTAGCAATTCTGTAATACAATTACGGACTCATGAGCAAATTGATTCTTCTCATCGTGGGCGCCGCTTGGCTTGCTGTCTTGCTCCCACCTTTGGTTCGCGCGCGACTCAATGGTTCGCCAGCCAACTCGGTTACCAACTTCCGTCGTCAGTTGAACCACCTTGAAAGCGCGGGCGGTCGTTACCCGCAGCAGCAACTTCGTGGCATGGCTCGTCCACTTGCTCCAACTCAGCAGCGTCCTGCAGGTCGTGCTCCACGTCCAGCCGCTTACGGTTCGATGACCGGTGCATTGGTTCGTCAGTCCAGCACGCGTCCGCAATATCGCCCGCAGCAAGTTTCTTCTGCAGCCATCGCGCGCCAGAAGCGCCAGAACTTGGTATTTGGTCTTGCCGGAACCAGCGCCGTTTCGCTCATGCTTGGCGTGGCAACTGGGTTAAGCGCATTTGTCTACATCTTCGTTCTCAGCCTGTTGGCCCTCGTTGGCTATTGCTACGTGCTGGTGCAAATGCGAGTGAAGCGCGACAACGAGCGTTACCTTTCGCAGTTCCGTCGCACCTACTAATTCGGGTCGCGTAACACAGTGGCTTGGAGCCACCAACCCCTTGCCCGCTAATGTTTTGCGCGGGGGTACACCAATATGTCGATGACATTTCTTGAAGCAAATACCGCAGTCACTGGTTCGGGGCAAATTTTCGAGCTGATTGATGGCGAAGTACGTGGCGTGAAGATGAAGGTGTTTAAGAATGCGCCAGCACACCTTGGTCAAGTATTTGCTGGTTCGCGCGGACATGGTGACAAGACATTCCTTGTGTACGAGGACGAAATCATTACGTTTGCTCAGGCTGCCGATCGCATCGATGCACTCGCATCGTTGTTGGTCAACACGTATGGCGTAAAAAAGGGTGACCGTGTGGCGGTTGCCATGCGCAACTTTCCTGAATGGGTCATGTCGTTTGCGGCCATCATTTCAGTTGGCGCTGTCAACGTGTCGATGAACTCGTGGTGGACAGAAGACGAAATGGATTTCGCACTTGAAGACTCCGGTGCAACCGTGCTCATTTGCGATCAGCAGCGATTCGACATTGGCGCTGCCAGTTGTGTGAAGAAGAACGTCAAGGTGTTAGTTGTTCGCGCAGAGAAGCCATTGCCGGCAGGCGTCGATAAGTGGGAAGAAGTATTGCCACTTGGCGACAAGCACCCAGGCGCCGACATTTCACCAGACGATGACGCAACCATTTTGTACACCTCTGGAACCACAGGTCGCCCGAAAGGTGCAGTGTCAACGCATCGTGCCATCATTTCGTCGATTATGGCATTTTCTGCACGCAACACCATTTTCCAAATGTCGGGAACAAAACTGAAAGACGTTGACGGACCAGAAGTTCCAACATCGTTCATTCTTATTGTTCCGCTATTCCACGTAACGGGTTGTGTGCCAGTGATGCTCAGCTGTTTCGTTGCAGGTTTGAAATTGGCAATCATGTACAAGTGGGATCCTGAAAAGGCGCTTGAAATGATTGAGCGCGAACAAATCACGAACTTCGTTGGTGTACCAACACAAAGTTGGGACTTGGTGAACTCACCGGCATTTGAAAAGTACGACACCTCAAGCCTGCGCGCAGTAGGTGGCGGTGGCGCACCTTCACCAACATCGCTTGTTGGCAAAGTAAACGACAAAGTCAAGAACGGCAACCCACAACTTGGTTACGGCATGACTGAAACCAATGCGTTTGGTCCAGCCATTACTGGTTCTGACTATTTGTCGCATCCAACCAGCACGGGTCGCGCATCGTGGCCAATGATGGTGGAAGTTCGTGACGAAAATTTGAAGCCAGTGCCAACAGGGCAGTCGGGCGAAATTTGGTTCTTTGGTCCAATGCTCATTCGTGGTTACTGGAACCGCCCCGATGCAACTGCTGAAACCATCGTTGATGGTTGGTTGCGCTCTGGCGACTTGGGTCGCCTTGATGCCGACGGTTATGTCTACGTTGAAGACCGCGTGAAGGACATGATTCTTCGCGCCGGCGAGAACGTCTATGGCGCAGAAGTAGAAAGCGCCATTTACGAACACCCAGCGGTTCACGAGGCTGCTGTGTTCGGTGTTCCACACGAGCGCTTGGGTGAAGAAGTCGGCGTAGCCATTTTGGTGAACGACGGCATGACTCTGACCCCTGAAGAGCTTTGGGCGTTCCTCGACGTAAAGATCGCCAAGTTCAAGATTCCTACCCAGGTGGTCATCATGTCCGAACCGTTGCCACGCAACGCCGCCGGCAAGTTCTTGAAGCGCGAGCTGCAGCAGCACGTGGTGAAAGGCACCCTGAAGGCCACAAGCCGCTAAGCCCGAATGCACTAGGGTTTCCCCACGTGCCACCAATCGACATCACCCGTGGCGACGGGGTTCGCTACGACGTCGTAGCAATTGGCAATGCCTTGGTCGATGTGATCGCCGCCGTTCCCGATGAATTCTTGGTGAACGAAAACGTGGTCAAAGGTTCAATGACCTTGGTGGACGCAGAGCGCTCCGCTCACTTGTATTCACGCATTAGTAACCCAACACAAACCAGTGGCGGTTCTGCTTCGAACACTGCATACGGTCTTGCAAGTTTGGGTGGGCGAGCTGGGTTTATCGGAAAAATTGCCGACGATGATTTGGGTCGTGTGTTTGGCGCCGACATGGACAAAGTAGGCGTGGGTTTTTATCCTGGCGGAACAAGTGCAACCGAACCGACTGGTCGTTGCATCATTGCGGTAACTCCAGATGGTCAGCGCAGCATGAGCACATTTCTTGGTGCTGCATCGTTGCTCGAGCCTGCAGACATTTCGCGCGAGGCTGTGCAGTCAGGCGCTGTGTTGTTTCTTGAGGGCTACCTCTTTGACCGCGACGAAGCAAAAGCAGCATTCCGGGTTGCATCAAAGTACGCGCACGAGGCCGGACGCAAAGTTGCACTCACGCTTTCTGATTCATTTTGTGTAGATCGTCACCGCGAAGACTTTCTGGATCTCATTTTGAATGACATCGACGTGTTGTTCTGCAACGAATTTGAATTGCAGTCGCTGTATCAAACTTCGTATGAAGAAGCGTTAGAGCAGTTGCGTAATGATTGCGAATTTGGCGCTGTTACACGCGACAAGCGTGGCTCGGTAGTCATCAACGGTCATGACTTGGTGCACATTGAGCCAGAACCGGTTGATTGGGTAGTTGACGCAACTGGCGCAGGTGATCAATACGCAGCAGGTTTCTTGTATGGCTTCACGCGCGGCATGGCCATTGAACATTGCGGTCGTCTTGGCTCCATGTCGGCTTCGGAAGTGATCACGCATGTTGGTCCGCGACCACTCGTGCAACTCAGCACACTCATTCCAGAACATCTACGCTCGTAGTTATGGCTAGCAACGATCACGACAACCTCACGGTTTTAGGCACAACGGTTCGCGCTCCAATTGATCATGTTGAAGTGTTTCCGGCACCTGCAGATGTAACGCTCGTTCGTTTCACCAGCGACGAAGTGTCATCCATTTGCCCGGTAACCGCTCAGCCAGATATTGCGACTGTGGTTATCGAATACAGCCCAGACAAGTTCTGTATCGAGTCCAAGTCGCTGAAGCTGTACCTCTGGCGCTTCCGCAACATGGCAGTGTTCGCTGAAGCCTTGGCTGCCGAAATTGCCAACGAAGTGATGGTCACGGTGAAACCAAACTGGGTGAAAGTACAACTTACGCAGCACCCGCGCGGAGGCATTGAAGTACACGCAGTTGCCGAACGCAACCGCTAACTAGTTTTCGTCGGCTGGAACAAACGCAAGTTTTAGGTCGCCAAGCTTCACCAACGTTGAAGCAACCCATGCGCCGAGCACGCCAAAGTGTTCGTCCAGTACTTTGCTCGCACCATCAATGAGGGTTTCTTCTGCAAGTTCGTATTGGCCTTCGTAGGTAATTTCAAGCGCGAAGTCGGCGGTGCGCTCCCCATGGGTTGGGTGGCTGATCTCGATGGTGATGTTGTCGCGCTCTAATTGTTCGGCGCCTATTGAAGGGCTATGTGGTGCGGCAATGCTGTCAACAATTGAAGGCACTGGCTGTTCGGCCAATCGCTGTATGCGAAACACCACTTCAATTTCAATTGCCGGCTGTTGATCAATCTCTTCTTCGATGTACCACTGCCTGTATGTGGCCTGGCTCCAACTTGGCCAGTTCAGTGTGATGTGCGCAACAACGCGAGGCGGTAGACCTTCGCCGGGCAAGCCGTAGGTGGTTTCCCACACCAAGTCGCCAAGCAAGATGTCGGACTGAAAGTGTTCTTCGAATGCCTGGCGCTCGAGGTAGGCATTGCTGAATGCATCGCGAAGTGCGCCAATTGCATCGGTAAACACGTGGTCGAGCATGCGTATTTAGGGTACTCGCTAACCTTGTGCCATGTCTTTGGTCCTCCTTGAAATTGCTGACGGTGTTGCCACCATTACGTTGAATAACCCAGATGAGCGCAACACCATGACCGCGCCAATGGTGGCGGAAATTGTTGCAGCGATGGACCGCATTGAAAACGACCCGGCAATTGGTGCACTGGTGGTTACCGGCACCGCACCAGCATTTTGTGCTGGTGCCAACTTGGGCAACTTGGCTGAAGCCGATGGCGAATCGCTTGGTGTTATTTACGAAGGTTTCTTACGCATTGCGCGCAGCCCGTTGCCAACTATTGCTGCAGTGAACGGTGCAGCTGTTGGCGCAGGAATGAACCTTGCACTCGGTTGTGACGTGCGCATTGCAGCGCGACGCGCAAAGTTCGACACACGCTTTTTGCAACTGGGTATTCACCCTGGTGGTGGGCACACGTGGATGTTGCGCCGCATTGTTGGACCACAAGTTGCTTCTGCTGCTGTGTTATTCGGAGAGATTTACGATGGGGCAGAAGCAGAACGCATTGGCCTTGCATACAAGTGTGTAGACGACGACAAGTTGCTTGCAACTGCGCATGAATTGGCAAAGCGTGCTGCCAGTGCGCCTCGCGAATTGGTCATTGAAACAAAGAAGACCATTGCCGCTATGGCCGACGTGGTTACACACCCCGAAGCAGTGGCCCGCGAACTTACCCCGCAGTTGTGGAGCACTCGCCAGCCATGGTTTGCCGAGCGCCTCGCTGCGTTACAGGCCAAGATCAGCAAGAAATAGGGCATCCCGCCTCCAGTCAGGGAGTGACTTGCCATCCTCGCCACGAGGTGTATGTTGGCATCAGTAAGACCTAGCTAGTGGATTTCGTCAGTGTTAAGAGCACAGAAGGCGGGGGAAGCAATGAGCAAGCGTCACGATCACCGGACAACGGTGTTTCCACCCAAGGTGGAACTTCGGGCACACGCCCACAATGAACGTCATCGAGTGAATTCAGAATTGCACTTGGTGGCAAACATGGTGAGCCATGGTGTTGAACCCGAAGATGTGAATGAACCAGGAGTCGCTTGGAAGGGGATGCATCACCACGATGCAGAGATTGGTCGTGAGCAATCGCGTCGCCAACAGTTCAAGCACTGGAAAACAAAACAATGGAAGAGGCGCAAAGTTGTTCGTAAACAACGTGCGTTGGAGATAGAGCGACTACGCGACGTTGCGTAGCAATTTATAGCCAGGCTGCGCAGAGTTCGTCGCGGCGTGTTTGCCACTCTTCAATGGTGAATCCGTAGCGAACGTGGTCTTCCCAAATGCCATTTATTTCAAGGAACCGCTCGGCGATGCCTTCATGCCGCAGTGCAAGTTTTTCGACTACGCGATGGCTAGATGAGTTGCGCGGAATGATGCACACTTCAATGCGGTGTAAGCGAAGTTCGTCGAAAGCAAACTTGGACAGCACCAACACCGCTTCAGACATGTAGCTGTTGCCAGCTTTTGCTTCGTCTATCCAGTAACCGATGGTGCCGCATTGCATTGCGCCACGCACAACACCATTTAGGTTTACTTCGCCTGCAAACTCGTTGTTCACGAATAGGCCGAGGCAATATGCATTTCCTGCCAGTCGTTCTCTGTCGCGCGCAGCACAGCGGTTGGTGAAGGCATCACGGCTTGTTGCTGGGTCGGGAGAAGTAATGAGTGGCATTGGTTCCCACTTGGTGAGCCATTCGCCATTGCGTAAGCGAACCTCGCTCCATGCTTCGAAATCGGTGGCCACAAGCGGGCGCAACATGATGCGACGACCGAACAGGCGAAGTGGGCCGTTGGAGGAAATGATTCCCGAAGGGTGGCCAATGGGACGCGAGTAGCCACTCATGAAAGTTTCAATTCGTCGCGCACTAATCCGTCGAGCAAGTTATTCACCGACACCATGATTTCAGGAATTCGCAACTTGCGCATAACTCCTACCAACACGCAGCATCCGCCCACAATGACGTCGGCGCGATCGGCGGGCAGACCGGGGTTGAACTTGCGATCGGCCAGTGTTTCGGTGGCAAGTGTTCGGAATACTTCCTCAACATTTTCGCGCGTCATGCGCGCGCCATGCAGTGCGGTTGCGTCAAATTCTTGCAGACCTATTTCCACAGCGGCAATGGTGACAATGCTTCCGGCAACGCCAACGACACGTGTGGCATTCAGAACCTCTGGGTGATCGCGAATGAGGTCGTCCATGAAGTCGGTGACTAGACCAATGGCGTTGGTGAGTTCTTCTGGGCGAGGTGGGTCGTGGAGCAAGTGGCTTTCGGTAAGCACCACCGTGCCAACAGGAAAACTGACGGTGTGTTGCAGCGATTTTTCGCCGATCATGATTTCGGTACTGCCACCACCAATGTCGATAACGAGTGTGATGCCCTCGTGAGCAGGTAGGTGTGACAGAGCGCCCGAATAGGCGAGTCGGCCTTCTTCGGTTCCCGCGATGATGAGCGGGCGAGTTCCGAGTACTGCTTCGGCTTGATCCAGAAACACTGCTGCGTTTGTTGCGCGACGACATGCTTCGGTGGCGGTGACGCGAATGGCTCCAACTTCATGTTGCTTGATGAGCGTTGCATAGTGCTGCAGCCGAGCAATGGTTCGTGCAATGGCGTCTTCGTTCAGCATGTTGTTGTGCACAACGCCACGGCCCAGTCCAGTTACGTGCACTTCGCGCATGATGTCATTTCCTTGCGCATCGGCAATAAGCAAGTTGGTGGAGTTGGTGCCAATGTCAATTGCGGCAACCGGTTGCGCGGTTGCTCGAATGTATGCACTTCGACTGAGGCTCAGTTTTTCGGCAACCCAATCGCCAACAGGGTCGTCGCCACCTGCAAGCCACCAACCAAAATGTGCATGCAAACATTTCACGCCAATGCGCGTACCGGCTACTCCGCCAAACGGGCGCGGGCCAGTGTGGTCTGCAGGAATGAGCGCATCGCGTTCTGCTGCATAACGATCGTGCGATGCAGCGATGAGTGCAGCATCGAGTTCTGCTTCAACTTGGTTTACCGCACCCGTTGCCTCAAGGCGACCAATCAGTACGTTTTCGCGCGCACCACATAACCAATACAGCGTTGGCATTGGTGTTCCATCGGGAAGTAAAGGCTGATTGCGCAACACCACCGGGTCGCCGTCTAATGCGCGAACGACAACTTCAAACTTGCCTTGCGGAACCCGACCGAGCAACTCGGTGATTCGCGCGATGTCTTCTGCGCTTGGTGCGTTAGAAGAGTTTGACAAGTACAACTACCAACACGGCAATACCGATAAGGGCGGGAATTGCTCGCTTTGCAATGGTGGATCCTGCGGTGTCGAGCAAATTGAGTGGCGCAACTTCTGGACCATCAATCTTGCGAATGGCTGGTTGCTCACTTGCTGCAGGTGTTGTTTCAGCAACAACGGGCGCACTTGGCGCAGGTGCTGCAGAAATGAGTTGATTCAAATTTTCGGAAAACTGTGCAAGCAACTTGTCGCTCACATCGGCTAGTGCACCACGACCGAACTGCGCAACTTTTCCTGAGATAGACAGGTCGGTGTGCACGGTGCACTTTGTTGATGTTGGTGTAACTGATGTGAGTTCGGCGGTGATCATTGCTGAAGCATTGCCCTTGCCAGTGGTGTCGCGACCTTCGCCCTTGAGGGTTGCTTTATGCGCCACATCATCGCGCGACACAAAACTTGCTTGTCCTTTGAACTGCGCGAGAATTGGGCCAACCTTGATCTTCACTTGACCGCGGTACGTGTCGCCTTCAATTTCGGTGAGCTGGGCGCCAGGGAGACACGGCGCAATGCGCTCTAAGTCGGTGAGGATCACCCATGCTTCAGCGACAGGAACATTGACAGTGAATTCGTGGTTGAGATCCATGGTTACTTGCCTCGACTTTCGTGAATGATTTTTGCTACGCGTTCGATGTCTTCAACATGATCAACATCGATTCCCGAGCCAATACAGGGTACTTCAGTAACTAGTTCGGGTTGACTGCGGAGCAATGAACGCGCACCTTCATCTCCGGTTTTTGGAACGAGTGCAAAAAATTCTGCGTGGAGTTTCACAGGGTTTGCACGCACGCCTGCATATGTTGCTACGGCAAGTGGGGAAGTGGAGTTGGCAACTGCAGTCCACGCCGACGGAGGAATACATGGCTGATCGCCAAGACCGATGACTACCGATTGCAATCCGCGCTCATTTGCCCACTGCAATGCACGCTGAACAGAGCTAGCCATTCCGGTAGCCCACTCCTCGTTGTGCAAGTAGGTGACCGCTTCAGAGGCTTCAAGGCGAGGCAATTCGACCGACCCCCATACGACAGCGACTGGCCCAATATTGGCCGCTAGCGCGCTCTGGAGAGCCCATTCGAAGACGGTTTTGCCCGCTACCGAAGTGAGCAGTTTGTGGTGCGACCCGCCGAACCGCGAACCCCCTCCAGCGGCCAACAACACCACACCGACAGGCGGGTTTTTACTTGTTGGAGCGGTCATGACCCCATATTTACAGGCTTTGGTGATGCCGACCCTCTCGAAACCCTGTATGACCCAAATATTACAGTTCCATGACATAGACTGTTACACAGTTGACATATAGCGAGTCCCCTCGCAAGTACTGCCCCCACATCCGAACCAACCGCCCCCCGGTTGGTTCGCCTACCAAGGAGCCACAATGTCACGCACCACCAAACTCATAGCTGGTCTGCTCGTATCCCTGAGCCTGTGGGCAGTCAGTTCACCTGGCGCCCAGGCAATTCCCATGGGCCCAGCCCAGGAAGCAATCATTCGCAAAGGCGCTGTTCAGGCACAACAGGCAGTGGATGCCTATGCCGACAAGCGCGACCGTGACGCGTACGACCTGTTCCTCGACCTTTCAGACAAACTCGCTGTTGATGTTGGCAACTTCTTAGGCGTTGATGTGAATGAGTTGCGACGCGCATGGCGAGCCGCCGACGTTGCCCACCAACGTGCACTCATGGCCGGGCTCACGCAAATTGGAGTTCCGTATAAAGAAAACGCAGCTGCAGAATCGGGTGCATTTGACTGCTCCGGCTTTGTGCAGTTTTCCTGGTCGAGTGCTGGGTTTGTATTGCCTCGCGGATCAAATTTTCAGTATGCAAATTCGCGTCGCGTGACATTTAAGAATGCCCAGGCAGGCGACATCATGTGGCGACCTGGGCATGTGTCGATGTATCTCGGAGTTGACGGTGCAATTTTGCAAGCAGGCCGAACAGGTCGCAGTGTTGAATTGCACAATATGGATTCGCGAATTCTCGGTTGGACTCGTTTCGCAGATCCAACTGCGTAATAGTTACTTGTGAATTGGTCCGTCACCATCGCGAAGTGACGGTGCGCCACGACCAGTGCGTCGTGCAATGATTTCTCCACAAATAGAAATTGCAGTTTCCTCAGGTGTGCGTGCGCCGATGTCGAGTCCAATTGGCGACATCAGTCGTAACAACTGCTCGTCGGTGACTCCTGCTTCAACCAATCGCTCGACGCGTTTCGCATGAGTTTTACGACTACCCATTACTCCGATGTAGCCAACGTTGGTGGCAAGTGCGCCAACTACTGCAGGTACATCAAACTTGGGGTCATGCGTCAAAATGCATACAGCGTCGCGTTGTGTGAGTTGTGATCCGCGTTCTGCAAATAACGGAGTAGGCCACGTAACCAATACTTCGTCGGCCATCGGGAAGCGGCGCTTGGTGGCGAACACTTCGCGCGCATCGCATACCAACACGTGGTAACCCAACACTTTGGCAACGCGGGCGAGAGCAGAAGTGAAATCAACTGCGCCAAAAATCACCATGATTGGTGGAGGAGAGAACGCGTCAATGAACACGCGAACCGTTGGAGTGTTTACTAAATCTTCTGGAGTGGTTTGACCTTGTGGCCCGTAATGGCGAACGCTGGTTCTGCCAGCTTCAAGTTCGCCTTGCGTGTCGCGTGCAACCACTCTGTCGAGTTCCGCATTGCCAAGGGTTCCTTGTGCTTCATTCTCCGGGGTAACCAGCAACATTGCGCCAATGTTTGGGCCATCAATGACTGTTGCAAGAGCAACTGGCTTGTTCGCGCGAGTGCGCTCTGAAAACAGTTGATACAGCGACATGTTCAACTACCAGGTGAGCGGCTGAATGAACAGGTGAATGATTCCGCCGCAGGTAAGCCCAACTGCAAATGCTTCGTCATCTGAATAACCAAACTTCACCAGTTTTGGTTGCTTGTCGCCATTCAAGATTGCAAGTGCCTCTGCAACCACTGCGCCTTCAACGCAACCACCACTGACCGAACCGATTACTTCGCCATCTTCGTTAACGGCCATTGCAGCACCTGGGTCGCGTGGCCCAGAACCCTCAATGTCGACCACGCGCGCAAGAGCAATCTGTTTGCCCTGTGCTTTCCAGCGGTCGATGTCGTTCAGCAGTTCGCGCATAGTTCCAGTCAATCGGCAGAAATGACGCGAGTGAGGCGTTCCATGGCTTCGAGTGAGTGACCTTCAACGAATTCGTCAATGTAGGGCAGAGCAGCAGCCATACCTTTGGCAAGTGGCGCATAGCCTGGCGTGACTTTGAGCGGGTTTACCCAAATGAGTCTGTGCGATACACGTTGTAGGCGTTTCATTTGTTCGCCCAACAGCTCGGGGTTGCCTCTGTCCCAACCATCTGACAACACAATCACAATTGCGCCTCGTGCCATCCCGCGCACACCCCACGTGTCGTTGAACTTGCGCAGGCTTTCTCCAAGGCGAGTTCCGCCGCTCCAGTCGGGAACTTGTTCGGCTGCGCGCTGAATTGCTTTGTCTGGGTCGCGGCTACGCAGCTCCTTCGTCAGTCGTGTGAGTCGCGTACTGAATGCGAAGGCTTCAACTCGTTGTCTGCCGGCAACCGCTGCATGCATAAACCGAAGCAATGCGCGCGCGTATGGTTCCATGCTTCCTGAAATGTCGAGCAACACCACAATGCGGCGCAAGCGGTCGCTCGGTTGTTTCCAATGCAACTGCATCGGCTCGCCACCGTTGCTAATTGATGCGCGAACCGTACGTCGTAAATCGTGACGTGATCCGTTTCGCTTTGCCGTAGTTAAACGAAGCGAACGGCGAGGTGGGCCCGCGAAGCGCAGTGCTTGCATCAGGCGTTGTGCCTCTGCGAGCTCGTCGTCGTCGTATTGGGCGAAGTCTTTTTTACGCAACGCTTCAGATGCAGAAAACCGCAAGTGAATTGCAGGGTTTGAGTCGTATTCACCGGCATTCGGATCGCTTTCAGTTTCATCGTCAATAAGCAGAGAAACTTTTTGTGGTGGCATTTCTTCGGCTGCTTCACCGCTTGTGCGGTGTTCCCAAAACACGGCAAACGCGCGGTCGAAGAGTTGGTGGTCTTCTGGTCTGCGCACCAATGTGCTGCGGCCTGCCCAGAACACGTCGCTGCGTGATTCAAGGGAGACCACATCGAGTGCATTGACGAACGTCAGCACCGAATCAAGAGGTACTTGTAAACCGACTCCGCGCAGAACTCGCGCGAATGACACTGCCATTTCTTCTGGGGAAGAGGCAATTGCGGTGGTCATGAATTATCCGTGCAGCAGACCGCGATCAAACGCCTGAGCAACGATTTGGGCAATGCCTTGCTCGCGCACGCGGTCGTGATCTTCGCGGTATTTCAACACTGTTCCGAGCGTTGCTGAAACAAAGGCCTCATTTAGTTCACGAGCGCCAAGTTGGGCGAGTGCGGTTGCCCAGTCGATAGTTTCGGCAACTCCAGGTGGCTTGTACAAATTGAGTGAACGCATTTGCTCGACTGCTGCTGCAACTTGCTTGGCAAGTGATTCGGCAATTTGTGGAACACGCAAGCGAACAATTGCCACTTCGCGATCGAAACTTGGGTGATCAACCCAGTGGTACAAGCAGCGGCGCTTCAACGCATCGTGTACGTCGCGCGTGCGGTTTGATGTGAGGATCACAATTGGCGGAGTAGCGGCCTTGAACGTTCCCAATTCGGGAACAGTCACTTGGAAGTCGGAAAGAATTTCCAGCAAATAAGCCTCGAACTCGTCGTCTGCACGATCAATTTCGTCAATCAACAACACAGCAGGCGTGTCGCGCTGGTCAATGGCGCGAAGGAGCGCGCGCTTAATGAGGAAGCGCTCGTTGTACAACTCGCTTTCCAATTCATTGGTCTTCTTGTTCGTTGCTTCTCCGCTTGCTTCAGCAGCACGTAGGTGCAACAACTGTCGCGAGTAATCCCAGTCGTAAACGGCTTGAGCAGCATCAATTCCTTCGTAGCACTGCAAGCGAATAAGTTCTCCACCAGTCATGGCTGCAATCACTTTGGCAAGTTCGGTTTTGCCAACGCCCGCTTCGCCTTCAAGTAGCAACGGTCGCTTCAACGTGAGTGCCAAGTACACGGCAGTGGCCAGGCCTTCTTCGGCCAAGTAGTTCTGATCGGCGAGTGCCGCTCGAACTTGCTCTACCGAGGTGAATCCTGCTTGCGCCATGCGTTCAGGTTAGGGCTATTGGCTTTATGAATCGAAGCCAAGACCCAGACGGTCCAGGCTGCGGAGCCAGAGGTTGCGCTTTCCCGACTTGTCTTCGCGGTTCAGTGCCCAACGAGTGGTCTGAATACCAATGAATCGGAACGGTTCTGGAGGGAATGGCAAGGGTTTACTGCGCACGAACTTCGTTTGCGTTGCAGGAGTTTTGCGACCATCAATCATGTCGAGCATGACCTCGGCGCCAAATCGAGAACTGGCAACACCCAAACCGGTGTATCCAATTGCATAGGCAACGCGATCGCGCATGGCTTGTCCCCAAAACACGCTGTAGCGGCTGCACGTATCGATGGCACCGCCCCAAACATGTGAGAAGCGAACGCCTTCTAGTTGGGGGAACGTTTCAAAGAAGTGTTGCGAAAGTTTTGCCCACGTTTCTGGACGCGATTCAAGTTCGGCGTTAACTTTTCCACCGAAGAAATACACCGCGTCGTATCCACCCCACAAAATTCTGTTATCTGCGGTGAGTCGGTAGTAATGGAACTGGTTTGAAATGTCGGAGAGACCCTGACGATTCTTCCAGCCAATGCTTTCTAGTTGTTGCGGAGTGAGCGGCTCGGTGGTTAAGCAGTAGTCGTACACGGGAGCAATGTAGTTGTGCATACGACGAAGTAGTGGCTTGAATGCATTTGTTGCAAGCGCAACGCGTTTCGCATGCACTTTGGAAAGCGGAGTTTCCACAACAATGCCGCCCGGCGAATAGTCAAGACCAACTGCTTTTGTGTCTTCGTAAATGCGCACGCCAAGTTGTTCGGCGGCGCGCTTCAAACCCCATGCGAGTCGCGCAGGGTCGACAAGTGCTGCAGTGTCTTTGCACCACATGCCGCCAGTAAAAATTGGCGATGCAACTTCTTTGCGCACAGCAGCTTCATCGAGCCACTCCACTTTGTGGCCAATCTCGCGCAACTGGTCGTAGTCGTCTTTCAACTCATCTAGGTACGTTGCTGAATGTCGCGTGCTTGCAATTTCAATCACGCCATTGCGTTCAAAATCGCAGTCAATGTTGTAGCGCTTGATTGCCGCTTCAATTTCGTTGAGGTTCTCGAGTCCCAAGTCTTCAAGTAAGCCAACTTCGTCGGGGAAGCGTTGCTGTGCGTTGGCAATGCCATGCGTGAGGCTGGAGTCCATAAAGCCGCCATTGCGACCGCTTGCTGCAGAACCAATTTCGTGAGCTTCAATAAGCACTACGTCTCGGTCAGGATCGCGCTCCTTGGCCAATATCGCAGTCCACAGCCCGGTGTAGCCGCCACCCACAATGCACAGGTCGCACGTTTCAGCGTGCACCAGCATGGGGTTCGAATCTGGTTCGTCCGCATCGTCAAACCAATACGGAAACGAATCGGCGTCCGCAATCGCGTCTAAAAAACGCTCGTCTTGTTGATACCCACCCATGGGTTTCTCACCACCTAACAGGGACAACAATAGCAGTGCGGCAAGTATTGTTTCCCGCATGGATCTTGGTATTTCGCAACGTACGGCGGCAGTAGCGGCGGCCTCGGCCGGGCTGGGTTTTGCCAGTGCTCAAGCACTTGCAAACGAGGGGGTGCGCGTCGTTATTTGCAGTCGCGACGCAGATCGCGTTGCCGATGCAGCGAAGAAGATCGGTAATGGATGTGTGGGAATTGTTGGAGATGTTTCCACGACAGAAGGCGCACTTGCGTTTATTCGTGAAGCGAAATCAATTCTTGGCGACATTGACATCGTGATTGCTAACGGTGGCGGTCCACCTGCAGGAAATTTTGCATCAACCGATCTCGATTTGTACCCAGCAGCAATTGAACGCAGCATGTTGGCAACTGTTGCCATGTGCAAGGAAGTCATTCCACGCATGCAAGAGCGCGGTTGGGGTCGCATTGTGGCAATTACCAGCACAGCAGTTCGTCAGCCGTTTGCGAATCTCATTTTGTCCAGCACGGCCCGCGCGGGACTTACTGCATTTTTGAAAACCGTTGCCACTGAAGTTGCAGCAAACGGCATCACCGTAAACACGGTGCAGCCTGGCACTCATGCCACCGATCGCATAAAGCAGTTGTATGGGTCGATGGAAGGCGCAGCAGAGGGAATTCCTGCTGGCGTTGTTGGAGACCCGAAAGATTTCGGAAGCGTTGTTGCGTTTCTGTGCAGTGAGCAAGCCAAATTTGTCACCGGCACTCACTTGCAAGTTGATGGTGGCTCGTACCCGGGGTTGATCTAATGCTTCAACATGTTGTTGCGCTGACGTGGAACGAATCTGTTCCAGAAAACTATGCAGAAGTGGTGAACAAGGCTCTACTCGATATGGCGAAAACCATTCCTTCGGTGCGCAGTTATCGCTGTGGAGCCGATTTAGGAGTCAGCTTGCATGCGAATGCTGATTACCTCATTGTTGCCGAGTTCGACGACGTAGCGGGTTGGCAAGAGTATGACCAAAATGCACTACACAATGAAGTTCGAGTGAAGTACTTTGCGCCGTACGTTGCGTCACGTGCTGCCGCGCAAATTACTTTCTAGCTTTATACACGTGTTTGTCTTCCCAGCGGGTTGACAACACACAGGCAAGCCACACGTAGGCAAAACCGAAAATGATGTCGGCAACATAGTGTTCGCCGAAGTACACCAAACAGAAAGCCATAGCTGCGGGAAGAACGAGCGCAATTGGCTTCATCCAGACGCGCATCTTGTTCCAGAAGAACACCACCACGAGCAACGCGCATGCAGCGTGAAGTGATGGCATTGCTGCAACAGGGTTTGCAATTGCCGAACCACGTTCGAACAACTTTGAAACCGTATGCAGACCCATATCGCTCCAACCGCGCGCGGTAATGCGCTTAATTGGCCCAATGAGGCCTTCTTTGGCAATCATCCATGGAGGGGCAACGGGAAGCACCACATACGTTGCAACGGCCAGGAAGAACAAGATGCTGAGTCGGCGCACGTAGCGCACCCATTGTTCGCGGCTGACCCACCACAGCAACACGGCAGTGCCCATAGGCAGGATGAAGTGCGTCATGTACGTGACGGCGAGAGGGTATTCGTACCACGCAAGATCTGAGGAAATGTTGAGGCGTTCTTGCAACCACACGCTTGGGTCAGCGCCAAAAAACATAACGCGGTCAATGTTGCGCACCAAGGTTTTTTGAACAGGTACTCCCAATTGGTCGGCAAGACCGCGGCTGTATTCGTATGCAAACAACATGGCTGCAAACACCGACCAGTCGCGCAACATGTTGCGTTGTTCGCGAAGTGGTTTACCTACATTGGCAAAGACGAATGCGCCAAGAATCCACAGCGTGACTGCAACGCGGTCGACGGGTACACCAAAGTGTTGCGCAGACCACAAAAAAATGGCCACATACAGGCCAATTGAAATGCGTCGGGTGCGAGTGTTATTTAGTTGATTCTTCAAGTGCTCGCCGTACCAGCACTTTGGCCAGGTGCGCGCGGTAATCGCTCGATGCGTTCAAGTCACTCTGTGGTTCTGCTTCAGCTGCGGCTAGTTCTGCAGCTTCGTCAATTGACGCGCCGCTTGCAAGCGCTGCGCTCACGCTGGTTGCCAGAATTGGTGTTGAGCCCATGTTGACGAGTGCAACGCCAGAGTCTTTTCCGTTTTTCCATGCGGCGACACCAACAATTGCCCAGTCCTGTGCACGACGATTGAACTTCTGAAAGCTCCAACCACCTGTTGTTTTTGGAACGCGAATTTCTACGAGCATTTCGTCTGGGGCAAGTGCGCTCTCAAGGAAGCCTTTGTAGAAATCTTTGGCTGCAATCTGTCTCTGACCTTTTGGTCCTTGGGCAACATAGGTTGCACCAAGTGCAAGAGTTGTCGCCGGAAGGTCGCTTGCTGAGTCGGCGTGGGCGAGTGAGCCACCAATAGTTCCGCGATGGCGAACTTGAGCATCACCAACATGGCCCGCTGCGTGAGCGAGCAGTGGAACATGCTTTTTTAGCAAGTCGGACTTCTCTACATCCATGTGGCGTGTAAGGGCGCCAATGGCAATGTGGTCTCCACCATCTTTGATGTATGACAAGTCGGTGATGCGACCGATGTCAATGAGCATCGTTGGCTGGGCCAAACGAAGTTTCATCAACGGAATAAGGCTGTGTCCGCCGGCAAGGAACTTTGCTTCATCGCCGTATTCACCGATAAGTGAAATGGCCTCGGCTGCCGATGATGCACGTTTGAAATCAAATGCTGCTGGTATCACTGTGGTTCCCCTTACTTCTTTGCCGATTGAATGGTGCGCCAAACGGTTTGTGGTGAAGCAGGCATTGCCATGCTTGTTACCCCAAGGCCGGAGAGCGCATCAATAATTGCGTTGATTACTGCTGGTGCTGCACCAATGGTTCCTGCTTCACCAATGCCCTTCACTCCAAGTTGATTGGTAGGTGAAGGTGTAATGGTGTGGCCAGTAGTGATGGAAGGTACGTCGCTTGCTGCTGGTACGAGGTACTCGGCAAGCGTTGTGGTCTTCAGGTTTCCATCTTCGTCGTATACCGCTTCTTCAAAAAGCGCTTGTGCAAGACCCTGGATCACTCCGCCATGAACCTGACCTTCAACGATGAGTGGATTGATCTGATTTCCACAGTCGTCGATTGCCACGTACTTCAGTACCTGAACTTTGCCTGTCTCGACATCTACTTCGACGATGCAAACATGGGTACCAAAAGGCCACGAAAAGTTTGGTGGGTCGTACGTGTACTGGGCTTCAAGGTTTGGTTCAAGACCGTCTGGAAGATTATGGGCGGTGAACGCAGCAAAGGCGAGTGCTGCCATTGGCAAGGAACGATCAGGTGAACCCTTCACGCTGAATAAACCATTTGCAAACTCAAGGTCATCTGCAGCGCACTCAAGTTGATGAGCAGCGATCAGACGCGCCTTTTCAATTACCTTGTCACACGCTCCGGCAATTGCAACACCGCCAACGGGAAGTGAACGCGAGCCATAGGTGTCCATGCCAAGTGGTGCAATTGCGGTGTCGCTATGCAACACGTCAATGTCTTCAACTGGGATTCCCAATTTTTCTGAAGCGATCATTGCCCATGAGGTTTCGTGGCCTTGACCATGTGGTGAAGTCCCGGTAACCACCTGCACCTTTGCTGTTGGAAGAACGCGCACCGTTGCGGCTTCCCACCCGCCAGCACCGTAGTTCAACGAGGCAAGAACGCGTGATGGCGCAAGTCCGCACATCTCAAAGTACGAAGCCATTCCGATACCGATTCGCTTCGCAGCACCAGGAACGTTTTGCGTGACCTGCTGTTTGCGAATGCCTGTGTAGTCAGCCATTTGTGTAGCTTTTTCAGCCGCTAGCGCATGGTCTCCAGAGTCGTAGGTCAATCCGCTGAAAGCCGTGTACGGGAATTGTTCCTTTTGAATGAAGTTGCGCTTGCGCAATTCATATGGATCAATTTTCATTTCGCGAGCCAGTGCATCCATGCCACATTCAATGGCATATGTTGCCTCTGGTCGGCCTGCGCCACGGTATGCATCGGTTGGTGTGAGCGATGTGAACACACCCGTGCAACTGAAGTCATATGCCTGCGGCAAGTTATACACACCTGCATACAAGAACGCTCCAAGCAATGGCACTCCGGGGGTGACCAACTGCAAGTACGCGCCCATGTCAGCAATAATGCGGAATCGAACAGCGGTCAGCTTGCCATCACTGTCTGCGGCAAGTTCAACATGTTGTATCTGTCCGCGTCCGTGGATCGTTGCGTGGGCGTTCTCGCTGCGCTCTTCAACCCAACGAACTGGCACATTGTGCTTGCGGGAGAGTGCCAAACACAAGAGTTCTTCTGCATACACGTCGAGCTTTGAACCAAAACCTCCACCAACACTTGGTGCAACGATGCGCAGTTGATGTTCTGGGATACCGAGCGTGAGTGCAGCCATCACTTTGAGAATGTGTGGAACCTGGGTAGAGGAATACATGGTGACATCACCACCAAATGGTTGAGGAACGGCAGCAATCGCGCGTGGTTCCATAGCCATTGGAATCAGGCGCTGTTGAACGTAACGCTCTTTAACTGTGTACGCCGCGTTCTTGAATGCTTCTTCAACACAGCCAGGCGTTGACTCAACGAGTAACGGCCAGGTATAGCTGGAGTTTGTTCCGAGCTCTTCGTGCAAAATCACCTTGTCACTGAGTGCTTCATCCAAGTCGACAACCGCAGGAAGCACTTCGTATGTGACATCAATAAGGTCAAGTGCATCTCGCGAAATGGTTTCACTCGTAGCGAGAACTGCAGCTACTCCATCGCCAACGTAATGAACCTTGCTCACGGCAAGTGGGTAGTGGGCTGGGTTCTTCATGTCTGGAGTAACTGGCCAAGCGCAAGGCATTGGTGCCGCCCACAACGATTCAAGGTCTGCGCCTGTGTACACGGCAACAACGCCAGGCAATGCCGCTGCAAGAGTGGCGTCGATTTTGACGATACGAGCGTGCGCATGCTCGGAACGTTTGACCGCTAAGTGCAACGCGCCTGGAATGCTCAGGTCATTGGTGAATTTTCCTTCACCAGTGAGGAGGGCCGGATCTTCACGGCGAAGAAGGCGAGTGCCGATCACCGTATTTGGACGATTGTCTGTCATAGTCATGACGTTCCCCTTTACTTTGCTGCTGCTAACACCGACTTCACAATGTTGTGGTAACCCGTGCATCTGCACAGGTTGCCTTCAAGACCAAGGCGCACATCGTCCTCAGTTGGGTGGGGGTTTTCATTCAGCAATCCAATTGCTGCCATCACCATTCCAGGTGTGCAGTAACCGCATTGCAGTCCATGGTTTTCCATGAACGCTTGTTGCATTGGATGCATTACGCCATCTTTGCTTAAACCTTCAATGGTGGTGATTGAACAACCATCTGCTTGTGCAGCAAGAATGGTGCAACTCTTCACCGCTTCACCATCTAGATGAATCGTGCACGCTCCACAACTTGATGTATCACAACCAATATTTGTTCCCGTCAGATTCGCAATCTCGCGAATGTAATGAACAAGCAAGGTTCGTGGTTCAACATCATGCTCTGTTTGCACGCCGTTGACTTTGATACTGACCTTCATCAGATCCCCCTCCGTAACTCAGCCCAGATTCCATCCGAAATACAGGCGCCCCGAGACTCATCATGCCCTATTCGGGGCCTCCGTGTCTAGTGGCGATTTATCGGTCCAGCTTGTTGAGTCCTCGACGAGCAAAAGTCAATGTCAAAGCAGACATGGCGACAATTGCAACTAGGCCGCCCCACGTGTTTGCCCACGATAAGTAGTCAACATTTGACTGCGACACCAAGCCCTGACGAGCCAGACGCAAGATATTGGTCATTGGGTTAAACCGCGCCACGGCGTGTAGCCAGCCTTCAAGAAGCGGTAGGGGCATCTGTGCTGTTGAGAGATACATCACCACAAACATGGTCAATTGCATGATCGCTGCAGCGCGCATGTCGCCAAAACGGAATGCAAGTCCAAGGCCCCAGCCAACCGAAACGGTGGAGACACCAAGTGCGGCAACAACGAGTGCGAGCACGCCAAGTGGGCCGCTCGTGAACCGTGCTCCGAGCAACAAACCAATGGGAATGACAAATGCACACAACATGCCAACTCGTGTCCACGCAGTAAACAACGGTCCAACAATTAATGCGCGACGCGAAACTGGCGACATGCGAAGTCGGTCATAGAAACCAGTTTCAATATCGCGAATGGTGGCGAACCCAAGTCCAATTCCGCTGAATGCCGCACCAAAGCAAATGCCAAGTGGCATGAACCAGTTAGTGGAGCGATCGGTAGGGAAGCCCGAAAGTTTGGTGATGGCAAAGTACGTTCCCGAAAAGGCGATCATCGTGAACACCGGCATTGCGAGTGAAGGGAAGAATGCCGAAGGAAGACGCACGATGGTGCGGAAGCCACGCATCATGAGTGCTTGCGAACTGCGGATGGTGCTCACTCGGCGTTGATCCTGCGACGTAGTTGGGTAAGTGCCAGGGCAACTGCGACAACACAAATAGCCGAGGGGATAAACAATGTTTTGGCTAGTGCCTGCAGATCGAAACCTTCAAGCACCAATGTGCGCATGCCTTCAACTAGATGTGAAATGGGGTTGATATCGGCGATTCGCTTGTAGGCGCCTGTCATTAATTCGCGGGGAAAGAACGCACTCGAAAAGAACAACAATACGAAGAGCAAAGGAAATGCACCTTGCACCGCTTCTGCCGAGCCTGTGCGAATGGCAACAGACGACATGATTGCGCCGATGGCCAGAGCCACAATTCCGCCAGAGATTGACAGTGCAACAATGCCAACGATTCCTGATTTAACAGGAGCATTAAATGGCAGCAACAGCAAGATGAAAATGAGTGACTGTGCCGCGCCGAAAATTGCGCTGCCAGCGAGTCGACCAATCAGAATGCCGCTCCGCGTACTTGGCGAAAGGAGCAATCGATCAAAAAAACCGTTCTCAATATCGGTTGCCAGTGCTGCAGCACCAGTAACCGAACCAAAGAGCACTCCTTGCACAACGGTTGACGCAAGTGAAAACTGCAGAAAGGATTCAACTTGAGGAAAGCCTGGAATG
>Ga0214168_1000104_pt1 | contig 31617 bp, 35 predicted proteins | sample LakMenepilimnion_FD_153002 | JGI IMG/M metagenome (GOLD analysis project Ga0214168, IMG submission 153002) | Freshwater microbial communities from Lake Mendota, WI - Practice 29OCT2010 epilimnion v4 | ecosystem: Environmental > Aquatic > Freshwater > Lake > Epilimnion/Euphotic zone | place: Lake...
TTGCTTACATTTTGAGCAAGGGAATTTTTTTTGAAGAAATTTCAAAATAGAAACCTTTGGCTACACTCTGAGGCAAATGGACGCATGGCTATCACCCCTCTTTGCACAACTCATGGCTTGGTTGGCATTGCCTGAACACGGCTTGTCTACCGTGTTCACCATCGCATTTATTTCGGCAACCTTGCTGCCCATGGGGTCTGAACCTGCCGTTTTTGGTTTGATCAAACTCAACCCTGACTTATTTTGGCAGGCTATTTTTGTCGCCACGGCTGGCAACACATTGGGTGGCATATTGAGTTGGTGGATGGGATATGGCACGCACCAAGCTGTAGATATCGTTCGAAAGCACAAAGGTGAAACTGAGCCTGAAATACATGCGCCCAAGACCGGCATGAACGAAAAAATGCACAAGCGTGCGCTGGAATGGCTGGAAAAGCTTGGGCCCAAAGCCTGCCTGCTTTCTTGGCTGCCCGGCGTTGGAGACCCTCTTTGCGCCGTGGCAGGTTGGCTCAAGATGCCCTTGCTGCCATGCGCCATTTACATGGCAATCGGTAAGTTTTTACGTTACCTGATCATGACTTCATTGTTGCTCTGGGTTTTTTAGGCCTACCGAACAACCAGCAAGACTGCAATGAAGGTCAAAAATCCTAGCAGTACTTTTCTAAATGTGTCTTCACTGAGGCGATGCCGAAGTTTTTGCCCAGTCATTAAGCCTATGGCCATGGGTACCAGTGCCAAGACAGAATAGCCCAGATCAATCACTTCCATTCGGTCAAAGCTGTACATGGCCAAATACAAAGGCCAGGCCGCATTCAAATAAATCACACTGATAGCGCCTACAAACTCATCCCTTTGCATTTTCAAGGACAACATGTAACTGATCAAAATGGGCCCCATCAAAGACGACACGCCGCCCAGCATGCCCGACACCGTACCCACCACAGCACCCGCCCATCTTTCCTTGTCAGCAGAAATCGTGAAATTGGGTTTGAACAACATCAACGCCACGGCCAAGATCACCGCAAAAGCCACCAACATATTGAGTTGCTTGACGCTGAAAGACAGCGTCCAGTGAACGGCAATCACGGTCATGATGGCTTGGGTCAGCATAAGAGGCCAGAATCTTTTGAGGCTGGCTTTCCAACTCGCCTCCTGCCAAGCTTGCCAAATGTTAGACACCAAAACAGGCACCGCCACCAATGCAATGGCTTGGGTGCTGCCAATCATCAGCGACATGATGGGCACTGCAAACAAAGGCAGGCCCACACCCAATGTACCCTTGACAATGCCGCCAAAAAGGATGGCTGCTGCGCAAGCGACAATGATCAGCACCGCATCTGTGCTGAGAGAGAATTCCATCTTAACTGCTGAACAAGAAGTTCATCACGTCGCCATCCTTGACCACGTAGTCCTTGCCCTCGGCGCGCATTTTGCCAGCGTCTTTGGCGCCTTGCTCGCCCTTGAAGCCAATGAAGTCTTCATAAGAAATGGTCTGCGCTCGGATGTAACCTTTTTCAAAGTCTGTGTGAATCACGCCTGCAGCTTGGGGGCCTGTGTCGCCCACATGAATGGTCCAAGCGCGCACTTCTTTCACACCGGCTGTGAAGTAAGTTTGCAAGCCCAAGAGTGAGTAAGCAGAACGAATCAATCGGTTCAGTCCTGGCTCTGTTTGACCCAACTCCTCCAAGAACATCTGACGATCTTCGTCAGACATCTCAGACATTTCCGCCTCTAACTTGGCACTGATCGCCACCACTGGCGCGTTTTGTGCTGCAGCGTATGCCTTCAAACGATCAAGCAAGGGGTTGTTCTCAAAACCATCTTCAGCCACATTGGCCACAAACATAGCGGGCTTGGCAGTGATCAAAAAGAATTGCTGAAGCAGGGGTCGCTCTTCTTTGCTGAAGTCAATGGTGCGAACGGGTTGACCTTGATTCAAAGCGGCTTGGCATTTTTCCAAAATAGCCACCAACTTGATCGACTCCTTGTCGCCAGAACGGGCTGTTTTTTGCACGCGGTGCAAGCCTTTTTCAACGGCTGACAAATCGGCCAGACACAACTCAGTTTGAATGACTTCGATGTCAGAGATGGGGTCGACACGGCCAGCCACGTGAATCACGTTGTCGTCTTCAAAGCAGCGCACCACATTGATGGTGGCATCGGTTTCGCGAATGTGCGCCAAGAATTTGTTGCCCAAGCCCTCGCCGGTGCTTGCGCCAGCAACCAAGCCCGCAATGTCGACAAACTCCACAATGGCAGGCACGATGCGCTCAGGGGTGATGATGGCAGCCAGTTCTTGCAGGCGGGCATCGGGTACTTCCACCACGCCCGTGTTGGGCTCAATGGTACAAAAAGGATAGTTTTCGGCTGCAATGCCTGCTTTGGTCAGGGCGTTGAAAAGGGTGGACTTGCCAACGTTGGGCAGGCCCACAATGCCGCATTTGAGGCTCATGGAAGACTTTCTTGGATTCAGCGATGAATCTGTGATTTTAAAGGGTCTGCGTGGTCTAATTTAAACCATGCCTTCAGCCACTTTGCAAAGTTCCTTGAATTGCCAACTTCCCCCCCCTTGCCCCCGCCTGCGCATTGTTGCGGTGGTTTTGGCCGCTGGCACCGCGTCCCGAATGGGTGGGCGGCCTAAATGCTTGTTGCAAAGGGATGGCCAAACGCTGCTCAACCGCCTTCTCACAGCCCTAGAAAATGCCGGGATCGATGAAACGGTTCTGGTCTTGGGTCACAAGGCCGACATCATTCAGGCCTCGCTGAGTTCAAGAGCACCTGCAACTTTGCGAGGACCCCATAGGCCCGCCATGCACATCCATCAGCTGATGAACCCACAGCCCACGGATGGCCAAAACAGCTCTTTGCACCTGGGCTTGGCCAAAGCACAAAGCCTTCAAGCACAGTGGCTGATGGTGGCCTTGGCCGACCAACCTCTGCTAAATGCGGCCGATTTACAAGCCCTGATCGCCGCTGTCAAAGCTGGGCCAGCTCACACTCAAATGCTGCAGCCTTGGGTTGACAATCAGCCTGGCAATCCTGTCATGTTGTCGCAGCAAGTTATGTCTGACCTGTTGGCACACTCACAAGGGTCCTCTTTTGTAGACGGCGCTTCTTCTAAAGATTTGCCTGGTGGCAAGGAATGGCGTCAGCTCAATCCGCAACAAGTTCACCAATGGACGACGTCTAACCCCCACTACAAAGTCGACATGGACACTCCAGAAGACATTGCAGCTTTGCAAACGAAATACGGTGTAGCCTTGACTTGGGGCACCCCCATTTGAACCAAGCCTTTGAAGGGCTTCTACAATCAGACTCATGTCGTATTCATCTACTCAATTTGACGTTTGCATTAGGGGCGCAGGCATTGTCGGACGCAGCTTGTCCTTGATGTTGGCATCGCAAGGTTTGCGTGTGGCATTGGTGAACCTGTCGGACGCTCAAAAATCAGCGCACGGTCACAGCGATGTGCGAGCTTATTCCTTGAACGCAGCCTCCAAAAAACTCCTGACTGATTTGCGTTGCTGGCCAGAAGACACGGCCTGCACGCCCATTTTAAAAATGCACATTGAAGGCGATCAAGGCGGCAATCTAGAATTCAGCGCCGCCCAACAAGGCGTTGAAGCTTTGAACTGGATGATTGATGTGCCCAGCTTGGAAAATAATTTAGCCAAGGCGATTGGTTTTCAGCCTCTGATTCAAGAAGTTTCAGAAAGCGTGAAGGCCCCCTTAACCGTCATTTGCGAAGGCCGCGCCAGCCAAACGCGCGCTGAGTTGGGTGTTGCGTTTGATGTGAAGCATTACGAACAACACGCATTGGCTTGCCGTATTCAAACCCAAGCGCCACATCAGCAAATTGCTCGCCAGTGGTTTCACACTGCCCATGGGCCAGAGATTTTGGCCTTCCTACCCATCGGTGGCGAAGACAGCCGTCAGTGGGCTGTGGTGTGGTCACTCACGCCCACCCGCGCTGAACAATTGAAAACCACCGACGCAGCTGGTTTTTGCATGCAATTACAAGAGGCCAGCAAAGGTATGGCAGGCAGCATTGAATTGATCAGTGAGCGGGCTGTTTGGCCTTTGCAGTTGGCCAAGGCCGCAAGCTGGACTGGCAGCATGCCCCATTCAGAATCTGGCCAACGCGCCACATCTTTTGCATTGGCCGGAGATGCCGCACACGCCATGCATCCGCTGGCCGGACAAGGCTTGAATGTGGGGCTTGCCGATGTGATGGCCTTGTCTCGTGTCATTCAAGCGAAAGAATTTTGGCGCCCTCTGAGCGATGCCAAATTGCTGCGCCGTTACGAACGTTCACGCCAAGCCGAAGTGTTGGCCATGGGCTTTGTGACCGATGGCTTGCAAATGCTCTTTGCACAACCCGACCTACCGCTTCAAAAACTTCGCAATTGGGGCATGTCAAGCTTTAATCAATTGATCCCTTTGAAGAAATGGATGGCTGGAGAAGCCATGAAATCTTCATCGCCGCATTGATTCCATTTGTATCGCCTCTCAAAACCTTAGGAAATTCAAAGCATGCGCTTGATCAGAGCTTTTACCACCACTTGTTTGCTATTGGCCAGCACTTGCGCCATGGCTCAAGATGCCAACTTGAAAAAAATATTGAGCGAGCGCTTGCCTTCATTGCCAAAAATTGAAGAAATTTCCAAAACCCCCATGGCCGGCGTGTTTGAAATTCGAGTTCAAGGCAATGAAATTTTTTATACAGATGCCAAAGGCGACTTTCTGATTCAAGGCGCCCTGATTGACACCAAGCAAAAGCGCAATTTGACGGAAGAGCGAAACGACAAACTTTCTGCCATTCCCTTTGACAGCCTGCCCATTAAATTTGCTTTCACTCAGGTAAGGGGCAATGGCAAACGCAAATTGGTCGTTTTTTCCGATCCCAATTGCGGCTACTGCAAGCGCTTTGAACGCGATTTACAAAAGATCGACAACGTCACCATTTACCACTTGCTGTACCCTGTGTTGGGTGAAGACTCCAAAGCCAAATCACGCAACATTGCTTGCGCCAAAGACCGAGCCAAAACTTGGAACGACTGGATGCTGCAAGGCATCGCACCGCCAGTGGTCGCTTGTGACACACACAATATCGATACCATTGTCGAGTTTGGCAAAAAGAACCGCATCAATGGCACACCCACCTTGTTTGTGGCAGACGGTACGCGTGTGCCTGGTGCCATTGAGGCCGCGCAAATTGAATCTTTGTTGAACGCGGTCAAACCATGAACCCTCATGCCGATCAAACTCGAAGGCAGGTCAAGCTGATAGCTTATGCGGGCCTCGTTCCTTTTGTCGGCATGGCGGTCTTGCTCTGGTTGGTCGATGCCGACTTGCACCCCTTCTTGGCCTTGGCCATGGCGGGTTACGGCGCAGCCATTGTTTCTTTTTTAGGTGGCATCCATTGGGGCATTGGCTTTAAAAACGTATCGCGCATGCACAATGCGCCGCTGCTTAACTTTGGCTGGGGCGTTGTACCTTCATTGCTGGCATGGGTTGCTGTAACCATGCCAGCCTTTGCTGGACTGCCTTTGCTGGCATTGATCTTGGGCATTTGTTATGCGGTTGACCGCAAAACCTACCTAGAAGCAGGCCTGCAAGAATGGTTGCCGATGCGTCTGCATCTCACCCTGGTGGCCGCATTGAGTTGCTTGATTGGAGCTGCCGCCACATGAGTACCAAAAAGATTGTCCCTGTCATTCATTACAGCATTGATGCCAGCCAAACTCACTCGCACCTGTTCAGAGTTTCACTGCACATTGCCGAACCTCAAGCTGCGCAAGTGGTCTCCTTGCCAGTATGGATTCCGGGCAGTTACTTGGTGCGCGAGTTTGCCAAAAACTTGCAAAAATTAAAAGCGACTCAAGGCGGCAGAGCAATTGCAATGCACCAAGACAACAAAAGCCAATGGCTGATTCAATGCAAAGAAGGACAAGCTTTGCAGCTGAGTTACGAGGTCTACGCCTTTGACAATTCAGTACGCTCTGCATGGCTTGATACACAGCGGGGGTTTTTCAATGGCACCAGTTTGTGCTTGCGAGTGCATGGCCAAGAAGACAGGCCACATGCCCTCACATTGACCGCCATCAAAGGCAGCACTTGGCTAGCCGCTTCAGGCTTGCAAGCAAGCAAAGTCAATAAGCAAGGCTTTGGCGATTATGTGGCTGCCAATTACGATGAGTTGGTTGATTGCCCCTTTGAATTGGGCAACTTCTGGCGCGGAGAATTTACAGCCTGTGGCATTCCCCATGAGTTTGTGGTGGCCGGTGCAATGGCCTCTTTTGATGGCGCCAAGCTCATTGCTGATACTCAAAAAATTTGTGAAACACAAATCAAATTTTGGCACGAGAAAAAACCAGCCTCCAGCGTCCCCTACAAGCGCTACGTCTTCATGCTGAACGCAGTAGAAGAAGGATACGGTGGCCTGGAGCATCGCAACTCAACCGCCCTCATTTGCAACCGACGTGATTTGCCTGCGCTGAGCATGAAGAAAATGCCAGACAGTTATGTCACCTTGCTGGGCTTGATCAGCCATGAATATTTTCACACTTGGAATGTGAAGCAATTGCGTCCTGCAGAGTTTGCGCGTTATGACTACACCCAAGAAAATTACACCGAGCTGCTTTGGTTCTTTGAAGGCTTCACCAGCTATTACGATGATTTGCTGTTGCGCCGCGCCAAGCTGATTGACGACACCACTTATTTCAAATTGATCAATAAAGCCATCAACATGGTTTTGCAAGCACCGGGCAGGCAAGTTCAGTCAGTGGCGCAAGCCAGCTTTGATGCTTGGGTGAAGTATTACCGTCAAGATGAAAACACGCCCAATGCCACCATCAGCTACTACACCAAGGGCGCCTTGGTGGCCATGTGCCTTGATCTTTCCATGCGCTCAGAAGGCAATGCCAACCTAGATCAAGTGATGCGAGGCTTGTGGCAACGCTGCCAAGGTGGGCCGCTCACAGAAGCCGACTTGTTGGCGGAACTTCAAGAACAAACTGGTCGAAGCTGGCAAAAAGAAATCAGAGCGTGGGTTCACAGCACGCAAGAACTTCCGCTTAAAACTTTGCTCTCATCGCATGGTGTGCTTGTACACGAAGATCCACCACAAATGGCTCAACGCTTGGGTCTGCGCGTGGCAGAGGCTCAAGGCGTGGTTCAGATCAAAGCCGTCTTGCGCGGCGGTGCCGCCGAGAAAGCAGGCATGGCGGCCGGCGATGAATGGTGGGCCGTGGCGAGCAGCAAAGCCAAAGCGACTAGTTGGCGTTTGAAAAAACTAGAAGACTTGAGCTTGATACTTGGCAATGAGAAGAAAGCCAAAGCGACCATCACGCGGGATCAAAAAGTGTTTGTCTTAGATTTAAACGTCCCTACAGACGTTCACACCTGGCGCTTGAGTTACACCAATTCCGACCAAGCGCACAAAGCCCGAACCAGCGCATGGCTGGACGGCACTTCAAGCACCGCTTGAGTGGGCTGAGTTATATGCCGCGCAGGTCAAGCACTCGCTTGGCTTTGCCTTGGCTACGCTCAACACCGCCCTCAGGGCGCAAATCAATTTCAACACTGGAACCAATGTATGCCTTGATTTCGTGTTGCAACATTTTGGCGGCAGCTCGGGCCTCGATGCTTTCAGGGCTTGTACCAGGGCGTGTTTCAACGGCTACCTTCAGGTTGTCCATGGGGCCTTCCCGCGTTAGCACGCATTGGTAATGCGGGGCCAATTCGGGGCGCTTCAAAATGAGCTCTTCAATTTGTGTTGGAAAAACGTTCACACCGCGAATGATCATCATGTCGTCGCTGCGGCCTGTGATTTTTTCCATGCGACGCATGGTTCTGGCTGTGCCTGGCAACAAGCGGGTTAAATCGCGTGTGCGGTATCGAATGATGGGCAAGGCTTCTTTGGTGAGGCTGGTAAAGACCAGCTCACCCATTTCACCATCGGCCACAGGCTCACCGGTTTCTGGGTTGATGATTTCGGGATAGAAATGATCTTCCCAAATGGTGGGGCCATCTTTGGTCTCAATGCACTCGCTGGCCACGCCAGGCCCCATCACTTCTGACAGGCCATAAATATCAACCGCATCAATACCCATGCGGTGCTCAATGGCTGCACGCATGTCGTTGGTCCAAGGCTCGGCGCCAAAAATACCAAGGCGCAATGAGCTGCTGCGAGGGTCAATGCCTTGACGTTCAAACTCATCGGCAATGGCCAGCATGTAACTGGGCGTGACCATGATGATGTCGGGTTTGAAGTCTTGAATCAGCTGCACTTGGCGTTCGGTTTGTCCGCCGCCAAAAGGCACAACCGTGAGGCCCAATTTTTCTGCGCCATAGTGAGCGCCCAAACCGCCAGTGAACAAGCCATAGCCATAACTCACATGCACCATGTCACCTGCTTGCGCGCCGCCAGCTCGAATGCTGCGAGCAACCACCGTGGCCCATGTGTCAATGTCGCGCTGGGTATAGCCCACCACGGTGGGTTTGCCTGTGGTGCCACTTGAAGCATGAATGCGAGAGCAAGCTGCGCGTGGCACTGCAAACATGCCGTAGGGATAGCTGTCGCGCAAATCGGCTTTGGTGGTGAAAGGAAACTTGGCCAAGTCGGCCAATGTTTGGCAATCACTTGGGTGCACGCCAACTGAATCAAACTTGAGTTTGTAAACGGGCGAGTTGTCGTAGGCGTGTTGAAGCGTAGCTTTCAAACGTTTGAGTTGCAAGGAACGCAACTCGTCGATGCTGGCTTTTTCTATGGCTTCTAAAGGCAAACGTGAGGGGGTGCTCATCAAAAAATCTCCGTCTTGTTTCTTCTGGGTCCAATTATTCAGGAATGACTGTGCCTTGAATTTGCGCACTCTTTCCCCTGAACATGGCAATCACATCGCCCTTTTGATTGGTCACTTTCATGTCGTAAATGCCGTGTCTACCGCTCAAGGCTTGTTCTTGCCCAACACAGGTCAGCACATCGCCCAGTTGGCCAGGCTTTAAAAATTCAATGCTGCAGCCTGCCGCCACGGCCACCTTGTTGTAGCTGTTGCAGGCAAAAGCGAAGGTGGAATCTGCCAGCGTAAAAATAAAACCACCATGGCAAATTTTGTGACCATTCAAATGCATTTCCTTCACGGTCATTTGAATCACTGCACGGCCAGGCTCGCATGAAATGAGCTGCATGCCCATGGTGTCTTTGCTTGCTGTATCGACGGCAAACATGGACTCGCCCACTTGTTTGGCCAAATCAGTGGCAGCTTGAGAAGGTTTTGCCAGGTTGCTAAAAGGGCCGTTCATGCTCATTCACCTTTGAAATTGGCTGGACGTTTTTCCAAGAAAGCTTTGACACCTTCAATGTAATCGTGTGTTTGACCCATGGCCGATTGGGTGTCGCGTTCTTGGTCAAGTTGCTCAGACAAGCTGCGCGTGTGCGCGCCTGCCATAAGTTTGCGCGTGGCTACCAATGCCTTGGTGGGCATGGTGGCCAATTTTTCTGCCATACCCATCGCAGCAGCAAGCGGGTCATCGGCCACATCCCAAATCATGCCCCATGACTTAGCTTGCTCAGCCATCAATTTATCGCCAGTCATGGCCAAAGCCAATGCTCGTGGCAAACCCAAACGCTCAACCAACAACCAACTGCTACCGGCGTCTGGAATGAGGCCAATTTTGCTGAAGGCTTGAATAAAACTGGCTTGAGGCGCAGCAATGACAATGTCGCAGGCCATGGCAATGGAAGCGCCCGCGCCAGCTGCCACGCCATTGACCGCGGCCACAACAGGTATGCGCAATGCTTGAATGCGGCGAGTTGTTGGGTTAAACGCTTGGTCAATGATGGGGCCTGGATCGGCTCGCTTGACCATGTCGGGGCCAGGTGTGAAATCAAACTCCGACAAATCGGCTCCGGCACAGAAACCTCTGCCTGCGCCCGTTAACACCATGGCTCTAATTTCAAGATCGGCTTCGGCTTGGTCAAAGGCTGCCCACAAGTCACGGTGCATTTGGCGCGTGAAGCTGTTCAAGGCTTGTGGGCGGTTCAACGTGACCAAGGCCACGGCGCCGCGTTTTTCAAAGGTCACTGACAAAGTGCTGTCTTGGGTCATGGTCAAGGCCTGCTGATGATGGGCTAAAAATGAAAATGTAACATTAACCGACCGATCGGTTGGCTAATGTTTTCCCTTGTTGGGCGGACTATTTTCATCCCGTTATAGTCAGGGGTGATGGCTTTTAGAACCTGACTGGAGAATCCTTTTGTCTTACGAAAACATTGAAGTCCGCATTGAAGGCGGCAAAGTTGGCATCGTCACCCTCAACCGCCCCAAAGCTCTAAATGCTTTGAATGGCCCCTTGATGGACGAATTGGGGACAGCACTTAAGGCATTCGATGCAGATGAGGCCATTGGCTGCATCATTGTGACGGGCAGTGAAAAAGCCTTTGCTGCCGGCGCCGACATTTCGGCCATGGCCAAACACAATTTCAACGACGTCTACAAAGAAGACTTCATCACCCGCAACTGGGAAACCATTCGCAGTATTCGCAAACCCGTCATTGCCGCCGTCAGCGGCTTTGCATTAGGCGGCGGTTGTGAGCTGGCCATGATGTGCGATTTCATCATTGCCGCAGAAAACGCCAAGTTTGGTCAACCCGAAATCAAACTGGGCATCATTCCTGGCGCAGGTGGCACACAGCGTTTACCGCGTGCCGTTGGCAAATCTAAGGCCATGGACTTGGCCTTGACAGCCCGCATGATGGACGCCCAAGAAGCCGAGCGCGCAGGCTTGGTGAGCCGCGTAGTACCCACTGATAAGTTAATGGAAGAAACCCTAGGCGCAGCCTTGCTGATTTGCGGCATGGGCCGATTGGCTGTCATGGCTGCCAAGGAATCCGTTAACCGTGCGTTTGAAAGTGGCCTGAGCGATGGCGTGATGTTCGAGCGTCGTTTGTTCCACTCGATGTTTGCCACAGAAGATCAAAAAGAAGGCATGGATGCGTTTTTGAACAAGCGTGCGCCAGTCTTTCAAAACAAATAACTTAGCACGTTTGCAAAACACACTCACCTCTGCGCCAATTTTCCCAACCATTTGGCGTCTGGCTTTACCCAATATTTTTGCCATGACCGCCAGCGCGCTGGTCACCATTGCTGAAACTTGGTATGTGGGCCAACTGGGCCTCCTGCCTCTTGCTGGCATGGCCTTGGTGTTCCCTATGGTCATGTTGCAGCAGATGCTGTCTGCAGGCTCGATGGGGGGTGGTATTTCTTCTGCAGTCAGCCGTGCGCTGGGGGCAAACGACCTTGTCAAGGCCAACGCCTTGGTTTTGCACGCCACGCTCATTTCGCTTGGCATTGGCCTATTTTTTACGTTCATTTTTGTTTTTTTCAGTCGCCACATCTTCACGGCCATTGGCGGTCAAGGCGAAGCACTTGAACATTGCCTTGCCTATGCGAACATTGCCTTTCTAGGCGCTGTGAGTATCTGGCTGACAAACTCTTTCACATCTGTCCTGCGTGGCACTGGCAATATGCGCACCCCCTCTCAGGTGCTACTCACGGTCTGCTTGGTACAAGTCGCCCTGAGTGGTATTTTGGGATTGGGCTTGGGGCCTGTACCTGCTTTTGGCATGGCTGGCGTTGCCGCCGGCACTGTCACTGCTTATTCAGCAAGTGCTATTTATTTGTTCTTTTATTTGCGCTCTTCTCGCAGCCTTTTAAAGCTCAGCTTTAACAGTCCCTTGTCACGAACTTTGTTCATTGACATTCTTAAAGTAGGCGGCATCTCCAGCTTAAGTTCGCTACAAACTGTGGCCACCATTGTGGTGGTGACTAGCTTAATGTCCAGTTTTGGCCCCGAAGCTTTGGCCGCATATGGCATTGGCACTCGTTTGGAATTTTTGCTAGTGCCCATCACCTTCGCTTTTGGTGTGGCTTGCCTGTCCATGGTGGGCATGGCCCTGGGTGCCAACATGGCTCAACGAGCCAAACAAGTCGCGTGGTCCGGTGCATTGCTTTCAAGTGTCTTGGTAGGCTGCATTGGATTGCTCGTCTGCTTTTGGCCTGGCATTTGGACTGAGCTGTTCACCTCAAACCCTTTGGTTCTTTCTTACACCACGCTTTACTTCCAATGGATTGGACCTTGCTACGGTTTCTTTGCATTGGGCTTGTGTTTGTATTTCGCATCTCAAGGTGCAGGCAAACTTCTTGGGCCCGTTTTGGCGGGCACTTTCAGACTGTGTTTGGTGGCAGCAGGAGGTATTTGGCTCACTCACAACAACGGTACCGCAGCTGAAATGTTTTCACTCATTGCAGCGGGCATGGTGGGCTATGGCCTGCTAACTGCCTTATCGGTCTACAAAGTAAACTGGGCTCGTTAAAGCGTTTGGATTTTGAAAACACTTCGGCGCTCACCCACGATTGCGCCTTTGATATTTTTCAATCCAGCAGAGCGCCAAGGCTTCAAGGCCTCTCGCTGTTCAGAATCTAGCCATCCCAATTGATCCAATGCTTCTACAGAAGCCGCAAACAAGGCCGGCTTATTGCCATCCGCAATTTTGATTGCCAAAGCTTGTCCGCGAGCGCGACTGGCAATGACTTGGACACCATCTGCACCGACCTTCGTCACCCAATCTCCACGGCCAACACGCATGAAATCGGCATCGCTTCGGCCTGTACCAGACACCAACTCAGGGTGAGCTGACATGGCTTCGCCTAAGAATTTCAAACTGGCACCGTATTCGTTGCTGGACTCTGGTTGCGCCACTCGTGCATAGGCCTGCGCCAAATTTGAAAGAGGCATGGCAAAGTTGGGGGCTGAGCAACCATCAATGCCCCAAGCCAGGTCTTCAGAAGCTATGCCTGCCACGTCGGCCACGGCTTTGCGCACTTGGAGTTGCAAAGGGTGGTTGAGGTCTGTGTAAGTTTCTGCTGGCAGGTCGTGCAGCGCGCAATAGGCTAAAAATCCACTGTGCTTGCCACTGCAATTGTGATGACGTTCGTCGTATTCAAAACCATCGGGTAGCGGCAGGTCGTTAAATGAAAAGCGGTAAGGCACATGACAGCCACATTGCATTTGCTTGTAAGTGCTACCGCTTTTTTTCAAAATAGACGAGACCTGCGCCACATGCATATCTTCGCCATTGTGACTGGCACACATGAGCGCCAATTCTTGTGAGCTAAAGCCAAAATGTTTGGCGCCATCACTTTGCATCAGTGGCAAGGCTTGTAAGGCTTTCAAGGTAGAGCGCGTAAAGCAAAGCCAGTGAGGGTTGCCCGCGGAGGCTATCAATTTGCCATGGGTGTCGGTAACAGCCAGTGCTCCCAGGTGCAAGCACTCAGAAATGCCGTTGCGGGTGAGCTCAATCATGGGAACGAAATTCATAAAACCTCAGTCAAGATTATTGAGACAAAAGCATTTTCAATTGATCTGCATCAATTGAACTGCACATGGTTGAGGTTTTAACAGATCTCTGACCCAAATCAGTTAGCTCATTTCATTGCAATGAATAGAATTTGATTTTGAAACATTTCGTTTCTACTTCAATGAATCAATTACCCAGAAAATCTCTTGTCACTGCCAACGAATTAGAGGCCTTGCTTGCAAAGCCTTTAACAACAGCTGGCAGCACAGACAAATATTTTCCAATGCGCTTGGCTATCTTGGTATTTTTTTCAACCATCTGGTTTATTCGGCTGACCGTTTTCACGCACCAAATTGCGGAGGATCTGTTTTCCAACCCAGCCATTCGAGAATACATGCTGCCGGCAATTTACTTTCGAGCTTGGATCTTATTTTTGTTCATGTCAGCGGGTATCTGGTCTTACAAAAACGGAAAGTACCCCGCCATCATTTTTGGGCTTATGTTTGTGTTGAGTTTATTCAACCTGATCTTTGACATCAGCATTTTTTATGCAGAAAAACTTGCCGATCAAGATCCAAAAATTACATTGGTCTTGATTGGCAGAATTTTCATCTCTTACATTTTATTTTTATCCATGCGCAGGGCCAACCTTATTCCTAAAGGCCGCGACAAATGGGATATTTTTCTGCCGTTTAAAGCGCGGCAACGCACCTGAAACCAACGTAGCCCACTCGGGTGTCTCTCGGCTTCGTGGCCACATCTTCTGCCACCTGTCTGTTGGCGTCATACCACCAAGAAGCTCCACGGGTGACCCTCTCGTCACCATTGCCTGTGTCAACCCATTCCCAGACATTGCCGCCCATGTCATACAAACCATTGACACCGGGTCGGGTCGTCATGACTGGCAAGTGTCCTGTTCCGCGCCACAGTGAGCCCGCGGGTGCAGTACCTTTTAAGGAAGTGCAGCCTTCAAGACAGTGACTTTGGCGCCCACTGTCGCCATTGGGATATCGGTAACGTTTCCCTGAAACAAAACCGTCAGGGGCTTGAGATCTTTGTTCGACAAAAGCGGCATTGACCCACTCGGTGTCGCGCGGCAAACGCTTGCCTTCGTGTTGACATATTTTTTGAGCCTCATCGAAGGTCAGATGAACGGCTGGCTCATTGTCTTGCGCTGCAATTCCGAAGGGCGCACGCCAAGTCCAGCCTTTTTTCAGGACAAAGCCAGACTCATAGATAAAGCCACCGCCTTCTTTTTCTGCGCGGCTGACAAAGCCTGTACTTTGAGCAAATCGCTTCACTTGCGCCACAGTGACTTCGTGCGCATCCCATAGCAATCCGTGAATTTTGAGTTGCGTGCCGATTGAGGGGGTTGAAGATGGCGTCTGCGCTTGTGACGACAAGCAAAACGAGAGTCCAAGTCCAATGAGGGCAGTAATACGTCTATTCATTTTGGAATTACAACTTACGGGCTACCCAAAAATGAGCGCCTTCTGGGCCATATTGCTCTGCGTGCTCAACGTTTCGCTCAAGGTAAAAGCTCTGCCCTGCCCCATAGGTTTGAGTGCCCGATGCAAGACTTAACTGCACTTGGCCAGAACTTACTTGGACCCTGACGTCAAAGGGGTGCGTGTGATTTTTGACCACCAGGTCGGGGGCCCAGTCCTTTTGGACCACTTCATCAAAACCATCGTCCATGGCCTGAGAAGTGAAATCAGAGAAGTTGTCGTGGAATTTCATTATTTTGGGTCGATTAATTGTCTAAATAGGGTAATTAAATCTATCCTAACCAATTATGAATATTCTGTCTTTGGCTCAGACAAATTGGGTCAGTAAACCAAACTCCGACCTCAGACGTTGAATAGCTATCCACAGGAGATCGTGATGAAAAAATTGCTTGTTTTGATGCTTTTAACCCTTAGCGCTTCGGCCATGGCCCAGCACCAGGGGCACGGCTTCAGACATGGTCACGGTCATCATGGTCATTGGGCAAGGGGTCACAGTGGCGGGTGGGGATGGGCGGTGCCTGCAGCCATTGGTGGCATATTGATTTACGAGGCCTCCAGGCAACCCATCTACGTTCAGCCCAATCCGGTCATCATTCAACAGCAACCGGTTTACACACCACAAGCTTATTCCAATTGCACCCCTTGGACTGAAGTACAAAGCTCAGACGGCACCATCAGCAGAACTCGAACCTGCACCCAATAAGCCATGATGAAGGGCTTTATGAGCGGCGCCCTTCAACCTTCACAGTTGCAGGTTGCATTTCAACCATGCCATAGGGCCCTGTAACTTCTCCTGAAAGCACTTGGCCATTCACAATAACTTTGACCGCCTTCAGTAGCCCATCGGCATTGATGAAGCTGAAATGAAGCGCAGAACCTTCCATTCGCGCGCCTAGCAGATTTTGTGTTTTTCCTTGGAGCGTCAGCGTTCCACCGACTCGCTGAAAATTTTGGTCCAACTTCAAAGTGGCGTTGCTTTTTTCATCCAAGCCTGAAAGTGTCCAAAGACCCGCCACGTTGGCAGGCACAGTCCAAAAATAGCCCGTGCCGTTTGTTACACGAATGACTTGATCGGGCTCCCAGTCGCCCATAGAGAACGTATTTGAAAGCACCCGAGTACCAGGCTTCATGGCCAAGATGGTAGGCCTCAGTTGTGCATTCAGCTCTTCCAACAGGTACATGGTGACCACAGTTGCTTTAGAAAAATCTTCTTTGAAAATGTCGCCATGCACAATGCGCACACGCTCGGCCACACCAGCCCTTTGGGCGTTGCGCTGAGCCAAGGCTGCCAAGTCTTTGTTGTATTCAATGCCCCAAGCTCGGGCGCCAAATTGACGTGCAGCTGCTATGGGAATTTTTCCATCGCCGGCACCTAAGTCAACCAACTCATCTTGTGGGCCCACTTTGGCAGCGTCCAACATTTTCAAGACCAAGTCATCGCTGGTGGGTAACCACATGACATCCTTGCCCATCTGGCCGCGCTGTGGCACATAGGTTTCAGGCTGCAACACACTGCATGCTTGAAGCCAGCAAACAGCAAATGAAACAAAAATGAAGGTGCTTAGAGCGCGACGAATAGACTGCATTAATACAATGATGGACAAACTTGGCTAATTACTGAGCTTCAATTTTCGCTTCGCGAATGGCCTTAGCCCACTTTGCAGTTTCAGTTTTAGAACGCTGCGCCAGCGCATCAGGTGAACCTGGTGAAGTTTCAAAACCCAGCGCAGAGAATCTCTCAAGGATGGCCTTGTCGTTGGCGGCAGCATTCAAAGCCGCATTGAGTTTTTGAATCATGTCGGCTGGTGTGCCCGCTGGTGCAAACATGGCGAAGTAAGCAATCAGCTCATAGTCTTTCAAGCCGAGTGCTTCGTTCACTGTGGGCAACTCAGGAATGGCTTTGGAGCGCTGCGTAGATGTCACGGCCAAACCGCGAATTTTGCCGCCCTTCACTTGAGGCAACATGACCGCAAAGTCGGCGGTAAACATATTGACCTGACCACCAATGAGGTCGGTCATGGCGGCGGGGCCGCTCTTATAGGGCACGTGCGTCATTTGGATACCGGCCATGCTGGCCAACATTTCAGAGGAAACCAATTGAGATGTGCTGGCACTGGCAAATGTCACTGCTGTCGGCTTTGCCTTTGCCATGTCAACAAACTCTTTCAAATTCTTAGCAGGCACGTCGTTGTTCACAGCCACAATGAGGGGCACCGAGCCCATGTAACCAATGGGTGCAAAGGCGGTGTCTTGATCGTAGGGTAATTTTTTCATGAGGCTTTTGAGGGCCGCATTGGTGCTGTTGGTGCCAATCAGAATGGTGTAGCCATCAGGTGCCGATTTGGCCACTGCATCAGCGCCCAACATACCGTTCACGCCAGCTCTGTTTTCAACCACAATGGTTTGACCCAAAACCTCTGACATCTTTTGAGCAAAGGCTCTGCCAATTTGATCTGTGGCACTGCCAGCAGCAAAGGGCACGATGGCCTTGATGGGTTTATTGGGATAGGCCTGCGCGTGGGCTTGGGTGGCGACCAGTGCAACGCCAAAACCCAACAAGGCATTCAGTAAACTTTTTTTCCAACCAGCTGTCACAAAATTTTTCATGGTATCTCCTAGGTATAAAAAGAATTTTATTCAATCTCAAGACTGAGAAGTTTGGCACTCAGACATTTTCCGTGTGCATCAAGGGCCAAGGAACGCGTCACGCCGCCACCTAAAGCATTGTGCATCACAAAATTAAGCGCGCCAAGTTGCGGCAAACTGTAACGGTATACCGGTCCCTTCGAAATGCCCTCAAAATGCGCCAGCAATCGCTCGGGGGTAAGCCATCTTTCAAGCAACTCAAAATTCTGCCGGTCGTAGGCAATGACCGATATCGTCGATCGGTCGCCCTTGTCACCCGTTCGGGTGTGTGCAATGTCTCTTAACAACATATCAGGCAAGCTCCTCTGAGCCGTCTAGCAGCACGGTTTGAGTTTGAACAGCGCTTCGGGGTATGAGCATCGATGCAACAGCAATCACTTCACGAACCGATTTGCTAGCACCACCGCCAGAAGCAGGGCCGTTGGTGTACAAAGCCTCTACCTCGTTGGCCACATGGAGTGCCTCTGCCTGTGTGTTCACGCGTACCGCAATTCTGACCCTCACTTCTGCAGGTTCATGGGTTGGCATTGTGTCGCCCAAGATGGCGTTCACGCCAATGAGGTCATAGCGTGCCTCAAAATGGCCATAACCTGCATCGGTCAAACGGGCTTTCACAACATCCAAAGCCAACTGCCCTCTGGCCTTCGCGCCTGGACCTGCATAAGACATTTGCCCTTCACCTATAAACCCATCGCGATAACCCAAAGTCACTTTGAGGCTGTTGGGCCGCGCGGTTCCACTGGCGCCCATTGCTTGCACTCTGTCAGTACCCACTTGCACAAGCTGCACTTGAGAAAAATCGGCCACCACGTCGGGCTGAAGGTATTGCGTTGGATCCTCAATTTCATAAAGCAATTGTTCTGTGCAAGTTTGCACCGTGACACAACCGCCGTCATCTGCCAGTTTGGTAATGATCACATCTCCACTTGCGCCAACCTCTGCCAAGGGATAGCCCAATTGAGCCAAATTGGGCACATCTTTGTAACCAGGATCGGCAAAGTAGCCTCCCGTAATTTGGGCGGCGCATTCAAGAAGATGGCCCACCATCACCCCTTTGCCCAGCAACGGCCAATCATCGGCACGCCATTGAAAATGATGCATGAGAGGCGCTAAAAATAAAGCGGGGTCGGCAACACGGCCACTGATGATCACGTGGGCATCGGTTTGCAAAGCAGACAGAAGCGCCTCAGCGCCCAAATAGGCATTGGCAGAAACCAACAAGGCTTGAATATCAGCCACGGTCTGAGTGCTGTCCATCAACGGCTCGGAGAGATACTGTGCCCGTAAAGTTGCCAACACATCATCTCCCAACACCACAGCCACCTTCAGCTGATGAAGCCCCAGAGCTTTGGCAACTGCCAACACTTCTTTACCTGCCTGCAACGGATTGGCAGCTCCCATGTTGGTAATGATGCGCGTGCCATGCGCCATACAAGCTGGCAACACAGCTTTCATGCGCGCCGACAGCAAGGGATCAAACCCTCGCATGGGATTTTGAATTTTTTCTAACTGGGCCAGCGCGATGGTTCGCTCGGCCAAACACTCAAAGACCAAATAATCGAGTTTGCCTTTTTCTGCCAAGGCCAGCGCAGGTGGGATGCGGTCGCCCGCATAACCTGCACCAGCACCAATGCGAAGCCCCGTTTGAACCATGAGGCCGTCCTTCAATTGTGAATGAGGGCTGGAACAGGATTGGCTGAAAAGTAATCCATGGCGGCTTGAACACCCGAGCCGTTCAATTGAACACCGCTTAACTTCAAGCCCATCTCGCATGCAGAAAGTGCTGCAATCAAGGTCAAGTCATTGCAATCGCCCAAGTGACCAATGCGGAACATCTTGCCTTTGACTTTGCCCAGGCCTGTTCCCAATGAACAATCAAATCGTTCGTAAATAATTTTGCGCACTGAGTCTGCATCAATGCCATCGGGGGTCATGACACCCGTCAGGATGGGTGAGTACAAAGCAGGGTCGGCACATTGAATGGGCAAGCCCCACGCACGCACACCCGCGCGCACGCCCTCGCCCCAACGCACATGGCGCTTAAACACCACATCCAAGCCCTGCCCCAAAATCATGTCGCAAGCTTCACTGAGGCCATACATCAAATTGGTATTGGGTGTGTAAGGGTAGTAGCCCGATTTATTGATCTCCAGCATCTCGTCCCAAGCCCAAAAAGATTTGGGCAGGGTCGATTTTTTACTGGCCTCAATGGCTTTAGGCGACAGCGCGTTAAAGCTCATGCCGGGCGGCAGCATCAAGCCCTTTTGCGAGCCACTGACCGTGACATCAACACCCCACTCGTCGTGCCTGTAGTCGGCTGAAGCCAGGCCCGAAATGGTGTCAACCAATAGCAGTGCGGGGTGCTTGGCGTTGTCCATTGCGCGGCGCACTGCCGCGATGTCACTGGTCACACCCGTAGAAGTTTCGTTGTGCACCACACACACCGCCTTGATACTGTGAGATAAGTCCTGCTTCAAGCGTTGTTCTATTTTGTTTGCGTCCACACCTTGACGCCAACCCTCTGCGCCAGGCAAGCCTAACAACTCGGCTTTGACACCCAAACGGGCGGCCAACTTAAACCACAATGAAGCAAAGTGGCCGGTCTCATACATGAGCACATGATCGCCGGCACTCAAGGTATTGACCAAGGCGGCCTCCCACGCACCCGTGCCAGAGGCCGGATAAATCATGACGGGGTGCTGGGTCTTGAAAATAGCCTTCATGTTGGCCATCAATTTCAGGCCCAACACGCCAAATTCTGGGCCGCGGTGGTCAATGGTGGGCAAGCTCATGGCTCGCAAAATTCGATCTGGAACCGGTGAAGGACCCGGAATTTGCAAGAAGTGACGACCTGTTGGATGAAAATCAAGCTGAAGCATTTAAAAGCATTCCTAAGAACTAATTTGAATTTAACGAGAGAATAGCGGGAAATCAGATAGCCATGATGTGGAAAAACCCCTAGCTCTTGTTGAATCAGTCCCCTATGAACACAACTACTGCCACTCTCCCAGACTCAGCCAGCCACACTTACGAACAAGTTGCCACTGCCAGCAACGAAGTGGCGGGCCTTCTGGCCAAGCGCTTAAAAACTGAAACGCAAGGCGAAGTGCTTTTTTCTACCGCCGACCGGGGCCGCTACGCTACCGACGCCTCCATTTACCAAGTGATCCCACTGGGTGTGTTTGTGCCCAAACATGCCGAGGAAGTGGCCACAGCCATGGCCATCTGCCGTGATCTCAAGGTGCCTATCGTTCCAAGAGGCGGCGGCACCAGCCAATGCGGCCAAACCACGGGGGTGGGCTTGGTCATCGATCACAGCAAACATGTTCGAAATATCCTCAACCTAGACCTGCAGGCAGGCACAGTGGAGGTACAACCGGGCATGGTCTTGGACAGCCTGAATGCCTCTCTGAAAAAACACGGCGTGTGGTTTCCTGTCGATGTCTCAACCGGTGCACAAGCCACCTTGGGCGGCATGGCAGGCAACAACTCTTGCGGCAGCAGGTCGATTGCCTACGGCAACATGGTGCACAACGTGTTGGGTGCCAAGGCTTGGCTTAGCAACGGCGAGCTACTTGATTTTTCTCAGTTTGAAAACAGCAATGGCCGCGAAAAACAAATTGGCCTGTTCGTGAAGCAACTGGCCGTTCACCATCAAGCCGAACTCCAAACTAATTGGCCCAAAGTTTTAAGGCGAGTAGCTGGCTACAACCTAGACATCTTTGACAACCAAAATGAGCGGCCCTACTCCCCCGATGGAAAAGTCAATTTGTCGCATTTGTTGGTGGGCAGTGAAGGCACATTGGCCATGACCCAATCACTGACCTTGAAGCTGAGTGAACTTCCCACAGCCAAGGTATTGGGCGTGGTCAACTTCAACAGCTTTCACAAAGCCATGGATTCTGCGCAGCACATTGTGAAGCTGGGAAGCGGCAGCTTGACTGCGGTCGAATTGGTCGATCGAACCATGATTGACTTGTCACTGAAAATTCCAGCCTTCGCGCCCACCATTCGCACCGCCATCATTGGCGAGCCCGAAGCTATTTTGTTGGTCGAATTTGCAGGCACAGACAAAGAAAAACTCAAACGTGAATTGAAACAGTTGGTGGCACTCATGGGCGACATGGGCTTGCCCAACAGCGTGGTGGAAATGGTGGATGACGCGCCGCAGAAAAACTTGTGGGAAGTGCGCAAAGCTGGCCTCAACATCATGATGAGCTTGAAGGGCGATGGCAAACCAGTGAGCTTCATTGAAGACTGTGCTGTGCCTTTAGAGCACTTAGCAGAGTACACCGATGCATTGACGCAAGTCTTTCAAAAACACGGCACCAAAGGTACTTGGTATGCCCATGCATCCGTAGGCACATTGCATGTGCGTCCTATTTTGGACATGCGCCGTGATGGCCCCCTCAAAATGCGCGCCATCGCAGAGGAAGCCAGCGCACTGGTCAGAAAGTTCAAAGGCGCCTACAGCGGCGAACATGGCGATGGCCTGTGCCGAGGCGAATGGATTGAGTGGCAATTTGGCCCTGCCCTGCAGCAAGCCTTTGCGCAAATCAAACAGCACCTAGACCCCTTGAATTTGCTCAGCCCCAACCGCATGGTGAACCCGCCCAAAATGGACGACACATCGCTCATGCGCTTTGGCAACAATTACAAAATTATTCCTATTCAAACCGCTTTGGATTGGAGCGCTTGGAACGTTCACAACGACGCCGCCACAGAACAAACAACACTGCCCGGAACAGGTCAAGACCCAGCGCAAGGCTTGGCCAAAGCCGTTGAAATGTGCAACAACAATGGCACTTGCAGAAAATTTGATGCGGGCACCATGTGCCCTAGCTTTAGAGTGACTCGCGATGAAGTACATGCCACACGCGGCAGAGCCAACACGCTGCGATTGGCATTGAGTGGCCAACTGCAAGGCGGCCTAGAAAGCCCTGAGGTGAAGGAAGCAATGGACTTGTGTGTAGGTTGCAAAGGTTGCAAACGCGATTGCCCTACCGGCGTTGACATGGCACGCATGAAAATTGAAGTGCAACATCACTACAACGAAAAGCATGGCTTGCAGTTAAAAGATAAATTGATATCCAACTTGCCGCGCTACGCGCACATTGCATCGCAGTGGCCAGGACTCATGAACCTTCGCAATCAATCGCCGTTGTTGGCCAAGTTGGCAGAGTCTCTAACCGGCCTGTCTGCAGAGCGCTCATGGCCCGAATGGAAAAAAGACCATTTCTTCAACGGACCTCGTGTCGGTGTTTCCGCAGAAGAAGTCTTAAAGGCCAGCAAGCCTGTTGTTTTGTTTGTTGACACCTTCAATGGCTACTTTGAATCTGAAAACGCTTGGGCAGCCCACGACGTTTTGTTCGCTGCGGGTTATCAAGTTCACATTGCCAGTCGCACCAAGCAAGACACACCCGGCCAGCACCTTTGCTGCGGCCGAACCTATTTGGCCAGCGGGCAAGTGAACAAGGCCAAAGAACATGCGCAAACTTTGTTAGAAGCATTGCTTCCCTTTGCACAAAAAGGCATTGCCATTGTGGGTTTAGAACCATCGTGCCTTTTAACTCTCAGAGACGAGTCTTTGGTCATGGGCTTGGGTGAGATGGCTGAAACAGTGGCAGCACATGCTGTGCTGTTTGAAGAATTTTTAGAGGCTGAAAATAAAGTTGGAAAACTTGATGCACTCAAAGTTAAATTGACTCCCGCTCAAAAACCGATTTTGGTGCATGGCCATTGCCACCAAAAAGCCTTTGGATTGATGCCCTCAGTGACGCAAGTCATTCAACTTATTCCACAAGCCAAAGTAGACCTGATCGAAAGCAGTTGTTGTGGCATGGCAGGCTCGTTTGGTTATGAAGCCTCACATTTGGAAGTGTCAAAGCAAATGGCAGAGGCCAACTTGTTGCCCAGCATTAGAAACAATGAAGATGCTTGTGTAGTGGCCGATGGCACCAGTTGTAGGCATCAAATTGTGGATGGCACAAAACGTGATGCCATCCATGTGGCATTGTTGCTAGCGCAACATTTAATCAAATAACATCGGTCCGCACAAACAATGCGCTGCAGCACCAAAAGGCTGTTTCTTTTCAATGACCGTCTGAAGCCAACTGAGGTCTTGACCCAAGGTATTCAACAACAAAGCATCAGGCCCAGAATGCGCAGACATCACGCTCCAAGTGGGTAGGGCATTGGATTCGCCCGCTAACCAGCCAGACTGACCCATGAATTTTTGGACAAATTTTTCAATAGGCGAAACTTTGCGTCCAACATACTTAATTGGAAGTTCTTGACTGTTGCTGGCACTATCGAGCTTAGAGACTAGAGCTCTGGCCTCCTCCACAGCATCAGAAAAATTACCAACCCGGTCAATGAGTTTGTGATCAAGCGCCTGAGCACCTGTCCAAATTCTGCCCTGCGCCAAATCTTCAGCCTTGGCCAGTTCGAGTTTGCGAGTTTGCGACACCTTGCCAATAAAATCGGCATAGATGTGTTCAATGCTCGATTGCACCAAAGATTGCATGCGGGGGTCTAGCGCCTTTCTAGGATCGTAAGCACCGGCAAGCCAACTGGTTTGATAGCCACCCGTGTTCACACCAATTTTGCTCATCAAGCCTTCGCCCGTAGGCAACATGGCAAACACACCAATTGATCCTGTGATGGTTGCTGGATCGGCAATGATCACATCGGAAGCCATTGAAATCCAATAGCCACCAGATGCCGCCAAATTACCCATGGAGACCACAATGGGCTTGCCTTTGTCTTTGGCAATTTGCAACTGCTCACGAATAAGCTCTGAGCCCAAAACACTTCCACCAGGTGAGTTAACTCTCAGTACGATGGCTTTGACTTCTTTATCTTCAGCCGCTTTTCGAATGCGCTCTGACGTAGAAATGCCTCCAATTTTCCCTGCAGGCGCGCGGCCATCGCCAATTTCTCCTTCGGCCACAACGATAGCAATGTGATCTCCCTTGACCTTCTTAACTTCAGAGACGAGATAATCTTTCCAGCCAACCTGGCGGAAAGATTGCACGTCTTCGTCTTTGCCAACTTCTTTAATTAGCGTTTCACGCAATGACTCAAAAGTTTGCAGTCCGTCGAGCCACTTCCAATCTAGGGCCAACTGGGCTGCATTGCCTTTCACATTGACTAACGCATCAGGCAACTTGTTGATGTTTTGATTGATGCTGTCTTCAGGTAAATTACGGGCCTTTTCTACGCCACCTGTGTACAAAGCCCATAAGGCATCGTACACATGTGCTTCTGCTTTTAAGGCTTGCTCGGAGGGCGCATTCAAAACGAAAGGTTCACCTGCAGATTTGAATTGACCCACACGAATTAAATTGGCCTTGATACCCAGTTTGTCTAAAGCGTCTTTGTAGTAGTTGCGACTTCTTCCTAGGCCCTCAATTAACACACCACCCATAGGGTGCGACAAAACTTGATTGGCATGTGCTGCTAAATAATATTGGCGTTGGTCATAAAAGCTAGACCAAGCCACCACTTGCTTGCCAGACGCTTTGAATTTTTCAATGGCGATGGCCGCCTCACGCAAAGAAACCAAGCCACCGCCCTGAAAATCGTCAAGCTTCAAAAGTACTTTGTCGATGTGCTTGTCTGTGGCAGCCAACTCCAAAGTCATGACCACATCGCGCAAACGCACAGTTTCGGTGGCGTTACCCTGAAGTTCACCAATGAACTGGTCCTTCAAACCGCCAGGCGTTTCTTCAACCAATACGCCCTTTAAATCCATTACAAGAACTGTGTGGTCCTCTAGGCTAACCTTGTCTGCATAAAAAACAAACCAACCAATCCCCACCCCATACAGAACAACACCCAACACAAGCGCCACTTTAAAGCCATTGACTATCCAATCGGACACTTTGAGAATGCCACGATTGATCAGCTTGTAAAGGTTTTTGATTTTCAAGAATAGAGAATTCATGGTGCTTGCATTGTCCTTATAGAAGGAATTTATTTTTTCAAAACTTCTCGTTCTTTTTCATACTGATCGTAATTGGGTAAGGTCGAGGGTTTCTGTGAAGTGCCCGTTGTCTTGACTTTTTCATTGCCACGTACGCCCTCGTAAACCGATTGATGGTTAATGAAGCCACACGCTGGCAATAAACCGAGGGTAAGTAAAACTATCAACAATAGGCATTTTTGATACATCAGCATCCCACAACTTTACAAGATCACTGACTATATTAATACAGCTTTACATGCGCACAACAGTTATGGCCAATTAGAATGTACACGGCTATTTAAAAGATGTCTATGATTTCATAGAGGTATGAATTTTTTGGCTTCAAAACCTTTTGTCCTTTCACTTTTTTGAAATTGGAATTTTTCATATGACTACAGCGCACACATTGGGTTTTTGGTGGGCCTGGCCTGTCGCACTTCTGGCATACATCTTCTTTCGCGCTTGGTACGACAACTGGCGTGGCCCACTGAGCGCAGAAGAGATTGAAAAGTTCATGAACATCACGGCTAATTTGCCGGGCCCTCACCATACAGACCGCGCTGTATTGCGAGAGTTTCTGGAGGCCGACGATGGAAAAGAATTTGTCATGTGCAACCTTGTGAAGCTGTTCCCCCACCCCGTGGCTCACCCTTTCACAGGGGCGCCAACACCCGCACAAGACTTGCTGCAAGAATATTTCAAACAATTTGTCGGGGTCTTGCTGTCTGGCGGTGGTCACCCTGTAGTGGCTGGCCGCAAAGTTGCAGGCTACATCGACGCTTGGAATGCACCACCAGATCCAGGCTGGTCTGTTGCAGGCATGATGAGATACCGTAGCAGGCGCGACATGATGAAGCTTGCTACAAATGTGAAATTTCAAATGGCACACCCTTTTAAGCATGCCGCCGTGCAGCAAACTTATTCTTTCCCTACGCAGGTGGTGGCCGAAATGGTGCTACGCCCGCGCAGTGCTGTGGGCTTGGGTCTGGCTTTGGCGGCCTCTCTGGTGCACCTCGGCTCAATCCTATTTAGATGATAGGGGAGCCAGGTCAAACCATGACAGTTGTGATTCGCATAGACGATCTCTCAAGTGATGAGTCTCAATCAATTGTGCGTGAACACATGGCAGGCATGCTTGATAACACGCCCATTGAAAGTGTTCACGCATTCTCCTTAGACAAGCTTCGGCAAACCCACGTTACATTTTGGACTGCGTGGTTGGGAAGCGAGCTTTGTGGATGTGGCGCTCTTCAAAAGCTGGGGCATCAACACGGTGAAATTAAGTCAATGAGGACCAGAGCAAAGTTTTTGCGGCAAGGTGTCGGTCAAGCCGTGCTTTCTCACATCGTCACAGATGCTAGCGCAAAAGGTTTGAAAAGATTGAGCTTAGAAACAGGATCTGCAGAGTCATTTTCAGCTGCACGGTCCTTGTATTTGAGAAACGGGTTTGAAATCTGCAGCCCATTTGGCGATTACAAGCTTGATCCCTACAGTGTGTTCATGACCAAGCTCCTTTGAGTAACGCTCTCAAGAAGCCTTAAAGAAGGGCGCACGGTAGGGGGAGATAAGTCGCCCACACAACACATAAAGCTCAATTTTGGTGTACTTTATAATGGAGTGGTTGTAAAGTATTGCTTTGAAAAAAATACAAAGCAAAATGTCTAATTCATTAGACAAAACTACTCACAAGTAGTTTTATTTTTAAAGGCTTCTGTTAATGACCACCGTCAAAAAAATTATTGATCAAAAATCAAAAACCATCTTCTCTGTTCGGACAACTGACCCCGTAGCAGACGTCTTGAAAATTATGCGCGATTTTCGCGTCAGAGCCGTATTGGTCATTGATGACAACGAGTTGAAGGGCATCGTGTCTCAGGGCGATTGTGCTATCAAAGTCTTGTTACCGCACAACAATGCCTCTGAGGTTGCGGTATCAACAATCATGACGCCAAATCCTCTGACCGTGAAACTCTCGAACACATTAGACGAGTGTATGGCCATCATGGTTCACAAGCACATTAGGCACTTGCCCGTTGTTGAAGCAAACAAAGTTCTTGGCGTTGTATCGGTTGGCGACATGGTCAAAAATATCATTGAGCTGCAAGGTAATCAGATCAAGTTTCTTGAAACCTATATCAAAGGTCATGGTGCTTGAACCTTTTAACGCGAATTACTAAACTGGCTCGTCGTTATCTTTTGTAAACTTCTTGCCGTATTGAATGATAAGAACAGAGATTGCCAGCAGCAATACGGCAGCGCCTTCATAAATCAGATCAACGGTGCTAATGCCTTTACCCTGAAGAATAATCAGTCGGCAAAGTGCGGTAATCGCAATAAAAATGGGCAAGGTAATTGGAATTTTTCTGTATTGATAGAACGCGGCGACCATGCCCAAAACCTCTGCATAAATGAACATCAGAAGCAGGTCTGTTAAAGCAATTTTTCCATTTTGAATCACGGCGTACATTTCTGCACCAACGCTGAAAATTGTAAACAATGCAATGATAAATAAAATACATTTTTCTGCAACGATGATCAAGCTATAGACATTCATTAACTGGTCTCCTTAAATGGAATTGGGTAGCGCTAAATATCTTTTAAAGTCAAACTTTGATAACTCTAACCAAAGTAATGTGCAATACAGACATTATTTTATCGGGGCTCCGGAAACTTCATTCATAAGTTCTAAAAAATAGCCCGCAAAACACCAAGTAATTTATGATTAAGGCATGCGTAGCCATGGCTCATTGACTTCTACCCAAACATCACCCAAGTTATTACCCTTGGCGCTTTCTGCGTTAATTACATTTGGCCCCCTTATTTACTTAGCCAATCATTCATTCAAATCAGACAAAATGTCTACCATCCAACAAGTCGTTGAAATGAGACTGCTTGAGGATCTAATTAAACCGATTCCATTGCCCAAACAACCCGTACAACAAGTTGTCCCTAATGCTGTCTTGTTGCCAAGTTCTGTCGTTGAACCGCTTGGAAACATCAGAATTGAAAATTCAATCACTCAAGCACCTTTGCCGCCTGAAGTCGCAGAGCCGAAAACATTGAATTTGAGTGTGCCTTCGAGGGCGAGAGATTCAACAAACAAAATAAGCCAATCACCTGTTAAGCAATTGATTGAGGATGAATCGGCCAAAGTGGCTCAAAAGCAAAGCGAAAAGTTTGCCATTGATGTCAAAAATTCAGCAAAGCCTGACTGCTTGAAAAATGATTATGGCTTAGGGTTGTTCAATGTGGTGCCATTGATCTATGACATTGCAAAGGACAGATGTCATTGAAGCCACCAAAAATTTGTTTCAAGATACGCTGCTTACAACGGTTTTTCCACTAAGAGCCAAAGCGATGAACTATTAAAACTGGTTAGACCTGAACCATCTCAAGGGCTTCTAGGGGTTTGATAGGGTATTTAGGAGTGTCATTTCTGGAGGGCTTAACTCAATGATCTGAACAATCTCTTCTAACTGACTGACAGTGCGCGCGCTAGCAATTGGAGCGCTGACTTGGGGGTGTGAGCGTAGCCAGGCCAAGGCGATTGCCGAAACTGGTGCATTGCGTGATTGAGCGATATCTCGCAAAGCTTCTACGATTTGCCAGTTTTGGTCTGAATAAAACTCAGCAACACCTTCTGCTCGTACGGAGTCGATTTTCAAGCCAGGCCGGTATTTGCCAGACAAAAATCCACGCGCCAGACCATAAAAAGGAAATGCACTTAAATCATTGGCACCAAGCACGGGAGCTTGCTCAGATTCAAAGGGTTCGCGATGCACCAAGTTGTAGTGATCCTGAAGTGCGATATAGGAGGGCAGAGAATTTTTGGCTGAGATGCTCAGCGCCACTTGAAGGCGGGCTCCCGTATGCTGCGAGGCAGCGATGTGACGCACTTTTCCCGCTTTGATCAATTGGGCATAGGCTCCCAAGGTCTCTTCCATCGGGGTTTCGGCATCATCGCGGTGTGAGTAATAAATATCGATGTAATCAGTTTGCAAGCGGCGCAGTGAATCGTCGCAAGCTGCCAAAATATTTGCAGCCGACAAGCCAGGCCGGGTGCTGAGAAGAGCTACCTTTGTAACAATGACAAATTTTTGGCGATCTTTCTTTTTGAGCCAATGGCCAATGATTGTTTCTGACTCACCACCTTGATTACCAGGCTTCCATTGTGCATAAACATCTGCAGTATCTATGAAGTTACCACCATGCGATTCATAAGCATCGAGCACTGCATTCGATTCTTTTTCGTCGGCACTCCAGCCAAAGACATTGGCGCCAAGGCACAGTGGGTAAACGCGTAAATCAGTTTTAGGAATTTTAATCATGAAGGCCCCAAACATTATTCAAAAGTTCTAGCAATCCAAGCGTTGTTCGAACCGAGTTATTTTCACATTTAAAAATACTAGATAATGATCATCTATGTAAGTATCAAATAAAGTTCGCAATCAATCTCTGAGCTTCATTGTGGCAAAGCGCACTGCACTGGCTTGCCGCCCAGTTGATTGACCAACACTTGTGGAGCGATACAGACCAAAAATCCGCGTCTCCCGCCATTGATCCAAATTTGAGTCAGTTCTAAAATACTTGCCTCTACATAAACCGGCATTTGCTTTCTTAAACCGAAGGGCGATGTGCCACCCACCAGATAACCTGAGTTTTTTTGTGCCACTTCAGGCTTGCAGGGTTCAACAGTTTTGCAGCCAATTTGACGTGCTAAATTTTTGGTGGAAGTCTTGCAGTTGCCGTGCATCAACACCACCAAACCTTTGCCTTGTTCGTCTTGCATTACCAGGGTTTTAATCACATGGTGCTCGGGTACACCAAGTTGCTTGGACGATTCGGCCGTTCCGCCATGGTCAACGTAGTCGTACGGGTGTTCGGTATAGGTCACTTTATTTTGCTTTAACCACTGTGTCGCTGGTGTTTCAGAAATGTGTTTTGACATCGTTATTGCTACTTATGGGTACTTGAGCTTTTTTTCACAAAAAGACTTCTAGCCATTGACTATGGTGCAAAATATAAATCAAAACGTCAAATGGGGTTAATTTGTCCAACTTGCGTATCACCGAAATCAAAGCCTTTGTTCCATCTAAAAACTTTGAACTGAGCAAACAGTTCTACCAAGACCTGGGCTTTACGATGGATTCTGACGATGATGGTATCGCCTACTTCCATTTTGAAAATGTGAGCTTCTTGCTTCAAGACTATTGCGTTGCTGGCCTTGCAGAAAACTTCATGATGCACATCCTAGTGGAGGATATTGACGCATGGTGGGAGCAAGTGCGAGCAAGTGGTGTCTTAGAAAAGTATGGTGTCCGAATGACTCCCATCGAACTTCAACCCTGGCAAATGCGTGATTTCTGTCTTTTTGACCCATCGGGTGTTTTATGGCGCATTGGTCAAAACTGCTAATTTAGCAGTTTGAAAAATTCCAAGCAACCATGCAGACCTCAAACTTTATTCAAAAGATCCATGGATCTGAAAATCAAACTGATTGCACAAATTCAAGCTCTTTGACATTTCTTTCAAAAAGCATAGATCTAAGGACCATAGGCTGCATTTGCCTCAACTGCAAGTCAATCACTTCTTTTTTCAAGACCAAAACCAAGGGATCATGCTCGCCAAATCGCACAGAGTACTTGTTGATAAGCCTTAATAAATTGCGCTGTTGATGGTTCATATATCACTTAGCCCAAGCGTGAAGCTAGTAGCTAGTAGCTAGTAGCTAGATTGAACGCTTAAATGTTCAATTTGTTATTGATTAAAATCAAAGTCGAGTTATTTTTTAAATAATGTGTTGTACCGCGATGTTAAAAAAATTCATCATCTTTGTCATTGACGATTTGTCTGAATCGGGTACACCTGATGAAATGGTTTCCATAGATGCCTTCAATGATTCTTTGAGAGCCAAGGGACAATGGATTTTTGCAGGCGGTTTAGCAGCGCCAGTCCATGCCAATGTGATCGACAACCGAAACGACACCAACTTGGCAACAGGCAAGCCTCTTTTCGACGCCAAAGAAAATTACAGTGGATTTTGGCTAATTCAAGCGACCGACCATGAAACAGCAGAAAGACTGGCTTATGAAGGGTCAAAGGCATGTCATCGCAGGGTTGAATTAAGGCCTCTG
>Ga0214168_1000107_pt1 | contig 31485 bp, 30 predicted proteins | sample LakMenepilimnion_FD_153002 | JGI IMG/M metagenome (GOLD analysis project Ga0214168, IMG submission 153002) | Freshwater microbial communities from Lake Mendota, WI - Practice 29OCT2010 epilimnion v4 | ecosystem: Environmental > Aquatic > Freshwater > Lake > Epilimnion/Euphotic zone | place: Lake...
TTGAAGCTTCAAGCCGCTTGCAATTTCACAATGGGGGCTTCTTTGATGGGCAAGTTAATGAGAGCCGCCATGGCAGACAAAGCAATGTCTGCCCACCACATCCATTGGTAGTCGCCCTGCGCTTCTAAGACCAAGCCGCCCAAGTAAGCGCCTAAAAAGCCGCCAATTTGGTGTGATAACAAAGTAAGGCCAAAAAGGGTGGCCAAATACCGGATGCCAAAAAGTTTACCCACCAAGGCCGCTGTTGGCGGCACGGTGGCCAACCAAGTTAAGCCAAGGCCCACCGCAAACGCATAGAAAGTCCATTCAGTTTTGGGCGCCACCAAGTACAAAGCAATGAGCACGGCCCGCGAGCCATACATCACGGCCAACACGTATTTGCTGCGATAAAGATTGATGCATGAACCTGCAAACAAGCTGCCCACAATGTTGGCCAAACCAATGAGGGCCAATGACCAACTGGCGACAGTAGGTGACAGCCCGCACAAGCCTACCTCGGTGGGCAAATGGGTGACTAAAAATGCAATGTGAAAGCCGCATGTAAAAAAGCCCAGGTGCAAGAGCAAGTAACTGGGGTTGCGCAGGGCATCGGCCACGGCCTTTTTCAAGCCACCTTCAGGTGTGGGCGCGGCGGCAGGTGCATGGGTGTCATTGGTGAGACGGTTGAGCAATGGAATGGCCAGCAAGGCCACAGCCGCCATGGCCCACATGGTGCTCATCCAACCTACCCACTGAATCAGTTTGCCAATGATGGGGGCAAAAACAAACTGCCCAAATGAACTGCCTGCATTGATGATGCCAGAGGCCGTACCGCGTGATGTTGCAGGTATGCGCTGGGCAACAGCACCTAGCAAAACTGAAAAACTACAGGCACCCGATCCGATGGCAGTCAGCAAGCCCAAGGTGAGAATGAGGCCTAATTGACTTGAGACGAAAGGGGTGAGCGCCGAGCCCAAGACCAAGATAAGCAAGCCAGACAGCAAGACAGGACGGGGTCCAAATTTATCGGCAAACGCGCCGGCAATGGGCTGAATTGCGCCCCACACAAATTGCCCAATGGCCATGGCCAAGCTGATACTTACAATGCCTAAGCCGGTATCTGTGTTGAGGGGCCCCACATACAGACCCATCGATTGGCGCGTTCCCATGGTGATCATCAAGATAGAGGACGCCATGATGGTGGTGATCCAAACACCGGGATGATTCATGCTTGGAAAGAGTTTCATGTTGGGCTTATAAATTGAAGCAGTTCTGCTGAAAATTGATCGGGCGTTTCAAAGTAGGGGAGTGCACCACTTTCGTAAACAGTGAAGCGCCAGTTTTCTGAATGGGCATAGCGCTGTTTGCCACGGTAATCGACAAAATCACCGCGCGTACCATGGCTCATCCAAACCCTCTGAGTCAGTCTGTCGTAGATATTGGTAATGTCTGCGCTAAAGAGTTGGGCCGACAAAAAGCTTAAGGGTGCATGTTCAGCGCCGGGTTGTCGAGTAGTCCAAACGGCATAGCGGTACATCTCCTCGTCGATGTTGGGAGACCCCCAAGTTTTCTTTAAAAAATACCGAATGACTTTGGGCCGAGTGAGTTGGTTGAAAATCGATAGACCCCAGCCAGGACCCTTTAGCAATTTCCAAAGCCAGTTGAGCCCATAAGTTTTTCCCTCTTCAGCTTGTCTGAGTTTCAAGCCTGTGAAGCCTGTTGGGCTGACCAAAGAGATGGTTTGAAAATGTGTGGGTTGCTCAGCAGCTGCGCGAGCTAAAAATTCGCATGACAAAGAAACGGCCAAGGCATCGATGGCTTGGGCGCCATGCACAGCTTGAATGTGTTGAACCAAGTCATGAATGGCGTCGGTCATAAGGCGCGGTGTGTACAAGCGATTGGCTCGCTCTGACAAGCCGTAGCCTGGAAGGTCAATGGCGTAAACCGTGCGGTGCTGGCTTAGTGATTCAAAAAGCGGTCGAACTTCAGCAGCGCTGGCGGCTGCATTGATGGTGTGTACCAAAACGAGAGGGCGGCCTTGCCCTTTAACGTAAGCGCAAAGATGACCTGTGTCACTGGCAATGGTTTGGAGTTGCCCGTTTAAAGCAAGTGTCAATGCGTACTTTCAAGGCTAAAAAAAGTGATTTTCGCACATTGCCTAGAAGGGACACGATTGAACCTATTGGCTCGAAAAGAAAAATGGCGTCAACACACGATATTGCGTTGACGCCATGGGGGCGGAGCTTACTTTTTCGCGCCGTCTTTGGCCACTTCTTTGGCTGTTTTCTCAGCTTTTTTGCCGTCTGCTTTAGCGTCTGGCTTAACTTCGGTTTTGGCCACAGCTTTAGCGTCGGCTTTGGCTTCAGCCTTTGCAGGTGCTGCAGCGGTGGCTGTTGCGGGTGCAGTTGCTGTCGCTGGTGCAGCTGCGAAAGCGGCTGTTGAGAATGCGGCAATGATCAAGGTAGCGAGAAGTTTAGTCATGATGAGTCTTTCAGGTTGTTTGAAAACTCCACCGATTGGGAGTGATCATTCAACGGCAGGGAAGACACACTTGTTGACTGAAATATTTAATTATTTGTGTCAACTTAAAAGTGAAGATGACGTTGATGCTACGGTCCTTGTGCTTCCAATCAATCTAATTTCACACCTGCTTTTTCTAAATGTAGCAAGCAAGATGTCGTGGATCATGCCAGTGTGAGTTCTTTGGCAATGGCGGTAAGGCCATCCATCGATCTGTTCTCTGCCTTTAAAGTTTGGGCATTTTCAATGTGAGAGAAATTTCTCTTCATTGAAGCAAAATAGGTTGGATCGTAGTGCATCGTCAAAAGCTCGCGCACGACGATGTCAATTTGCCCCTGTGCAATGTGCGATTGCCAAGTTTCAACCTGCTGCTTGCCTCTAATGGCCACCAGCGCATCCAATCTGCTTGAAAACAAGTTGGGGTCTTTGACAAAAAATTCGTAATCTTCCAGCAGCAGTTTCACGCGCTCGTCGTCCGACAATTCAAGTTGATAACACTGCCCTGATCGAACTGCCACAATCAATGATTCGGGTACGGCCAGGTTGCCCACCTTGCGGCTTTCAGACTCTACATAAACAGGTTTGGAGGGGTCCATTTGGCGGAGGGCATCCCAAATCAGCGTGTCAAAATTCTTTTGGCTAGGTTGTGGTTCGCCTGGAATAAAGCCCAAGACAGAACTCCTGTGATTAGCCAAGCCTTCTAAATCCAATACTTGTGCGCCTTGGGCTTGCAAACAATGCAGAAGCCTTGTTTTGCCAGAGCCCGTGGGCCCGCAAATGACGCGCCACTGAATGCGTTCAGCCAGGGGAGGAATGGCTGTCACCAGTTCACTGCGAAAGGCCTTGTAGCCACCTTCAATGATGTCCACCCTGAAGCCAATTTGGCCCAAGATAAGTGCCAGGGAACCACTGCGTTTGCCACCGCGCCAGCAATAAACAAGAGGCTGCCAGTCTTTGGGCAAGTCAATGACGTGCTTCGCAATGTGCTTCGCAATATTGGCTGCCACCAGGCCTGCGCCTTTTTTCTTCGCCTCAAAAGAGCCAACCTGCTTGTACAGAGTGCCGATCTCTATGCGTTGTTCGTTGTCCAGTGAAGGCCAATTGAGGGCCCCTGGCAAATGATCCAGTGCAAACTCGTCTTCACTTCTGGCATCAATGATGGCGCTGTAGCCACCTGCTTGTCCTATCGGCACAGACATTCGGGCCATGGCTTCTTTAGCGCTAACTGGGTTCACGTTCACAAAAAGCCTTTCGAGGGAAGTGCCTTGATTATGGCAAACCCGACTTGGAGAGTTCTGGATTTGTGGGAACAATGAACCCATGTCCAGTGCCTTGCGGTTCTCGAAATCGAAAGGCACTATTTTTGAACGAACTGAGGTTTAGCCATGACACATCGCCGTTTTGCCATTTTGAAGCTTGCTACTTTGGGTTTGAGTCTGTCTTTTGCAGGCGTGGCCATGGCGCAAGAGAAGTTTCCATCCCGCCCGGTCACGATTGTGGTGCCGCAGGCGGCCGGTGGTGCCAATGACGCCATTGCGCGTGTCGTGGCTCAAAAGCTTTCAGAACAGTGGGGCCAGACGGTGCTGGTTGAAAACCGGCCCGGTGCAGGTGGCAACGTTGGCACGGCCTATGCAGCCAAAGCCAAGAATGACGGCTACACGCTGTTGGTCAACGCAGACAGTGCGCAGGTGATCAATCCGGCTTTGTACGCCAGAACAGGATTTGATCCTGTCAAAGACTTTGACCCCATTGCCCCATTGGCAAAAGCCGGCTATGTGTTGGTGGCCAACCCTGGTTTTCCTGGCAACAATGTGGCCGAGCTCATTGCTTTGGCCAAGTCCAAGCCGGGTTCGTTGTCCATTGCCTCTGCGGGCAATGGGACATTGAACCATTTAATTGGCGAAATGCTGCAAAAGGCCACCGACATTCAGCTTCAGCACATTCCTTACAAAGCTGCGGCGGCTGCCGCTACCGATGTGGTGGGAGGTCAAGTGCCGCTTTCTGTGCAAAGCATGCCTTCCTCCATTGCATTTATCCGTGCTGGCAAACTCAAGGTATTGGGCGTTGTGAATGAAAAACGCCTTGCTGCCTTGCCCGACTCGCCCACCATTGGCGAGACGGTGCCTGGTTTTGGCGCCACACCTTGGTATGGCATGTTTGCGCCAGCGGGCACACCCAAAAACATCTTGCTTCAAATTCAAAATGATGTGGCCAAGGCCTTGGATGCCAAAGATGCGCAGGATCGTTTGGCCACGCTGGGCTGCGAACCCTTTAAAGGTACGGGTGATCAACTGGCTCAAATTGTGAAATCCGACTTGGTGCGCTGGGCGAAACTTGTGAAAGATTCTGGCGCCAAAATTGATTGACCTTGTTGCTTGATTTCGACTACACCCCGCCGTGCGGGTGTGTCGGGTCAATCCAAAGCACGTTTTCAGGTTTTTCGATGGGTTCAATGTCTAGGTTGACCGATACAGCCTGCCCATCGCTTCGGCAAAGCACACATTCCAAAACCTCGGTGGCGCTGGCATTGATTTCTTGATGCGGCACATAGGGCGGCACGTAAATGAAATCGCCAGGTCCAGCTTCTGCGGTGAACTCCAAATGGTCGCCCCAACGCATGCGGGCGCGTCCTTTGATGACATAAATGACACTTTCTAGGGGGCCATGATGGTGTGCCCCTGTTTTAGCGTTGGCATGAATGGTCACAGTGCCTGCCCAGAGTTTTTCAGCGCCCACTCTTGCAAAGTTGATGGCGGCTTTTCTGTCCATGCCGGGGGTAGATGGCACATTACCGTCTAACTGGTTGCCCGGTACGACACGCACACCTTGATGTTTCCAATCCGTTGGATTTACGTGGTCCGAATGATCATGGCTGTGATTTGTCATGTTAACTACCTGTTATTTAACTTATTGTTTACCAACTATAGGTTTTGTGACCATAGGTTAAAAGGGGATTGAAAGAGTTTGCCTAATTTTGCGTCACATTTTGTGTGTTTGTACAGTCATTATGGTGGGCTCATCGCAAATTGAGGTAGTCTGACATTTTTGAATTCCTATAAAAAATGATGTCCAGACAAGCCGCTATCCAAAGAGCCGCCGAAGAATTTGACAGTGGTTCATTTCAGCAAGTACTTCGCCAAAGAATTGCCAGGCCCACAGAAAGTCAAAATCCAGCCAGATCGGCTGAACTCTTGGCTTATTTGACGGAAGACCTGCAGCCCGCCCTGAATGCCATGGGGTTTGCGTGCCGCCTCATAGAGCATCCCAAAGCGAAAGCCCCATTTTTATTTGCTGAACGCCTTGAATCCCCAGACTTGCCCACCGTACTTGGCTACGGTCACGGCGATGTGATTCGGGGGCTGGAATCTGAATGGCGTGAGGGCTTATCTCCATGGACTTTGACCGAATTAGAAGGCCGTTGGTACGGTCGCGGCATTGCTGACAACAAGGGCCAACACTCGGTCAATTTGCAGGCCATGGCTTGTGTTCTGGCAGAGCGGGGTTGCTTAGGTTTCAATGCCAAATTCATCATCGAAATGGGCGAAGAAACAGGGTCGCCAGGCCTTCAAGATGTCTGCGCAGAGTATGCAGAACTTTTGAAAGCAGATCTGCTGGTGGCGTCCGATGGGCCTCGACTCAGAGCAGACCGTCCCACCATCTTTTTGGGCTCTAGAGGCTGTATTAACTTTGACCTCAGCATAGATTCCAGATCGGGTGCTCACCATTCTGGCAATTGGGGTGGCCTGATTTCTAACCCAGGTATCCAGTTGGCGCATGCCATTGCCAGTTTGGTCACAGACCATGGCGAAATCAAAGTGCCCGAATGGAAACCCAAGTCTTTGCCAGATTCCGTCAGGCGTGTTTTGGCAGACTGTGAGGTGGACGGGGGTGCCAATGGGCCTCAAATCGAACCCGAATGGGGTCAACCTGGTTTGAGTCCTGCTGAGCGCGTTTTTGGTTGGTGTTCCTTTGAAGTACTGGCCTTCAAAACGGGCAATCCAGACAACCCTGTCAATGCCATTCCGCCCAGAGCCAAGGCCACATGCCAGCTCCGATTTGTAGTGGGCATCGACAGCTCAGACATCTTGAGTGCGCTCAGGCGCCATTTGGACAGCCATGGCTTTGGCTATGTCCAAATTACGGCGGCACGCGATGAAATTTTCAAAGCCACCCGCATTGACCCAGACGACGCATGGGTCACTTGGGCGGCCAATTCTTTGCAGCAAACAACGCAAAAAAAACCGGCCATTTTGCCCAATTTAGGGGGCTCACTGCCGAACGACATCTTTATCGATGTGCTGGGTTTAAAGACCATCTGGGTGCCACACTCGTACCCAGGTTGCTCTCAGCATGCGCCCAATGAGCACCTGCCTCCCGAGTTGCTGAAAGAGGCGCTGCAGGTGATGACGGGACTTTACTGGGATTTGGGTGCGGGCAATACGCCGCATCACACCGCGCACAACACGCCGTAAGCCAATTAAACTGTGGCGCCAATCGCCCCAAAAAAGATCAAAGGACACAAGATGAATGCTCGTTACGATTGTTTTTGCAAATTGACAGACCTGCTAGGTGCTCAGGAATCTTTGACCGAAGCCAGACGTCATTTGCACCAATTTCCCGAACTCTCTTTTCAAGAAAAATCAACCGCGCAGTGGGTTGGCGACAAGTTGCAAGCCTGGGGCTATCAAGTGACACGCAATGTGGGCGGTCATGGGCTGGTGGCCACTTTGAAAAATGGCGAAGGCAAGGGCATTGCATTGCGCGCCGACATGGATGCCTTGCCCATTCAAGAAGAAACTCAAAAACCTTATGCCAGCCAACATCCGGGCACCATGCATGCCTGCGGACATGATGGCCACACCGCCATGTTGTTGGGAGCGGCCCAGCAACTGGCCAAAACCAAAAACTTCAAGGGCACTGTTCACTTGGTTTTTCAACCGGCGGAAGAGGCTGGCAAGAACAGTGGCGCGCAGCAAATGATTGCGGACGGCTTGTTTGAGCGCTTTCCGTGTGATGCTATTTTTGGCATTCACAACCACCCAGGGGCAGACGTCGGCACGTTCATGTTTGGGGCTGGCGCCTTCATGTCTGCCTCAGATACTTGCTACATCAAAGTCCAAGGCAAGGGCGGTCATGCCGCAAGACCGCACCAGACAGTCGATTCAGTGGTCATCATGGGTAGCCTGATCATGGCTTTGCAAACGGTGGTGTCGCGCAACATCGATCCTCTGCAAACATCGGTGGTCACCATTGGCACGGCCCATGCCGGCAGCGTGTCCAATGTCATTGCCGACTCTGCCAGCATGTCGCTCAGCATTCGATCTTTCAACCCGGAAGTTCGTGAGCTTTTAGAGCAACGAATTAAGAGCTTGGTGCGCGCACAAGTTGAGTCTTATGGGGGTGAGGTGGAAATCATTTATGAACGCGGTTACCCCGTAGTCATCAATTCGCAAGCCGAAACCGAATTTGCCCGTCAGGTGGCTGTGGAGTTGGTGGGAGAAGACAAGGTGGTGTTCCCCTTTGGCCCCGTCACTGGCAGTGAAGACTTTGCCTACTACCTGCAGCACAAACCCGGTAGTTTCTTGCGCCTGGGAAATGGCTTAGACAGTGTTTTGTTGCACAACCCCAAATACGACTTCAACGACCAAAACTTGTCTTATGGCGCCGCTTATTGGACGCGACTTGTAGAGCGCTTTCTTGAAGAAGCTTGAACCAGACTCAAATTTTTTGTATTTTTAAACTGGAGAACTTATGACCATTTCCATGTACCAAGCCAGCGTGCCCCGTTTGATCAATGGCTTGATTAACTTGTCGCATCTTTTAGACAAAGCGCAAGCCCATGCAGAAGCTAAAAAAATTGACCCCACCGTGTTTGCATCGATGCGACTTTGCCCCGACATGTTTCCCTTGAGCCGACAAGTTCAAATTGCATGCGATGTTTGCAAGGGACTGATTGCAAGGCTGGCTGGCGTGGAGATTCCAGCCCATGAAGACACTGAAAAAGATTTGAAAGATTTGCAAGCGCGCATTGCAAAAACCATTGCGTTTTTAGAAACCTTCAAACCCGAGCAAATTGACGGCACAGAAGACAAAGACATTGTGGTGAAGCGCGGCGAGAAAGAAACGCACTACAAAGGCATGCAGTATTTGCTAGGCCATGGCTTGCCCAATTTGTATTTCCACACCACCACCACGTACAGCATGCTGCGCGCAGGGGGTGTTGAAATTGGCAAGTCAGATTATTTGGGAAAAATCTAAATCCTGCTGAATTAAAACTGCGCAGCTTGCGCAGTTTTAGTATCAGTCGTCCAAGCCCGACATGCCGATGCGGTGTGCCAAGGGCTTGGGACCTGCAATTCTGAACATCACCTGACCTGGCCAAGACAGGTAGCCGTCTAGCCTGCGAGAGAACAAAATGCCATCGGTTTGGCTGTTGTAGGTGGTGCGGGCTTTGGGCCCGTTGGGGTTGGCGGGGTCAATGACATCGCAAATGGCTTGGCCCTTTTTGACCTTGGCGCCAGGTTTGACGTGGAACACCAAAAAGCCTGTGCCCTTGCTGTAACCCACGTCCATGCCGCTCATAGGCGATGCAGCGCTTTTCATTTTAGGCAGAGGGGCTGCTTTGCCGCCCACCACACCTTGCCGGACCAACCAGCGGTAAAGATTTTTGGCGTCAGACATACCGAGTGCATCGCTCACGTCGTGTTGGCTGCGCATTTCTAGCGTGACCGACATACAAGCTTGGGGAATATGGGCTTGTGGAAACTTGTCTTGCAGGCGAGCCCACAAAGCGCTGTTCACGCCAGAAAAGGTGAGGGTGCTGGGGTAGGGGTCGTTGTACATCGTGGCCTCAACGCCCAAATCTGCTGCCAAGGCTTGCACCGCGCCTTCGTTGCCTAAGGGGCCGGTAGGTCCCTTGACCCAGTCATTGTGGGCCGTGAACAAATGCAAAGCGGCATAAATATCGCAGTGCAAGTCGAGTACGTAGTCAGCGTCTGTGCTGAGCTTTTGCATTTCAACGCGCAGTGTTTGCAGTTCATTGGCGGGCTTCATTTCGTTCAAAGCTTCTAGCGCAGCCTTGCGAATCAATTTCACATTGGCCTCAGGATTTGTGCCAATTTTTTTCCACACCTTCTGAGCCACGGGCTCTGACACATCTATCCAATTGCGATTGAAGTTTTCATTGCTGAGGAAGTTGTAGCGGCCGGCATGGGAATTACCTATAAGTTGAGACTGGCCGATGGGATTGACCGTTGGCACCAAAATGATCTCGCCTTTGATCAAGCCTTTTTTGTCCGCCTCGGTCAGCATGGGCATCAAATGGTGAAGCGCCATGGTGCCGGGCATTTCATTGGCATGGATGGCCGCTTGCATGTAGACCTTGGGCCGTGCACCAGGTTTGCCAAAACTGAGCACGGAAACAGTGCGGTGGGTGCCAGGGGTCATGCTGGGGAGTTGAACGGTTTTTGTCTTGATGGCCATGAGGGATCCTTTTTTGAATCAGATGTCGGATGAAATTAGTTTATGCGCATTCTGTCTAATGCAAAACCCTAATGTTCGATTTATAGATTAGAGTTAGTGTGTGAGATGTTTTTGTGAATGTCCATTTAAATTTTTAGGAGAGCACCATGAACGAGAGTGAAATTCGCGGTCTGATCGATCAAGTTCGCGACAATGGCATTAGCCGCAAGCAGTTTATTCGCCACATGATTGGCGCTGGTTTGACTGTGCCCATGGCAGCCCAAATGCTGCTCACATCAGGTCTGGCTCAAGCTCAAACGGCATCTAATTACAAGCCCACCAAGCGTGGCGGTGGCGGTGCACTTAAAGTGCTCTGGTGGCAAGGTGCTACCTTGCTTCAGCCTCACTTCGCCAGTGGTACCAAAGACCAAGAAGGCTCACGTATTTTCTACGAGCCTTTGGGTGCTTGGGATGCAGATGGCAACCTAATTCCCATCTTGGCGGCAGAGGCTCCAACTTTGGCCAATGGAGGTGTTTCTAGAGACGGCAAATCGATTACTTGGAAACTCAAGAGAAACGTGCAGTGGCACGACGGCAAGCCCTTCACGGCCGACGATGTCGTGTTTACCGCCGCATATGCCGCCGACCCAGCCACTTCTGCATACACCGCTGGCTCATACAAAGACGTTAAAGTGACGAAGGTGGACAGCCATACTGTGAAGGTTGAGTACCAAAAGCCTTCGCCATTCTGGGCAGATCCGTTTGTGAGTGCCGCTGGCATGATCATTCCAAAGCACATTTTTGAATCCTTCAAGGGCGCAACATCACGTGATGCACCTGCCAACCTGAAGCCTGTTGGCACCGGCCCGTACAAGTTTGTTGATTTCAAACCAGGTGACATGCTGCGTGGCGCAATCAATACCAGCTACCACGAAGCCAATCGGCCTTACTTCGATACCATTGAAATGAAGGGCGGCGGCGATGCCGTGTCGGCAGCGCGAGCTGTTTTGCAAACAGGTGAATACGATTACGCTTGGAATTTACAAGTTGAAGACGAGCTACTCTTGCGTTTAGAGCAAGGCGGCAAAGGCAAAACAAGCATTGTTCCTGGTGGCAACATTGAGTTCATTCAACTGAACATGGCCGACCCCTGGACAGAAACAGATGGCGAGCGTTCGCACCCCAAATCCAAGCACCCTATTTTGTCAGAATTTGCGGTTCGCCAAGCCATCAGTTTGTGCGTCGACCGCGACGGTGTGCAAAAGTTCATCTACGGCCGCACTGGTATTGCAACTGCCAACTTCTTGAACAACCCACAACGTTTTGTGTCTAAAAACACAAAATACGAGTTCAACCCAGACAAGGCAGCCCAAGTCTTAGAGGCAGCCGGTTGGAAAAAAGGCGCAGACGGCATCCGTGAAAAAGGTGGCAAAAAACTCAAGCTGGTTTTCCAAACTTCGATCAATGGACCGCGTCAGAAAACACAGCAAATTATCAAGCAAGCTGCACAAAAGGCTGGCATTGACATGGAATTGAAAGCGGTGCCCGCATCGGTCTACTTCTCTTCAGACCCAGCCAACCCAGACACTTACACCAAGTTGTTTGCTGACATACAAATGTTCACCACCACAATGCCCCAGCCAGACCCTGAGGTGTTCATGAACCAGTACTTGACTGACCAATTTGCGACCAAAGCTAACAAATGGCTAGGCCGAAATTCCACTCGCTACAGCAACCCTGAATATGACAAAGCTTATTTGGCGGCCCAATCTGAAATGGACCCCGTGAAACGTGCCGCTTTGTTTGTTCGGATGAACGACATGCCCGTTAACGACATTGCCATCATTCCTGTGGTTTACCGCCCCCGTACTTCGGCCGCAGTTCACAGTTTGGTTGCGCCTTTGTCGGGTTGGGACAACGATTTGTGGCTGTTGAAAGACTGGTACAAAAACACTTAATCAAGTTATATGTTTCGTTACGTCATGCGGCGATTGATGATCGCCGTGCCCAGTCTTTTGGGCATTAGCTTGGTGCTGTTCTCTGTTTTGGCGTTAGCGCCAGGAGATCCCTTTTCAGAGTTGGTATCCAACCCCAACATTCCTGCTGAAGTGGCCTTGGCCTTGCGGGAGAAGTTTGGTTTGGACGACCCACTCATGGTTCGCTACTGGAACTGGCTGACAGCCATGGTCCAGGGCGACTGGGGTTACTCCTTCATCAGCCGCATCAATGTCGAAACACTCATCATGCAGCGCATTCCGGTTACCTTGTTGGTCATCGGCTCGTCGCAGGTGTTGGCACTTTGTATTGCTATTCCGGTGGGCGTGTATGCGGCCACAAGGCCTTACTCTTTGTTTGACCAAATTGCCAGCACGCTGGCGTTCATTGGTTTTTCACTGCCAACCTTCTTCACGGGTATTTTGCTCATTTTGTTTTTCAGCATTCACCTAGACTGGTTGCCATTTGTTTACAGGGCCGACATCCCTGATACAGGCTGGCGCTTTTACTGGGAGCACTTGAAGCAAATGATCATGCCGGTCACGGTATTGGGTTTGTTTCAAGCGGGTGCCTGGACGCGCTATGTGCGCTCAGCCGTGCTAGATGTCATCCGTTTGGACTATGTCACCACGGCACGCTCAAAAGGCTTGTCCGAAAAAGTGGTCATCACAAAGCACGTTTTGCGCAATGCGCTTATTCCCGTGGTCACATTGGTAGCACTTCAAATGCCGGCCATTTTTGGTGGCGCCATTGTCACGGAGCAAATTTTCCGTGTCCCTGGTATTGGCTCTCTCATCATCAGTTCCATGCTGGCCAATGACACCCCAGTGGTCATGGCTGTGACTTTTGTGTTTTCCACCTTGGTCATCGCGTGTAATCTTTTAGCAGATATTTTGTATGGCTGGCTCGACCCTCGCATCTCCTTCAACTGACAACAAGGCCTTGGTGGCCAAGTCGTCAGCGCAGTCGCCAGGCCGAGAGGCATGGCGCCGTTTTAAACGCCACAAACTGGCCGTTGTTTGCACCATTGTTTTGAGTTTCATTGTGTTGGCTGTTTTGCTGGGCCCGTTTGTTTGGCGAGTGCCCATCAATGAAATTGATTTCATGTCTCGCATGCAAGGTCCATCTTGGGCGCACCCTTTGGGTACCGATGATTTGGGGCAAGACATTTTGGCGCGCGTGCTTTACGGAGGCCGAATTTCATTGGCTGTAGGTTTGGCCGCCATGCTGATTGCCATCAGTGTGGGCGTGGTTGTAGGCGCAGTGGCAGGCATGTCCAAGGGACCTGTCGATGTGTTTTTAATGTGGATCACAGACTTGTTCTTGTCCTTGCCACAACTGCCTTTGCTGCTCTTGATTTTCTATTTGTTCAACGATACCTTGAAAAAAATGGTGGGCCCTGAGGCAGGCGTTTTTGTTTTGGTAGTGGCTGTCATCGGGGGCTTGCGTTGGATGCCTGTAGCCCGATTGGTCAGGGCCCAATTTCTGACATTGCGTGAAAAAGAGTTTGTTGAAGCGGCACGAGCTTTAGGTGCCAGCCCTTGGCGACAAGTCACAGTGCACATCTTGCCCAATGCCATGGGCCCCGTCATTGTGGCGGCTACCATCGATGTGGCTGCGGCCATCATTGCAGAGTCAACCTTGTCATTTTTAGGCTTAGGCTTTCCGCCAGACATTCCCACTTGGGGTCGCATTTTGTTCGATGCCAAAGATCACATGGATGTAGCGGTCCACTGGGCCTTGTTTCCTGGTGCCTTGATTTTCATCACTGTGCTCACCATCAATTACATTGGCGACGGCTTGCGGGATGCCTATGATCCTCGCCGCGTGCTTTAAAGAGATTTCTGGATGACCACCAACCCTTTGTTGAAAGTTCAAGACCTTCAAGTTCACTTTGACACCGATGACGGTGTGTTGCATGCGGTCGATGGCGTTAACTTTCACATCGACCGAAGCGAAACACTGGGTGTCGTAGGTGAGTCAGGCTGCGGTAAAAGTGTGACCGCCATGACCATCATGAAACTCTTGGCCATGCCGCCCGGTCGAATTGCCAAGGGCCAAATTTGGTTTGAAGGTCAGGATCTGGTGCAAGCAGATGCGCAAACCATGCGCAATCTGCGGGCCAAAGAAATAGCCATGATTTTTCAAGAGCCCATGACGTCACTCAACCCGGTTTTGAGTGTGGGTGAGCAAATTGCCGAGACACTCAGGTTGCACGAAGGCCTGACACCCAAGCAGGCAATGGCCAAAGCCAGTGACATGTTGGGGCTGGTCAATATTCCCAAGCCGGCGCAACGTGTCAATGACTATCCCCATCAGTTCTCTGGCGGTATGCGTCAGCGGGTGATGATTGCCATGGCCTTGTCTTGCAAACCCAAATTGCTCATTGCCGATGAGCCTACTACCGCCTTGGACGTGACCATTCAAGCGCAAATTTTAGATTTGCTGAACGAGCTTAAATCTCAAATGGGCATGTCCATCATGCTCATCACGCACGCTATGGGCGTGGTGGCCGAAACGGCTCAGCGGGTTGTGGTGATGTATGCCGGTCGTGTTGTCGAAGAGGCCAGCGTCGAAAAACTGTTTGCGTCGCCTGCACACCCCTATACCAAAGGTCTGATTCGTTCCATTCCCCGCATAGATTTTGACAGCGACCACAAACAAAGGCTTGAAGCCATTCCTGGCTCGGTCCCCAAATTGATCAATCCACCCATGGGATGTCGTTTTGCGCCGCGCTGCCAATACGCCAGCGAACGTTGCACACAAGAAATGCCAGAACTTCGTCAAATTTCGACTGGCCATTCAGTGGCTTGCCACTTCTCTCTCTAACTCAAATGTCAGATACGCATTCAATGTCCTCTAGTTCTACACCGCTTTTAGAAGTCAAAGGACTGACCAAACACTTTCCGATCAAAGGCGGTATCTTCGGGCGTGAAGTGGACCGTCTCCATGCCGTTGATGGCGTCAACTTTGAAATTGCTGCAGGTGAAACTTTGGGCATGGTGGGAGAGTCGGGCTGTGGCAAATCGACTACGGGGCGCTGCATCCTTCGCTTGATTGAGCCCAGTTCTGGTGAAGTGAAGTTCAATGGCCAAAACGTCACAAGCATGGGCTCTGATGCCTTGCGTGAAATTCGCCGTGACATGCAAATTATTTTTCAAGATCCGTTTGCATCTCTGAATCCGCGCATGACCGTGGAGGCCATCATTGGCGAGGCCCTGACCATTCACAAACTCACGCCTACGCCTGAAACCTACCGCGCACGCATTGTTGATCTTTTAGAAACCGTTGGCTTGAACGCAGATCACATGAAGCGTTTTCCGCACGAGTTTTCGGGCGGGCAGCGTCAACGCATTGGCATTGCACGAGCCTTGGCGGTGTCTCCTAAATTGATTGTGTGCGATGAGCCTGTTTCGGCGCTCGATGTTTCTATTCAGGCCCAAGTCATCAACTTGCTTGAAGACTTACAAGCCAAGATGGGTTTGACTTATTTGTTCATTGCCCACGACTTGTCGGTGGTCGAGCACATCAGCAATCGCGTTGCTGTGATGTATTTGGGCCGTATTGTAGAAATTGCGCCTTCGCGTCAGTTGTACACGCAACCTAAACACCCCTACACGGAGGCCTTGCTTTCTGCGGTGCCCATTCCAGATCCTAGCGCCAAGAAAAAACGCATTGTTTTGACGGGGGACGTCCCCAATCCTGTGAACCGGCCTAGCGGTTGTCATTTTCACCCTAGGTGCCCCAAGGCCACTGAACGTTGTCGCGTTGAAGAACCTGTTTTAAAATTTGTTGGTGACCAGCACCAAGCGGCCTGTCACTTAAACGATTGAATTTTCGACGCTCGGTGCGTCTACTTCACAAGGATCACAAGATGTTAAATTGGATTGATCAGCGCCTACCGCTGCGCTTCTTGGCGTTCTTTGCCATTGTGGTCTTGTGGGTATTGTCGGCATTGCAATTGGTGGTTGGACAAGCGAGCTTTTGGTGGGTCTTGCTTTTATCGGCATTGGTCCTTGTCGGTATCAGTGATTTGCAACAAACCCATCACGCTATTTTGCGCAACTATCCCATCATTGGTCACTTGCGCTTTTTGCTTGAATTTATTCGACCTGAACTGCGTCAATATTTCATTGAGAGCGACAACGAGGCCGTGCCATTTTCCAGGGCACAACGCTCTATGGTCTATGCCAGGGCAAAGGGCGAATCTGACAAGCGGCCCTTCGGTACCCAAATGAATGTTCGAGAAGTAGGGTATGAGTGGTTAACCCATTCAATCAGCCCCTCTGTCATTGATTCGCATGACTTCAGAGTGAATGTGGGTGGCTCGGAATGTAAACAACCCTACAACATCAGTTTGTTCAATGTCTCTGCCATGAGTTTTGGTGCTTTGAGCGCCAATGCCGTCATGGCTTTGAACTTGGGAGCTAAGAGGGGCGGCTTTGCCCATGACACGGGGGAGGGGTCTATCTCCAGGTACCACCGTGAACACGGTGGCGATCTGATCTGGGAAATTGGTTCTGGTTATTTTGGTTGCCGCAATGATGACGGCACCTTCAGCCCTGAGCGCTTTGTTCAAAATGCACTGACGCCTCAAGTCAAAATGATTGAGATTAAATTAAGCCAAGGCGCAAAGCCTGGCCATGGTGGCGTTTTACCCGGATCCAAAGTAACGCCCGAGATTGCTGAGGCCAGAGGTGTGCCGATGGGCGTTGACTGCGTTTCACCCGCTGCCCACAGCAGTTTTTCAAATCCCGTCGAGCTTTTGCAATTTGTGCAAAAGTTAAGAGAATTGTCCGAGGGTAAACCGGTTGGTTTCAAGTTGTGCGTTGGCCACCCATGGGAGTGGTTTGGCATTGCCAAAGCCATGCAGAAAACAGGTATCTACCCAGACTTCATTGTGGTGGATGGCTCAGAGGGTGGCACAGGGGCCGCCCCGGTTGAATTTACCGATCACATGGGCATGCCTATGCTTGAAGGCTTGCGTTTGGTCCACAACACCTTGGTTGGCTTGAAACTGCGCAAGCAAATTCGTTTGGGTGCCAGTGGCAAGATCATCAGCGGGTTTGATGTCATGCGAACCTTGGCCTTGGGCGCTGATTGGTGCAACAGTGCCAGAGGGTTTATGTTTGCCTTGGGCTGTATTCAAGCGCAAACCTGCCATACCGGCAATTGCCCCACAGGTGTGACCACGCAAGACCCCAAACGTCAGGTCGCGCTTGTTGTCCCCAGTAAAGCTGATCGCGTGAGAAATTTTCACCGTCAAACTTTGGAATCTGTTCAGGAAATGCTGCAAGCCACGGGCCTAACTGCACCCTCAGATCTGCGCCTGAACCACATCATGCGCCGCGTGAGCGAGCACGAGGTTCAAAACTTATCCGACTTGATGTTGAGTGTGAAGGGGGGTGCTTTGCTTGAACCCCAAGACTTAGAAGGCTTGTTTGCCAAATATTGGCAGGCAGCCAGTCCCGACAGCTTTCAGTTGACAAATTGATCCAAATCAAGCGTTTTGCATTTCAGGGGACGATTGAGGTTCGTGAGGTGTACGATGTGTTTTTGAGTTAGAGATCAATTGTCATAGATTGAGAGCGACATGTTGTGTATCAGGTCCTTATGGGTCGCAGTGTTTTTTTTGCTGGCTGGTTCATTGGCAGCTCAGACCAAAGGCGATGCGGCCAAAGTCAAGCCTTCAAGCCATGCTGAAGAGCACGCCGTTGTTTATATTTGGCCCCAAATTCCTTTTGTACGTGGCAAGGACTTGTGTCAGTACCACGATGCCTATGGGCGCACCAAAAGTGAACAAATGGCTGAGTTCACGCGAACAGTCAGAGGACTATTGCGAGAGGGCGCAGACTCGCGCAACTTGACGGCCTTGCTCAACACCCTGAACGACCAACTGAATCAGCAAAGAACCATTGCGGGTAGCAGTCCTGGCATGGATGTGATGCTGTCTGGAACGCTCAAAGCGTCGCTTGACAAGGTGTACCAAGATCGCAATCCCCAAAACCGTCACTTTACTTTTTTCAATTCCAGCCCTTTGAATGAATTGATGCGCCTCAAACGCTCGACTCAGCCTTCGGCGGAATGGGACCCGCTTCTCATACGCGGGTTGACGGGTGTAGCTTATGGAACCTATTCCTATGCGCCAAGGTGTCAAGGCGATTTGCTTGTCACCGTGCATGTCGATTTATCTTGTGGCCATACCTATCATTTCAAAGCGCAAGGTTTTCCTGAGCAAGTCATGCAAAGCATTGCTGTTCAAATTTTTGAAACTTTTCAAAGAACACAATTTCCTTCCAAATTAAAAATTGGCAATCAGCAGTTGGAGTTGGTAGGCTCGCCGGGCTCTGGGGTTGGGCGTGCACCATCCCCAAGATCTGCCGAAATGGCCTGCAAGGCCATCAATGCGAGATTGCCCACAGAAGATGAATACGATTATTTGTCCAACGTGGGTGCTTGGAATGGCGGCGTAACCTGTGCCCGTGACAAATTGTGGGCCATGGCCAACAACATGGTCATGGCACCAGATCTGCGCAATCCTTCACCCGTGAGGTCGGCTACCGAATTCCCTGGGCAAGACTTTAGCTATTATTGTGTTCGTTGATGCAACCGACCTGGACAAAAAAATGCTCTTCAAATTCAAATCTAAAGTGACTGGTGATCTCATCATGCTAGAGCCCGACGCCAAGCGACTTCTCAAGATCATGGGCAGAGAAGAGCAAGTCAAAGGTATTTTTTTGGCAGATCAACTGCCTGTAGCCATAGCGTCGCTTGAGTCGGCAGTGGCACAAGAAGAAGTTGAGGGCCTTCAAGATCCAAAACAAATTAGCTTGCGCCAGCGCAGTCTTCCCATGCTGAAAATGCTAAAGCAGTGTCTCGGCCAATCTGCCGATGTGGTTTGGGGTGTCTGAACACACAGAATGTGTTGGCTTGATGTTTTATTTGGTAAACACAGACCCAGACAATTTAAAGCCAGCTTGAATGTTTCGTTTTGCAAACCATCCTTGGTTCATTTCCAGCACAAACCGAACGGGTTTTTTAGAGCAATGTGAGTCATCGTTCAGGGGCTTCATATCAGCCAAATTGACGATGCTGCCGTCATCTGAGACAAATGCGGCCGTCAGTGGCAACAGCGTATTGCGCATCCAAAAACATTGAACAGCGGGTTGGTCAAAAACAAACAACATGCCTTCGTTTTGCGGCATTTCTTTGCGCCACATGAGCCCAATTTGTCGCTGATCAAAGTCTTGTGCCAATTGCACTTGAATCAAATGCATACCGGCATTTAAAGTGGCTCGGGGCAGCTGGGTTTGCGGCATACCTTGAGCGCTTGCAGACATGGCCAAAAAGCAAGCTAAGAGGCACGCGACAATGTATTTCCAAGCTTTGTTGCAAGAGCCAAAATGAAATCGGAACGTGTGATTCATAGGGGGACGTGGTGGAATTCAGTTAAACATGATTGTGACTGATTTTGTCCTAGAATGATTTAACGGAGAGACTCTTCATGTACCAACACATTCAAGTTCCATCACAAGGCAAAAAAATCACGGTCAATGCTGATCAGACCTTGAATGTGCCTTTGAATCCAATCATTCCATTTATCGAAGGAGATGGCACTGGCGTTGACATCACACCGGTCATGATTCGAGTCGTGAATGAAGCCGTTCAAAAAGCCTACCAAGGTCAGCGCACCATTCATTGGATGGAAGTTTTTGCTGGCCAGAAAGCCACAAAGCTGTATGGCCATGATGTTTATTTGCCTGCAGAAACCCTGACTGCTTTAAAAGATTATGTGGTTTCAATCAAAGGCCCTTTGAGTGCGCCACCTGGCGGCGACATTCGTTCACTCAACGTCGCCATTCGTCAAGCATTGGACCTTTATGTCAGCTTGCGGCCTTTGAGGTACTTTGAAGGTGTGCCGTCTCCCGTTCGCGAGCCAGAGAAAACAAATATTGCACTTTTCCGAGAAAACTCCGAAGATATTTATGCTGGCATTGAATATGCGGCACACAGCGAGTCGGCTCAAAAGCTCATTGCTTTTTTAACAAATGAGTTGGGGGCTAAAAGTATTCGTTTTCCACTGACCTCTGGCATTGGCATCAAACCTGTTTCTAGCGAAGGCACGCAACGTCTGATGCGAAAGGCCATTCAATACGCCATTGACCACGATAAACCCAGTGTGACCATTGTGCACAAGGGCAGCATCATGAAGTACACGGAAGGCGCTTTCCGAGATTGGGCTTACCAGTTGGCTCTGTCAGAGTTCTCTGCAAAACTCATTGACGATGGGCCTTGGTGCATTATTCAAAATCCTAAGACAGGAAAAAACATCACGGTCAAAGACATTGCCATGGATGCTTTTCTGCAGCAAATTCTCATGCGCCCTCAGGAGTTTTCAGTCGTTGCAACTTTGAATTTGAATGGCGACTACATCTCTGACGCAGTCTCTGCGCAAGTCGGGGGAATGGGTATTGCGCCAGGGGCCAACATGTCTGACAGCGTGGCATGCTTTGAGGCCACAGTAGATGCCATGGCCAAGTTTGCTGGCAAGGACTACGTCAATCCTGGCTCTGAAATTTTGTCAGCAGAAATGATGCTCCGTTACATGGGTTGGCCCGAAGCTGCTGACATCATCGTTCGCGCCATGGAAGATGCTATTCAAAGCAAACGTGTGACCCACGATTTTGCAAAACTCATGGAGGGGGCTTCTCAAGTGAGTTGCTCTGGTTTTGGCCAAGTGATGGTTGATTTCATGTGATGGCTCTTCATTTATCTGAGGCGCTTTTCTAACATGTACGAGGAAAATCAAAGCTTTGTGCCTGAATCCTTCATGATGTTGTTCGTCAAGCAAGGACAGTACAAGCCCAGCTTGCCGCGTCATGAATTAACCCAACGGTATGAGTTGTGCGAAGACATGGCTATGATGTTGATGGACACTGTCACTACCCAGCAATTTCAGCTTGGTATTACAGAAACCGATGCACTGGCAAAGTGCTGGCACGGCCTGTTGGAAACGCCTCTTTTAATCAATTCGGACGAAGCTTTCTGGGTGGTTTGCCGTCTGGCTGAACTTTTGTCCTGGCCCATTCCAGAATCTTTAGAGTAAGACCTATGCAGCAAGATATTTTGATCAACTGGTCTCCCCAAGAAACCCGCGTTGCAGTCGTAGAGCAGGGCGCGGTTCAAGAGCTTCATGTTGAGCGTTCTTTAGAACGTGGCTTGGTCAGCAACATCTACCTTGGCAAAGTCGCCCGCGTTTTGCCGGGCATGCAGTCGGCCTTCATTGACATCGGCCTCGAGCGCGCAGCTTTTTTGCATGTGGCAGATGTCTGGCAAAGGCAGCCTGAGGGCGAGCCCCCCCAAGTTGCACGCAGCAGTCAAACCTTGGTTCCTATTGAGAAGCAAGTTTTTGAAGGCCAAGCCTTGATGGTGCAAGTGGTCAAGGATCCTATTGGCACCAAAGGCGCTAGGCTTTCAACTCAAATCAGCATTGCAGGCAGACATTTGGTTTTTTTGCCACAAGACGACCACATTGGTGTGTCTCAAAAAATCCCATCAGACCAGCGCGACGCGTTAAGAGCTCGTTTGCAAACCTTGGTGGGCGCTCAGGGCGGTGGTTTCATTCTGCGAACGAATGCCGAAGATTCCAGCGATGCAGAGTTAGGTGAAGACATAGCTTACCTTCGCAAAACTTGGGCGCGAATCAAAGATGCCTCTGTCAAACTGCCGGTGCAGTCATTGCTTCACCAAGACCTCACGCTTTTACAAAGAGTTCTGCGAGATCTTGTTGGCGAAGGCACACAGACCATTCGGCTTGACTCCAAAGAACAATTTGAACATTTGTCCGCGTTTTCCAAAGAGTTCATGCCGGCCTCCGCAGCCCGGCTTCAACTTTACAAAGGTGAACGTCCTATTTTTGATTTGTATTCAATCGACGAGGAAGTGGCCAAGGCTTTGGGCCGTCGGGTTGAACTCAAGTCGGGTGGCTATCTCATCATTGACCAAACAGAAGCCCTGACCACCGTGGATGTGAATACAGGTGGCTATGTAGGCGCACGCAATTTTGATGACACCATTTTCAAAACAAATCTAGAAGCAGCGCATGCCATTGCCCGGCAACTTCGTTTGCGCAATCTGGGGGGCATCATCATTGTCGATTTCATTGACATGTCCCGCGAGGAACATCAAACCGCTGTGCTTGATGAGTTTAAAAAACAATTAAGCCGAGACCGCGTTAAAACAATGGCGGGTGGATTTTCGCAGTTGGGTTTGTTGGAAATGACACGCAAGCGAACACGAGAATCTTTGTCGCACATGCTGTGTGAGCCCTGCCCCAGTTGCGACGGCAAAGGCAGTGTCAAAACCAATCGCACGGTGGTTTACGATATTTTGCGTGAAATCTTGCGTGAGGCTCGTCAGTTCAATCCGAAAGAGTTTCGAGTGGTGGCGGCGCCTGCTGTCATTGAATTGTTGCTGGATGAAGAGAGCCAGCATTTGGCTGCGTTGTCTGATTTTATTGCCAAGCCCATTTCGCTTCAAAGCGAAACCGCCATGGGTCAAGAGCAATACGACGTTGTGTTACTTTGATTCAAGCCGCATCGCTTTTGTGATGCAGTCTTGAGTAAACACCGCCAGCCTTCAGAAGTTCTTCATGTCGGCCTTGCTCCACAATCTCTCCTTGCGACATAACGACGACCCTGTCTGCATGTTCGATGGTGGAGAGTCGGTGCGCAATGATCAAGGTGGTGCGCCCCTTCATCAGGTTTTGCAATGCATCTTGCACCCAACGTTCTGATTCATTGTCCAAGGCGGATGTGGCTTCGTCCAAGATAAGAATGGGTGCATTTTTATAAAGTGCTCGGGCAATGGCCAAGCGCTGTCGCTGTCCACCCGAGAGTTCGGTGGCGTTGTGTCCTAACAGGGTGTCCATGCCTTGGGGTAGCTTGCCCACATGTTCGTCAAGGTTGGCCGCTGACAAGCATGCTTGTATTTTGGCGCGATCAACGATTTGACCCAATGCAATGTTGGCTGCAACGGTGTCATTGAGCATCACAACATCTTGACTGACCATGGCAAATTGTTGACGCAATTGTTGAAGTGGCCAGTCTTGTATGTCAGTGCCCTGCAAAATAACTTGCCCAGAGCTGGGCTGAACAAATCGAGGCAACAAATTGACCAAGGTGGTTTTGCCCGAGCCACTGGTGCCTACAAAGGCCACAGTTTCACCAGCTTGAATGCTTAAGCACAAATTGTTCAAGGCAGGCGATGTATCGGCAGCATATTGAACGTGGATGTTTTGAAATTCAATGCACGGCCCCTGGCTTGCTTGCGATGCGGTGTTTTGACTTTCTACTTTTGGGCCGATAGCGTGACCATCTGCTTCAATCTGAACTTCTTCCAATAAGCGCAGCCCTCTTTCAAGCGCGGCCAAACCTCGCGTGACGGGGGTTGCTATATCGGCCAGTCGCTTGATGGGGGAGACCAGCATCAGCATGGCGGTGATAAAAGCAACAAAGCCGCCTACTGTGGCACCTTCTAAGCCTGTTCGACTTTGGATCAGTGCCACGACCAACACCATTGACAATGCCACCGCTGCCATCAATTGCGTGAGGGGCGACATGGCGGCCGAAGCAATGGTGGATTTCAAAGCCAAACTTCTGAGTCTTTGGCTTAAAGTTTGGAAACGATTGAGTTGGCTTTCTTGGGCGCCGTGAAGTCGAACCATGCGGTGGGCCAAAACGTTCTCTTCCACCACGTAAGCTAAATTGTCCGTGGCAGATTGGCTGTCTCGGGTGAGGCCATAAAGGCGCTTGGACAGCTTCTTCATGATCCAGGCTGAACCGGGTACCACGATGAACACCAACATGGTCAGTTTCCAGTTTAAAAACATCAAGTAGCCAATCAAGGCCAGCAGCGTGAAGCCATCTCTTGAAAGGCCTAAAAGGGCTGAAATAAGCTGCGTCGCACCTGTTTGAACTTCATAAACCAAGGTGTTGGACAAAGCACTGGCCGATTGTTTGCTGAAAATGGACATGTCAGCCTGCATCAACCTTCGAAACAAAGCTTCACGCAATGCTTGCATGCCGTCGTTGGCAATGCGCGCTAGCGCATACTGAGACACAAAAAATGCAAGGCCCCTGACGAAAAAAATCCCGATGACGGCCGTTGGAACCATCCAAAGGGGTAGGCTGTTTTCGGCAAATCCCTCGTCTAGCAAAGGTTTGAAGAGGGCTGGAATGAGGGGCTCAGTGGCCGCAGCCACCAGTGTTGCCAAGATGGCCAGTGCCCAAGCGCCTCGCTGTTTGCCAAAATAGGGCCAAAGACGGCGCATCCGCTTCAGGTAACTTAAGTCCTGCTGGGTGCTGTCATGGGCAATTTGTGTCATTGATTTGATTTTAACGCGTGTCACAATGCTAAATTAGCGGTGTTATGACTTGCCAAACCTATGAAAAAGACCTCATTCTTGACCTATTTTTCTCCTTTTAAGGCCCATTTGCGTGCTTTGCTTTTGAGCTTTGTCTTCGCCTCAAGCGCGGCATGGGCTCAGTTCAAAGTCGATGTCTCTGGTGTTGGACTGACGCAAGTTCCCATTGCCATTGCCAGTTTCAAGGGCGAAGAAACTGCCCCGCAAAAGACGTCGGCCATCTTGTTGGCAGATCTGGAAAGAAGTGGCCAATTCAGAGCGGTTCCCAATTTGGGTTTAAGCATGGACGAGCTCTCCCGACCTGACCATGCCATGCTGCGACAAAAAAGTGCCGACGCCCTTGTGGCGGGCAGTTCAACCCGTTTAGCCGATGGCCGCTACGAAGTCCGAGCCAAACTGTGGGACGTGGTTTCGGGTCAAGAGCGAGGTGACTACCGCGAAACTGTAGCCGCGGCAGACTTGCGTTTATCGGCACACCGGCTTGCTGACTGGGTCTATGAAAAACTAACAGGCGAGAAGGGCGTCTTTGCGACCCGCATTGCTTACATTACCAAAACCACTGGTAAATACAGCCTTTGGATAGCTGACTCTGATGGCGAGAACTCTCAGTCTGCCTTGACCAGTGCAGAGCCCATCATTTCGCCATCTTGGTCGCCTAAGGGCAACCAGTTGGCCTATGTTTCATTTGAGTCTCGCAAGCCCGTTATTTATGTGCATGAGTTGGCCACAGGCAAACGCAAAATTATGGCCAATTTCAAAGGTTCTAACAGCGCGCCGGCGTGGTCGCCTGATGGACGTTCTTTGTTGGCCACTTTAAGTCGCGATGGGGGCTCACAGCTTTACCAAATTGACATTGCTTCTGGTGAAGCCAAGCGCTTAACCCAAAACGCAGGCATCGATACCGAGCCTAGCTTTTCGCAAGATGGCTCGAAGATTTACTTTGTATCTGATCGGGGAGGCAGTCCTCAAATTTACAAAATGAACGACACAGGCTCTGGCGTTGAAAGAGTCACTTTCAACGGAAGTTACAATATCTCACCTGCACTTAGCCCAGATGGGCGGTGGCTTACTTTTATCTCACGTGTTGGGGGGCAGTTCAAAGTTCAAGTCATGAACCTGAGCACCGGCCAGACAAGTGCCATCACTGAAACCTCAGCCGATGAGCGCCCTAGCTTTGCACCCAACAGCAAATTGATTGTTTATGCCACTGTGCTTCAAGGACGCGAGGCGCTCATGACAACCACTTTAGATGGCAAAATCAAAGCCAGACTGTCCGGACAAAGTGGTGACATTCGCGAACCCGCCTGGGGTCCTTACCGATAATTTTTAATTTGGAGTTTTTTCATGATCAAACGTAGTCTTTGGATTTTGGCATTGACGGCAGCCTTGGCGGCCTGCTCATCGGGCGTTAAATTGAACGAGGTGCCTGTTGAAGACAAAAACGCTTCTGCTGCTGCAAACGCTTCAGCCGATGCCCCACAAAGTAGCGTCGCTGCCGTTGTGGGTGGCAAAGCCGGTACACAAGGCGTTGCACCTGCTGGCGTGAACGTGGTGTATTTTGACTACGACAGTTTTGCATTGAAACCAGAAGCGCGTGCGGTTTTGGAGCGCAATGCAGCACATCTGCAAGCTAACAAACAATTCAAAGTGCAACTTGAAGGGCACACTGACGATCGTGGCGGTCGTGAATACAACTTGGCCCTCGGTCAAAAGCGTGCTGAAACGGTTCGCCGCGCACTGACCTTGTTGGGTGTGAGCGATGCACAAGTTGAGGCAGTTAGTTTTGGCAAAGAAAAGCCCGCTGCATCAGGTGCAGATGACGCTGCATATGCCAAAAATCGCCGTGTTGAAATCAAATACTGATTGAACCTGCCTTATGCGATCCAGGGCTTATTTATCCAGTTTTCAGTTCGGTTTGGCATGCCTGTTGTCAAGCTTTAGTCTGCTTGCCAATGCCGCCTTGTTTGGAGATGATGAAGCCCGCCGCGCCATTCTTGATTTGCGACAGCGTCTTGAAACAGCACAGCAAAATTTGAAGTCTCAAACAGCTGAAATTGTGAAGTCTCAAGCGGCTGACAATGCCAACTTAAGGGGCAGTTTGCTTGAGTTGCAAAATCAAATTGAAGGCTTGAAATCTGAACAATCAAGGCTTCGTGGCACCTTAGAAAATTTGTTGCGTGAGCTCACTGACATTCAGCTGAAACAAAAGGACATTCTTCAAAGTGTCGACACAAGGTTGAACAGGTTTGAACCTGTCAAAGTTGTTTTAGATGGTCAAGAGTTTCAAGCTGACCCTGCAGAGAAGAAGCAGTTTGAAAACGCGCTTGCGGTCTTTCGAACTGGCGATTTTGCGGCTGCGCAAAGTAGCTTATTGGGTTTTCTGCTAAGTCATCCCAGCAGCGGTTATGTATCTTCTGCTCTGTTTTGGTTAGGCAATGCCCAGTACGCTACCAAAGATTACAAAGAGTCGATGCTCAATTTTCGAAAGCTCTTGAACATTGCGCCACTTCACACGCGTGCCCCAGACGCCATGCTGGCCATTTCTAATTGCTTGATCGAGCTCAAGGACCTGAAGGCCGCCAGAAAAGCCATGGAAGATTTGATCAAATTGCATCCCAACAGCGATGCAGCACAAACGGCCAAAGACCGACTCAGTCGCTTTAAATAATTCGGTATGACTGAATCTCAACTCACCGATTTGCAGTGGTTGGTCTTGAGTTCTACGGCTGTAGTCTCTGTGTTCTTGGGTGTTCTTTTTCACCGTTCACATTTTTGTACCATGGGCGCAGTCAGCGATGCGGTCATCATGGAAAACTTTGACCGCTTGCGTCAGTGGGCCCTTGCCTTGGCTGTTGCCATTTTTGGATTTGGCGGCATGGCTTATGCAGGCCTCATTAACCCCCTTCAATCAATCTATGCTACCAAGGACTTGTTGTGGCTCTCTTCCTTGCTGGGTGGCTTGTTGTTCGGCTGGGGCATGGTATGGGCTTCTGGTTGTGGGTCAAAGACGCTGGTTCGTTTAGGTGCTGGTAACTTGAAAGCGCTCTGGGTGTTGCTGGTCATGGGCGTTGTTGCGCTTTCTGCCATGAAGGGTGTCTTGGCCGTTGGACGGGTGCAATACATTGATGCCGTGAAAATAGAAATGCCGCAGGGCCTTTTTGCGGGCGAATGGTTGAGCAATCATCTGAATCTCTCGCTGCATGTTGGTATGTTGGTCGCGGCTTGTTCAGTCTCTTTGCTATTGCTTGTGTGGGTCTTGAAAGATCGAAATTTCCTAACGCTTCACAACGTGATGACAGGTATTTTGGTCGGCCTCGTGATTTGTGGGGTCTGGTGGATTTCTGGTGTTTTGGGTCACGGCTTGGAACACCCCGAAACGCTAGAGGAATTTTTTCTCGCCACTTCGAGCCGCAAAATGGAAGCCCTCAGCTTCACGGGCCCAGTGGCCTTGGCTTTAGACGCGGTGATGTACTTCAGCGATGGCACCAAGCGCTTGACCATCGGTTTGGTCAGCGTGATGGGTGTTTGTGCTGGCTCGTTCATCAGTGCCTGGTTTCAAGGGACCCTGAAGCTAGAAGGCTTTACCAATGCAGCCGACATGCGCCGTCATCTTGTGGGCGCCAGCTTCATGGGAATAGGGGCCGTGCTTGCCATGGGCTGCTCTATTGGACAGGGCTTAAGCGGCCTCTCAACCCTCAGCTTCAACAGCTTGATAGCAAGCTTGGCCATCGTGGCTGGTGCCTACGCGGCCTTGCAATACGATTTGCGTCAAGCTTGAATCAGCGTTGGCGTTTTTAAAATCACGTCGTGACGCAAACAAACATTTCCAGTCGAAGGTTTGGTGGCATGGCCAGACTTTATGGCCTAACCGGTGCCGATCAAATTGCACGTTCACACGTGTTGATTGTGGGCATTGGTGGTGTAGGTTCTTGGATCGCTGAAGCATTGGCCAGAAGTGGCGTTGGCGAGATGACTTTGGTCGATATGGACCACATTGCCGAATCCAATATCAATCGCCAAATTCATGCTTTAGAAAGCACACTGGGACAGGCCAAAGTGTTGGCCATGAAAGAAAGAATAGCGCAGATCAATTCGGAATGCCGTGTTCATGTTGTTGATGACTTTGTTTCGCCAGAAAACTGGTTAGAGCTTGTTGCCAACATCAATTCATCTGCGTCAAGCTTGATGCACATCACAGCTGTGATTGATGCTTGTGATCAAGTCAAGGCCAAAGTGGCCATGGCCGACTGGGCTATACGCCAAAAAGTTTTCATGGTCACACTGGGAGCTGCTGGGGGTAAAAAAGAAGCCCATCGTGTTGAGCAAGCCGATCTGTCTAAGGTGACCCACGACCCCTTATTGTCCCAATTGCGGTATCGACTCAGGAAAGAAAAGGGCGCTCCCAAAGAGGGTAAAAAGATAGGTGTGCTTTGCGTATTCAGTCGAGAGAACGTTGCGCCGCCCGATGCATCCTGCCTCATTGAAGGGGACGGCACACTCAACTGCCATGGCTATGGATCGGCTGTGACCGTGACGGCAAGTTTTGGCTTGGTGGCGGCCTCGTTGGTCGTGAATTATCTTGCGTCAGGCTTGGCAAACTCTAAAATTTGAAGCTATAATTTAAGGCTTGAGTAGATGGGTCGGTAGCTCAGTCGGTAGAGCAGCGGACTTTTAATCCGTTGGTCGCGAGTTCGAATCTCGCCCGACCCACCAAAAACTCAAACCCCTTTAAAACCCCGCAAAGCTTGCTCTGTGGGGTTTTTTCTTGCCTGCCCAGGCTGCACTTTTTCAAGCATCAAGATTGAGTCGTTCCAATTCCTCTGACCAAGCCAGCCATTGAATTTCCAACTCTTCAAGGGCCGTGTTAACCGATTTAAGCAACTTGCCTGTCTCTGCAATTTCTAAAGGCTGAAGCGGTGTAGCCAGTTTGCTTTCCAAGGCTAATTTTTCGGCTTCTAGCTTGGCTATATTTTGATCAGCCTGCTCGATTGATTTTTTCAAAGGCTTGAGCAGAGCGGATTTCTGTTGGCGTAAAAGAGCGTCTTCTTTTTTCTGGTCTGGCGTTCGGTTGACTATCTTGGCCACAGGCTTTTGAGGCTCCGACTTAGCAGCTGTTGGTATCACAATGGGCTCATCGGCCACATTGTTTTTGGCTTCTTCTCGCAAGCGTTTGGATTCATCTAACAAATAGCGCTGGTAATCGTCTAGGTCGCCATCGAATGGTTTTATTTCTCCGCGGCCAACCAACCAAAATTCGTCACAAACCGCGCGCAACAAAGCCCTGTCGTGACTGACCAACATCACGGTGCCTTCAAATTCATTCAAGGCCATTGACAACGCCTCGCGTGTGGCCAAGTCCAAGTGGTTGGTGGGCTCGTCTAACAACAGAAGGTTGGGGCGCTGCCACACAATCATGGCCAATACCAGTCTGGCTTTTTCGCCGCCGCTCATTGAGCCCACGTTTTGCTTCACCATGTCACCGGTGAAGTTAAAGGTTCCTAAAAAATTTCGAAGGTCTTGTTCGCGCGAGGACTGTCCTGGTGTAGCGCCAAGTTCTTTGACCAAGCGGATCATGTGTTCTAGCGGATTGTCTAAGGGGTGTAAGACGTCCAGTTCCTGTTGTGCAAAATACCCAATATTCAGCCCCTTGCCCTCAGTCAGTTCACCAGACAACGCCTTGATGCTGCGAGCGATGGTTTTAACCAGCGTAGATTTGCCTTGGCCGTTGGCACCCAAAATACCAATGCGCTCTCCTGCCAAAACTGATTTATTGACTTGCTTGACAATGACTTTGTCGATGCCATCGACCGAATAGCCCAAATTGGCATTGGTGATGGCCAACATGGGGTTGGGTAAGTTTTGGGGCTCTTTGAATTCAAAGGTGAAATCTGCATCGGCCAAAACAGGCGCAATTTTTTCCATCCGTTCAAGCGCCTTGACTCGGCTCTGAGCCTGTTTGGCCTTGCTGGCTTTGGCCTTGAATCGGTCAATGAACTTCTGCAAGTGTGCAATCTTGTCTTGCTGCTTTGAGAACGAGGCTTGTTGCAATTCAAGTTGCTGTGATCTTAGAGTTTCAAAAGCGCTGTAATTGCCGCCGTATCGATTGAGCTTGGCATGTTCAATGTGCAAGGTGACGTCGGTCACGGCATCTAGAAATTCTCGGTCGTGGCTGATCACGACCATGGTGCCCATGTAACGTTTAAGCCAAGCTTCAAGCCAAACCAAGGCGTCCAAATCTAGGTGGTTGGTGGGCTCGTCTAAGATGAGCAAATCGGAGGGGCACATTAAAGCGCGAGCCAATTGCAGCCGCATTCGCCAGCCGCCTGAAAAGCTGTTAACTGGATGATCCAATTCAGATGTTCGAAACCCTAGGCCCAAGATTAAAGATTGTGCTCTGGGTACTGCGTCGTGTTCGCCAGCATCTGCCAAGTCAACATGAGCATGAGCCATGGCCATGCCATCTTCTGATCGTTCTGCCGCATGAAGCACAGCACGCAACTCGGCTAATTTTGTATCGCCACCCAGTACAAAATCTGTTGCACTTTCTTCAGTCTCTGGCATGTCTTGGGCTACTTGCGCCAAACGCCATTGTTTTGGAATGGAGAAGTCGCCACCGTCCTCATGCAAAGTGCCATTGAAAAGTGCGAAAAGTGTGGATTTGCCAGCGCCGTTGCGTCCGACCAAGCCCACTTTTTCTCCGGGATTGAGGGTGACGGAAGCAGCATCTAGCAACACTTTGGCGCTGCGGCGCAGAGTGACATTTTTCAGTTGGATCATGAATGTCGGTGAACATCGGCCGCACTCAAAGGGCGACCTAGGAAAATCAATTTGGGATGGGATAGAGTTGTACTAAATTGCGCTTGATCATAGCCTTCCAAGAGGGCTTTTTTCATGACTTTGCGTCAATTTTCAAAAGTGCTTCTTTGGTGACCAACAAAACCTGATCTTCACCCGCACTGGTTTCTAACCAGACTGCTTCTAGCCAGGGAAAAGCCGCTTCAAAGTGTTCGCGCTCATTGCCAATTTCCAGAATCAGGATGGCTTGCTCGTTCATGCGATCTGGCAAGTCAATGAACAACTGGCGGATGAAATCCATGCCATCTGTG
>Ga0214168_1000108_pt1 | contig 31355 bp, 29 predicted proteins | sample LakMenepilimnion_FD_153002 | JGI IMG/M metagenome (GOLD analysis project Ga0214168, IMG submission 153002) | Freshwater microbial communities from Lake Mendota, WI - Practice 29OCT2010 epilimnion v4 | ecosystem: Environmental > Aquatic > Freshwater > Lake > Epilimnion/Euphotic zone | place: Lake...
CGCTATATTGAGAGTCCTCTATACAGCGAGAAGCTTGGCGTTGCTGGAAGAACTGATGTTATCGCCGAGTTTGGAAAGACACTCTCAATCATCGACTTCAAAACTTCCAGAAAAGAAAAGAAGGAAGAGTGGATAGAAAATTACTTTGAGCAATGTACTGCGTATGCTCTAATGTATGAAGAACTTGTGGGTGAACCCATAGATCAAATTGTTATTCTTGTATCTGTTGATTTCATGGAACACCCACAAGTCTTCATACGCGATAAGAACCAGTATATTGAAAGTCTACTGGAAAAGATTCATCTCTATAAACAGGAAAAACTATAATGTACCTTGAAACTTGGATGATTGCTCTTCTGGTACTTTCTTTTGGTGTATGTGCTTATTATAGCAGACGCACAGGATTTATTCTTGGTGCTACTGTAACGATTCAGGCCTTAGAGCGTGAGAGGCTTATCAAACTTCAGGATGATGGTACTGTAAAGCGTTGGACACCTTATGACGATGGTCCCGTGAAGAAGGCCACGCGAAAGAGAAAGTAAGATATATAATGTACACAATTGATTGGATATGGGATATAAAGTATTGGGCTGTGCGTAAAGAGCACCGTTTGGCTTACATATGCTATCGCTTTGGGCCCCTATTCATTCGCAAATATTATCGATGAAGGAAACTGAAAGACTACTTGGACCGGGGGGCAGTACCCCGCGCCTCCACCAAAGATACACCACGACCTACTGTATGACTTGTAAGGCTGTGAATGTGGGAATAAATCATACTAATACCACCAGTATGGTGTATCTCTGATGGGGGCGAAACAGGATCGACAAGAGTGAAATAGGTAACTGGAGATAATAGTAGGCGACTACTTCAAGCGCAAAACAATAGTTGCAAACGATAATTTTGCACCTCGTATGGCTCTCGCAGCCTAACATGAGCCCGGAGGGAGCTTGGAAACAGAATCCCTCCACCATTTAACATAACGGAGAATATAATAATGAAGAAGTTTTTCACTGCGGCCCTAATTTCACTGGGTCTACTCGCTGCAACCTCATCTGCTAATGCTGCTGAACTTAAGACTGGTGTTCTTTCATGCAAGGTACATTCTGGCTGGGGTTGGGTTATTGGCTCAAGCAAGAAGGTTGATTGCGTATTTACTGCTTCTAATGGAAAGAAGACCAAGTACAAGGGCAACATCACCAAGATTGGTGTTGATATTGGATATACCGACAATAAGGTCATCGCATGGATCGTAATGTCGCCAACCGGTTCTGGTGCTGATCTTTCTGGTACCTATATTGGCGTTAATGCCGAAGCAACCGTAGTTGCTGGATTGGGAGCTAACGCTCTCGTTGGTGGGCTGAATAACAACATTGCACTACAGCCTCTCAGTGTGCAGGGTCAGACAGGACTTAATGTCGCTGCTGCCGTTGCCGCATTAACTCTGCAATAAACAAAGGAAACACACACATGACAAAGACACCTTACGAACTTCGTTTTGACCTGCTGGCTATGGCACAGTCTATTCTGTCCGAGCAGAGTATGAATATGCGAATCAAGATTGAAAATGATTGGAACATGGCTTGTGAAAAGGCTCGTATGTTACACGACAAGGGTCGGGATGCCGAATTTCCTCCGTTCCCTTCTGTACCGGTCTTTGATGAAGCACAGGTCATCGAAATGGCAAAGAAGTTGAACGAGTTCGTTTCAAAGAGCGATTAACCCTAACACCCACCAAATGTCTAAATACTAAATCATTAGAAGGATATTCGTATGAAATTAGTTAGACCCTTATACATTTGGTGGGTATCTGTCCTTGCTTCCGCCACTGCCTTTTACTGGGCAACATATGCTGGCATCACCGAAAAGATTTGGCACGATGATGTGACGCTGATCACATCTTTGCTTGGGGTGTTGTATATTACAGCCCTTGCTGCGATTGGATTTATCGCATACACAAACAAGACAAGAGATAATAAAAAGTTGATCGATGCTGTTTGGTTTGGTTCCGAACAGATGTTGGCGCTCGGTATGTTAGGTACCGTTATTGGCTTCATTTACCTCTTATCGTCAGGCATCACATCGGCGTCAGTTACCGACGCGACAAGTCTGGCCAAATTGCTTGCTAACATGTCTGTTGGATTGGGAATCGCGTTATATACTAATGCTGTCGGTATTCTATCAAGCCTGATCACCAAGACATTATTGTATGTGGTGATCTACGATGACAAATCATAAGAAGTTTGACTTTCGTACCGCATATATTGACCTACTGATCAATTTATTGACAGGCACAGTTGTCCTGTTCATACTCACAACTCTTCTCATAGCACCAATCACAAAGAACAACGAAGGCATTAAGAAAAATGCCGACTACATAATCACATTGGAATGGCCTGAGGCTGTTGATTGTGATGTTGATCTGTGGGTGCGTGATCCATTAAACAATATCGTATCGTACAAAATACCAGAATCTGGTCTAATGTATTTCGAGCGTGATGATATGGGTAAGCGTAGAAGCGTATACGATATCAACGGAGAAGAAGTTGTTATTGATCCAGATAACAAAGAGTACATAACACTGCGCGGTACATTTCCTGGTGAATATGTCGTGAACTTACATCTATACTCATGCTTGAGTGCTCAAAGCAACTTGGGGCTACCTGTTGATGAGCCGATTGAAGTTCCTTTAGTTGTTGAAGTGATAAAAATTAACCCAAGTCTTGTGGTCGAGAAGACCATACACATGAAGATGGATTTTGTATGGCAAGAAAAGACTGCGATACGCTTTGTAATGGATGATCAAAAGAATATCATTCGCACTATGAGTGATTTCGTTTCTGTTAGAGGCGAGAGAGGATTACAATGACACAGACATTTCTATTAGTATTCGCACTATTTGCTGTTGCTGTGATGGCAATATCCTTGTATTGGAATAACTCTCTTGTGAAGTTTGCTTCTATTGCGTTGTTTGTTGTTCTTGCTAACTGTGTATATTTCGCACTTGATGGTGTAAAAGGATGGCCCGCAGAAGAACCAAATGAAGTCAAAGGTACTCTTGCTTCTGTTGTGATTGTTAATCCATCGTCTACAGACAAAGGCGGCATTTATATATCAATATTTTTGACTGAAAAACTCGAATCGTATAAATACTTATATCCACGCATAGCACCAAAGACATTCTATGTGGAGTATTCGAACAACCGCGCTGCTCAGTTTGAGAAAGCAAAACAGGCTATGGCTGAAGGTAAAGAAGTTCGTATAAATGGCATACCGCCTAAAGAAGGCAGCGGTGAAGGTCAACAAGGCATGGATGATTTGAGTGAGATTGGTGTTCTCATGAATGACATAATGAATAAACTATTATCTAATCAAAAAGACACCTACAAACCAAAGACACCTGGTGATCTGGAAATTGTAGAACAGGGGGCACCACCTCCGAAAGGAAAACAGCCATGAAAAATTGTTTTATCCAACACTCTTTATCAATTGTAAGACATTCTCTTCTAGTCATTTATATAGTTGTGATATCACTCATCACAGCATTTGTTGTCATGAGTACGGAAGGACTTGGTACTTCTAAAAGCACAGAACAACTCGTTCGTGAAGTTAAAAAAGGTACCGTTCTCATAGAAAACAAACTCGATACCGCAAATGGAGGTATCGGCACTGGATTCATTATAGGTGAGAATCTAATCGTTACAAATGATCATGTTATTCAAGGCAATGGCGCAATAACGGTCGTGTCTGCTCATGACCAAACTCGCTATGATGCTGAGGTTATCAGCACCGATCCTATTGTTGATATTGCCATTCTTAAATTAAAGAAGTGGGACGAGTTTAAGAAACATGAGGGAGCAGTTATTCTTCCGATTGGTGATAGTCGTGAAGTGGAAGAAGGCAGTAAGGTAGTTGTTATCGGTCATCCGTGGGGACTCACTTGGACAGTTTCCGAAGGTATCATGTCTTCCAAAAATCGTCGCGTAGGACCAAATCCAAAGTATGTAGATCAAGTGGACGCTAAGATTTTCCAAGGCAACTCAGGAGGCCCTGTCTTCAACGAATACGGTGAAGTTATCTGTGTTAGCGAACTCATGTTTGAAGGAAAAGGTGGCTCATATGGATTCTGTATTCCATCCGTTCTACTCAAGAAAGTCCTTGGTGATTTCCAAATGTTCGGTGAAGTAAGATGGAGAGCAATGAATGTAAGTATTGGGTTGACAGATGACGGCAACTCTGTTATAGTAAACTCACTTGATGCGAATGGCGCTGCTGATAAGGCTGGAATCAAAGTTGATGATAAGATACTGGCTATCTACACTCCAAACAATCATCCTGCTGGGTTGGTAGTTAAGGATGTTAACAGTTTAGTTTCCGAAATGGCCACAATGAGCGGCGCTGATGAAAAGATCAAAGTCCTAATCGAAAGAAATGGTGAAAAGCAAATGATCGATGTGATTACAAACTATAAGCTCTCAAAAGAATATGAACCGGATAAGGCCAAGTAAATGGCACCCTCCAAAGATGAAGTGACAACTTTCTCGTTCAAGATTGAAACGATTGCGAAGAACAAGAGTATCAGTTATATGGAAGCAGTGATTGAGTATTGTGATGAGATTGGATTAGAAGTGGAAGTTGCTGCCAAGATGATATCTGGTGCGTTGAAGTCCAAGATTAAGATTGAAGCCGAAGAGTTACATTTCTTACCGAAGTCGAACACATATAAACTACCTGTCTAATGCTGATACCTAAAAGTTATCTGACCACACCAAAGCCGCCAGATTGGTATTATGATTATGGAAAAACTATGACACACACAAGCGAAGTTTTTGATGATGATGAAACGCGGCAACTGATGGCCGTGAAGAAAACTATTGAGATGTTGCTCCCAAATTGGATCAAGCGAAACTCTGATATTGTTATTGCTGGTGGTTGCTGGGCATCTGAGCTTCAAGGTGAGAAGTATAAGGATATTGATATCTTTGTGCTTGGTGATCCTTCCTATCCTGATCTCCATGAGCGAAAGCAATCTGCTATTCGTGAGTTGATGAAAGCCTGGACTCCTTCTATTCAAAACAAGACGGATGATTATGTCCGTAACAACGATAAGGTCGAAGAAGTTTGGACTTCAAAAGACCATTGGGTTCAGTTTATTTTCACAAAGCACTTGACGCGCAAGGACTTGATCAATGACTTTGATTATGTCCACTGCATGACTTCATACAGCGAAGGTAAACTTTACATCACTCGCAAGATTTATAATGCGATTATCAAGAAGCACCTTATTGTCCAGAACAGTAAGAATGTTCAGGAATGGCGTGTGAATAAGTTTATTGATCGTGGCTATACTGGCGTCTTCAAAGAAGAGGAAGCACCCACTCTCGGTGATATCCTGTACCGTGCTTTGAGTAACAATGCTAAGATTGTTGCTAAAGGTGGTGGCGGTGGTTATGCTGTTCCAACAACTTGGATTGACGAATGGCAAGACTAAGTGGATATGAAACATTCTGTCTCTATCTTGCTTTAAAAAACCATTTTAATCTTGACTCTTACGATTACTTCAAGTATAATGGTAAGACAAGGCACGTTAGCAAGGAAACTTACCTCTCAAGGAGAGATAGGTTTCAGTTTGAAAAGTTGGCACGAAACTGCGATAACATGCAGGATCACCTAGTGGCCAACTTACTAAAAGATAAGACATGGGTTGGTGACCTCCTTGATGATGAAGCCTTTGATAACACAAAGGCATATATGAAAACCAATCAATCCATGTCTTACGTATTTCGGAACGAACTGGCGACGATAGGAGATATCAAACCCGCCTTACGGTTTGATAGTCAATATCCAAACATTATACCGACTCTAATGTCTGGATCTATATCTTATCAGACCTTTGTGATACTCAACTATTTTATCCAGTTCGTTCCGAAGTTTGATGCTAAACTACCAGATGATTTCATTTGGTCTAAGATTAGCTTCAAAGCCAAGAAGTTTGCGCCGTTTATTCTTCCACAGATAGACAAAAAAAAGTTCGCAGACCTCTTGAAATCTCATGTGGAAGATACTATATACACTTGACACAGGGAGATTCCTGTGCTATTATACTCAACATACACTGTCATACGGAGAACATACAATGTCAAACTTTGCATCCCTCAAGAAGTCTTCGGCCGATATTGGTCGTCTTACCAAGGAAATCGAAAAGATCAATCAACCTCAGGGCGAAGGCCGTGCGGAAGATGATCGCTATTGGAAGCTCAACCGCGATAAGGCCGGCAACGGCATGGCGGTCTTTCGCTTCCTGCCTGCTCCCGCAGTAGATGGCGATGACGCTCTTCCTTGGATTCGCTATTTCGATCATGGCTTCAAGGGCCCTACCGGTAAGTGGTTCATTGAGAACTCGCTTACCTCTCTCGGACAGAAGGATCCTGTGTCCGAATTTAACTCTCAGCTTTGGAATGCTTCAAGCGATGAAAACTCATGGCAGCGTAAGCAGGCCCGTGAGCAGAAGCGCCGTCTCCACTATGTTGCTAACATCTATGTGGTGAAGGATCCTTCTAATCCTGCTAACGAAGGCAAGGTCTTCTTGTACAAGTTCGGCAAGAAGATTTTCGACAAGCTTACCTCTGCTATGAATCCCGAGTATGAAGGCGACAAGCCTCTCAACCCGTTCGATTTCTGGTCTGGTGCTAACTTCAAGCTCCGTTCTAAGATGGTTGCTGGTTATGTCAACTACGATACCTCATCGTTTGACACTCCTGGTCCTCTGCTTGATGATGACGCAGAGCTTGAGAAGATTTGGAAGTCCGAGCATTCTCTCAAGGAAGTTCTGGATCCTAAGAACTTCAAGTCATACGACGAACTCAAGCGGAAGCTTGAGGACGTTCTTGGTGCAAGTCTCGGTTCGGCTGATGCTCCTGTCAAGGACCAGATCACCGATTCTGTTACTCAGAGGCCAAACTTCGAGGCTGCAAAGGCTCGTAAGTCGGTCGCAGATGATGTGCCATTTGATACTGAGGACGAAGACCTTAACTACTTCAAGGGTCTTGCTGACGAATGATAGCAACGTGAGAGTGGAAAGGGCAGCTTCGCGGCTGCCCTTTTTTATTATGAGAAGTGGCCGTTGACTAGACCAGAACTATTTTCATTGTAAAGTTTTGCTCTGTTCAACGCTCTCAGTTGTGATGGCGATGATGCCATTGATCCAGAAGTCATTGTATTTAAAAAGTTTGGATCGGGTGTAGAAGCAGGCATAGGTTGTTGTGGTCTAGATTGCTTAGGTTGCTCAGGCTGTGGTTTTTGTGTGGCTTCTGGTTCAGCGGATGCCATTTGAGCTTTCTGATCTTCCTGTCTTATAGTTGACGGATCAACTCTGAGATTGCCTTGATCATCTTTTGTATATAATTCTCTATCATTACTTACAAACTCAGTTTTACCAGTTGTTGTATTGATACCAACAACATTCTCTCCGGGAGTCATTGGTACAGTACCACCTATCGATAGTCCTGGCGCAATTACAGCTGGAGGCGCTTCTACTGTCTGTTCTGAAGGAGACGGTACTGCGGGTTGTTCTGTAGGAAGTGGCGTAGCAGTTTCCATATTGTTCTGTGCTGCTGTAACAGGATCAGAATTGCCGGCAGCTATTGCTTGTTCCTGTTGCTTAAGAAACTCTTCCTGTCTCTTAGCATACCATTCGCGAGGATCTATTCTGCCTGCTTCTAGTTGTTGTTCTGCGGCATCGCCTCTACCAGATATTCTTCCTGGAGGACTACCTTGTGTTTTTTCATAATAGTCCCGTTGAATTACTTCATAATGAACGTGTGGGAATTCTGCGCCAGCATTGCCAGAATATCCCATTATACCTATTTGCTGACCTGCTGATACAGTATCACCAACTTTTAGACCTTCAGCATAAGCGGATTCTTCTCCGCCACCATTAACACCTAAGTGAGCCATTCTATGTACTGTATTGTCAGGATATTGAACGTCTAGAATATAACCATATCCAGATGGACTTTTTCTCATACCAACAACTGTTCCATTATCTACGGCAATTACAGGATCACCAGGTGTACCAGGAATATCTACACCAGTGTGAAGTTGATTTGTTCCTCTTGGACCACCAAATGATCTAGATCCTGGCGCGCCTCCTGAGAACGGCACATCTTCTCCAGATGTAATACTTTTGCCAGCCATACTACCACCGACAGGAAGCATTATAGGAGAACCAGGCGCCGACATAATAGTTACATCATTGACAGGCTGTCTTTTCATTATCTCATTGAATTTGTCAACGCCAATATTTTCTATAACTCTCTCCATCATGCCTTGCTGTTGTGTGCTGGCTTTTTTATAATGATCTTGGAGTCTCTTATCTAACTTGTCTAGCATACCAGGTTCAAATTGGCTAATAACAGTTTCTAAATCTTTTATTTTATCTGCTGCTAACTCAAATTGACTTGTGATCTTTTCTGTTTCCGAATAGAATTGATTTCTGTAGTCATGATGTTGTGTATAGGTAGGATCATTGTATCGCCATCTGATATAGCCTGTTCCTAAAAGATATGCGGCTCTTTCTGGATCAATGTCTGGATTTGAAAGAAATTCTTGAGTCTTTTTAGTATTCTCTGTGCTACTCATTTCTTTCATATAAAAGCGAGCCATTGAATTCATAGTTTCTTGATCACTCATTAGTTCACCATCTGGCGCAAATCTTCCTTCTTGTGCCAGATGTTCTTTTAAGGCCGTCAATCTTGGCCCTTGCATTGATAACATTCCAAGATTTGTGGCATTGTTATAAGGATCGCTATGAGTGCCAAACATAAATTTTTCTTGGAAACCATTTTCACGACCAACTTCGGCTGTTAAAGCTGTAGCTTGTTTGTGACTAAAGCCAGCGGAAGTGAAGGCATCATAAGTCATTTTTATACGTTGCTGGCGACCATCTTTTAATTCACCAGTGCCAGAAGCCACGGCACCTGATCCTAACAGTCCAGCTTCTGTTATAGCCTCTTGAACAGCCTTCTCTTCCGGACTCAGTTGTCTCTTAAGTACAGGAGATGGAGTTGGACCATATGAGGTAGATTGGTTTGGTCTATATGATGTTCCGCCAGATAAAGCACCGCCAAGAGATGATCCACCGCCAGATTGACCAACATCAGGTAATTGATCACGATAATATTTTGGAAATAAATTGGCTAATTGACCAGGAGTTAATGATGAAATCAAATCACTAGCGGCACCACTCTGAGCTACCTTTAATCGATCCGATGGTACCATACGGTACATGGACTTATAATCGACTGTCATATTTTCTAGATTAAATGCCATTTATCTTCTCTGTGCTTTCTTAAATGTTGCTGCCTGGTCACGGTTCTTCTGGTCTTGTTCGGCGATATACTCTTTAAGTAGATCGATATAGATAAATCTTTCCCAAGGAATCATTCCTTCTAATTCTGTCAGACTATACTTGTGGTGCTGCATTAGCGCGAAGTTAGTCTTATAATGATTCATCAGTTTATCATGGCCAAGCATTATTGAAAAAAACGGGTAAAGTCCGTGTATTTAACCTTATGTTCAAATTTACACTTGGGGCATACACCACCCGATTCAATAGCAAAAGATGGTAAGTTATCTACAAATGTCTCTAGTTTCTTATATTGTTCACTGGTCAATCCTTCGATGAAGTTTACCAGTTCTTCTTTAGAAAAGTCCTTGTTTGAGTAAATCTTATCGCCATTAACAATTCGGTCGACACAACTGGCAATAACTCTGATTTTCTTCTGGAAATTACTCTCATTACCTGTAATCATCTTCATAATGGAATAAGTCGGGTACTTCATCTTAATAGACAGATTGCCATTTAATTGAATATCCATGGTGATATCATCATTCTTTTCTATGACGCAATTGGATATATCAATAGCAGCCTCAAATACACCACCGCATTTATTGCCATCTACCAGATTATTACAGACATATGAAGTCTCAATCTTTTCTCCGATTGACTTGGCTCTCAGGGCAATAAACAGGTAGTCCACATCAAAGAATGGCATTTTCTCTAGATCAATATCACCAGATATAATACAGTTACTAATTACTTGCTTGGTGGTCTTGATGATATTTTCATTGTCTTTTGATTCGATTGCCATCAGTAAAAGCTTTTCTTCTTTTACCAGAAATGGCCTAATTTTAACTGTCTTGCCATTTGATGGTAGGGTAATATCATAAATTGGCACATCAATTGTAGGTAAAGTCATATATTTTCATCCTTTATAATAATGTCGCATCATTCACTAATTTAAATGTTCCTGATTTTGGATCTCTATTGGTGCGAGTCCACTTGGTATACGAGAAAGAAATAGCAAGGCGTTGGAAATTATCATCTGCCCATGTTACAGGCTGTGGGTTAACAATGATAGGCCAAGCATCATGGAAAGTCCAAGCATATGTGGCAACTGGTTCTGATTGGTTAGCATTCAATGCTGCTTCGCCAAATTGAAACATATTAATTTGGCACTTGTAATTATCTTTATATGAGAAATCGTAGGTGCTAGTTGGATTAATTATCTCCATCCAATCATCAAAGAATTGTCTTTCATATGAGTCCGTGCGGCATAGGAATGTCATGGCTGTTTCTTGGTAATTGGTACGGTAAGGTACCTTAAAGCTTGGGCCATAATATGATATATCAGCCATATCAAAGCCACGACCAGGGAATTCAGCGGACTCACACAGATAGGTAAATTGTCTCATAAAATCGCCATAGCCTAGTCTGCCTAACGTTGAATTAATACCACTAGGAATAATCTGTACGGCAAATCGACATGATTTAGCCAGAGAACTAAATGCTGAAGAATAAGCATAGAAGTCCTGCATTCTCAGGAATGTTGGCTGGTTGTCTATTTTAAAACTAGGCATTTATTTTATCCTTTTGAAACCCATACTGCGACAGGTAATTGCATGGCTTTATCCCATTCGTCAGCCGTTACTTCCACAAATGATGATCTGACCTGACTAAACAAATATCTCTTAATACATGGGCGCATGGCACTAGCTATTCTACCAGTATTGTTTAATAAGTCATATGTGACACGGAGCTTGGTGGTTGCGTTCATTTTATTATTATTACGGAATTTCATCATGGTATTTAATAATGCGCTGCGCTCTCCAAATGAGAGATAATGTAGATTGAGGCCTAGAAAGCCATCTGGATAACGTTCTATAGGGAATACCAAGGGGAATCGATCATACATGGGGAGGGTATCTTTGTGCTTTGGATCGTACCAGAAAAAGTACATTTTACCTATTACGGTACTATCTCTATTGCGCTCATTATTGGACATGATTTTATTACGGTAGCCGGAAGCACTCTTGGCCTTGCCCGTCATCCAATCGCCGATTTCTTGTGATGTATAATTTTTTGCCATATAGTTATTTATTTAATACCTAAATGGTCTTCCGTAATTAATTTGAATTGCCAGCCTCTATCCAAACAATATTCTTCGGCTGCTTTCCACTTGGCTTGGTTCTTGCCCCATGTGGTAACTTCGGTAATATATTGTTTGGTTATTCTCTTTTTCTTGGCTGGTTCTCTGGTCTCTTTCTTAGGTTTTACTTCCAATAGTTGTTCCGTGATATTACCATTCTTGTCGATAGCCTTTATATAGAAGTCAGGGAAATACCTGTGAATCCGATTGTCTATTGGTGATCTATATGGTATAGCTATTTCCTCAGATGACCACTGAATAATCGATTTATTCTCATCCAAATAAACCATAAGCTTCCGCTCCCATAAAGAACGGTATATGATTCCCGTTGGGTCACCTTTATATTTTTCGGGGTGCTTTGGGCTATATCTGCCCTTGTAAGTTTTCATATAAATATATAGAAAACAATTCCACAAGGACAATTTAATGGGAATTCTAGACGATATACAAAACTTATATCAAGATGTGGTTGGTGGTGCTGAAAATGCCGTATCTGTAGTTCTTGATGCGGATACAAGAGTTGCTGATTTATTATTTGATTATAATATAGATGATGATCAACTAGGTCAATCCGAATATGATTTTAGATACCGCACATTCCCAGCGGATCTAGCCAATGATTATGTTGGTCATTATGTGGTAATTAATATAAATGTTCCTGTATTTGCTCGTAATAGCACCACTGCCAGAACATCATATGGTGGTGCTCAGTTCGGTCAAAATTTAATGTCTAATGAATTCTCAAAGGTGGACACTCTCAGATTTGGTAATGCGGTCGATGTGGGTGGTACCAGTCCAATTACAGGATTTTCACCATTAAAAAGAGAGCCATTATCTATCCCAAGATATACTCGCCGAATTAAAGAATCGATTGCTATGTTTATGCCTAATCCAGTAATATTCAATACTACAAATGAATATCAGGAAGTTAGCATGACTGCCCTAGCTGGCGGTATATTAACTGGTGCTGGTGCTCTTGTTGGTGGATTCTTAGGTGCTAGAACAGGAAATCCAGATAATATATCAGCGGGCGCACAAGCGGGTGGCAATTTAGTTGGTGTTGCTGGTAATATTATAGGCCAAACATCAACTCTTCTAGGTTACCCAATTAATCCGCGTATTGAGGTGTTATTCTCTAAAACAAATCTACGCCAATTTGTCCTTGAATTTTTAATGGCACCACGCAACGAAGCTGAATCCGAAAGCATGAAAGCCATTATTCGTACACTCCGATTCCACTCAGCACCAGAACTAGATAACTCGACAGCGGGCTTCACATGGATTCCACCTGCTGAATTTGATATTACCTTCTATGATAAAGGCAAAGAAAATACAAATATTCCAAGAATTAATACCTGCGTTCTGGATCGTATTGAGGTAGACTACGCACCAACAGGTGTTTATTCTACATTTTCTAATGGCCATCCAGTAGCAGCCAGACTAAGCTTAGGCATGAGAGAAGTTGAAGTTGTCCACAAGCGCCGCGTTCTCCAAGGATTCTAAGAATGAGCAGTTTTTTTGATAAATTTCCATTAATTCGCTATCAGATATCAGGTGTCAAATATTCAAGCTTCCAGACTGTTCGGAATCTTTTATTTCGCACCGCTGTTATTCGTGAAGCTCTAACCAATTCCTCATCATATATTAAATATGTAATACGCGATGGCGATACACCAGAAATATTAGCTGCCAAGGTATATGGTGATCCACAGGCTCACTGGATGATATTATATGCCAATGATATGTTAGACGCTCAATATGACTGGCCGCTGACCTCAACTGTATTTCCTAAGTATATCGCAGACAAATATCGCAGCATGGCGGAAGCGGATCGTGGTGAAACATTAGAGGACTATGAGGTCGTAGCATGGACTCAGGATACCACCAATCCTGGATCATATCACCATTATGAGAAGGTGGTCAAAAATGAAAATCAAGTAGAAAGAACCACCACCGAAACTCGCTATGTAATTAATAGAACGAAACTGACCAATAATTCTCTGGATGTACCGCATGATTATTACGAAGGCGCAGGCGGATTGGCTGCTGTACAGGACGTAACAACTATAGATATAAATGGTCAGACAGTAATTCAGACTGTATATGGTAATGCTGTTACCTATTATGACTATGAGGATGAATTAAACGAGCTAAAGCGCAATATTCGAATAATCAAGAGAGAATATTATAATCAAATGAATACCGAATTTGGTATACTTACAAATAAAAATGTACCGATATTTATGAGAAGAGTTGTATAAAAAATGGTCAATGTCAAGCTACCAACTGCCGGTGAGTCGAAAGTAAATATAACTGTTGGGTTTGATGGTGTAGACGAACAGAATACCAGAGAAGTTTCGGTTCGTGAGGTAACGCTGGGAGAAAGCTTATTAACTCCAGGCCTCCAAACATCCGTATTATTGAATAGCTTCCTCCATGCTTCTCCTGATGATAAAGGTGAAGTTGGACCACCTAAGAATTTCGATGATTTCAAGAATAAAATAATGGATATTCGAATTGAGAGAGAACTTCTCAAAGATTTTAATATGCAGTCTACATTGGATGTATCACAAAGAATATACAGATTATCTGATCGTGGTGGTGGTAAAGATGAAAACGGTAAAACAGTATTAAATAATAATAATGAGCAATTCCGTGTTCATGCCTGTGATGATAGCCTATTAAATGATGCCAGATCGCTTGTCAGTAAGTCATGGAGATGTACTGCTCCATCTGATATTGTGTCCGAAGTATTACAGGGCTGCGCTGGTGTTAGAAGTTTAGATGTAGAATCCTGTACACCAATGCGCGATTATATTGCCGAGAATATTCATCCATTTCAGGTGGTAACACAACAGGCCAATGCTGCTCTAGCTGCTGGTAATGACCCATCATTTGTTCATTATATGACATATGAAAATGGTGCCACACACCATTTTAGATCGATTTATTCATTAACTAAACAAAATCTACCGATAGAAAAACCATTTGTCTTTACTGAGACTGGTGCGGCTGCTGGCTATGGTAATCCGTACAGTATTCTATCCTATAATTTCCCATGTGATTTCGATTTATTATCCGATATTCTAAATGGTATTGATGTGGATGGTAGCTTCATTAGCTCGGGTATTTTCAGTAATGTTCTTGGCGGCTTCTTTAGTTTAATGGGCAATCAAGCTGTTGGGTGTGGACTAGGCGGTGGTAATATGAACCTCGGTAAGACTAATTATAATACAGAAAAAGCACAAGACCAGTGCCCATCGGAAATAGAAAAATATCTATTAAAAAGACAGGCCAGAATGTCGCTCCTAGAGCAAGACAAAATAGCTCTATCTCTCACAGTACCATGGAATCCAATGCTTCATGCTGGTAAGATGATTGACGTTGAATTCCCTAGAAAAGGCGTCGAAGGCGGTGGTAGCACAGATAATTTATTATATGGTTCGGGCAGATATTTAATTGTTAATTTAACTCACACAATTAAAAGTGGTGGTTTTTCTACCACTACCATGGAATGTGTGGCACAAACAGTAGGGCAGGGAATAGTATAATATGAGTAGACCAAGAGATCCGTCAGCAGAAAATGATTTATTAATTGGCATTTGTGTTGGTGGGCATGACGGTGATCCAGATCCAAATCAATGTGGGTTAGTCCGTGTATATTGCCCACAAATACATGGTAATGATGTAAAGAAAGAAGACTGTGGTTTTTCTACCGTAGTCATGCCACCTAATCAGGCTGGTGCTTCTCAATTTAATGGAGTGGTAACTCCTGGACAGGCATTATTGTGTAAAAAGGTCGGGCCTCCTGGTGATTCCACATTATGTGTTGTCGGCTCATTGCCAACATCTAGACAAGAAGGCGGTATGAAGGGCAATAAAAACTTAAATACATTCTTGACAGCTTTAACTGAGGCCTTTTCTACCGAATTAAATATTAATATTCCGCCAAATGTAAAAGAAACAATGTCTGGTGGTACTCGAATTCGTCAAATACAAGAGAAAGGGCAGAGACATAATTATAATCTGCTCAAAGGTATTCCATCTCACGGAGCATCATATAATCTGGCTGGTATGCCATTAAAGCAGGTAACCAATGTTTCTACGGCCAGCCAGTCGTTCAGTAATATTCTAACTGGTTCTATGCTTTCGGCATTACCTGGTGCTAATTTCTCAGTTGGTTCTATTCTAACATCTCTTAGCTCATCGGTTCTTGACGAGCTATTATCCTCATTACCACCTGAATTAGCTCAGGGTATGCAGAGTATGTTTAATTTAATGCAGTCCATGGAAGTATCTGAGGGCGGTGGTTTTGCCACATCTGGTAAGGTGGATCCTACTACATACTTAGCCAATGCTGTGACATTATTAAAAGGCAATCAGTCTCTCGGTGAAGTAATTAGCAATATTCAACGCCTTCAATATGACACATCATTATTTGGCCTAGATAAGCTGGCTTCTACTCCATTTACTATTCCCACAGCGTTTGGTAATATTAACATGAATTTATCTGCTACTGGTGCTATTCAGATAGAAACGCCCGAGGCCGTACAGAAAGCAATTGATGCGTTTGGTAGTCTAATGTCTTCTGGTGCTGGTTTTCCTGGTGCTTCTCTAGGTAATATGTTTGGCAGTTCTTCTGGAGTCATGTCGGAAATGTTTAATAGACTGCCACCAGACAAACAAGGAATAGCTAAGAGTATGATGGAAAAGGTAATTGCTCCAGGCACAAAATCTCAGACGCTATTAAATAAAACAAATGAATTAGCCCATAAGGGTTCGAATATATTAAGCTTATTAAGATAAGAAAGTGATGAATTATGGGCGTTTATAAACCACCTGGAAATCCTAAGAATGTAACACCCGCCGATTGGTCTGGTCCACCAGATGCGCGTGATACTGGCGGTGAATATCCAAATTATAATGTAATTACCAAGACAAATTCGGGCCATGTTATCATGACAGATGACACCAAGGGGTCTGAACACGTAACTATCCAGCATCGCAGTGGTTCTATGCTCCAATTAACTCCTGATGGTGGTATATCAATTGGCGCACAGAATGGAATGTATCAGATTATATTTGGCGAGAATAGAATGCTGATTACTGGCGCTCAGGATATTACAGTCCAAGGCGGCGGTAGTTTATATGTCAAAGGCGATTACAATATGACAGTGGAAGGAAATCATAATACGGTTGTCCATGGTGATATGAATTTAACGGCCAAGAATTTAAATCAAACAATTCGTGGTAATATGGACACTACCGCTAAGGAAATGTCAACGAATATTGAAGGGTCAAGTAAGATCACATCTCAAGGTATTACCACCATAGCATCGGATGGCGGTTTGGCCTTACTGTCTACAAGCGATTCAGTTACGCTTGGCGCTAAACAAAATCTTGGTGTATATTCAGGTAGTAAGATGATGTTGGAAGCTGGAAGCAGTATGCACATGAAATCTATTGGCGCTTTAAATCTAAAAACCAGCGCCAGATTATCTCTCAAAGGCGGTTCTATCGCTGCTGATGGTTCTGATGGCGGTGCTAATATTCTACTTGCTTCTGGTGCTTCTGCTGACGCTGATGGTGCTGAGATTAAATTTAAGAAAACAACATCTCCAAATAGAGAGACATAAATAACTACATGGCACAACCAATAGTAATATCAAGAACTCCAGACTATTCAGACTTAGATTTGGACTTTATAGCTCATCCAACAACAAAGGATGTGGTGGTAAAAACTGGTGCAGATGCTATCAAGCGTTCTGTCCGCAATCTTATTCTAACCAACTTCTACGAAAAGCCCTTTAGACCTGGTATAGGTTCAAGTGCTGTGAAATTGCTATTTGACAATATGTCTCCGCTTGTTTCCAGTTTCCTGGAAAACGCCATTAGAGAGGTTATTCAGAACTATGAACCTCGTGTGGAAGTTTTAGGAGTTAGAGTTGCTATGGACTATGATAATAATGGTTATAACGCAAGAATAGATTTCGTAGTGCTAAACAGGAACGAACCGGCAACTATCACAATATTTCTAGAAAGAGTCCGCTAATGCCAGCAAATACAACGTTAACAGTTACCGATCTTGATTTCGATTCGATCAAGACAAACCTAAAGACATTCCTTAGAAGCCAGTCACGTTTTCAGGACTTTGACTTTGAAGGTTCAGGTATGAGCGTTCTATTAGACCTTCTGGCCTACAATACTCACTATAACGCATATTACTTGAACATGATCGCAAATGAAATGTTCTTGGATACATCAAAGCTGCGCCAGTCTACCGTATCACATGCCAAGCTTATCAACTACGTACCAGAAAGCAGCCATGGCGCGGAAACTAAAGTAAACATCAGAGTTACTCCATCGACTGAGGAAGATCAGAACACTTCTTCTCTTACAATAGACAAGTATACCAGATTACTAGGCGCTTCAATAGATGGAGTAAACTATCCATTTATAACCTTAAGTTCTAATACCGCAAATAAGGATGATGGTGTGTCATTCGCATTTGCCAATCTAGTTATCAAGCAGGGTGAAGTTGTCACTCGCCAGTTCCTTATGGATTCATCAAATACCAAGAGAAGATTTGAAATACCATCGGCCAATGTTGATATCAATACCCTTAGCGTCACTATTCAGGAATCAGCTTCCAACACTCAAACCTATGTCTATAACATTGCTGAAGACCTAACAGAAATTACCCGTGATTCCCAGATATACTTTGTGGAAGAAAATGAAGATGGAAATTATAGAGTGATCTTTGGAGACGGCGTTATAGGCAAGAAGCCTACCAATGGCAACATCATCAATATAACCTACGTTGACACTGTTGGTTCAGTTGCCAATAAGATCAATGACTTTAGAATTGTTGGATCTGTGGGTTCATTTAATGATAATGTCCGAGTAACTTCAACGAGTGCCTCATATTCTGGTACTGAGAAGGAAACAATTGAGCAGGTAAAGTACCGCGCTCCTTATTACTACACGGCACAGAACCGTGCCATTACCATATATGACTATGAAACTCTGGTAACTAAGGATTATCCAAACATCGATTCGGTGGCTGTATGGGGCGGTGAAGACAATGTGCCTGTTGTTTACGGTAAAGTATTCCTATCATTGAAGACTAAAGAGGACTTCATTCTTAGTAACTTGGAAAAAGAAAATATTAAGGACACTCTTATCACAAACAGAAACGTTCTAACTGTTTCTCCTGAAATTGTCGACCCATCTTATACCTTTATTCTTATCCGCGGCACAATCTACTATGACTCAACTGCTACACAAAACGATGCCGCATCTATTAAAAATATTGTTAATGCTGCTATTGAAGATTATAAAACAGACTATCTCGGTAGATTTAAATCTACGTTCAAGAAATCTATAGTTCAAAAGTATATTGAAGATTCCGAAAATTCTATTACTGGTTCGGACATTAAAGTCATACTACAGAAAAGAGTACCTATAACATTAAGTCAATCAAAGAATTATACCGTTGATTTTGGTATACCTATTAAGAAAGGCGATTTCAATAGTTCGATATCATCTTATCCACCATTAGGTATTGTCGATTCAAACTTTGTCGAAAGACAGGTATACTTCGAAGAGGTTCCATCCATAGCTTCTGGTATTGAAAGAATTGATATTATTAATGGAGGAATAAACTACACCACAATTCCAACAGTTACTATCTCAGGCGATGGTACAGGAGCGGTTGGTATAGCAAAGATTTTAGGTGGTAGAGTTGTATCAATTCAGTTGATAAATCAAGGTGAAAACTACACAAGAGCTTCTGTAACAATAACTGGTGATACAGGATCTGGAGTTGTGGTCCAATCTGTCCTACAATCGCGCGTAGGCACACTCAGAACGTATTATTTCAACACTTCTGGTGAAAAAATATTCGTTAATAAAGATGCGGGAACAATAGACTATAATAATGGTATTGTTGTCCTTAAGTCTGTATTGCCTGTATCTGTAATGAGCAATGCTTATTACGAACCAAATGTACTCACTATAAATACCTTTGCTGATAGAGAAATTATAGAATCTATCAGAAATAAAATTTTAGATATTGATGTGGATAATCCACTATCATTCCAGACAGAAATTGTTTCAGTATAAAAAATGATCAGCAACAATAAGATATCAAATCTAGTAGCGTCTCAAGTACCATTTTTCGTTAGAAATGACCATGATAACTTTGTTGCTTTTATGGAAGCATATTATGAGTTTATGGAACAGCAGAATGGTGCTGTAAACGTATCCAAGAACCTGTTAGATCAAGCCGATATTGATATGACAGATATCTTTGTTGAAAAGTTCTATGACAACTTTATTCCACTTATTCCAAAAGATACCGCAGTAGATAAGACATTGATCCTTAAGAAGATCAAGGACTTCTATCGTTCTAGAGGTACCGAAAAATCAATCCGATTCCTTATGAGAATACTATTCGATGAGGATGTTGAGTTCTACTATCCACAAAGAGACGTTTTAAAAGTTTCGGATGGTAAATGGTTTATTGAAAAATCAATTAAGATTGAGGACATAAAAGTTGGCGGAGTTGCCAATAGTACTTTAGCAATAGAAAATAAGTTTATCGGTAGACAAATTACTGGTAGCACATCTAATGCTAGGGCTGTTGTGGAAGGAACATCTTCCTACTACGAAGGCACTTCTCTTATTCGTGAACTTAAACTTTCAGGTCAATATAGAGAGTTTTCTTCTGGTGAACCAATAACTTCTACCTTCTTTGAAAATGGAATTGAAAAGACAATTTCAGCAAATCTATTTTCTGGTGGTATTAATACTGTTGAGATTACTAACCGCGGATCAAGATATCAAGTTGGTGATTTCATAGTAGTTGATAGTGAAACGGGATCTGGTGCTGAGATCATTATTACATCGGTAAGTAAGGGTGATCTGACAGGCGTTACTGTGTTCAACGGCGGCGCTGGATTTCAATTAAATAATCCAGTTTTAGTTACAGGCGGTAATGGTACGGGAGCAAACGGAAACGTCACTGCTGTTATTGCGGACAATTCATTCCATCCTAACTCATACAATATTGTTTCATCTACTATTTCATTAGAATCAAATACAGTAATCGGCAATTTAAGATATTCAAATCTTAATAGTTCTATTAGTGATCCTGCTAACAATTGGATTGCCAATTCAATGTCATATTTTGTTTATGGCAATACTGGTCCAATTTCGGCAGTTGTTCTATTCAACTTGGGATCTGGTTATACAGGCGCTCCTACTATTGCTGCTCAGTCCAACACAAGAGTCAAGAGTCTTGGTATTCTTGGAAAGATGAAAATTGTTAATGGAGGCACTGGCTATACAATAGGAGACGTAATTGAATTTATAAACGTTCCTGGCGGATATGGCGCAGGAGCAAACGCAAGAGTAAGTAATGTTGACACTTCACAAGCAAATTCAATCACTGCCGTAGAATTTGTAAATGTCACTGGACATATTACGGGCGGTACAGGATATGATCAATCGTTTTTGCCTGTAGCTAATGTCATATCATCAAATGCTGGTGCTTATGGCGCTAATGTCCAAGTTACTGCCATTCTTGGATCAGGAGATATTCTTTATTCATCCGATACCGCACAGGGTGCTATATTGAGCTTTGATATTCTTAAGCGTGGTTCAGGATACGCTACTCCTCCCACACTAAATCTCACACAATCTGGTGATGGCACAGCACAGGCAGTAGCCACAATCATTACAGGATCATTTACTTCTCCTGGTCGTTATCTTAACGATGATGGACACATTTCATCCTACAACTTTATTCAAGATAGAGATTACTATCAAAAGTTCTCTTATGTTGTCAAAGTTAGACAGTCTCTAGATAAGTATAGAACAGTTCTCAAAAATCTGATACATCCTTCGGGAATGAAACTGTATGGTCAATACACAACAGTGGATGAGGGAGTAAATCTGAATGTTCCTATTAGACAGGCAACAGATAATCTGGCATTAACTAGAGCTAGAACATATTTACATCATGCAGGAAATGTGTACATAAATTATACATCCCATGGACTAAGTGTGGATGATGTTATCTATCTAGATTGGGTATCTGGAAATCTTGCGCTTGTTTCGGGCAATACAGAAAATTTAAGAGGTCCATACAAAGTCAAGACAGTAGTAAATACAGATCAGGTTATCATCTATACTGTTCCTTATAAAGGTAACACACTTAACGCACTAGCACTTGTTCCTGCTTATCTTGCCAATACGCTTCTTCCTAACACTTCAGGAACAGTTAATGTTGGCAAAGTTATATACTAAATAGTACAAAATAGGAAAAGAAATGGCTTCGATATATACCAAAAGTCTTCAAATCTACAATGCCGAACAGTTTAAGGCTTCACTTTCTGAGGCAACGCTACCAAATGCTTATCTCACATTTGGTAAAGTAGATCCTTGGCCAGATATCAATAATCCAACACAGGCTGTTAACTCAGTAGAAACCAATATTCGTGTTTGGAAAAATATGATTGGTGCTAAAAAGATTCAGGGTAACGATGTTCGTCTAGCTATTCGTAGATTTGACTGGGTATCGGGCACAGTATATACCGAGTATGATGATTCCGAAGCTAATCTGAATATGAATAATTCTACAGTAAAATTCTATGTTGTTACTGACGAATGGAACGTTTATAAATGTCTTGGTAATAACAATGGCGCGCCATCTACAGAGAAGCCGACAAGTATCAATACATATATTGCCGAACAATTATCTGATAAGTATATCTGGAAATTTATGTATCAGCTATCGGATGAAGAAAAGCTTCGCTTTACCACACCAAACTTTATACCAGTTCGTACACTAACCGAAGACAACGGATCACTACAATGGCACGTTCAAGCCAATGCTGTTCAAGGATCAATTGGATCCATTAAGGTTACAAATCCTGGATCAGGATATACAGTTACTCCTACTGTCACTATTACAGGAGATGGTACAGGTGCTGAAGCCACTCTAACTGTCAATCCATCCACTTATGGTATAGAGGGTATTCTTATAACCAATAAAGGTCAAAATTACACTTATGCTACCGCCACAATCAATCAGGCTGGCGGTGTTGGACAAGGTGCAACAGCAAGAGTAGTAATGAGTCCTCAAGGTGGTCATGGTGCTGATCCAGTAGAAGAACTTGGAGGATCATTTGTTATTATCAATACTCAGCTTAGAGGTTCCGAATCGGGCGTTTTAGATGTCCAGAACGAGTTTAGACAGGTAGCAATTGTTAAAAATCCAATTCTAAATGATGCTGTTACTGTAGCATCTGGAATAGTATACTCTCAAACTACAGGGATATTTGTAGATGAAATTGGAGATAACTATTTGGAAGACGAATTTGTTTTTCAAGGAACAAGTTTAGCCACAGCCACATTCAGAGGTCAAGTCGCAAGTTGGAATTCAACACTAAGTCTCTTATATTTGATGGACGTATCAGGAACTTTGGATCTTTCAAAAGCAATAATAGGCGATACTACAAAAGCGTCTCACCAACCTAGAAGTGTTATCAATAGAGCTTTTAAACCATATACAGGAAGTATATTGTACATAAATAATATTACATCAATTCAAAGAACTATAGATCAGACAGAAGATTTCAAGATTGTAGTTTCATTTTAATCCCAGTGAAGAGGAAAAATACTAGATGACCACTGTAGGTTCAGATTACGCAAATACAGAGCAATATAACTTATCAACAGATTTGAATGTTACTCCATATTATGACGATTACGAAGATAGCAAAGAGTTTTATCGAATTCTCTATAAGCCTGGATTTGCCGTTCAAGGACGCGAACTTACTCAAATGCAGACAATTCTGCAAAAGCAGATCACGCGATTTGGTAGACATATCTTCGTGGAAGGCACAATTGTCATTCCTGGTAATTTTCAACTCTTCGCAAATAACATATCTTCAACTGGACCTTTAGATTATGTAAAAATTAGAGATGTTGATAGTGCTGGCAACAATATTGTTAATCTTTCAAATTTTAATGGTGTAGAACTTCGCGGTGCTGTATCTAATGTTACAGCAATTGTTAATATCGTTGCCGATGGCTCAGAAATTAGCGCGAATGCAAGCGCAACAAAAACACTTTATATTGATTACGGAACCGCTGCTCCTGGCACAAATAAAAAAGTGTTTGAACAGGGCGAAATTCTCGTATCAAACGTAGGTAATGTTGTCGTACTTGGAACTACGTCAAATCCTATAGGAAAAGGTTCGGCTTTCCGCATTAGTGAAGGCGTCATATTTTCAAAAGAACATTTCGTATACTTCCCACAACAGGAAGTTATTCTAGATCGATATGGTGATAATCCAACAGCTAAAGTTGGATTCAATATCATCGAAAACATTATAGATTATACAAGTGATAGTACTCTATTAGATCCTGCTTTGGAATCTTCTAACTACTCAGCTCCTGGCGCAGATCGTTTAAAGCTGTCGGCAATTCTAGAAGCCCGCGCATATGATGATCCAGAAGACCTTCCAAACTTCACAACACTCTTTACAATTAAAGATGGTACTATACAAACATATAATCAAAGAACTCAATATAGTATTCTTCAAGACGAATTAGCAAAAAGAACATTTGATGAATCTGGAGACTACTATGTTTCTGGCCTAGATATTGAAATGAGAGAAAATGCGGATTCAGGAACAAATGGAGGCATTATACCAGCATCCGAAAGTCCTGATGCTAATGTCATTTCTGTTCGCGTAAGTCCTGGCACAGCTTATGTTAAAGGATATGAAGTTGGTATTATCACTCCGCAATATCTCACAACTCCTAAATCTAAAAATTATCAAAATGTAAGGTCACAGATTGTATCTGCTTTTATGGGTTCTTATGTTACTGCCAATAACATCGTAGGACATTTAGAGCTTGATGAAGGTACAACAATAAATCTTGTTGACTCGTTTAACAGTAGAATTTCAGGCACTACCGGCGCAACTGTTAAGTATTCTGATGCTACTCTATCAGGCAATGTCATTGGTACTGCCACTGTTATGAGTATTGAATATAATAGTGGAGTATTAGGAACAGCGGAATCTAAAGCTGATATCTATCTAAGTGATATCCGTATGATAGGAAGCAACAGCTTCACTTCTGTTAAAAGTTTGTTTATTGATAACGATCCGACTGCTGATTTTGGTGCTGATATTGTTCCAGACACTACTACTGGAACAACAGTCCTTAGAGAGGCTTTCGACGTTCCTCTGTTATATTATACAGGTTCCGATTCCACTAGACTAGTTAAAGATGATGAAGATTTGCCTCGTACAGTATACAGTTACACTACAACAAAAACTATGTTAATTGATGCGGCCGGCACATCTTTCGTTGATGCGGACGGTACTGATACTGTTCCCTATACAGGCACATTATCAACAACAGATAAGAAAGAGTTATTTTTAAGTTTTAATGCTACTGTAAATTCTGCGATTGGAACATGTTCTGCTGACGGAGGAGGTACAGGAAATACTATTACTGGTACAGGATTCTCTCGTTTAAGTGCTGGCGAAAAAATTCAATTTTCAGGCGCATCCACAGTATACACAATTCTTAGTGTTGACAGTAATACTCAATTAAAATTAAAAGAACCTACACCATTAGGTACGGCTGTAACAGGCGCTACGGGATATAGATATTATGGCAAAGGAAGTTATATTGATTTATCATCTCGCACTGTGGTAAAAACTGGTACCAAAAGATTAGAATTTAATTTAGGAGAAACCTTAACGTCAGAAACTTCAGCTTCTATATCATTTAGAGCAACAAGAACTGATGCTGTAGAAACCAGTAAAACATTAAGACCTAATCGTTACGTAAAGATTAACTGTGCTTCCGCAGGTGTTACTGGTCCTTATAATTTAGGGTTTTCTGACGTTTATAAAATTAAAAGTATTGTTAAAAAATCATCAACTTTTCCAACATCAAATACAGATGGTTCAACTGTAACATCGCAATTTATTTTCAACAATGGTCAAAAAGACACGTTGTATGATATAGCCACAATTAAACCAACATCAGGTTTAACTTCAACAGATAGGCTTTTAGTTGAACTAGATTATTTTATTCCTAATTACTCTGGTGGTAGAGGGTTCTTTACTGTAGATTCTTACCCAGCTAATGATGTTGTTCAGTCAAGTAACACAATAAGCACTGCTGAAATTCCTATCTACATATCACCATCATCTGGTAAAAGATATGATTTAAGAAATCACATTGATTTTAGACTTGTAAGAACAGCCACAGCAAACGATGTTACAGATCCTGTAAGTGTCAACGCAACGGAAAATCCAGGAAGATCAAACTCTTTCAATTTTACATCAAGTTCAATTGCTTTAATAGCGCCTTCTTCTGAAATTATTTTTGATTATTCTTATTATGTTTCAAGAAAAGATATTGTTCATGTAAATAAAGAAAAGCAATTCTCAATAACCACAGGTCAACCAGGATCACTTCCTGTTACACCTCAAATACCAGCAGATGATTTAGCATTAGCTGAATTGACTATTGCTCCATTTCCATCTATTTCTCCATACTATGCCAAGCTTATTGGCAGACAGGACATAGCTTCTTCAAGTAGAAGACTTGCTTCCGTTCGCCAAACTATGCGCGATCTTGGTGTCATGAAAGAAAGAATTACAAATCTTGAATATTACGCTTCACTAAGTCTACTAGAGAAGAGTGCTGCTGATATGTTGATTCAAGATGAAGATGGTCTAGATAGATTTAAAAACGGTATCTTCGTTGATACTTTCCGCAATCATTCACTAGGCGATACTAAAAATTCAGACTACCGTATTGTTGTAGATCCTGAAGAAAACAGCATTCGTCCACTATATTCTATGCAATCTATTAATTATGATTGTCTATCAGTCGATGATAACATTGTGAAAAATGGCGATCTCATAACTCTTAAGTATGATGAAGTCGAATACGCAAACATCTCTTCTGTCACAGCAACGTTAAATACAGAAAAATCAACATATCGTTTCATTGGAAATATGACCCTTGTTCCAGAAAGCGATATTTGGATTGATACGACTACTTTACCTCCTAATGTTATAAACATTCAAGACGCTAACATAGATGGTATGGCCGATGCTCAACAAGTAGGCGGCGTCACAACAGTATGGAATGCTTGGCAGACTTATGTATCTGGATATAAAGTTTACAGTGGCACAGGAGATAGTAGAACTTTAGTTGGAACATATTCAACCTACGATGCTGCGTCTCAGGCTGCCACAAGTGTTAGAACAACATCACTTGGTGCAACAATTGAAACCAATTATCAAAATGAAAGAACTGGCTCAGAGACATATAATTTTGCTGATACCGATAGTGTATCATTAGGCACTAAACTTGTTAACACTGAGATTGTTCCATATATTCGTCCACAAGTATTGTTAGGTTCTGTAACTGGAATTAAACCTTACGCAAAATATAAGGTATTCTTTGACAATATTGATATGACGGATTTTGTAAGACCTGTAACATATGCTGAGTATGTAAGTTCTGCGGCAGCACCAGGTAGTATTATGTCTTGGACATATAATGAAACTGATGATATTTTTGCTAATGAAAATGGTGAAGTGTGGTTTAGATTGCGTTTACCAAATACAGACAACTTAAGATTCACAGTCGGTTCAAAAGTTGTTAAAATTACAGACAGCTTAACAAATACTGATGAAGAAACGTCTTTTGCTTCAAAAACTTTCTTTGCTAGTGGCGTAATTGAAACAAAACAAGATACCATTCTTTCAACAAGACAAGTTGAAACAAGAAGTGTTCCTCTATACGAAACGAACAATAGTGCTACATTTGAAACATTGCCTCCTTTAGCAGATAGACCTCGTCCTAATCGTCCTAGAGTTGGTCCTAACGTATTTACTCCGCGCGACAGATCAAACGCATGTCTCGCTTATGCTATACCTATCAAAGTTCCAAATGGTGAAGAAGGAATATTCTTAACTTCCGTTGACATATTTGTTGCTCAAAAGCATCCTACACTTGGTATGTGGTGTGAAGTTAGAGAGTTAGATGCTGGTGGAGGTATTACTGGAAATGCTGTTCCATTCTCTGAAGTATGGTTTACTAATGGAGAAATTACCGAATCTACTAATGGTAGAAACAATCCGTTAAATGTTAAGTTTGAGTCGCCGATCTTCTTGTATGCTAATAAGTCTTATGCTTTCATTATTCATCCTGAAGCAGCTAATCCAAACTATTACTTCTGGATCTCAAGAATTGGACAGACAGATCGAAATACAGAAAAACCAGTTACCGGTCGTGTAAATTTTGGTACTACATTCACAACAAATAATGATACTATTTGGGTAATTGAGCCTCGAGTTGATTTAACATGTAAGTGGTATCGCGCTTCATTTAGAACAACACCAGGAACATTTGTAATAGTAAACAAACCAAAAGAAAAGTTATACTTGACTGATATTCAAGGAGGACTTGAAGGATTTGGTGAACCATTCGTAACTGGTGATAGACTAACTTTAACAACTTCGACTGGAAATTCTCCTGTTGCCAATGACTTTATTATCGGTGATACATCTGATGTCAATGCCAAAGCTATAAAAGTTGTTAGCGGCACTTATTATACTTCAAATATTAGATTCTCTCTAAATGAACCAGCGGTGTTCGTAGACGCTAATGGCACGCAAAAAGGAACAGGAACAATTACTAGCATTGATCGTGGTGCTGGATATCTCGAATACTATAAAGAATCACCATTCACAACTCAGATGATCTTAACAAGTTCAAATGGTAAATTCTCTAATGGTGAATGTATATTTGATATATCGGACGAAGGTTCAGCAACTATCAGTAGTGTTGAAAATCTAAGATATTCCGTTATAGATTTTGAACCTGCCATTATTAAGTTTTCACAAACTGGAATTTCGCATGAAATGTCAACAACTTCAAATGTGGGAGCAACAGATGCTTATTTCAGATTTGATCCTAGTGAAAACTACACATTCGATGAAGAAAAAGCCATATTCTCTCGCTCTAATGAGATAAAATTCCTTTCTTCAAAGTATTCTAATAATATTAGAACAACAATGTCAACATCCACAGACTATCTATCTCCTGTGTTTGATATTGGAAGATCACATTCGATTATCGTAGACAACTTAATAAATGCTAATACTGTTGGCGAAGATTCGACACAAGGTGGTCAGCTATTTAACAAGTACATCTCAAAGATTGTGACATTGGCCGATTATCAAGATGCGGAAGATATGAACGTATTCTTGACTGCTTATCGTCCACCAAGCACCGATGTTAAAGTTTGGATCAAGTTGCTAAATGGTAGCGATGGTGATCCTATGGCTCAAAAAACTTGGATTGAAATGGAAAAGAGTTTTGGTGGCGATATCACATATTCTTCAATAGCAAATAAAGATGATTTTAAAGAATATAAGTTCACTATGCCAGCAAGTGCTCTCGATTCTAATGGCGTATTTACATATGTTCAAAATAATATCACATTTAAGACATTTAAATCGTTCCAGATCAAAGTAGGACTTACTGGCACTAACAGTGCTGTTGTTCCAAGAGTTGCTGATCTAAGAACAATAGCGTTGCAGATTTAAGATGATGAAAAAAACTGAAATTCCAGGCGTATACAAAGTGCAAGAAGGTATCCTTGTCAACAAGGATACCGAAGCTCTTGAAAAGTATAAGAGAAGACGCGATGCTAAGAGAAGAACTGAAAGACAGATAAATACTTTAGAACAAAAAGTGTCCAAGATTGATAAGCTAGAAAGCGATCTGGAAGAAATCAAATCACTATTAAAAAAATTGGTAGAATAGACAAATGGCAATTATAGCAAACGTAGCATTAACAGATACCTTTGATTTGTGGCGCACTAGAACAAACCAGTTAGCCGTTCAGAGCAATGGTTTTGAAGCTTACATTGTGAATTTATATGAAAGAAGTAATAATAGTCCGACTTACGTTTATGCTAATAACATTGGCACACAAGCTAATGCTTATACAAATTCTGCGATATCAGCGGCAAATGTAGCAGTTGGTAATGGCGCGAATGCTTTCGCTAGAACAATTGGTATATCTTCAAACTCTTATACAAACACTGCCATATCAGCGGCAAATGTGGCGGTTGGTAATGGCGCTAACGCTTATTCTAGAGTGATTGGAACGTCAAGCAATGGGTATGCTGTATTTGTTGGTGCAAGTGCCAATTCTTCTACTGATACTAAGGTGGCAAACGAAGCCGCCCTTGCGAGAAATGCCACAAATTTGACAGGCGGAACTGTGGCTCTTGCCCGCGGTGGCACAGGCACAAGTCTTAGTGCTTCTCAAGGCGGAGTAGTTTATGGTACCTTAGCGGGTATGGCAATAAATGGAGCAGGCGTATCGGGACAAGTGTTAACTTCAGCAGGAACTTCTCCTCCTACATGGACGGCACAATCATCTCTATCAGTTGGATCTGCTGCTGCGGCAACGTCAGCATCACAACTTGGTGGTGTGGCCGCAGCCAGTTATGCTCGTAAAGATATAGCACAAAGTTATTCAGGCACAATTACCGTAACTGATGGTGCTGGTGTAATAACTTTAAATCCTAGTGGCGATATTTACGCATATAGAACTGGCGGTACTACTGGCGTTATATTCCTTAACTCAGCCGGCAATAGATATCTTTATTATGATAGCACCACCTATCAAATGCCTGGCGCAGGTCTTAATTTAGGCGGCGGCCTTAGTACAGCGGGTGCGATAACTGCAACGGGCGATATTACAGCATTTAGTGCTTCAGATAAGAGATTGAAAACTAATATATCTCAGATACAAGATTCTCTTCATAAAGTAAACAGTATTAGTGGCGTAACATTTGATTGGAACGAAGAAGGTCAAAAATCTCGTCAGTTGGAAGAAGAAGTTTTTGGTAATAGACGCGAAGCTGGTGTAATAGCTCAAGAAATTGAAGAAGTATTACCAGAAGTGGTAGTTACCAGAAAAGATGGTTATAAAGCAGTTAGATATGAAAAACTTGTTCCACTACTAATCGAAGCCATCAAAGAACTAACAGCAAAAGTTGAAATGTTAGAATCGAAAGTTGGAAAGTAGATAGATGGCTACACCAGCAGCACCAAATCCACTCAGTTTTAGTCAGATAAACACTGAAATAGGGAATGCTTCAGGCACCACACTTAATATGAATAATTCGAAACTTTGCGGTTTATTTCAAGACTTTTCAGGCGAAATTGCTATGTCTTCTGGTCGTGGTAAAACTTACACGATTAAAGCGGTGTATTCTACAGCAGGAGCAAGTACTTTCGTAGTTCCTACTGCTGTTACCTCAATAAACGTTAAGTTATGGGGTTCTGGTGGTGGAGGTGGCGCAACAGATGGCCTTGCTGAAGGTGGATCTGGCGGTGCGGGAGCATACGTTGCTGCGACTATAGCCGTAACTCCAGGAGAAACTTTAAATGTCTTTGTTCCATATGGAGGTTTAGGATCTACCACTGTTAGAGTTTCTGGAGCTGGCGGATCATGGGCCGGTATATTTAGAGGAGGTAATCCACTCGTAATAGCAGGTGGAGGAGGCGGCGCAGGACCCGGTAGAGATACTGGACAAGGAGTCAAGAACGGCCGAGGTGGCGGGGGCGGTGGTGGATTAAATGGCGCTGATGGCGGTATTTACGAAGCAGGCCGTCAAGGTCGTGGCGGCACTACGACAGCGGGTGGTCAAGGCGGCACCTCAGGCGGCCTAGGCGGTGAAGATGGCTCACTGTATAAAGGTGGCGATGGCGCGGCACAACAATCGACAACTG
>Ga0214168_1000111_pt1 | contig 30794 bp, 28 predicted proteins | sample LakMenepilimnion_FD_153002 | JGI IMG/M metagenome (GOLD analysis project Ga0214168, IMG submission 153002) | Freshwater microbial communities from Lake Mendota, WI - Practice 29OCT2010 epilimnion v4 | ecosystem: Environmental > Aquatic > Freshwater > Lake > Epilimnion/Euphotic zone | place: Lake...
ATTCAAAAATTTAACCCAAGCGACTTCACCTTCAACATTTGACTTACTACGAGGTGAATTCACATTAATTCGAAAGGCGTAGTGATCTCCATCTTTCGCAGTCAACTTAAATGTTGCGTTGTTCTCGTAATTAACCAAGGAAATTTCGTTGATCTCAACGGGGTATAACTTGAGTACGTCGTTGGCAATCTCAAGTAAATTTGATTCAGTAAAACTCATGCTTACACCAATCCTCTTCGTCGCAGCAATGGTTCGATTTGAGCATCACGGCCACGGAAATTTCGAAACATCTGCATAGAATCGATGGATCCGCCACGACTCATCAACGTGTTTCGGAAATGGTCACCGTTCTTCCGAGTTAAGCCACCATTGTTCTTAAACCATTCGACGGTGTCTGCATCGAGAACTTCGCTCCAGATATAGCCGTAGTAACCCGCTGAATAACCGCCTGCAAAAATATGTGAGAAATAGGTCGAGCGATATCTCGTTGGCACGGGTGCGTAATGCAATCCATATTCGGAAATGGCGTTCGCCTCAAATTCCGCAACGCTAGTAACTTTCGAAGTGTCTTCAAGTGAATGCCATGCTAAGTCCAGGATTGCGGCAGCCAAATAGCTAGTGGTTGCATGCCCTTCATTAAAGGTTGAAGATTCATGCAACTTATCTACCCACACTTGTGGGAGGCGCTCGCCTGTCTGGTAATGAATTGCGTAGTTATCAAGAACTTCAGGCCAGAGGATCCACATTTCATTCACTTGTGATGGGAACTCCACGAAGTCTCTTTGTACTGCTGTTCCCGATACTCGTGGATATGTAACATCAGAAAGCAGGCCGTGAATTGCATGTCCAAACTCATGAAAGAGAGTTGTGGTCTCGTCATAAGAAAGCAGGGTCACCTCGCCCTGAGGTGGCTTTGAGATGTTCATGTTGTTCACAACAACAGGCTTTTGATCGAGCAATCTGCTCTGTCTAACTAATGAGTTCATCCAAGCTCCGCCACGCTTGGAATCTCGAGTGTAGAAATCGCCGATGTACAGACCTACAGCTGAGCCGTCCTCATTGAATACTTCAAAGACTCTCGCTTCTGGATGGTAGGCAACCAAATCTGGGCGCTCTGTAAATGTTAGGCCGTAAAGTTTTTGTGCCGCAAAGAAGACACCGTTTCTTAAGACGCTCTCTAGTTCAAAGTAAGGCTTCATCGCAGAGGTATCGAGTGAATACTTTTCAATTCGAACTTTCTCGGTATAGAAATCCCAATCCCAACTGGCTAGTTCATGAGTTTCTTCACGCGAAATAATCTGCTGAATGTCCTGACCTTCACGTTGAGCATTCTTTACTGCCGCTGGCGCTAGCTTCTTTAACATGGAATGGACATTCGCTGGATTCGCAGCTGTCTGCTCTTGAAGGACAAATTCTGCATGTGTTTTTACGCCGAATAACTTAGCTCTCTCGGTTCTTAATGCAACCGTTTTTAGAAGAACATCTTTTGTATCATTCTCGTTATTGCGATCGCCTTTAAGTAGCGAGTTCTGCATAACTCTTTCTCTTAGTTCACGATTCTTTAGAGCGCTGAGTAGTGGATGACCGGTGAAATTCATCATCGTGATTAACCATTTATCTGGCAATCCGCGCGATTCAGCTGCCGCCTTGCAGGCAGCGATCTGATTCGGAGTCAACCCATCTAGTTCAATTTCGCTATCGACTACAACTGCAAGATCGTTGGTATCGGCAAGCAATTTCTTTCCGAACTGAGTTTGAAGCGAAGAAAGTTCTTCATTGATCTGCATGACTCGCTCGCGATTCGCTTCACTCAACTCTGCGCCAGCTTGAGAAAAATCTCTGAAGTAGCGTTCGACTAACCAAGCCTGCTCGTCATTTAGATCTGCGACATTTTCGCGAAGACGCTTTATTCGCGCGAATAACTGTGGATTGAGTTGGATCGCGTCTGAATGTGCTGCAAGCTTGGGAGCGATCTCTGCCTCAATCGCATCGATCTGGTCGTTAGTATCACTTGAAGATTTGTTGTAAAAAACATGCAGAACCCGATCAAGGATTGCGCCACTGTGTTCCATAGCTTCGATGGTATTTTCAAAAGAGACCTCAGGGTGAGACAAGATAAAGTCGATCTCAGCTAGTTGCTCACTCATGCCTGCGTAAACCGCTTCTAGGTAATGAGACTCTTGGATCTGTTCGAAAGGTGGCAGCTCGTAGGCCAGAGTTGATTTAGTAAAGAATGGATTAGCGCTCATGAATTTACTCCCCTAGCGAGATCTGCAATCTATAGATAGTTATCTGACAAACCCTCGTAATACGTAAGCAGTGAAGTATATTCACCAAGTAGGTGCGTTTAAGTAAATGGGCAAAGGAACTTGCGATGAAGTCTGCTAAGACCCGAGATAAATTAGGAGCGTCCTATTGGAAACTCTGGAGTGCAACTGCCATTTCCAATCTTGGCGACGGAGTGGCCGCAGTTGCCTACCCTTGGCTGGCTTCGGCAGTAACTCGCTCACCTTTTTTGATTGCATTATCGGTCGTCGTGTCACGCCTGCCATGGTTGGTTTTTACCCTCTTCGCCGGAGTTCTGACAGATCGCTTTGATCGCAAGCGAATCATCGTGAGTATGAATGTCTTCAACGGACTACTAACACTTGTAGTAGGCGCTTTCGTCTACCTTGAACGTGAATCACTTCCATCGCTAGATGAGTTGGCATCAATCAAGGATTTGCAAACTAACTACACCCTATATTTCGTAATTCTTGTGACCGCATTTTTGTTTGGTTTAGCTGAAGTCTTACGAGATAACACAGCTCAGACAATGATGCCCGCTGTTGTTGAAGATAAGCATTTAGAGAAAGCCAATGGACGCATGTGGTCGGCCGAGTCTTTAACCAACTCATTTATCGGTCCCCCGCTTGGTAGTTTCATAATTTCTATAGCGATCTTTCTTCCGTTCTTCTTTGACGCCGCCACTTTCTTTATCGCGGCAGCCTTAATCGCCACATTGAAGCCCGCAGTAAAGAGTTTCAAGCCGGAGAAAAAAAGCGGACCAATAAATTTCCGAGCCGAGATTAAGGAAGGATTTGCTTGGTTATGGCAACACGAGTTGCTTAGACCGATGGCAATAATCTTGGGACTAGTAAACGGAATCGCTGCGATATCCGGTGCAATGTTTATTCTCTTTGCGCAAGAAGTCCTGGAAACAACGGTTTTCATCTTTGCCATTCTCGGTACTGCAGCTGCAATTGGTGGAATCATCGGTGGATTGCTCGGCCCTAAGGTTTCTGAAAAGATCGGTCGGGGTCGCTCATTGGCCTTGGCTTTATTCACTATGCCATTGATGGCTCTTCTTATTGGCTTATCTTCCCGTTGGTACCTGGTTTGGTTATTTGTTGCGCTTGAAACATTTACCGCCGTTCTATGGAACGTCGTCACCGTTTCACTGCGCCAAAGCTTGATCCCGTCAAACTTGCTTGGTCGGGTAAACAGCGTTTATCGATTCTTCGCTTGGGGAACCATTCCCATCGGAACCCTGCTCGGTGGCACTTTGGTGAGCATCCTTGAAGATGGTCTAGGTCGCGAAATGGCCTTCAGGTCGGTCTATTTCATCGCCGCAGCGCTCGGATTTGCCCTCTTTCTTTACGCCATTCGGGTCCTAACCGAGGCCAAGATCGAACGGGCGAGGTCTTCGGTCTCTCACTCCTAAATCACCCTGACCTTGCAGTAAATAGGCTCATTCGTGTCCAAATTGTTACTAATGATCATTGCCATATTTCCTCGTCTAAGGCAGACTTTGCCCACCCAAAGGTGGCTGTGACGTATGTCGACTCTTCACATCCACTTTTCTTATGCTCTAGGAGGAAACATGAAGTTAAACCGTCTCGCGACTGCAGCTATCGCTGCTGCCGCAACGGCAGGTCTTGCTGTCGGATTGCTTAGCCCAGCTAATGCAGCCCCTAAGACCACAGTTTCAATCGTTCAAAGTAACGCGCTAACAGGTATCAACCCAAGCGTTACAAACATGAACCTCACATTCAACACAGATGTTAATTACCTTTCAAGTATCGGCTTCACCTATTACAACGACAAGGCAACATTGGTTGATAACAAAGCCTTTGGTACCTACAAGGTTGTAAGCCAAAAACCTTACAAGGTTCAGTACACAGTAAACAAAGGTCGTGTTTGGTCAGATGGAACACCTATCAACGGTATCGATCTACTTCTAACACACGTTGTTTCATCTGACGCATACTCAGCGATTGCCGGTCTTGGCGATCCTGCAGATTCAGATGTAACTCCAGCATTTAACTCACTTGGTTACGGTGGACTTTACGAGCAATTCGCAGTTGGTCTACCAATCTTGTCAAAGGACAAGATGTCAGTAACTGTTGAATACAGCGCAAAGGTGCCAGATTGGCGTCTACTTTCACCTGGTGTATCACCAGTACACACACTTGTAATGATGGCACTAGAAGGCAAAACAAAGCTTGGAACTGCTGCAGAGAACATGGCAGCTAAAGAGCGCTTCTACAAGATCTTCCAGTCATATGACACAGCAGCACTGAAGAAGATTGGTGCAGTTTGGTCAAAGGATTACAACATCAACAAGATTGATTCTTCAACAAATCCACTTCTTCTCGTTGGTAATGGTCCTTACATGATCAAGTCAGCTGTTCCTAATGGCGCAGTAACAATGGTTCGTAACCCTAAGTACAACTCAGGACCAAAGGTCAAGGCAATCAACACCGTAGTCTTCAAGGTTATTGGTGATGGAACCGCCGCTGCACAAGCACTTAAGAATGGCGAAATCGATGTTTACGCTGGTCAACCTACTGCAGATGCGGTCGCACAACTTAAGGCGATGGCACCAGCAGTCAAGGTAATCGGTGGAGATCAGGCTGTTTACGAGCACCTAGATCTACGTGTTGGTCCTGCATACGGAACACAAGCTCCGTACAACGGTCCTTTCGCTGGAATGTCACAGAAAGCTAAGGATCTACGCACCGCCTTCCTTCTTGCATACCCACGTGCAGAGATCATCGAAAAGATCATTAAGCCAATCAACCCAACATCACAGTTGATGAACTCATTGATGGTCTTTAACTCAGAGCCTTCTTACAAGAACATCATCGCTAAGTCAGGCGTCTCGAAGTTCACCGAAGGTACACAAGCATCACGTACTGCAACTGCTCTTGCACTAGTCAAGAAGCACTACCCAGATGCAGCAGCCGGAAGCGGATCAGTAAAGATCAAACTTCTTTTCGGTGCGCCAAGCAACTCACGTCGTGTATCACAATCACAACTTGCTAAGGCTGAATGGGCAAAGGCTGGTTTTGATGTCGATGTAACTCCTACATCTGGTTGGTCTTCATTCCTTGAGGATCCAAAGTACGACGCAGCATTCTTTGCCTGGGTAAAGAGCGCAGCATTCCAGTCAGGAAACGTTGGAACATATGAGACTCAAGCAAATGCTCAGGGTTACTCAAATGCAACAATCGACAAGATCTACAAAGAGCTAGGTGCGTCACCACTAACACCTGCTCAGATTGAAGCTAAATTCATCCAGGTTGATGCGGAACTAATTAAGGATGCGGTAACGCTTCCTGTATTCCAACACCCATCAGCTAACGGTGTTTCTGCGAAATTGATGGGCGTCGCTCCATCACCATTCTCTCCAAACTTGATTTGGAACTTATGGGATTGGTACTTCAAGAACTAATCTCACTCTGTGAGTTTGTTTTTGTAGATTAGTAGGGAAAGAGTGGTATCTGGAGCAATCTGGATACCACTCTTTCATTACATTTTAAGATAAGGTTCCGAAGTCAAGAACGGCAGGGCTAACAACTCCCCTGCGTAATCAAGAAAGGCGTGACTGAAAAAGTGTTCGCTTATATTTCCAGGCGCCTAGGTGTTCTCTTCGTTATCCTTTTTGGTTCGAGCTTCATTCTCTACAATCTTGCTGCTATCTCCGGCGATGTACTTGAAGACTTGCGCTTGAGCCGTGAGCCTAACGCGCAGCAACAGATTATTGCCCTTACCCGTGATCTGAATTTGGATGTTCCACCACCTCTTCGCTATTTCCTTTGGCTACGTGGAATTCTCGGAATTTTCATTGGACAGCCAGACTTCGGGCTAACCCGCACACAACAACCCGTAATCAATGAAATTCTGCTCGCGCTACCAGCAACGATTCGACTAGTAACAGCAGCTACCATCATTGCAATCCTGCTCGGAATCACAATCGGTATCGTCACAGCACTTCGTCAATATTCGCGTTTTGACTATGCCATGACTTTCGTTTCGTTCTTAATGTTCTCACTTCCTATTTTCTGGGTTGCGGTTCTTCTAAAAGAGTTTCTAGCCATTCAGTTCAATAACTTCCTTGGCAATCCAACAATTCCGCTCACTTGGCTTATCGGTCTGAGTGTCGCAAGTGGAATTTTCTGGTCTGCCATCATTAGCGGAACACGCACTCGAGTCCTGCAGATCTTTGCTGGCGTTTTCGTAGTTAACTTTGCTTTTCTGTCTTTCCTTAGCACTACCAAGTGGTTCGCTAATCCTTCGTTAGGCGTGTTCGGAATCGCTTTCTTATCCGTTGGCGTCGCCTTCGGAGTAACGCAGCTTTCTACTGGAATCAGCAATAAGGCTGCACTCAGATCCTCACTTGCGATGGCGGCCATTGCCGTCGTTCTTTACTACCCAGTGCAGTGGTTGTTTGACCAAGATGGAAAAATAATCATCTATCCGTTGATGATAATTACTCTTTTTGTGGTCGCCGGCGTAGTGCCACTTAAGTTTACGAAAATTGATCGTGGCCCAATTATCCGCACTTCCATGATTTCAGCCTTTGTTATGGGTCTCCTGCTTGTGATCAATGAGTTGATGCAAACCTGGCAGCCGTACATGTCAACTGATGCGGTCTACTTCCGCCCGATTCCAACTGTCGGTCAAGTGAATGCTTTGCTTGAGCCAGGAAACTTCTGGATGAGTTTGCTTGACGCTCTAGTGCATATGTTCTTGCCTACGCTGGCGCTTCTGCTGATTTCATTTGCTGGTTATGTTCGCTTCTCCCGCGGAACGCTACTTGATGTTCTTAATCAGGATTACATGCGTACCGCGCGAGCAAAAGGTCTTACCGAACGTACTGTGATCATGCGACATGCTTTCCGCAACACCATGATTCCGCTGACCACAATTATGGTCGTCGACTTCGTTTCGATTATCGGTGGTGCGATCATTACCGAACGCATCTTTGGCTGGATCGGAATGGGTACGCTCTTTAATCAAGCGATCAACACATATGACCTTAATTTACTTATGGGCGTATTCCTCTTGACTGGTTTCTTGGCAGTGGCTGCGAATCTAGTCGCAGACCTACTTTATTCGGCATTAGATCCGCGAATTCGCGCTGGCTCAGGAGGTAACTAATGGTTCTTCGCAAAGGTAAGAAAGCTGTCGAGATAGAGACCTCCGGTGAACAAGCCATCTTCAATAAAGAGACTGAAGGTTTAAGCCAGGGACAGATTGTTTTGCGTCGCTTTGTGCGACATAAGGCGGCGATGACTTCCGTCTTCGTTCTAGCTTCGCTGATCACCATGGTTTTTACCGCGCTTGAAACAAAGATTGGTCCTTGGACAATTCCTGGTTGGTGGAAGCATGGCTTTGATGAGCTACTTGATCTTCGCACCGAGGGTTGCCCACCTGGAATTGTCGGCTGCCCAACAATCGATCTAGTTCCATCTGTTATTGATGGAACCGGAATGGGTCTTGGTATGCACCCATTTGGCCAAGACGATATCGGTCATGACTATTTTGCGATGGTAATGCGTGGGGCGCAACGTTCACTTTATGTGGCATTTGTGATTGGCGCACTTGCCGGTGTTATCGGAATTACAGTTGGCGCAATTTCTGGTTACTTCCGTGGTTGGGTTGACTCAGTCTTGATGCGTTTTACTGACTTCATCATCACTATTCCTTCAATCATTATCGGTTCGGTAGTTGGTTATCACTTCGGAAACCTAGGTGTGGGCTTTCTGGCCTTCTATTTGGGACTCTTTGCATGGACGGGACTTTCACGTTTGGTGCGAGGCGAATTCTTAAAGTTGCGAGAGCTGGAATTCGTTGATGCTGCGCGAGTAGCTGGTGCAAGCAATCGCCGAATTATTTTTAAGCACATTCTGCCCAATGCTGTTGGGGTAATCATCGTTTCAATCACTCTTTTGATGTCTGGTGCGATCTTGCTTGAAACTGCGCTTTCATTCCTAGGCTTTGGTGTTGTTGCACCAGATGTTTCACTTGGTTCACTAATTAGCCAGTTCCAAGACTCGCTCACCACTCGCCCATGGCTGTTCTGGTGGCCAGGTCTGTTAATTATTACTATCGCTCTTTCGATCAACTTTATCGGTGATGGCCTTCGTGATGCATTCGACCCACGTCAACGTCGACGCCTGACTAAAAAAGATAAAGAAAATGCAAAAGTTCAGGCGCGAAATGCGGCGGCTAATGTCTAACTTACTTTTTGAAAACGAACTGCTTTCAGAAAATGGTTACCAGAATCGCGGTGGCAAACAGCGCTGCCAGAACAAAGAAACCGTTTCTATTAAAATCAGAACGATAAGTAGCGCCAATAGTTTGGGTACTCGCGAAAGCATCGAGGCGAATCCGCGCAAGAGCTACCGCTACTCCAGAGTGACTTCGCGGAGATTCACCAGCGCGCATGTTGTTAGTGTCGGGTATTTGCAATCCCCTGACCTCGGTGGCATGAACATTTCTACTGTGATACCTGCCGGGGGCCTGTGCCGCCCAAGCGTAAACTTTCTCGCCGCCGACCGTCACATACATAGAGAATTTAGCGCTGATTTCTTGAACCAGATCCCAACCGATAGTGATCTCGCGAAATGGATTAGTGATTGTGATTCCTTCATCAAAGATGGTCACCTTAGGGCGGATAAAGGCCAGGTGGAAGAGATAGCTGATCAGCAGCGACCAACTAAGGGTTGTGATGAAGCTATTGACGGTTTCCAAGTAAAAACTCTGCGCAGTCAGACCAGCAGTAAGAAAGTAAATGGAAATGGCGAAGAAGTAACTACTTCTTGCGCGATAAATCTCCGGATTAGTCATACCAATAGTGTCTCACGAAAGGTAGTTCGATGAGCGAACCAGTATTGAAGGTTAAAGATTTCACAGTTGAGTTTTGGGTAGATGGCACTTGGTATCCAGCTGCTGTTGACATGAATTTTGAGTTAAACCCAGGACAAGTACTGGCCATTGTTGGTGAATCTGGTTCTGGTAAATCAACAACAGCCATGGGTCTGATGAGTCTGCTCGCAAGTAACGCACGCATGTACGGAAGCGTGAAAGTTAAAGGCCAAGAAATGCTAGGCGCAAAGGGATCTACTCTGCGCAAGTACCGCGGTAAAGAAGTTGCCTACATTTTCCAAGAACCAATGACGGCTTTAAACCCGGTCTACACAATTGGTTTTCAAATCATCGAAACTCTGCGCACCCACTTCGATATGGGTCCTAAAGAAGCTCGCATTCGCGCTCTCGAACTTATTACCATGGTTGAAATCCCAGATCCAGAAACATCAATTGACAAGTACCCTCACCAATTATCAGGTGGACAACGCCAACGTGCGATGATCGCACAAGCACTAGCTTGTGATCCTGGGCTACTAGTCGCAGACGAACCAACTACTGCTCTCGATGTAACAGTTCAGGCTGAAGTTCTCGATTTAATGCGTAGCTTAAAAGACCGACTTAACTCGGCGATTCTTCTAATCACTCACGATATGGGCGTTGTTGCCGATATGGCCGATGAGATTCTGGTTATGAAAGATGGTCACACAGTTGAGCACGGAACAGCCGATCAAATCTTTAATCGACCAGCTCATCCGTACACTCAACAGCTTCTTGCTGCAGTTCCAAAACTTGGCACGACAGCGCGACGCACACTTGCGTACAACGAGAAGTCAAAGCCGCAGCCAGTTCTAAAACTAGACAATGTCACCGTCGCCTACCCAAAGCGTGGCCGCATTCCTGAATTTGTTGCAGCGAAAAATGTAAGCCTTGAAATCTATCCAGGAGAAATCCTTGGTCTGGTTGGTGAATCAGGTTCTGGAAAAACCACAATTGGTCGTGCTGCAATTGGTTTGATTCCAATTAAAGACGGAAGCCTTGAGATCGTGGGCAAAGATATAAGCCACGCAAGTGCAAAAGAACTTTCGAAAATTCGCCGCCATACTGGAATTGTTTTTCAAGATCCAGCTTCATCACTCAACCCGCGTCTTCCGATTGGTGAATCTATTGGCGAGCCGCTCTTCCTTGCAGGTGAAGCAAAGGGTGAAGCACTTGCGCATCGCATTGAAGATCTGCTTGATCAAGTAGAACTTCCTCGTAGCTACCGTAACCGCTACCCACACGAACTATCTGGTGGTCAACGCCAACGCGTGGGTATCGCTCGCGCGCTTGCGCTAACGCCTGACCTGTTAATCGCTGACGAACCAACTTCGGCGCTCGATGTATCAGTTCAAGCGCGCTTCTTAGATCTACTGCAAGAACTTCAAGGCAAACTGAACTTTGCTTGTCTCTTCATCTCGCACGACTTAGCCGTGGTTGACATCTTGGCTCACCGCATTGCTGTAATGCAGAACGGCGTACTCGTTGAAGTTGGTGATCGCGATCAGATCTTGCAACATCCAAAGAGTGAGTACACACGCCGTTTAATCTCAGCAGTTCCAGTTCCAGATCCTGCTGAACAACGCATTCGTCGCGAAGCCCGTCTGGCTAGTAAGTAAGTTCGACTAAGCGCTCTTAGCAAATCTTGCACTTGCAACAATTGCCAGTGCCAATAACGCTGGAATAAAGAGCGCTGCGCGCAGCGATGTTGCATCTGAGATGAAACCAATAAATGGTGGGCCCACAATAAAACCGAAGTAAGAGATTCCAGAAACCATGGCCACCGCTTGCGCTGGCGGTATTTGCCCCGCAAAACGAGTGTTTGCCATCGTGCCAACAGCGCTAAATAGAAGTGGGATTGCAACAGAAAGGCCAGTTCCCATCCAGAACCAGCCCAGGATTACACCGCCAGTTGAATTAAGCAGCAATCCGCTGGTCATTCCAATTGAGGCGATCAATCCCCCGCTAGCTAATACTCTTGCTGCTCCGAATTTCGTTGCCAGAAAATCGCCCGAGAAACGACCAATAATCATCGTTGCAGAAAAGACGATATATGGAATAGCGCTTACAAACGGAGTTGCGTCATAGGTTTCGCGGGTCAGTACTCCACCCCAATCGCCTACCGCGCCCTCACCAATTGTTGAACACAATCCAAATATTCCGAACAACCAAATAAGCGCCGGCCGCCGTTTCTTTGTTCCAGGTGTTAGCTCGTGAATGTCTACCGAACCAGGTAACCAAAGATTCCGCACAATAAAAGCAGTAAAAGTTATACCAACGCAAAGAATTAGTGTTTGCCAACGATAGCTAACTCCAATTTGCGAGCAAACTCCCCCGATGATTCCACCAAATAAACCACCAAGTGAAAACATCCCGTGAAAAACGCTCATCAAGCGAAGTGAGCTTTGATGTTCAAGCGTGACTGCATGTGAATTCATTGCTACATCTTGCGTAGCTAACGTGTAGCCAGCCAAAAAAGCGGTGATTGCGAATGCCCAAACAGAGAAGAACGCAAAACTCTGTAGCGTCCACGCAAAAACCATAGCCAGGGTGCCATAGAAAGCTATCGGTGAGCTGCCGAACTTTGCGCACAGTTTGCCTGCCACTGGCAAAGCTGCAAAAACACCCAACGAGCTGGCCAATAAGCACAGACTCAAAGTTGAGTTCGAAATATCTAAGGCGTTCTTGATATCTGGAATTCTGGCAACAAAAGCACCTACGACTAACCCATTAGTAATAAACGTCGCCGTAACTGCCAGTCGCGCACGTTTTTGTACCTCAGTTAGCACGGCTCAAACTCTCAATGAAAGTTACCGAATTTGCGAAAATAATCTCGCTGTCGAAATCCAGTGTTGCAACGTGGAAACTGTTAACCAATTCAATACGAGACTTATTTGACGAGCCAACCTCACGCATAATGATTTCAGTGTTGGAAACCGGCAGGGTGTGGTCATCGACGCTATGAAATAACTGCATCGGCACCTTTATTGAAGGCAAGGCAGCGCGGGTTAATTGCAACATCGTTAGTAGTTGATGAATCCCCCGATAAGGCATCTTGTCGTAGCTGTATTCAGTCACACCTTTGCGTTTAATATCATTGCCAACACTTTTTCCGAACTTAACCACTCGCGAAATTGCAAACGCAAGCGTTGGCGAAATGCCGCGAACATGAATCATTGGGTTGACCAAAATAATTCCACTTAACTTATCGCCTAGTTCAGCAGCCACATACAGGGTTGTGCCACCACCCATCGATAGCCCGGCCACAAATACTTGTGAGCAATGCTTCTCTAGTTCAGCTATTTCGGCTTTTACTTTTGCTGGCCACTCTGGCCATTGAACTTCATTTAAATCTGATGGTTTAGTTCCATGACCAGGTAACAACGGCACCCGAACGCTGTAGCCACGCGCATTTAGAAACTCAGCCCAAGGCCGCATCGCTGCTGGAGTCCCATGAAATCCATGTACAAGCACAACGCCGATATGACCGTTCTTCTTATCGCCTAGCGCTTGAAAATCTTGCAGTAGGCCAGCAGGGGCTCCGTTAACACTCATGCTCGAAATCTACCTCGGCTTCCCTCTGTCAGATGGAGGATTTAGGATCAAGTCACTATGAATTCTTGGCAAGCGACAATTGAAGATTTAGGTCGCCCACTGGTGCGAACTACCTTCGTGGTTCTCGACCTCGAAACATCAGGTGGCGCACCGCATTTAGGCGCACACATCACCGAGATCGGCGCAGTCAAAGTTCGTGGCGGCGAAGTTCTGGGCAAGTTTCAAACTTTCATTAACCCGCAAGCACCAATCCCTTCATTCATAACCGCACTTACTGGGATAACTGATGAGATGGTTTCATCATCGCCTCGCATTGCCGAAGTTTTCCCAATTCTTCTTGAATTTCTAGGATCTGAGAGAGAGACCGTTTTTGTCGCTCACAATGCCCCCTTTGATTTAAGTTTCCTAAAGGCCGCGGCAAAAGCCAGTGAATATCGCTGGCCAAAATTCACAGTCATTGACACTGCAAAATTAGCTCGCAAGGTATTGAGCCGAGATGAAGTGATTAATTGCAAACTTGGCACCCTTGCCGAGTTTTTTAATACGAGTGTGAGCCCTACTCATCGAGCTCTAGATGATGCTCTCGCAACGGTAGATGTCCTGCATGCCCTGATTGGCCGAGTTGGCTCTCTCGGAATAACAACGCTAGAAGAGTTGAAAGATTTCAGTACTCGGAAATCAACTGTTCGCTCCAAAAAAGAATTAGACAGTATTTAAAACTACTTTGCTAAACGTTGGCTGACTGTTACCCAGTTTGCTAAGAGCGCTGTGGCGGCTCCTGAGTCAATGGCTTTGATCGCATCTGCATAACCATCTCGCATTCGCTCTGCTAACGACTTAGCAAACTCGCCTTTATATGCCGCAATTGCAGCAGCAGCGTTTAGCGCAACTGCATCCCGAGGTGCCCCACGTTCGCCACTGAAAATAGCTCTAGAAACAGTTGCATTGTATTTGGCATCTCCCCCAACTAAATCACTTATCGGAGCTTTAGAAACTCCCAGATCAGTTGGGTCAATCAGAGACGATGAGATCTCACCTTGCCCAATCGTTAGCACTGAAGTCGTGGTGGCAAGTGAGATTTCATCAAGGCCATCATCACCGCGAAAGACAAAGCCATCTACGCCTTTGGCAGATAGCACTTGAGCCATCAACAAATGCATCCGATCATTGGCCACCCCAATGGCGGCTGCTTTTGGCTTTGCCGGATTTGCCAGCGGGCCAAGGATGTTAAAGATCGTGGGTACACCTAACTGTTTCCGAGCCGGGGCTGCAAACCGCATAGCAGGATGAAATTTCGGTGCGAAGCAAAAGCCAATTCCAACTTCGCGAAATACAGTTTCCACGCCATCGCCAACTAGCTCAATGTTTACGCCAAGCGCTTCGAGTAAGTCGGCCGAACCAGATTTGGATGTGGCAGCTCGATTGCCATGCTTAACAACTTTCGCACCCGCCGCTGCCGCTACTATGGCCGCGGTAGTTGAGATATTGATCGTATTGAATCCATCGCCACCAGTGCCGACTGTGTCTACTGCTCGCTCGGGGATATCGATAGGAGCGCTGTGTTGATACATCGCGCCAACAAAGGCATTTACTTCTTCGGCCGTTTCGCCCTTACTTTTAAGAGCTAAGAGAAATTCCTTTATTTGCGAGATCTCGGTTTCACCTTGCAAGATTTCATTCATTGCCCATTGGGCCGAAGTTGCACTGAGATCTAACCCGTTGGTTAGCGTCTCTATTAGTTGTGGCCAGGTATAGGAATTAGACATTCGTCGTTGCGAGATTTTGTTTGCGCAACAAGTCGGCAGCAGATTGAGCCAAGGTAAACGGGTCAATTGGGTGCGTCACTACTGACTCTGCGCGAGACCAAGCAGCTAACCAAGCATCTTCCTTGCGACCGGTAATGAGAAGCACTGGCGGACAATTAAATACTTCATCCTTTAACTGACGAGCAACGCCCATTCCACCTTCAGGTACTGCTTCGCCATCTAATATGAAGAGGTCGGCTTTGAAATTTCCAGCTAAATCTCGGCGATCCACAAATGCTCGTAAAGCCGGGGCTGTGGCAAATTCAATCACTTCGTGCGCAGGTAGATCGGCAGCGATCTTGCGACCTAGAGCCGAGATGACGGCAGCTCGAACCGCTGAGTCATCTGAGTAAATAACTACACGGATCTTTGAGGTTTCTGCGCTGCTCATGGTTCGAATTCTAATCAAATTCATGGCCGAATCTGCTGTGACCTGACTCATGCTTTCTGACCAATATCACTGCCTCAAACAGGCTTTTCTGGGCGCTATCAGCGGGGATTTCGGGAATAATACCGACTATGTCGAGCGCAACTGTTGGAATGCATAAGCCCACCCGTCCGAACTTAGTAGCTGTAGGGACGATTGTCTGGCTTTCAAGTGAGCTGATGTTTTTTGCTGCTCTCTTCGCAATGTATTTCACAACTCGCGCGGTTCAAGGCCCAAGCGTTTGGCTCAGCTCAACTGAACTTCTTAACATTCCATTTGCCGCGCTTAACACCACCGTTCTAGTTCTCTCTTCAGTAACTTGTCAGTTTGGTGTTTTCGCAGCTGAGCGATTCCAGGAACGTAAGACTGGCTCAATCTGGCAGATTAATAAATGGGGAATGCGCGAATGGTTCTCCCTGACCTTCTTGATGGGTGCTTTCTTTATCGGCGGACAAGTTTACGAGTACGCGATGTTGGTTGAAGAAGGTTTAACGATTTCTTCAGTTGCTTACGGTTCAGTTTTCTACCTTGCCACTGGTTTCCACGGTTTGCACGTAACAGGTGGATTGATTGCATTCCTAATCGTGATGATCCGCGTGGCAAAGGCTCGCCGTTTCAATCACAACCAAGCTACAACTGCGATTGTGGTTTCTTACTATTGGCACTTCGTCGATGTCGTCTGGATCGCACTCTTCGCTGCGATCTACTTAATTAAGTAGAAAAGAATCATGAGAAAAATATCTAAGTTCCGTCGCAGCGCATTCGCTTCGCCACTTCTGCTAGTAGTAGCGTTGTTTGCAATCGGTACAACTTTCTCGGTAGCAAGTGCAACCGATACACCGGCGCTGACCGTAGATCAGCGCTCTGCTCAAATTGCTGAAGGAAAACAAATATTCCTTAAAGGTTGTTCGTCCTGCCATGGCTTAAATCTCGAAGGTGGTGCAGTTGCTCCCTCACTAATTGGTGTTGGTGCCGCGTCAGTAGATTTCCAAGTTGGTACCGGTCGTATGCCTATGGCCGACATGAGCACTCAAGCGATGCGTAAAGCACCTCTATATAGCGAAGAAGAGACTGCCGCCCTTGCTGCCTACGTTGCATCAACTGCGCCTGGCCCTGAAATTCCAACTGACTCAATGCTTAACTACGAGCGCGATGGCAACACTGCAGAAGGTGGCACTTTATTTCGCACTAACTGTGCAATGTGCCATAACTTTGCGGGCCAAGGTGGCGCGCTAACTCAAGGTAAGTACGCACCATCAGTAATGGGTGTTGAACCTAAACATATTTATGAAGCAATGATTACTGGTCCGCAAGCAATGCCAGTCTTTGCAGACAAAACAATTACCCCCGCTGAAAAACTTTCAATTATCAAATGGATTAAAGCTGCAGAAAATGAGCCGCAGTTAGGCGGAGCTGCCCTCGGCAGAGTTGGCCCAGTAACTGAAGGTTTATTGGTATGGACACTAGGACTCGGACTGCTGATCGGTGTGGCGGTTTGGTTAGCGACGAAGGCGAGATAAATATATGTCCAACGAAATCGAAGCAATCAAAGATCCCGGTTTGCCGGCACACGTTCATCGCAAGGCCGATACTGATCCAGTTGCTGAAAAACGCGCTGAGCGACAAGTAGCAATTCTCTTCCTAATTTCTGCACTCGGTACTTTGCTATTCATTTTCGCTTATTACTTTATCCCGGAAGATGTATTTTTCTTCTTTCCAGTTTTAGGCAACACCAACGCACACCAACTCTTCCTGGGTCTTGGGCTAGCGATGGCACTTTTCTTTATTGGTGCTGCCGCAATTCATTGGGCTAAGACACTGATGCCAGATGAAGAAGTAATCGCAATGCGCCACACAATGCGTTCTGATGATGAAGATCGTGATGCACTTGTGGCAACTGTCAAAGATCGTGCAGGGGCTGCGGGTCTTGGTCGACGTTCATTAATCAAGCGTTCGATGGGACTTTCACTGGGCCTTATCGGCTTATCTCCCCTAGTTTTATTGCGTGATTTAGGCCCACTGCCTGGTGATGATTTATCAAAAACAAGTTGGGAAGCTGGCTCACGTTTAGTTACCGACCCAGGTGATCGTCCGATTCGTCCAGAAGATTTAGAAGTAGGCGCAGTTGCTCAAGTTCTTCCTGAACTACGAGGCAAAGAGAAGCGTCACTTAGACGATATTGCAAAGGATGCGGTTCTACTTATTCGTATCCGCCCAGAAGAATTCGAGTTGAGTCCTGAGCGTTTGTCTTGGACATATGACGGCATCATCGCTTTCAGCAAGATTTGTTCACATATGGGTTGCGCAGTTGCTCTGTACGAGCAAACTACGAAGCACTTACTTTGTCCGTGTCATCAATCCACTTTCGATGTACCACGAGCCGCAAAAGTGATTTTCGGGCCCGCTGCTCGCGCACTTCCCCAGTTAGCGATTACTGTGGATTCAGAAGGTTACCTAATTGCGCAAAAACCATTTGACGAACCGGTCGGACCTAGTTTCTGGGGGCGTTTATCATGACGGCACGCGAAAGAGTTACTGGCACAGTAGCTAACTATGTTGACGAGCGCACTGGTGCGGCTAAATGGGTTAAGAAGAACTTAACCAAAGTCTTTCCCGATCATTGGTCTTTCCTCCTCGGCGAAATCGCTTTGTATTCGTTCATCATTTTGTTACTTTCGGGCACTTTCTTGACTTTCTGGTTTGATCCATCGGCACGTGAAGTTATTTACGACGGCAGTTATGCACCACTTCAAGGCTTACATATGTCGGCAGCTTATGAATCGACCCTACATATTTCCTTCGAAGTTCGTGGTGGTTTATTGATGCGCCAGATTCACCACTGGTCAGCACTTATTTTCATGGCTGCCATTGTCGTGCACTTGATGCGCGTCTACTTCACTGGCGCTTTCCGTAAGCCACGTGAGTTCAACTGGATCATCGGTGTTGGTCTATTAACACTTGGTATTGTCGAAGGTTTTCTAGGTTACTCATTGCCTGATGATCTACTTTCAGGAACGGGTATCCGAATTGCCGAGGCGATTATTCAAGCGATCCCTGTGGTGGGTTCTTACTTGTCGTACTTCGCTTTTGGCGGAGCCTTCCCTGGCGAGGCATTTATTCCACGTATCTATACCGTTCACGTGTTGTTGCTGCCAGGAATCTTCTTAGCGCTTATAACGGTGCACTTAATGTTGGTTTGGTACCAGAAGCACACTCAGTGGCCTGGTCCGGGCCGTACTGAAAAGAATGTAGTTGGTTATCCGCTAATGCCTGCTTACATGGCTAAAGCTGGTGGCTTCTTCTTTATCGTATTTGGTGTGACTGCGTTCTTAGGTGCAGTTGCCTCCATTAACCCGGTCTGGCTTTACGGACCATATAACCCCGGGCAAGTATCGGCCGGTTCGCAACCAGACTGGTACATGGGCTGGCTCGATGGCTTAGTTCGAATGTCGCCACCAATAGAAACTTACTGGTTTGGTTACACAATTTCCTGGAACATTTTAATTCCGGGCTTAATTGTTCCTGGCATACTCTTCACTGGAATGGCGCTCTATCCATTTATTGAAAGTTGGATTACTGGCGACAAGCGTGAACATCACCTGCTTGATCGCCCACGAAACGTGCCTAATCGCACCGCTCTTGGTGCCATGTCCTTAACCTTCATGTTGGTTGCGCTAGTCAATGGCGGAAACGACATTATCGCGACCACCTTCGACCTGAGTATCAATCAAGTGATGTGGTTTAGTCGTATTGCGATTTTTGTATTGCCGCCAATTGCTTTCGTGATAACTAAGCGAATTTGCTTGTCACTACAACGTGCCGATCGCGAATTGGTATTACACGGTCGCGAAACCGGCCGTTTACTGATGCTGCCACATGGTGAGTTCGTTGAAGTTCATGAACCAATCTCACCTGAACTAGCGTGGAAATTAACGGCTCACGAGCAAGCTCCGCCGCTTGCCTTGGAAGATGTCGATACTCGTGGAGTTCGCCGTGCTGGTGGTTTGAAGAACAAGCTACGCAAACGTATGAGTGAAGCGAATGCTGAAAGTATCGCTAAGCCAACAGCTAATGACTTAAAAGAGATCGAACACCACTAGATTGTTAAGAAAGTAGCCGCCTCTACTAATTAGCCCTGTAATTAATTCGTAGAGGCGGTTTCTTTCTGCTTGCTGACAACTAACCAAACACCAACAACGGTTATGGCTGTTCCAATCAGCGAGAGTGGTGAGATGTGCTCATCGAATAAGAAGTAAGCGATTATCGCAGTTACCGCTGGAACTAAATAGTAAAGCGAAGAAACGCTCGCAGCGCTACCCTGAGATAAGAGAAAAAAGAGCAGCAGAATTGCGCCAAATGAAAGTGCCAGAACCAACCAAGTTAGGGCTCCAATAAATTCTGGTGACCAGGTGATATTTGGTTCTTCAAAGAGTAGGGCCAGAACTAGCAGAACTAGTGCAGTGGCTGCATACTGAATCGAAGTTCCAGCCAGAGTTGGAATCACTCCCCCGTATTTTTTCTGCAAGATAGTTCCACTTGTTCCGCCTAATAAGCCGATTACGGAAGCGACAACTGCGACTAAAGAAATCGCATTAGCGCCAGTCATATTGATGCGTGGAATCACAACTACAAATAGCCCGACTAAACCTAGGGTCAATCCAAGAACTCCTCGAGCTTTCAAGGGCTCATTTAGATACTTAGCGGCAAAGAGGCTTACCAATACTGGCTGCAAACTGACTATAAGCGCCGCGACTCCCGCTGGCATTCCCCGACTTACTGCAAAGAAACAACCACCTAGATAGGCGCCATGCAAAGTTAAACCAATCAAAGTTGATGGCCAGATGATGGCTCGCGTGATTGGCTGGCTCTTTCGCAGAAATGAAATCGCGATGAAGAGCAGACAGGCTGCGATGGCCATGCGGATAGCTATGAAATAGAACGGCGGAGCATACGGAATGCCGTATTTGACGCCGATAAACCCGGTACTCCAGAGGAATACGAAAAGCGCCGGTGCCAGCTTTTTAAGCATGTGCTAATTAATGATGAGCTAGGTCGTTGCTTGGCTTCTCATACTCGGTCACAAAACCGATAATGCTGATCACAAGTGCGCCTACACCTAGCAGGGTGAGCCACCAACCAATGATTAATCCCAAACCAACCACAAACATGCTGGCAGCAAGTGGCAATGGCCACCATGAGTGCGGACTGTAGAAACCTAGTTCGCCTGCTGAATCTGCTATTTCACCCTGCATATTATCTTCTGGCAGCGTGACACCAATGCGACGGTCGGTGAACCAAACGTAATAACCAATCATCGCTGCAAGCAATGAACTAAGTAGCAGGCACGAAATTCCTAGCGGTTCGCCACCTACATAGTAATAAATGAAAGTTGTGATCGCATAAAAAATTGCCAGACCAACAAAGAGGCGATAATTAGCTTTCATTTAATTAGTGCCCCTCAGTCTTAATGTGTGGGTGATGCAGATCAAATGCTGGACGCTCTGAGCGAATGCGTGGCATCGTTAAGAAGTTATGGCGAGGTGGTGGGCAAGATGTGGCCCATTCCAGTGATGAGCCATAGCCCCAAGGATCATCGCAGTTAACCATAGGTGACTTACGAGTTATCCAAATGTTGATAGCAAATGGAATCATCGAGAGCGCTAACAAGATTGATCCCACAGTTGAAATCATATTCATCGTTGTAAATCCATCAGTAGCTAAGTAATCCGCATAGCGACGAGGGAAGCCCTTGATACCTAGCCAGTGCTGAATCAAAAATGTTAAATGGAATCCGAAGAAGAGAGTCCAGAAGTGGATCTTGCCTAGGCGCTCATTTAGCATGCGCCCAGTCATCTTTGGCCACCAGAAATAGAAACCGGCGAACATCGCAAATACCACGGTGCCAAAGAGCACATAGTGGAAGTGAGCAACTACGAAATAGGACGCCGATACTGCGAAATCTAGCGGCGGAGAAGCCAAAATGATTCCGGTGATTCCACCGAATAAGAAGGTAATTAAGAATCCCATTACCCAGAGCATTGGAGTTTCAAAAGTAACGTGGCCACGCCACATAGTGCCAATCCAGTTAAAGAACTTAACGCCTGTTGGAATACCAATTAAGAAAGTCATGAACGAGAAGAACGGTAAGAGCACTTGCCCACTAGCAAACATGTGGTGAGCCCAGACTGAAACTGAAAGCGCCGCGATTGCAATCGTTGCCGCAATCAAACCTTTATAACCGAAGATTGGTTTACGGCTAAAGACCGGCAGGATTTCAGTTGCGATACCGAAGAACGGTAGCGCCAAAATATAAACTTCTGGGTGCCCAAAGAACCAGAAGAGATGCTGCCAGAGCATCGCACCACCATTGGCCGGGTCAAAGATATGCGAGCCAAATAATCGATCTGATTCAAGCGCCAGCAGTGCTGCTGCAAGTGGTGGGAAGGCAAGCAAAACTAAAATCGAAGTAAGCAAAACGTTCCAGCTAAAGATAGACATGCGGAACATAGTCATACCTGGTGCACGCATGGTGAAGATTGTTGTAATGAAGTTAACGCCACCCAGAATTGTGCCGATACCACCAATGGCTAAACCGACAATCCAAAGATCGCCACCAATGCCAGGTGAATATTGTGAATTAGAAAGTGGCGCATAGGCAGTCCAGCCAAATGAAGCTGCGCCACCTGGAGCTAAGAAGCCGGCAAATGCCATAATGCCACCGAAAAGATAAATCCAGTAAGACAACATATTCAAGCGCGGGAAAGCCACATCTGCTGCGCCAATTTGCAACGGCATAATTACATTTGCAAAGCCGACGAACAGTGGCGTCGCAAACATCAACAACATAATGGTTCCGTGCATTGTAAAGACTTGGTTGTACTGCTCATTGCTGATGAATTGCATACCCGGACGAGTTAGTTCGGCTCGAAGTATCAGTGCCAATACCCCGCCAATTAAGAACCAGGCAAAAGAGGTCATCAAGTAGAGATAGCCGATCGTCTTGTGATCGGTTGAAGTTATAAAGCGTACGAAATGGCGACCTTTAGAAGTAGGTGCAACTGTAGGTGACTCAACACCATGTGTTGCTTCACGTTGAGCGTATGTGGTCATGCTTGGCTCGCCTTCTCGGTTTCAAGTTTCAGATTTGCAATATACGTTTCGTACTCAGCTGGAGTAACAACTCGCACAGTGAAGAGCATTTGAGCATGGTTGCGACCACAAAGAATGTTGCATCGGCCAGGGAAATCACCCAATTTGTTTGCCGTGAATTCAAGATGGTTGGTAACTCCAGGCAAGTTCTGCATCTGAATCATAAATTCTGGAATCCAGAATCCATGCACGACGTCGTTTGAGACAATTGTGTAACGAACTCGTTCCCCTTGAGGAACTACTAGAACAGGTGGCTTCGCTGGAGTTCCAGTAAACGTCACGTCTTTACCTGCATCTAGATAAGTAAATTGCCATGACCACTGAAAACCAGTTACAACAATCTCGTGCTTAACATTTTCTTGTGGTTTAGTAATCTGATCCTGTTTAACAGCAGTGAAGTAAAAAAGACCCGCCACAATAATGAATGGAATCAACGTGTAAGCAATTTCTACCGGAATGTTGTACTGCGTTTGCTTTGGAAACTCTGGACCATTCTTAGGCGCACGATGAAAAATAGCTGGCCACACGATCAAGATCGCGGTAAAAACACCAACCACTGCAGCTGCTAACCATGAGTACGTCCATAGTGAATGAGTAATCTCGTTGACGCTCGAAGCATCACCACTAAATCCGGAATCAGCGTCTACAGCGCATCCAGTTAGGGCAAACATGGCGGGCCCCAGTATTAAAAGGCCGCGACGCGTGGTATTCAATTTCATAGCGTAAGGATAGTCCCCCACTTAGACGTCGGCTTCAGTCAGGAGTAGCCTTCGACGCGTGGTTCGGGTCACAGGAAATTTCACTAGTCAGTCGCCACTCCACCCTGCCGCAATAGCCGTTTTAAATGATGCTTTTGGGCAAGGCTGGGCAGATCCTGCGAAAATTGGCGATCACTCTGCTCGGACCGCAATTCTGCGAAATGAAGCTATCGAATCCATTGCAACAAACTTAAACCTGAGTACCACTGAGATTGAAGTCATTGGTGAACCGAGACTTGGGCAGCATTTAGCTATTTCCGGATTATTAAAACCTGAACACACCTTGCTTCACTCATCAATAGATCGCCGAAGTGTCTTTGCGGTCGGGGTAGCCCATGAAAATTCTGGCGGTAAAACTCAAGTATTAGCGGTTGGACCAAATGGGCGAATTTGTGATCTGCATCTAAACAATCAGCAGAGTGTTCTAGCCTTACAAGGCGCCAATATTGAAACCGGCATCACGCAAGATGTCGATCACGTAATTACTGCGATCAACCCAACTTTTGTGGCACTTGATTATTCGGCGGCACCAAATCTGCCCCTACCGACTCGATGGGATAGCGCCATCTTTGATGCCACAAGCTGGCAAGGACCGGCCGGTATCGGCATATTGGCAATTCGTAACTCTGCGGCATGGAAAAACCCGCTACCGAATCTAGGAATTCGTAGAACGCCAGAGTCATCTTCGCTACCCCTTCTACTGGCTAGCGCAGTAGCTCTTGATGCCTGGTTGAAAGAAGCGGAAACCGAAAGTTTGCGCATTAAGGAACTAAACAAATTAGTTAGAGACTCACTAACCGCTGCGGATATCGGGGTTTCCTTTGCCGGCGTTATACACGACACTGTAGGTCAAACGATTGCCCTGGTTGCAGATGGTTGCGTCGGTGAAGATTTAGTTAGACAACTAAATGAAGTTAACTTGGTTTTGGATTCTGGCTCTGCTTGTACTGCAGCGCAAATGCAGCCAAGTCATGTACTTGCAGCTTTGGGCATGAAGAGTGAAGGTAACCTACGAATAACTTTGCATCACGGAGTTTCTGAAACCGAAGTCCGCGAACTTATTGGCGCTATTACTTCAGTTGTGCAGCGATCTCGCTAGCTGCAGCGTCTCCGTAAGCTTCGGCAAAGCGAGCAACAAACTCAGCTGCCGTGAAGCGATATTCCTGAGTTCCGGTAGTTTCAATAACATAAGTTGCAATCATTGAACCAAGTTGTGCGCAACGTTCATGACTTAAGCCCCACGCTAAACCAGCAATAAAACCTGATCTGAAAGAATCGCCCACTCCGGTCGGATCTATCTTTGCTCTCTCTTTAGGAACAGTTACTTGAACAAACTCACCATTTTTCGATTCAACTTTTGCGCCTTTTGAACCCAGTGTTACAACGCGGTATTCAACTAGATCAAGAATTTCTGCATCACTCCAGCCAGTTTTCTGCATTGCTAGTGCTAATTCGTATTCATTTAAAAATAGGTACTTAGCACCTGTAATCAATTGACGAATTTCTTCACCGCTCATGCGGGCCATCTGTTGTGAAGGGTCTGCTGCAAAAGCGATTCCCTGCTCACGGCACACATCAGAGTGTCGAAGCATCGCTTCAGGATCATCGGGTGAAATAACCACAATGTCGAAGCGACCAGTTTTATCCATGATTGGCCCAAGTTCGATATTTCGAGCTTCCGACATCGCACCCGGGAAGAAGGACGCAATCTGATTTAGTTCGGTATCGGTAGTGACCATGAAGTGCGCAGTGAATTGCGTCGTTGAAATCAAAACGTGTGAGGTATCGACGCCATGACGAAGTAACCAGGCGTCGTAATCGGCCCAATCTTTGCCTACGGCTGCGATTAGAACTGGATTTAATCCGAGCACACCCATGCCATAAACAATGTTGGCCGCACATCCGCCTCTGCGAACCTCGAGGCCATCAACTAAGAAAGAGAGTGAGACTTTTTCGAGTGAGCCGGCAACTAACGAATCGGTGAACTTCCCCGGGAAAGTCATTAAATGGTCCAGGCCAACAGAACCTGCGACGCCAATTTTCATTAAGTTAAATTCGTTCTAAAAATTAATTAAACGAATCGCCGCAAGCGCATGAACCTTGCGCATTGGGATTATCAATTGTGAAACCTTGCTTTTCGATAGTGTCCACGAAATCAATGGTTGCACCCATTAGGTAAGGATCACTCATCTTGTCGATGACAACTTTAACTGTGCCGAACTCGCGCACGATGTCGCCATCTTGGTTGCGGTCGTCGAAATAGAGCTGGTACTTAAGGCCAGAGCATCCGCCAGGTTGAACGGCAACTCGTAGACAGAGATCATCGCGACCCTCTTGCGCCAAAAGTGCGGCAACTTTGCTAGCTGCAACATCGGACAAAGTGATACTGGTGGTTTTGATATCTACGGCTTCGGTAGTCATTGCTCTCCCCTAAAAATTCTGCTTGCAGGGCTTAATAGTAGCCATGCGAGCGCCAATCCTGCACTTCAAATGCGACAGGAGGGCAAAAATTCGAGAGAATGTAGCCATGGCCCTAACCGATCTCCTGCTGATGGGACGCGAGCGCGATCTAACCAGCGAACGCGGGGTCTCTTGTGCCGGCGAACTACCAGCTGCAAGTGACCCAGATTTAGTTGAACGGGCACGTGCCGCGCGAGCAGCTCTAGGTTCGAAGGTAATGATTCTTGGCCATCACTATCAGCGCGACGAAGTAATTGAATTCGCTGACATCACTGGAGATTCATTCAAGTTAGCTCAAGCAGCGGCTGAAAATCCACAGGCCGAATACATTATTTTCTGCGGAGTTCACTTCATGGCCGAAAGCGCCGATGTGTTAACAAATGACAATCAGAAAGTAATTCTTCCGGACCTAGCAGCCGGATGTTCAATGGCCGATATGGCAACTGCTAACCAAGTAGATGATTGCTGGAATCAATTAGCCGACCTAGGCATCGCGCAAAAAACAATTCCAGTTACTTATATGAATTCCTCGGCTGCAATTAAAAGTTTCACTGGAAAAAATGGCGGAACTATTTGCACTTCATCTAATGCTAAGAGTGCGATGGAATGGGCATTTACGCAAGGTGAAAAAATACTCTTTTTGCCCGATCAACACCTAGGTAGAAATACCGCAGTTCTCTCGATGGGCCTATCGCTAACTGATTGCGTGGTCTGGAATCCGTGGAAACCAATGGGCGGATTAACCGAAGCAGAATTACAAGCCGCCAAAGTGATTCTTTGGCGCGGACATTGTTCGGTTCATGGTCGCTTTAGCGCACAGAACGTCGCCGATGTACGCGAGCGGGTTCCGGGCGTCAAAGTATTGGTTCACCCTGAATGCCAACACGAAGTAGTTTCAATTGCCGATGTAGTTGGTTCAACTGAAAAGATTATTCAGACTGTCACAAATTCCCCAGCCGGCTCTAAGTGGGCTATTGGCACTGAGTTAAACCTGGTGCAACGCCTTTCTCGCACCATGCCAGACAAGGAAATTCTCTTCCTCGACAAAACAGTTTGTTATTGCTCAACCATGAACCGCATCGACCTACCGCATTTAGTTTGGGCCATGGAGTCCCTGGTTCAAGGGCAGGTAGTGAACCAAATCATCGTCTCTGAAGACGTTCGCAAGTACTCCAAACTCGCCCTAGAGCGCATGCTGGCTCTATAGTTTGGCCATGACTGAAGAAGCCGCAAAAAAAGGTCGTCCTACACCTTCTCGAAAAGATGCCGAATCTAAGCGCAAGGTTTCAACGCTTGCGCCAGTGATTGGCAAAGAAGCCAAGAAGCGCGATAAAGCCTTAGCTCGGGAACGACGCGTCGCTGCCCGTGAGGCATACCTGCGTGGCGATGAGAACGCGCTGCCACTTCGCGATCGAGGCCCAGTGCGTCGATTTGTGCGCGACGAAGTTGATAATCGTCGCTCTATTGGTGAATTCTTCTTGCCAATTATTTTTGTAGTTTTACTTTTCTCAGTGGTACCAAACATGACAGTTAATGTCATTGCGATCGTGCTTATGTATACAGTTCTGCTATTTGCAGTTGTTGATGGTTTCTTCTTGAGCCGCAAACTCAAGAAGCAGATCAGCGAAAAGTTCCCAGATGCAAATACCAAGGGTCTTGGCATGTACGGCTGGTTACGCTCAACTCAGATGCGCCGTTTACGCGCACCTAAGCCATCAGCGGCCTACCAAAAGAAAAAGTAATTAAGCGCGGGGTTTTGGGCTACTGACCAACTCTGGATCAGTTTTAACAATTGGCTTCAGCACCGCATTAATCTCTTTGATCACTGCTGCTTCGAGTTTAATTCCGCTGCCCTTAGCATTTTCGGTAACTTGCTTAGGTTTAGTAGCACCCATAATCGCGCTGGCCACATTTGGATTACTTAGAATCCAAGCTAGCGCCAACTGGGACATAGTGATTCCGTGAGCATCTGCAATTGGCTGCAACTTAGCTACATGGCCCAAGAATTCATCATTCATCATGCCTTGCATGAATTGACCCGTATTGTTTTTATTCGCGCCACGTGAATCTGCTGGGACTTTCTTGCCCGGCAGATATTTACCGGTTAGCACGCCTTGCGCTAACGGTGAATAAACAATCTGACTAATGCCTTCGCGCTGGCAAAGAGGCACGATCTTGGCTTCGATAACTCGATAAATTGCCGAGTATGAAGGTTGGTTCGAAACGATTCGGTTGTAACCCTTATCGTCTTGAATTTTTAAGGCATCTTGAATTTCAGTGTGTTTCCAATTCGAGACGCCGATGTAATGCACCTTACCTTGGCGAATCAAGTCATCGAAAGCGCTTAAGGTTTCCTCGAGTGGAGTTTCATAATCAAAGCGATGAGCTTGATAGAGATCAATGTGATCCGTTTGTAAACGCTTTAGCGAAGCGTTGCAAGATTCAATAATGTGTTTGCGAGAGAGCCCGCGATCATTTTTGCCAGTGCCAGTTGGAAAATAAACTTTGGTGAATAACTCATATGACTCTCGCTTTACGCCTTTGAGCGCCTTACCCAAAATAGTTTCAGCTTTGGTGCCCGCATATACATCAGCAGTATCGAAGGTCGTAATACCAGCATCAAAGGCTGCCTTCACGCAAGCATTTGCCGCTGTAGCTTCAACTTGGTTGCCGTGGGTGATCCAGTTTCCATAGGCAATCTCAGAAACGTACATTCCAGTGTTACCCAAGCGGCGATATTCCATTTTCTCTCTCCCCTAGCTTCTTAGCGAACGTGCGATGGCATGAAAGGTAACTTAACTATCTCAACGTTTGAAGTGCGACCACGCACATCAATCTGAAGTTGTTCGCCAATTCTAAATTTCGAATCGACTAAAGCAAGGGCAATTCCGACCTTTAAACTTGGTGAAAATGTCCCGCTCGTCACGATTCCGACTTCAACTCCGTCATGTAAAACTTGCATATCGGGGCGCGGAATTCCTCGATCAAGTGACTTAAGGGCAACTAGTCGTCGAGTGACCCCGCTTTGTTTCTGCTCTTTCAAGACCTCACTGCCTTGGTAATCTGCTTTGTTCCAGCCCACTGCCCAGCTGGCACTTGCCATTACTGGTGAAATCTCTAGCGAGAGTTCGTGCCCATGAAGGGGGTATCCCATTTCGGTTCGCAAAGTATCTCGTGCGCCCAGGCCACACACTAGGCCTGCGTTAGCTTCTACTTGTTCAACTAGCGCATCCCAAACAATTAGTGCCTGGTCCCATTTAGGTAGAACCTCAAATCCATATTCGCCGGTGTATCCAGTACGACAAACAATCACATCGCAACCAGCGACTGAAACATAGGTAAATGCCATGTAGTCGATTTCAATTTGTAATCCGAAGTGCGCTAAAACTTTAGTTGCATATGGTCCCTGCAGAGCAATTACGCCATAGTCATTATGCAGATTAGTCACTGTGATTCCGTTGGGTACGTTCGCTTGTAGATCTGCAACTACCGCACTGGTATTAGAAGCGTTCGGCACCAAAAAGAAATCTGCGTCGGAATTGCGATAAACAATCAGGTCATCAATTACGCCACCGCTGTCGTTGCACAACATTGAGTATTGGGCAGCGCCGTCGGAAATTTTGGTTAAATCATTAGTTAGCTTCGAATTTAAAAACTCTAGCGCTCCCTGACCTACGACCGATGCTTTACCTAGATGTGAGACATCGAATAAACCAACTCGCTCGCGCACGGCCGCGTGCTCAGCCAAAACTCCAGCGCTCGGATATTCGATCGGCATCAACCAGCCACCGAAATCGGCCATCTTGGCGTTACGGGCTAAGTGGCGCTCATGTAGTGGAGATTGCTTCATGGCGCACAATCTATCGCTACATATTCTGCTATTCCTGCTTTAGACTCAGCCAAGTTCAAGCGAAGGCAAAAATTAGGAGTTTTGATGAAATCGATCCGGTTATCCGATGCGCTAGTTTCCGATGATATTTTGATCGTTGGTTTAGCTAAAGGCGCTAAGGCCGATACTTTAAAGATTGAATCTGGCTCGGTATCACTCGATGAAAAGTCATTACTTGCAGCCCTTAAAGATCTAGGCGCTACAGGTGCCGCAAATGAAATTACGAAGTTGCCTGGTTCAACAACGCGATTACTGATATTTACCGGCCTCGGTGAAGCGAAGAAAGATTATGCTCACGAAGTTCTGCGCCGCGCCGCCGGTGCTGCTGCTCGCGCCCTGGCCGGAGAGAAAAGTGCTGCTATATCGCTACCGACAAATTCGATTGAGCAGGTTGCAGCCGTGGCCGAAGGCATGACCCTTGGCGCATATGCTTTCGACGAATTCCGTGGCTCTTCTAAAGCAGACCGCAAGGCGCCATTGGCGGGCGCGACTGTTCAGACCAAAATGGCGAACTCACCTGAAGCAAAGGCTGCAGTTAAGCGAGCTGTAATCATTGGCGAATACACCAAATTAGTTCGCGACTTAATCAATACTCCCCCAAGTCATTTGACGCCAGATTCATTCTCCAAGCGATTTGCTGCTGCAGTTAAATCTGTAGGCGGTTCGGCTGCGCACTTAAAAGTTTCAATTTTAAATGAGAAGCAATTGCGTGATGGTGGTTACGGTGGCATCTCAGGTGTTGGCCAAGGTTCAGCTAATCCACCGCGACTTTTGCATATTTCATATAACCCGCCAAAGGCGAAGAAGAAGTTAGCTTTCATCGGCAAGGGAATTACTTTCGATACCGGTGGTTATGCACTAAAGCCAGCTGCCGGCATGGAAGCCATGAAATCAGATATGAGTGGAGCTGCTGCAGTTAGCGCAGCAGTCTTGGCGATTGCCGAACTTAAGTTGCCGATTGCAATTGATGTTTGGGCAGCGATGGCTGAGAACATGATCTCTGACAACGCAACTCGGCCAAGTGATATTCACACTATGTATGGTGGCAAGACAATTGAAGTTTTAAATCCTGATGCTGAAGGTCGTTTGGTAATGGCCGATGCGTTAGTTAAAGCCCAAGAGTCAAAGATGAAACTCGATGGCATCATTGACGTGGCCACTCTGACTGGCGCACAAGTAGTTGCCCTCGGAACTCGCACAAGTGCGGTCATGACAAATAACGAAGAGTTCCGCTCGCAGTTCTTAGTTGCAGCCGACCAAGCCGGCGAAGCTTTCTGGCCAATGCCACTTCCTGAAGAACTTCGCGCATCCCTTGATTCAACGGTGGCCGATATGGCAAATATTGGAGATCGCATGGGCGGCATGTTGGTCGCTGGCATCTTCCTCAAAGAATTCATCCCAGCCGAGCTGCCTTGGCTCCACTTAGATATTGCCGGCCCGGCCTATAACGAGGCTAAACCGCACGGCTACACCCCAGTCGGTGGCACCGGAATCGCTTTCCGCTCGCTAATCCGTTTGGCCGAGATCACTAGCGAAAAATAGCCACCAGTTAGTTAGATCGCCCGAAGGCTGGCAAG
>Ga0214168_1000112_pt1 | contig 30686 bp, 29 predicted proteins | sample LakMenepilimnion_FD_153002 | JGI IMG/M metagenome (GOLD analysis project Ga0214168, IMG submission 153002) | Freshwater microbial communities from Lake Mendota, WI - Practice 29OCT2010 epilimnion v4 | ecosystem: Environmental > Aquatic > Freshwater > Lake > Epilimnion/Euphotic zone | place: Lake...
TTCATTAGAGGATGAACCGCCTAACGTGAATTGATACCATTCAACGCCTTTTTTATCGACACCTAAAATACCAATATGCCCCACACTTTGATGTGCACAGCCGTTCATGCAACCTGAAATATTGATATTCACATCACCAATATCGTGCAGATAATCCAAATTATCCAGCACGTTGTTTATGTCTTTGGTGATATCAATTGAACCGGCATTCGCCAAAGAGCAAAAATCAAGTCCAGGACAGCAAATAATATCTGTTGCCATGCCAATGTTTGGCGTGGCTAATTTTTGCGCCGCTAAGGCTTGCCAGAGAGCAAATAAATCTGCTTGCTTGACATCAGCAAACACAAAGTTTTGACGATGCGTACTGCGAATTTCACCAAAGCTGTATGTCACTGACAAATCTGCAATCGCATCAAGCTGCTCTGATGTTAAATCTCCTGGTGGGGAGTCGGGTGCTTTGATAGATAAAAAGACAATACGATAGCCGTCAACTTTATGCGCTTGCGTGTTAAATTTTAACCATGTTGCAAACGCGCTGTTTCCTTCTGTATGCGCGGCAAAAGTCGAGTCCTGCGCTGCATTTTCATCATAATCAAATGGCGTAAAATGCGCTTTCATCGCAGCAAAATAGTCGTCACTCACTTCTAAATTATCGCGAATCAATGCCCATTCGGCATCCACTAATTGCGTGAATTTTTCGAGTCCGGTTTCTTTGACGAGAATTTTAATCCGTGCTTTGTATTTGTTATCACGTCTGCCTAGTAAATTATAAATACGCAGTATTGCTTCCAAATACGACAGAATATGTTTTTTCTCTAGGAATGGACGAATGACTTGTCCAATAATGGGTGTCCGCCCTAACCCGCCGCCAACAAAGACTTTAAAACCGATTTCGCCAGCGTCATTTTTCACTAAATGCAAACCGATATCGTGAAATTGAGTCGCTGCGCGATCTGTCGTTGAACCACTGACGGCGATTTTGAATTTGCGTGGCAAATAATCAAATTCGGGATGCAACGTTGTCCATTTACGAATAATTTCGCAGTAAGGACGTGGATCTTCAATTTCATCCGCGCAAACACCCGCTAAATGATCACTAGTCGTATTACGCATACAGTTACCACTCGTTTGAATGGCGTGCATTTGCACTTGCGCTAGCTCGGCTAAAATATCGGGGATTTGCTCTAATTTTGGCCAGTTATACTGCACATTTTGACGCGTGGTCACATGACAGTAATTTTTGTCATACGTACGCGCAATGTGTGCGAGTGTATGGAGCTGTTTTGCGTTGAGTAGTCCGTAAGGAATGGCGACGCGAAGCATGGGCGCATGAGTTTGAATATATACACCATTTCTAAGACGAAGCGCTCGAAAGCCGTCTTCAGAAATCTCGCCATTTAAAAACTGCTCTGTTTGCCGCCTAAACTGCGCGACGCGTTCTTCAATAAGAATTTGATCGTTATGATTATATTGGTACATAAAAAATGGTTTTTAGACCCTATAAAAAAGCCAATAAAGTGAGTAGCAATCATATACCCCACGTCATAAAATGACAAAATTTATTAGTTGGTGATACCATAATATGTTGATGTGCGTTTTAATTTATTAGAAATAAAGGTGGAGGATATATGAAGTTTGTTGTTTTAGCATTGTTAACCTTACTTGTGCCGCAATTGGCACTTGCTGAAGGTTTTCAGAATTTAGATATGACAGGAACTGAGCGCGGTATTTACACTGTGTTGATTTTCTTGATTGCTTACGGTTTTGTAATGACCGAAGAATTTACGCACATGCGTAAATCAAAACCAGTGATTTTAGCGGCAGGGATTATTTGGGCGCATGCGTCAATTTTAGCGCAACAAAAAGGCGTTCCTACGCACGAAATGCACTTAGCTTTTGAGCATGACGTCAAAGAATACGCTGAATTGATGTTGTTCTTACTTGTAGCGATGACCTACATTAACTCAATGTCTGAGCGTAATGTATTTGAAGCGCTTCGTTCATGGCTGGTTAGAAAACAATTTGGCTATCGTCAATTATTTTTAATCACAGGCATCATTACATTCTTCTTGTCTGCGGTTGCCGATAACTTAACAGCAGCACTCCTTGTTGGTGCGGTTGTGATGGCAGTCGGTGCGGATAATGAAAAATTTGTCAGCATTGGTTTTGTTAACCTTGTTATCGCAGCGAATGCGGGTGGTGCATTCTGTCCGTTTGGTGACATTACCACGCTTATGGTATGGCAAGCTGAATACGCAGAGTTCTTTGATTTCTTTAAATTGTTCGTTCCTTCGGTAGTCAATTATGCGATTCCTGCTGCGATTATGTACTGGGCAGTTCCCAATGAACAACCCAAAGAAACTAGCGAAGCAGCAGTTCAGCTCAAACCCGGAGCATTAATTATATGCTTTATGTTCCTTTGCACTATCGGTTCAGCAGTTAGCTTTAAACAAGTTCTTCATCTTCCTCCTTTTATGGGCATGATGACCGGTTTATCTGCATTAATGTTATTTGGTTACTACTTGAAAATGCAAGCGCATAAAGCGGGTGATCACAACGGCTTTGATATTTTCAATAAAGTCATGCATGCAGAATGGGATACGTTGTTATTCTTCTTTGGTGTGGTTTTTGCAGTAGGTGGTTTAGGTTACATTGGTTACTTGGAATTATTATCTAGTGCCATGTACGACGGTTTAGGGCCCACAACTGCTAACATTTTAGTGGGTTTAATTTCAGCGATTGTTGATAACATTCCTGTGATGTTTGCTGTTCTTAACATGGGTGTTGATATGGATTTATATCAATGGTTACTTGTGACGTTAACAGCAGGTGTGGGTGGTTCATTATTATCTGTTGGCTCTGCAGCAGGTGTTGCGTTAATGGGTCAATCAAACCGTAAATATACGTTCTTTAGCCATTTAAAATGGACTCCTGCCATTGCTGCGGGTTATGCTGGTAGTATCTTTGTGCATTACTTGATTAACGGTTAATTTTTAGCATTTATTCAAATCCATAAAAACGCCCCGTTTATAGTTTAAACGGGGCGTTTTTTAGTTTAATGCCGCTGACAAATGCATTCAATACCACTTCGTGACATAGAGCCAACATTAAAATGTCGCTTTTTAGGACGTAACCATTATGAAAGATGATAAGTATCCAAGTTTTGCGCGTTTTAAAGATATTTCCATTAGTGAGCGTATTTTAAATACGGTCTTTCTGTTAACGATTGGCCTAGGTTATTTAGCGGCACTTGCGAATATGTACTACACGCATCAAGGCTTAGACGGAAAAGCAGGATTATCCGTCGATGACGTGGTGATTAGTTACTACGGTTCAACCACACAGACACGTTTGGGCACAGCAGTAAAAGGCATCATGGCACCAAATTTGAAATTCAAAAGTGATCAAGATGTGATTTTGAGCTGGATACATTCCGGCGCCGATGAAGCGGGATATAATGAAAAAGTCGCACCTATTTTAAATCGGGATTGCGTTTTATGTCATACACCAAGCATTAACCCTTCTCTGCCCGACTTAACCAATTATGCAGGCGTATCTGAAGTAGCACATTCGGGAGGCGCGACCATCCCTACCCTTATTCGCGTATCCCATATTCATTTGTTTGGTATTGCGTTTATTTTATATTTTATCGGTCGTATTTTTCTGCTTTGTGAAATTAATGTATTCGTTAAACGTGTGGCAATGATTATTCCTTTTGCGGCGATGCTTTTAGACGTTGTTTCATGGTTCATTACCAAAACAATTCCTGAATTTGCGTATGTGGTGATTTTTAGCGGTGCGTTGATGGGGCTTTCAATGGGGATGCAAATCTTATTGAGCATTTATCAAATGTGGTTTTTTTCAAACGACAAATAGAGAATTTTCATGGAACGCTGGATTCTTTATGCTTTTATTTCGATGTTCTTTGCTGGCTTTACGTCGGTTATTGCAAAACAAGGTTTAGTGGGCATTTCGGCTGAATTGGGGCTTACTATCAGAACCATTTTTGTTTTCTGTTTTGTTACTCTTTTTGCAATGATGGCAGTAACACCGAGCGAATTGAGTTTACTGCGCAAAGAAAATTTTATCTGGCTCGGGTTATCGGGTGTCACAACTGCTCTATCGTGGATTTTCTACTATAAAGCACTCAAATTAGGGGATGTTGCGACAGTTGCGTTAATTGATAAAGGCAGTGTTATAGTTGCTATTTTCCTCGCATGGTTAATACTCAAGGAAATCATTACATTACGCATTATTTTAGGCGCGTGTTTTATGCTGCTTGGCCTTATCATCATCACAAAGAAATAATGGATTCAACGATACATATTCATTTACAGTTTCTGTTTGCTGATGAATTTATTTTCCTCGACACTTCACGCACAAACACCGCTATCTTTTTGAACCTAGAAAACACGAGCGATTATGAATACTTGCGCCACATCCAGACGATGAGTCGCTGAGCAGTGCGGGACTTGCGTACCGTGTTTTGATAAATGATGACAAAGTGATCAAAAAACGTTCGATGACAATCCTGCGACTCGAGCTAGAATTTAGACAATAAAAAAGCCCTGTAAAATATTCACAGGGCTTTTTTGGATGCGACGTAAAAAGAGCGATTACGCGTTTTGTTGCTCTTCAAGCTCTTTAATTGCTTCTTTAATACTCAGTCTTACGCGACCTTGACGGTCAATTTCTAAGACTTTTACTTTCACAACATCACCTTCATTTAAACGTTCACTGACTTTTTCAACACGCTCATCTGAAATTTGTGAAATATGCACTAAACCGTCTTTACCTGGTAAAATCGTCACGAAAGCACCAAAGTCCATCAAACGAACCACTTTGCCTTCATAAATTTTACCCACTTCAACTTCAGCGGTAATTTCTTCAATTAAACGACGCGCTTCTTCACCAGCCGCTTTATCAACTGACGCTACTTTGACAACACCGTCATCAGTCAAATCAATGCTTGCACCGGTTTGCTCAGTAATGCTGCGAATGGTTGCACCACCTTTACCGATAACTTCACGAATTTTGCTTGGATCAATTTTGAACGTGATAATACGCGGTGCGAAATCGGACATTTCATCACGCGACACGGCAAGCGCTTTGTTCATTTCGCCCAAAATATGCAAACGACCTACTTTTGCTTGCGCAAGTGCCGCTTTCATAATTTCAGCAGTAATGCCGTCGATTTTGATATCCATTTGTAGCGCGGTAATCCCTTCAATTGACCCCGCCACTTTGAAATCCATATCACCTAAGTGATCTTCATCACCCATGATGTCAGAAAGCACAGCAAATTTATCGCCTTCCTTAATAAGACCCATCGCAATACCGGCAACAGGTGCGCTCAAAGGAACGCCTGCATCCATTAACGCTAAGCTGCTACCGCACACTGACGCCATTGAACTTGAACCGTTAGACTCGGTAATTTCTGATACAACACGGATAGAATAAGGAAACTCTTCCATATTCGGCAATACAGCTAAAACACCACGTTTCGCTAAACGACCATGACCAATTTCACGACGTTTAGGTGACCCCACAAACCCTGTTTCGCCTACGCTGTAAGGAGGAAAGTTGTAGTGCAACATAAACGGTTCTTTGTATTCACCTGCAAGTGCATCAATGATTTGCGCATCACGAGCCGTACCAAGTGTTGCAACCACTAAGGCCTGTGTTTCACCACGTGTAAAGAGTGCTGAACCATGTGTTCTAGGCAACACGCCCGTGCGGATGCTAATTTGGCGAACTTGATCAAGTGGACGACCATCAATACGTTTGCCTTCGTTTAAGATAGCACCACGTACTACGTCATATTCTAATTGCTCAATGACTGTTTTAATGGCCGACTCAGCATAAAGATCATCGGCGGTTAATTTTGAAATCACAGCGGTACGAATTTCTTTGAGCTTTTCTTGGCGAATCAATTTCTCAGGAATAGAGTAAGCGTCCTTCACAGCCGCTTCAATTTCACTACTCACAGCACGATTCAATTCATGATTAGCATCAGGAGCTTTCCATTCAACCGGTGCGCAATGTGCAAGTGCCGCAAATTCATTAATGGCATGAATAGCCGTTTGCATTTGCTCATGACCAAAAAGTACCGCGCCAAGCATAATTTCTTCAGATAGACATTTCGCTTCAGACTCTACCATCAATACCGCATGTGCAGTCCCCGCCACCACTAAAATCAAATCAGATTCTTTGAGTGCATCAGGTGTTGCATTGAGTAAATAGTGACCATCTTTGTAGCCAACACGCGCAGCACCGAGGGGGCCATTGAAAGGCAAGCCTGAAATAGCCAGTGCTGCTGATGCGCCAAGTAAAGCGGGAATCTCTGTATCAACATCAGGATTAAGTGACACCACGGTGGCAATAATTTGCACTTCATTGGTGTAGCCTTCAGGAAATAAAGGACGAATGGGACGATCAATTAAGCGAGAAATTAACGTTTCTTGTTCAGATGGGCGACCTTCACGTTTGAAAAATCCACCTGGAATTTTACCTGCAGCGTACGCTTTTTCTTGATAATTAACGGTTAATGGAAAAAAATCGCCACTTGATGGCTCTTTTTTACCAACGACAGTAACGAGTAAAGAGGTACCGTTAATATCAATCATGACAGAGCCGCTCGCTTGACGCGCAACTTCACCTGTTTCTATCGTAACTTTTTGATCGCCGTACTGAAATTCTTTCCTAATAGGGTTCACTATGAGGTTTCCTGTGTTTGAAGGGTAATGTAAAAATAAGTTCATTCCATGAGATGTAAAGCAAAAACGGCACAAACCGTGCCGTTTTCTTTTAAGGTTTTATTTACGCAAACCTAAACGTTCAATTAGCGTACGGTAACGTGCGCTATCTTTATTTTTCAAATAATCAAGCAATTTGCGACGTTGATTAACCATACGCAATAAACCGCGACGTGAATGGTTATCTTTTTTGTGTGCAGCAAAATGAGGTGCTAAATGTTGAATATGTGCGGTTAATAAAGCAACTTGAACTTCAGGTGATCCGGTGTCGGTTTCGGTTAAACGATACGCTTCAACAACGGCTTTTTTTTGTTCTGCGGTAAATGGCATAAAATCAATAATCCCTAAGATTAAAATAAAATAAAAAGTTTCCACGATAGGGTGTAGAAACCCAAGGTATGAGGCGAAGTTTATTACCTGCGCCTAATCATTCAGATTGAACAATTTTTTCGGGTGTAGTTTACCATTTATTCCGTATTCCCCCAACCCTAAAAATAGACCATCCGCATAAAGTCGATAGTCACTTTCACTTTTTTGACTTTCGATATCAATATCTTGACCGTATGAAATGGCTTTTGCTTGCTGCTCAGATAAATGAAGCGCAGGCAGTTTTTCCAATGGTTTATCGCAAGCCATTAAATTTGCCTGTAATTCGTCATATGTCAGGGCACTTAATTGCTCAATGGTTTTGGCATTTGCTAATAAAAATTGCCCCGCTTGTGTGCGTCGCAAAGCGGTGACTGTCGCGCCACAGCCTAAATCATGTCCAATATCTTCAGCCAGAGAGCGAATATAGGTTCCCTTTGAACAAGCAACATCCAGCGTTAATGTATCAAATGTCGCGTCAAGCAAATGCAATTCGTAAATCGTAATTTGACGTGGTGCTCGCTCAACGGTAATCCCTTCACGTGCTAATTCATATAACTTTTTACCATTAAGCTTTAACGCTGAATACATCGGCGGCACCTGTGCTTGCAGTCCCATGAACTTTGCGAGGCAACACTGAATTTGTTCAATAGAGAGTTCGGGGACGGGTTTTGTTTCAATCACCTGCCCTTCTGCATCACCGGTATCTGTCATCACCCCTAATTTCATGGTGACTTGATAACGTTTATCATCATCAAGCATTAACGCTGATACTTTGGTTGCTTCACCAAAGCATAAAGGCAACAGTCCTGTTGCAAGCGGATCTAAACTGCCTGTATGCCCTGCTTTATTGGCATTAAATAAACGCCGAACTTCTTGCAAGGCTTTGTTTGACGACACACCAAGACGTTTATCGAGCAAGATAATACCGTGAACATTGAGTCCCGATTTTCGTTTACTCACTCGTTTCTCCAAAACTCAACACACTGCCGCCATGATTACTCCATTCCGATAAAACAATTCGCGTTGCTTTTACCCCATTAAGCATAAATTCATGCTTTCCAGCGCGATGTGTGTGACCATGAATGAGTTGCGAGCAGTCATATTGTGCCATTATGTGTTTAACGGTAATGGGGTTGACATCCATAATGTCACTAGACTTTTTTAATTTATACCAAAAACTGCGCAATCGATACCACCTAGCCGCAAGCAAACGCAGCCATAACGGTTTAGATAACACATTTTGTTGCCACGCTTGCGTTCGAGATTTAACGCGAAAAGCTTGATAGGCTAAGTCATCGCTACAAAGCAGGTCACCATGCGTGAGCAATGTTCGCTGACCTTCCAGCTCAATTACCGTGTAATCATCAAGTAACACGACGCCCGTGCCACGCGCAAAGCGTTCACTAATTAAAAAATCACGATTACCACGCTGCAAATACACATTCACACCGGTATCTGTTAATTGTTTTAATTCGCGGCGAACTTTCGCGCTTGTCGCCGTAAAATCATCATCCCCCACCCACGCATCAAATAAATCGCCTAGAATATAAACAGAACTGGCTTGACGAGCGTTTGTTTGCAAAAAATGAATGAAATGACGCGTAATTTGGGGTTTGTCAAAAGACAAATGTAAATCTGAAATAAATAGAATCATAGGCGAGCAGGTCAAAAAATCACGGTGAAAAGTAAAATAGCAATCACTTTTCACCGATAATTTTGAGTCTGTTTTAATTTATTTTAATCAGTTCAACGTCAAAAATTAACGCTGCATTAGGACCAATATCACGACCTGCACCTGTTGAGCCATAAGCGAGTTCAGACGGAATATAGAAACGGTATTTTGAGCCTTCAGTCATTAATTGAACGCCTTCTGTCCAGCCTTTAATGACGCGATTTAATGGAAATGATGTTGATGCGCCACGTTTGTATGAGCTATCAAATTCATGACCATCCAAGGTTCTACCAGCATAATGCACTTCAACCATATCTGTTGCGGTTGGATTTTTCGAACCTTTTCCTTTGATTAAGACTTCATATTGCAAGCCACTTGGCGTGGTGACCATATTGGGTTTTTTCGCATTTTCAGCTAAAAAAGTGATTCCAGCCGTTTTATTTTCTTCTGCTGTTGCAGAATGTGCAGATGACGTCATGACAAGCCCTAAAAATACTATTTTGAAAAATGAAGCGAATTTGTGTGTTAATTTCATAGTTAAACCCTTAATTCTTAATTATTTAATCAATTCTGCTTTTTCAATCACGATATCGGTTTTGGGAACATCTTGATAGCCATTACGTGAACCAGTAGGTTGCGTTGCCATTTTATCAACAATTTCCATCCCCTCAATCACTTCAGCAAATACAGCATAACCCCAACCGCTTGCATTTTTACCTGAATGATCTAAAAAGCTATTGTCTTTGTAGTTGATGAAGAATTGGGCTGACGCAGAGTGTGGCATATTGGTTCTTGCCATTGCAATCGAGCCACGTGTATTTTTTAAGCCATTATCTGCTTCATTTTGAATTTCTGCGTGGGTCGCTTTTTGTTTGAAACTGGTATCAAAACCGCCGCCCTGTGCCATAAAATCTTTAATTACACGATGAAAAATGGTGCCATTATAAAAGCCTTCGTTAACATACGTTAAAAAGTTTTCGCTACTGATAGGGGCTTTTTCATGATTAAGTTGAATGACGATGTCGCCAAGTGATGTCGTTAATTTAACTTTTGGGTGCTCGTTTGACATTTTATTTTCCGTTGCAAAAGAAGTTGTTGCTGTAAAAAGAAACAACATTGAAAGTAAAATTTTACGCATTTGTTTCCTTGTAATTGTTTTTGAAGAAATGAATTTTAGGCGGTTTTAACTTGAAATAGAAGTCCGCGCTTGTTAAATTGCATTATCTTTTACATTTAATGTCTTAAATACCACTACAGATGCTCAAAATATATAACACGCTCACACGCTCTAAAGAAACATTTACGCCACGCGTCGCCGGTAAAGTAGGTTTGTATGTCTGCGGCATGACCGTTTACGATTATTGCCATGTCGGTCACGCACGCGTGATGGTGGTGTTTGATACGGTCACGCGCTATTTGCGATATTTAGATTATGACGTGACGTATGTGCGCAATATTACCGATATTGACGATAAAATTATTCATCGCGCCAACGAAAACGGGGAAGATTTTCACGCTCTCACAGAGCGTTTTATTGATGCCATGCACGAAGACGAACACGCTCTCTTTGTTCTCCCACCTGACATTGAACCTCGCGCGACGTCATCTATTGATGCCATTATTGCGATGATCCAGACGCTCATTGAGCGCGATTTTGCCTACGTTGGTAAAAATGGTGATGTATTTTATGCGGTTGAAAAATTCAATGATTACGGCAAATTATCGGGTAAAAATATCGAGGATCTCCAAGCGGGTGAGCGGGTCGATATTGATTTAGCCAAACGTAACCCCATGGATTTTGTGTTATGGAAAATGGCGAAAATCGATGAGCCTTCTTGGGAATCACCTTGGGGAAATGGTCGCCCAGGTTGGCACATTGAATGCTCTGCAATGTCTACATGCTGCCTTGGGAATCATTTTGACATTCACGGTGGCGGCATGGATTTGCAATTCCCCCATCATGAAAATGAAATTGCGCAATCAGAAGGCGCAACGGGTGAGAAATTCGTCAATCTTTGGATGCACAACGGTTTTGTGCGCATTAACGAAGAAAAAATGTCTAAATCACTGGGCAATTTTTTCACCGTGCGTGAAGTATTAAAAGAATATCGCCCTGAAATTATTCGATTCTTTATTTTATCGAGCCACTATCGCAGTCCGCTCAATTATTCTGACGAATCATTAAACGATGCGGCGGCCGGTTTAACCCGTCTTTATACTGCGCTACGCGACGTAGACATCATTCAAACAGATCTCGAAGATGAATACAAACAACGCTTTGAGCAAGCAATGAATGATGATTTCAATACGCCCGTTGCGTTGTCTGTTTTGTTTGACCTCGCGCGTGAACTCAATAAAACGAAAGCACCTGCATTAGCCACCACATTAAAATATCTAGCCAGTTTTCTTGGATTGCTGCAAGAAAATCCCGATAATTTTCTGCAAGGTGAATCCGATGGTGACACGGCTATTGAAACGCAAATTCAAGCGCGAATTGATGCTAAATTAGCTAAAAACTGGGCATTAGCGGATCACATTCGAGATGAGCTCAAAGCGCAAAACATCATTTTAGAAGATTCGCCTGACGGCAGTACACGCTGGCGCAGAGAATAACAACTCATGCCTATGCCTTTTACGTATTCATCAACCAATTCAGATTGAAAGACGCGTAAAAGGCAAAGGGTTATATAACTCCTGCATTTTTATCACATCAATTATCACCACCTGAGAAAGATATATTAGGTGATATTTTCAAATCTAAAAATCATTATTCTTACGATAGTTTCTGACGCTATTTTTAAGAGCATAGCGCTAAACAACATTTCATAATATCGATACAACGCATTTTGTAAACGCATAAAATGTAAAAAATACCGGCAGTCATTGACCAAAAATTCATGATTCAGAACTTTTTTTGCAATAATTTTACCTTTACCCATTTATTATGCCGTCAATTTTAACATTACCTTTACCGATAGCAATATCGAAATGACGCAATTTTCCACCCATAAAAATGTTAGCATTTTGAGATTCATTGCTATTCAATGGCAGTATAAGCATGAAAGACGCGTTTTTAAATAAATTGATGGCACCTATTTTCCCTATAAAAATGATAACAAAAAGCAACTCCATCATCTGATATCAACATTTTTTATTGGTTAACGATAAAAGCTCATCCCTCAAATGAGTGATGACTTAGCTATTTTCAATCACTAGAGTGCTCATAGTACTTGTAAGGTTAAAGCTGAAAAGCTTCTCAATCATGTTAGCGAGAATAGACAATGAAACGTATCACGATGCTTTGCTTATTAATCTTTTTCAACGCGAAACCGGCGAATGCCGAATACTTCGCACACGGTGATATTTATGGTTATGCCTATGATATGTTAGGCAACATAGCGCCTCGGTTTGGAAAACTAGTTGCTCATAAGGTGTTTGCTCTAAAACATGAAGATGGCAAAATATTTAACAAAATTAGACGTGTTTATCAAAACTCAGAAATTCAACTTACGCCCCAAAATGAATGTATTTTTCGCCCTCATGCAGACCACCCCGTTTTTTTAGGGAAAAAGGAGGATGGCAGCTACGACGAACTCAAAATCAACTACATCAAATTTGCATGTATTAAGCACTAATTATCAACCGCTCTCGCAGATTCATTTGCGCAATTATGTAAATCAAATGAATTGAAACTGGTATAATTTTGACGATAGCTTTATTTTTTTATTACAATACAACATTTAAGTTATTGTTATTTTTCCGCGCAAAAGGAGAGCCAAATGAATAATAAAGATCGATCAACTTTAAAAGCCTTGCTACTTTTAGGCATTTTATTTTTAGTGAGTTTACCCAGTATCTCAAACGCAGATACTTGTGGTGCAATTAGACAACGTTATTGGGACTGTGTTCGTTCTTCTATGAATAATGGCACCTGCGAATCTAACGTCACCATTCCAACAGAATGTTTAATGGGCGCAGGATCGAGTTCTTCCTCCAAAAGTAAAGCTGGAGAAACTAAATCAAATACAGAAGAAAAGAAATACAAACGCGGACTGTTTGGAACCAAAAAAGAAATTATCGATACCACACCTATTGGCTACCAAAACCAAGAAAATGCGCCACCGCCTAAACTAATTCGAACTGTTAATATCAAACCTAAGGGTAAAAACTTCCTAGAAAGCGAAGAAGAAGTCAATGCCTATTTAACGAAAGTTAAAGCTGATTTAATGGTCGTGATAAAAGAAGGACGCAAAGTTCGCTTACAATTCCAATAAATTCTTTTCAATTTTGCGCCTAGTGAATAACTAGGCGCATTCAAAATATAAAGTACACTTATGTCCGTGCTGCGAATTGATCATTATAACCTACGCGCAAAAAGCGAATTACTTGAAATACTTCGCCATTTTTATTGCGATATAGTTGGCCTTGAAATGGGAGTACGCCCTCCCCTAAAAAGTATTGGATATTGGCTATACGCGGGAGAAAAAGATGTGCTTCACCTCTCGCAAACAGCACCAGATGAAATTCGTGAAAATCATGTATTAACCACTTTTGATCATATTGCTTTTTCGTGTGATGATTTTAAAACCATCGAATCGCGCTTAATCACTAAGGGTATTCCCTATAAACAATCAGAAGTTCCAAGCACAGGGCAAATTCAACTTTTTTTCAATGACCCCGCCGGCAATCGAATTGAATTAAATTTTGCACCTCCAAAAACTTAATTCAACTTAACTGCAAACACACCATGCTATTTTTGAATAGAATGCTGACTCGCTAGTTGATTAACACGTGACTTCAAATCTTTAGCTGTTTTGAAATGAATCACATGTCTTTTAGCGATTTGAACTGACTCACCGGTTTTAGGATTTCGTCCAATTTGAGACTCTCGAAATCGTAGTGAAAATGTCCCAAATCCACGTATTTCAATATTTTCCCCCTGCGCTAATCCATCCGTCATTTTTTTAAGAATCTGATTTACAGCAACTTCAACCAAACTATTAGATAAATTAGTCTTCCGCTTTGATATAACGGTAATAAGTTCTGATTTGATCATGGTACTAAAACTCGCTTCTAAATTTGTCAATTAACGTCATCTCTATCCATTGCACATTCAAAAACTCTTATGAAATTAATGCATTTAGTACGTATAAATCATATCTTCCGATAATGATGTACATTTACAATATGGCTCGCTTCAGAATACATTTAGCCTGCAATGCAATTGACCTCAGTATAAATCGTTCGTTTACTTCACTCATCACCCATATGGGTGATTTCAAGATAAAATACGTTAATTTAATTTTAAAAAAACGGCGTATTTCTTGAAAAATCAGCTTCTTTAACTATCCATTACAGAGAATTTACAAATTATTTGTGGAAATAACTTGTTTCAAATGATTGCTGTAGTGATTTTTAAATATTAGTTAGGTATGATGTTGCAATCTAAAACATGAAATTTTTTTAATGAATACATACACCATTCGTCCCCTAGAAAACTCCACGTTAGCCATAGCTGATGCAGTTAATTTATTGTGTTCTAATTGCCCCAATGAATCAGAACGATACGAACAAAATCGATTATTTTCTGAAATAGATATTGTGCAAACCCCTCCTTTCTATAAAGTTTTTTTCGGGGCCTATGACAATGCTGATGGCAAGCTTATTGGTGTTGGAGGAATCAAATCAGCGGATTGGGCATCGGATACCTGTATCCTCTATATGATGGCAGTAGCCGAAGCGCATCGCAGCAAAGGGATAGGTTCTGGCCTTGAAGCGGCTCGAATTCAATGGATGAAAGACCTATTTCCTCATGGCAGATGCCTTGTCAGCACCAAACACAAAAAACGTTTCGAACGCTGGCACTTCAAAATTGTCAGTGAAGTGAATGACAGATACTTAATGATTTTAGAATTTTAGGGTATTTATCTATTTTTGATTACGTTGTAATCTACACATTTAATGTAAAGACTCTATAATTGACCTAATTTAAGAAACTCATTAGTACTAAATCACAGGGACTTCCTCGTTTATGATTCTTCGAAGATTAGCACAAGTCAGTTTGACACTTTGTCTTTGTGGTGCTTTGCCATGCATTGCAAGTGATGAGAAACGTGAAGCCGCCATCGCACTAGATATTCAAAAAACAGTCAACATCGGCAAAGCCATTTGGCTGCAAACGCCCGAAAAAAAATTTTTAAGTTTATACCTTAATTCCTCCTCACCAGAGCATCAAAGCTTTGTTATTCTCTTGCATGATATTGGTGGCAATCCCAATCAAGAATTAGTCGTAGAAAAACTACGTCATTTCTTACCCAATCATCGTTGGGCTTCCCTTTCAATTCAAATGCCACTGCGCGAACCAAGTGCATCAGCTGATGATTATTACGATTTATTTCCCGAAGCTAGGCAGCGACTCATTGCCGCTATTAAGTTTGCCCAATCTGAACATGCCGACAAAATAGTTATTGCGGGTTATGGCTTAGGGGCTTTAATGACAACGTATGCTCTTGAGGATAAATCTATTCATGTTGACGGACTCATACTTATCAGTTTACCTGTAACTGAAAACATTGACCCCCTGCCCTTTATCTCACAATTTAACTTACCCATACTTGATATCTATGCCGAATTAGATTTCCCCGAAGTGGTTCGTAGTGCAGGTGCTCGTCAATTAGCAGGAAAGAAAAACAGTCATTACCGACAGGTCAAAATTGAAAATGAAGGACACCAATATTCAAATGATAATGATCGTCTACTGAAACTTATATATGGTTGGGTAAACAGAATCGTTGCAAACGATAGCCTCGCTGGCCCCCCTAGACCTAAAGGAGATTTAGTCTTCAAAGGCGCGCAAGGCATCCCTGGCGCACCGGGCCTTAAAGGCAATCGAGGCGAGACAGGCATAGCTGGCGACCCAGGCATTGAAGGTATTCAAGGCCTCAAGGGAGATTTAGGACGCCAAGGATTGCAAGGAGAGCAAGGAGCTCAAGGCACAAAAGGTGAAACAGGTATCGCTGGTATTAAAGGTGATCCGGGTTCTATCGGCGATCTAGGTCTTAAAGGGGATCAAGGTCTTCAAGGAGCTTCGGGCGATAAAGGAACGAAAGGGGATAATGGTATTAAAGGGGATGCCGGCATTAAAGGCAATAAAGGTCCTCAAGGATCTAAAGGGGATGCAGGACCTAAAGGTGAGAAAGGCATTGCAGGAAATGATGGCATTAAAGGGGATATTGGTCTTAAAGGGGATGCAGGACCTAAAGGTGATCCAGGCGCAAAAGGTGATCAAGGTATTAAAGGAGATGAGGGACCTAAAGGCGATAATGGGCCTAAAGGAGATCAAGGTATCAAAGGTGATAGCGGACCTAAAGGTGATATTGGCCCTAAAGGAGAGCAAGGCATCAAAGGCGATATTGGACCTAAGGGGAATATCGGCCCCAAAGGCGATACGGGGCCTAAAGGTGACAGAGGACCCGCATCAAATTAGCTAGCACCAAAACCTTAAAACATAAACAAATTTCATTTTAGAATTGACGATGCTGCCTATCTCTATTGCAGCACGTTAATTCAATTTTCAGTACCCATAAAAAAAAGCCCTCACTGCATAGGAGACAATGAGAGCTGAGAGATCAAACCAACTATAAAAACACAACAAAAAACCTTTTCGTCTATAGTATCTCTAACTTCTTAAACCAGCTCAATACGTCAAATGACTTATATGCAAATAAAAAAACGCATTCACTTACACAAATATCAACATTTATTCCACCTATCTCCTGCAAATTAATCCTTCTGCACTGCTAATCTGCACCTATTTTTAGAATTCTCATATCGAGCAATTTATTGATACCGAATCGTTATTTATCGCGACATTTGATTTATTTGAGTTCATAATTAAAACGCTTTTCAACCCAATAAAACAATAAAAAAGGTAGCGTTATGAAACACTCTAAACACATTGGATTTTTGATTTTAATGGCTATTAGTTCAAACTTATGGGCGTATGGCAGTAGCAGTAGCTCAAGTGCCTGCGCCAAACCTAAATTCACAGATTTTACCCCCGCTGAACATAGTGAAGTAGCTGCTGGATCGGATTTTTCCTTTATAGCCTCTGAAAATACAGCAAGTAATTCAATCGTAGTGACGGTAAAAGATTTAGCAACAACCCTAAAAATTACGCCTGAAAATAACGGAACATTTAAAATCAGCGGTAAATTGCCTTCCCCACTAAAAGATGTCTATGCAAGGATTGCCATTTCAGCTCAATCTAATAGTAGTTGTTTAGGCGATGCTGGCTGGCTAATTCATATTAACCAGTAATAAAATCAACAAGACGATTTAGTTCATGTTTTCTTGATTCAAATCAATGTGACGGTTATTTACCTGTGACACAATGAGTCAGCCTTAAAAAAAGGTTAACACTTGTAAGTTTGAGACTCGATTTTAATTGGTTTCAACTGCATAACACACAAAATTATTGATAGGAAAATTATGAAAACTTTAAGCCAAATCGTATTATTTGTTATGACAGTTGCTGCGTTGACAGCGTGTGGTGAATCAGGTAAAGGACCTAGCAAACCAAGTGCTACCAGCTCATCAGTAAGTTCTGTGAACTAGAAAACGCCTTAACTTATTTACACGGGTAGCAACTTTGCCCGTGTATGATTTTGTAGCTGCTTTTTAGCAGTGAGAATGCATCTCGCATTTTATTGACTCGGGAACAATGATAGATTGCAATAAATTGAGATCAAGAATATTAATGGCGCGTTGCTGTACAGTAATAATTTTTTCTTTGCTGAGCGCGGTGAGTTGACGACTGATACTTTCATTACTCAGTCCTAAAAAATTACCAATATCTTGACGGCGCATACTTAAATTAAACGTGGTATTAGAATAGCCTAACGATGCATATCGTCTAGAAAGCATCAATAAAAACATTGCCATTTTAGCTTTGGCCGATGTATTTCCTAAAATGCTCAATTGCTGATGTATATCACTTATTTCCTTACTTAAAATTCGATTTAACTGATGTTGCAAGCTGGGCATCTGAATGCAAAGTTCATTTAATCGCGATAATGGCAACTCACAAACTGAACTTGTTTCAAGTGCAGTGACGTGATAGCCAAACTTCCCTTCAAAGAGTGCATCAAGCCCCATGATTTCACTGGGCAGATAAAATCCCATTGTTTGTTCATCACCTTGTTCATTGGTGATAAATCGACGAAAAGACCCCGATTTCACAGCAAACAAGCTCAGGCATTTATCATTTTTGGCATACAGGGTTTCCCCTGTTTGCAATAAACGGTTTTTTCTAATAATAATTTCTAATGTTTCAATTTCGCTAATATCAAGTCCATGAGGTAAACATAAATCTGATAATCTACAATCTAAACAGGTTGTAGTGATTGTATTTATCATAAGAATAGCCTTTATACATGTCGGGACTGAGATTTTACACTAAACTTGATCTGCACTTGGGATAAGAATTGACTAAATGTAAATGAAAGCGTTTATCATCAAGTCAAGGAATTATAAATTAGCAAAAAAAAAACGCCCTAAATTGCTCAATATTATCATTCCGATGATATGTGCAGTGATTCATGTCACAGAAGGACTAGAATCAATTGAGCAATTTGTTAAGGATAAAATGGATAGATTGTCAGAATAGAATGTATCACACGTGGAACAAATCAATTTGAACTATCCAATGTCACTGAAATTACAGAGGATAATTCTTCATTACAAAATAAAATCCTTTGGAACTAAGTCACTCACGCCACTAAGTAAAATCGAAAACTCAGGTGCTGTATCAGCGTCTGTACTACCGTAAAGCACACGCGCTTTAACATCAAAACGCAGTTGACCTGTTGCATTAAAACCAAACGGGACGTTATTACCAATAAACGTAAAGGCTTGGTTTCCCGTTAACGTATCGCTAGCGTCAATTGACGATAAATCAATACGATCACCTTCATTACGTTTAAAATCAGAAATAGTGTCACGCGTTTTTGATGTAATGCCCGTTTCATCAATAAGGTTAAATTTAAAGAGATCAGCCCCCGTTCCTCCTTTGAGAGTATCGCGTCCAAGTCCCCCAACCAACGTATCATCACCATCCAAACTCGATAATTTATCCCCTTTCACTGTCCCAAGTAAAAAATCTTTACCTGCAGAGGCCTTAATACTCAACACGGTATCCACTGCAATAGGTTTACTTAACACAACTTCTTTTGCGCCACTTAAATCTGTATAGCTAGCTTGCACAGTAATTTTTTTACCCGCATCAGCAAGTGTTAGTGCGTAAATATCTTGTTGGATATCGGTAATCGTGACGCCGTCACGTTGCCATATATAGGTAACGTCACCCATTCCATCGGTATCATTGAGAGTATGGGAGGCAATGAGTGTTTCAGTGGGTAAGGTTTTGCCTGTAATAATAACATCACCCACAGGGCTATTATTCGTATTTTCAACTTTTACCGTTTCCACGCTCGTTAGACTTTCATTAGTGCCTTCTTTATCTGTATAACTTGCTTTTACACTCATTGCTTTATTGACGTCCGCTTGGGTTAATTTATAGGTGGAAGTCGTCGCACCTGAAATAGCCGCCCCATCACGTAGCCAAAGATAATTCATCTCACCTAATCCATCAGCATCAGCAATAGTATTATTTATACTTAGTGTAACGCCTTCTATAGCTCGACCAACAATGGTGACAACCCCTGTTGGTCGGTCGTTTGTATTGCCCGCGATGGGCGGTGAACTTGTTCCTTCCTCTACAACAGGAGATAACGGAATGCCATTGGGACCATATTCGACTTTAGCGGTATATTTTGTAGCTACGACCGACTCTTTGTTACCTAAATTGTCTGTGTAATCTGCTCTGACAGCAATGATTTTACCCACTTGACCTTGACCAATAACAAAAGTGGAATCAACCGCCCCAAAAATTGGTTTACTCTCGGCTAGCCATTGATAAGACACCTCCTTTGGCATTCCATCGACATCTTTTAAATTATTGAACGCTTTGAGTGTTTCGCCTTGGGCAATTGTACCCTCCACAATGACATCGCCAGTAGGCAAATTATTGCTAATTTCCACTAAATTTGTTGGATTTGAAGTAACGGATTCCATTGTACTGCCACCGTCCGTATAACTTGCTTTAACGGTAATTTTTTTACTCGTTTGGGCCTTTGTCAACGCGAGTGTTGAGTCGGTAGCACTCGGAATTTCAACGTCATCCGCATACCATTTGTAGGAAACCGTGCCTAATCCATCTATATCGCCTAACGTATTTGACGCAGTGAGAATTTGCCCCTGTTTAGATACCCCTGCAATCGTAACAGTACCTGTAGGTGCATCATTTACATTCGCAATGACTGACGTTGCATTTGATATGACTGACTCAAGCGTATTTCCAGCATCAGTATAATTAGCCTTGACTGTAACCACTTTACCTACTTGTGCTTGTGTCAAAGTCAGTGAAGACGTCGTTGCGCCGGCAATTTCAGCGCCGCCCGATAACCATTTGTATGACACCACACCCAGTCCATCTAAATCCGCAAGTGTGTTTGTCGCGGTTAGCGTTTGGCCTTGTGTTGGTGTTCCTGAAATTGCGACACTACCTGTAGGAGAGTCATTTACGTTTGTAACCGCTACTGTTTGAGTGGATGCAATGGATTCCGGGGTATTCCCACCATCAATGTAATTTGCTTTAACGTATATTACCTTACCGACTTGCGCCTGCGTCAATGTATACGCAGATGTAGTCGCTCCCAAAATTTCAACACCATCCGCTAGCCATTTGTAGGAAACTGTCCCCAATCCATCAGCATCGCCTAAGGTATTGGATGCCGTGAGAACCTGCCCCTGCTCAGATTTTCCAGAAACTACTACGTTGCCTGTAGGCGCATCATTTACATTCACAATTTCTGTCGTAGCATTTGACATCACTGATTCTGGCGTATTTCCAGCATCGGTATAGCTAGCCTTAACCGTAATCACTTTGCCGACTTGTGCTTGTGTCAAAGTCAGTGTCGACGTCGTTGCGCCGGCAATTTCAGCACCACCCGCTAACCATTTGTACGACACAACGCCAAGTCCATCTGCATCTGCTAGAGAGTTTGTTGCACTTAACGATTGGCCTTGTGTGGGTGTTCCTGAAATTGCGACACTACCTGTAGGCGAATCATTCACATTCGCTATCATTACATTCTGTGTTGAACTAATCGATTCAAATGTATTTTTACTGTCTGTATAACTAGCCTTAACAGTGATTACTTTACCCACAAGTGATTGCGTTAACATTAAAGTGGAAAAAGTCGCTCCAGAAATATCAACGCCATTTGCCATCCATTGATAAGTCAAAGCACCTATGCCATCCGCATCTTTAATGTCATTGGTAGCTGTGAGTTCTTGCCCCTGCGATGCAGTCCCCGAAAAAACTACGCTACCTGTTGGGATATTATTTGTTGCCATAAACACTCGCCTCACTCAATTGCTTAATCTTAAAATAAAGCAACTATAACTAACCTCTCATGGCAAAAAAACGACCGTACACCAAAACTGTGACCTAACACACACTTTGAAAAAATATATTTTTTAGGTGTATTTTTTATAGTATAATTTTTAAACAAATATATTAAAATCAACCATGTGAGTTAATTATATAAAGCAATTTATTCATTATTGAATAAAACGCACAACGAATCAATCCGCAGAAACATAAAAAGCAGGGTGTGTTTTTTCCAAGTTAAAGCATTGAGCAATTTGATGGCTTTTCCGTCCAAGCCTAATGCACAATCATGGACGTCATCTAATTATTCTGCTGATGCGTTTTTAGTTGGATTGCAAATTTTTACTACGGCAAAGTGTATTTTGATTATCCTCAAGACATGGGAAGTGTGACTTGTTTGTTAATTTAGTGGCATCCCCACTTAAATTTAGGCGGGGATGTTTTTTATATGAATGTTTTACCCACGCGCAAATAATTCACGCATTTTCTGTCCTGGATGCTCAACACGCATAAACGCTTCACCCACTAAAAATGCGTAAACGTCATTTGATAACATCAATTCCACATTTTCACGCGTATGAATACCGCTTTCAGTAATCACTATACGATCACTTGGAATGGACTCTTTTAAATCCAGTGTCATTTGCAAATTGGTTTCAAAAGTACGCAAATTGCGATTGTTAATACCAATCAACTTGGTATCGAGCGTTAATGCACGAGTTAACTCTTCAGCGCTATGCACTTCAACCAAAACATCCATGCCAAGTTGCGTGGCTAAATTCGCCAGTTCATGCAATTTTGCATCATCAAGCGCTGCCACAATCAATAAAATACAATCAGCACCCAATGAGCGCGATTCATAGATTTGATAAGTATCAATCATGAAATCTTTACGCAACACAGGCAATGGCACACGGTCATGAACCATTTGCAAATACGCTTCAGAACCCTGAAAAAACGTTTTATCTGTTAAAATGGAAAGGCAAGTTGCACCGTTCATTGCATAATCTTGCCCAATATTGACCGGTTGAAAATCTTCACGAATGACGCCCTGACTGGGTGAGGCTTTTTTGATTTCGGCAATAATAGCTGGTTGTTTATCAATGACTTTGCGTTGCAACGCAGCATAAAAACCACGTGGTTTTTCAACGCCTGTGGCAATATCTTGGAGAAGTTCAATAGGCGTTTGAACGCGACGACGCGCCACTTCTTCTTCTTTTTTTGCGAGGATGGTTTGTAAAATATCTGCAGGAGTTGTGCTCATAAATAAATTTTTAAACAATAAATTTTAAGAAAGTGTTATTTTAACAGTATTGCGCCCAAAGCACGCTTTAGGTTTAAATGAACTGTCCTTTTATATTCTCTAATACGCAAAATTTCATGACCAAAATCTCGTTTTTCATTTTATGTTTACCGATGTATTTACTGAGTGCATGCAGTCTATTTATGCCACGCGACGCGGTAACTCCAAGAAATACGGAGAATTTATGTGCAGTATTTAAAGAAAAAACGCAGTGGTATCAAGCCAGTGTGAATGCGTATAAAAAATGGGGCATCCCTGTGCCGATTCAAATGGCGATTATGCACCAAGAGTCGCATTTTGTTTCAGATGCGCAGCCACCAAGTGGGACATTATTAGGGTTTATTCCATGGTTTAGTGCAAGCAGTGCTTATGGTTATCCACAATCTAAAGATGAAACATGGAGTGACTATCAGCATAAAACAGGAAATACGTTTGCGCAACGCGATAATTTTTCTGATGCGTGTGATTTTGTGGGATGGTACTCAAATACCAGTTACAAAAAATTAGGTATCCCCAAAACGGATGCTAAAAATCTGTATTTAGCGTATCACGAAGGACACAGCGGATTTCAAAACAAAACCTATCTTCAAAAACCATGGCTGGTAGGTGTGTCTGGTAAAGTGGCGCAACGCGCTGAGCTTTTCAAACAACAACTCACCAATTGCAACATTCATAGCACATCAAAATAGTTACGAATGACCTATCATTGGTACATTATTCCGTCACGGCATTTTACTATTTTAATGAGATGCGTCTATAGTTTGGCGTTACTGGCTTGTTTTATGAATGCACTGACGTTCTTCACGCAAAGTATTCTTGCTTTATTTGTCATTTATCATGGCTGGCGCTATTTTAAATCACAAGCAGCATGGCAACTTTTTTATAATGACGAAGACAACTGGCAAATGACGACCGACAGCACACAACACACCATTGAAATTTTGCCTTCAACAGTGATTACAAGACAGATTATTTTTTTACATTATCAATTAAATGGCATCAAGTTTTATCGAATGATAACAAAAGATGCACTTGTTTCTGATTTAAACAATTATCGACAACTTATTGTTGCACTCAAAACCTGCACCTAACTAAACAATCATGACAACACTAACATTAAGTGACATCTTTATATATCCTGTTAAATCACTGGGCGGCTTTCGAGTTGAAACATGGGAAGTCGTCAGCACAGGGCTAAAATATGATCGACAGTGGATGTTGATTGATGAAAATGGACAATTCCTCAGCCAGCGAAAATTAGCCGAAATGGCGTTGATTCAAACGCAAATCACACATAATGGATTAATTATCTCTGCACCTCTGCAAGAAGATTTAATTCTCTCGCTTACACCAGAGCTGAGCGAAGTGTTGCAAAGTACTATTTGGGGCGATTCTTGCTCGGCGCATCATATTTCAAAAACAGCCGATACATGGTTTAGCCGCTTTTTGAAAACACCTTGTCATTTAGTTTATCTACCAACGCAAACAAAGCGTGGTGTTGATTTAATGTATGCACACGATAATGATCAGGTGAGTTTTTCAGATGGTTTTCCTTTTTTAATTGCCTCTAAAAATTCATTAAACCATTTAAATCAATCACTACAAACGCCAATTGAAATGGTGCGTTTTCGTCCAAATTTAGTCATTGATGGATGTGGGGCGTACGACGAAGATACGTGGCGTGAAATATCGATTGGAAACATTGATTTTAGGCTACCTAAGCCATGCTCACGTTGCGCTATTCCGGGCATAAATCCACAAACAGCGCAGCATGAAAAAGAACCACTCACCGCATTGAGCCAACTGCGTAAATGGCAAAATAAAACGTATTTTGGTCAAAATGCACTACATAATCAATCCGGTGAATTAAACGTAGGCGATAAAATAACGGTGAATCTCATTGGCGATAAACAGCCACCAATTTCTTGATTAAACGTTCACATTATATTTTTGAATAAACGTCGATGTACTGCTCTGCACTGTTTTTCCATGAAAAATCAACACTCATTGCATTCACTTGTATTTGATGCCATATTTCCGGAAAACCGTAAAGCATAACGACACGTTTAATCGTTTCAAGTAACGCCCCTTCACTGGCTTCGTTAAAAACAAATCCTGTTGCTGTTTTATCTGCAATGGTACTTGGTAGCGTATCAACGACTGTATCCGCAAGTCCGCCCGTTTTTCGTACAATAGGCAGCGTACCGTAGCGCTGGCTATACATTTGATTTAAGCCACAAGGTTCAAATCGAGAAGGCATTAAAAACACATCAGCGCCTGCTTCAATTAAATGTGCTAAGGCTTCGTCATAACCTAACGTCAATGATAATTTATTCGGATTAGCCTGTGCAAATTCGCGTAATTGCTTTTCAAATCCTTTATCGCCACTCCCCAGCAATACAAATTGAATCGGAAAAGTGAGCATTTCGGATAAACACCCTAAAATCATATCAATGCCTTTTTGTTCCACAAGGCGACTAATTAAACCAATAAGCAATACATTTTCATCAACAGGCAAATTAAAATGCGTTTGCAATGCTTTTTTGTTTTCTTTTTTATCCGCTAATGTATCGACACTGTAATTTTTTGCAATGAATGGATCGATTTGCGGATTCCAATCATCATCAATGCCATTGATGATCCCAATTAAATCTTGATTACGATAAACGAGCAATCCTTCTAAACCATATCCCAATTCGGCTGTTTGGATATCTTGAGCGTATGTTGGACTGACTGTCGTAATTTTATCTGCATACGCAATCCCCCCTTTAATAAATGACATCATACTGAAAAACTCTAAGCCGTCAGTGGATAACAACTGACTTGGCAGTTGCAGCGTGGCTGCCATTAAACCGCTAAACAATCCTTGATAGGCTAAATTATGAATAGTAAATACAGTCGGCGGGCATTTGTATTCAAGTGATAGCAATGCGGGAACCAAACCCGTTTGCCAATCATGACAATGAACCACATCAGCAGTCCAATCCAGTCCCGCGCGATTCATTGCAATTTCAATAGCAGCGCGACAAAATAAGGCAAAACGCTCCGCATTATTCCCGTATGCATTTCCCGCAAAATCCACATAAGGATTCCCTGAAATATCAAAATATTCAGGACAATCCACAAGCCAAATACATACATCACTATCAGGTAGCATCGTTTCAAGTAACCGTACTGTATGCGTACCAATTTTAAATAGACTGCGCTCAACTACGCGAGCAGTTATCTTCAATGCATGATAGTTAGGGATAACTAATTTTACATCTTGCCCCGTTTGCGAAAGCGCTTTAGGCAAACTGTTTGATACATCAGCAAGTCCACCCGTTTTAATGAGCGGATGCACTTCACTTGTCACAAAAAGTATTTTCTTCATAAAAGCCTTTATTATCTATTCCTTTAAATTTTTAAAATAATCGCGCCCAGTGGTGGTAGTGTCAACTTTAGCGAATGAGTCTGATTCATCCATGGTTCATCAGTAGTTTGCACATTTCCATTGCCTGTATTTGTTCCCGCATAATAATGCGAATCTGAATTAAATATTTCTCGATAAACGCCATTTTGCGGCACACCAATATGATAATCTTCACGAACCATCGGCGTAAAGTTAAGCACAACAATCAAGTGTGAATGACCGTGTTTTCGTTGAAAACACAAAACCGATTGTTGCACATCATTACAATCAATCCACTCAAAACCTTGTTGCTCAAAGTCATGGCGATTAAGCGCAGGTTCATTTTTATAAAGATGATTTAAATCTTTAACGAGCGATTGCACGCCACTATGCAGCGGGTAATTTAAAATATACCAATCAAGCGTTTTATTTGCATTCCATTCAGTGCCCTGCCCGATTTCATTACCCATAAACAACAATTTTTTACCTGGATAAACAAACATAAACGTATAGAGTAAACGCAAATTCGCAAAACGTTGCCACTCATCTCCGCACATTTTATTGAGCATCGAGCCTTTGCCATGCACTACTTCATCATGTGAAAAAGGCAGGGTGAAATTTTCAGTAAACGCGTAGAGCATGCCAAACGTCAACTGATTATGATGATATTGGCGATGAATTGGATCTTGCTGCATATACGCTAAAACGTCGTGCATCCAGCCCATATTCCATTTCATTGAAAAGCCTAGCCCACCCGCCCATGTTGGACGGGTAACTTGTGGCCATGAAGTCGATTCTTCCGCCATAATCACCGTGCCTGGATGCTGCTGATGCGTAATCGTATTTAACTCACGGAAAAAATCAATCGCTTCTAAATTTTCATTTCCACCGTAGCAATTAGGCACCCAATCATTGGCTTCGCGCGAATAATCGAGATAGAGCATCGAGGCTACCGCATCTACGCGCAGGCCATCAAGGTGATATTCCTCTAACCAGAAAACAGCACTGGCAAGCAAGAAGTTACGTACTTCATTGCGCCCGTAATTGTAAATAAGCGTTCCCCAATCACGATGTTCCCCTTTGCGCGGATCTTCATGCTCATATAATGCACTGCCATCAAATCGCGCTAAAGCAAAATTGTCTTTGGGGAAATGCGCTGGTACCCAGTCAAGAATTACGCCTATATCGTTTTGATGACAATAATCAATGAAATAGCGAAAATCATCTGGCGTCCCAAAACGGCTTGTTGGCGCAAAATACCCTGTGGTTTGATATCCCCACGAATCATCAAGCGGATGCTCAGTAATCGGGAGCAATTCAATGTGCGTAAACCCTAATTGCTTAACGTAATCCACCAACTGCAACGCAATATCGCGATAATTTAAAAAATTTCCCTCCGCATCGCGTCGCCATGAGCCTAAATGCACTTCATAAATTGACATAGGTTGATGCAGCCAATCATATTGAGCACGCTGTTTTAGCCACGCATCATCGCGCCATGCATAGGTTTGCTTATCCACCACTACTGCCGCCGTTTTGGGGCGATATTCAAATTGCTGACCGTAGGGATCTGTTTTAACCATAATTTCACCACTTGCACGGTTAAGCAATTCAAACTTGTAAAATGTCCCTACGCTTACTTGCGGAATAAATAATTCCCAAATTCCACCACCACCTAAACTGCGCATAGGATGGCAACGTCCATCCCATCGATTAAAATCACCAACAACACTCACCCTACCGGCATTAGGTGCCCAAAGAGCAAATAAAACACCATCAATGCCGTCGGCAGTATGCAAATGGGCACCGAGTTTTTGATAAATATGCCAATGCTTCCCTTCACCAAATAAATGTAAATCAAATTCAGGCAGTTGCACCCCAAAATCATAAGGATCATAATTTTCATGGTGCTCACCCTCTTTATCTACCCAAGAAATGGCGTAATGAGGAGGGAGCTCGCCTTTTTTTGCCATATACTCAAAGAAATCAGAGCCTTCAATTCGCGGAATATCTATATTATTATGCGTAAAACTAACCGCTTGCGCATAAGGTAAATAAATTCGCACATGAATTTTATTGTGTTTGGGATGACGACCTAATATACAAAAAGGATTATGATGCTGAGCAGCAGCAATTTTCATTAAATCTGAATCTAAAACAGATTTTTCAGTTAAGGTGTCGGGAGATTGCTTTTTCACTAGGAATAGCCTCTATGTAGTAGGATAATGTTTGTGAAGTTTAGCAAACTAAAAAAAAGTTGGGTATCTATATCAAAAATTATAGGAGATTTAAACATGTCGACATCACATGATTGGCATACTGATCGTTTCATCAGTCAACTCACACGTAATACTATTGCGCTTATTTTAGCGGGTGGACGTGGGTCGCGTTTAAAGGACATGACGGACTGGAGAGCAAAACCGGCCGTGCCTTTTGGTGGAAAGTTCCGCATTATTGATTTCCCTTTATCAAATTGTGTCAACTCAGGCATCCGTAAAATTGGTATTCTCACTCAATACAAATCAGACTCACTCATTCGCCATATTCAGCAAGGCTGGGGGTTTTTACGTGGTGAGTTTGGTGAATACGTTGATTTAATGCCTGCGCAACAACGCCACAGCGAAGATTCTTGGTACAAAGGGACTGCTGACGCTATTTATCAAAACATTGATATTTTGCGAAGTCGCCAACCTGAACATATTCTAGTGCTTGCAGGCGACCATATTTATAAAATGGATTACGGCGCAATGCTTGCCGATCACGTAGCAAAACGCGCTGACTTAACCATTGGATGCATTGAAGTTTCTCTCGAAGATGCAAGTGCCTTTGGCGTCATGGACATTGATGATTATCGTCGTGTACGTGCTTTTGTTGAAAAACCTGAAAATCCACCCATTATGCCCGGTCGAACAGACACAGCGCTTGCCTCTATGGGTATTTATATTTTCAATGCGGATTTTCTATTTGATCAACTCATTAAAGATGCGGACTCTGATCTGTCAACACATGATTTTGGAAAAGACATTATTCCAGCCGTCATCGATACCCACCTTGTGAATGCGTATCCTTTCCTAAATCTACAAAGTGGACAGCAAAGTTACTGGCGCGATGTAGGTACCATCGACTCCTATTGGGCAGCCAATATGGAACTCATTGGCGTCAAACCCGATTTAAATTTATATGATAAAAAATGGCCCATTTGGACGTATCAAGAACAAACGCCCCCCGCAAAATTTGTTTTTGATGAAGAAGATCGTCGTGGCGTTGCCATTGATTCCATGATTTCAGGTGGCTCAGTTGTGTCGGGTGCAACAGTGCGTCATTCGTTATTATTTTCGAATGTTCGCGTCAATTCATACACTACATTGCAAGACTGCGTTGTTCTCCCTGAAGTCAATATTGGACGCTATTGCCGCATTACCAAAGCAATTATCGAAAAAGGCTGCGATATTCCTGAAGGCACCATTATTGGTGAAGATCCCATTTCTGATGCGCAGCGTTTTCATGTAAGCCCTGGTGGCGTTATTCTCGTGACACCTGAAATGTTTGGTGTAAGAAGGCATTATGTTAGATAACAAATTGAAATTAGTTTTTTGTTGGCACATGCACCAACCCGAATATCGCAATTTGCAATCGGGTGAATTCAAATTACCTTGGACGTATTTGCATGTCATTAAAGACTATGTAGATATGGTCGCTCACCTAGAAGCGGCACCTGACGCAAAAGTGGTTGTTAATTTCGCGCCTATTTTACTTGAGCAAATTGAAGAGTACGCAAGGCAAATCAACAGTTATCTGCATGATAAAACACCCTTTACCGATCCGTTGCTGTTTGCTTTAGCGGATAATGCTGGCATTATCTCTATGCCACTAAAAATTATTCAAGACTGTTTGCGCGCGAATCGTGAACGTCAAATTAATCGTTATCCACAGTTTAAACATTTAGTTGAAACAGCGGAACTGCTCATAGAAAAAGACATCACGCATTACGCTAATGTGCAATTCGTGGTTGATTTATTGATGTGGTATAACCTAGCGTGGCTGGGTGAAACCGTTAAATTATCCGATTCTCGCGCACAGCGTTTACTTGAACAAGGCTCGAATTATACTCAAGCTGATCGACTTGAAATGCTCGACATCATCGCAGATCAACTCTCACACGTTTTAGGCCGCTATAAAAAATTGGCTCAAAAAGGGCAAATTGAATTATCAGTAACGCCCTACGCGCATCCTATCATGCCACTTATGCTGGATTTAAAGTCCACACATGAAGCCATGCCATCCGCGCCATTGCCTGAACTTTCTGCCTATCCCGATGGCGAAGCACGCGTGATTTGGCATCTACAAAAAGGCGTTCAAGTTTTTAAACGCTTTTTTGGATTTGAACCCAAAGGATGCTGGCCCTCAGAAGGTGCGATAAGTGAGGAAACGCTGAAAATTTTAGATAATTTTGGTTTTCAATGGGCGGCAAGTGGTGGCTCAGTACTCGGTAACAGTTTAAATTGCAGTGAAAATACGCGTCCCGAAAGTACTTATCATCCTTTCACCCTTAAAAAAGGCAAGCTGAATTGTTTTTTCCGTGATGACGGTCTGTCTGATTTGATTGGTTTTCAATATTCAAAATGGCATGGAGATGATGCCGTTAGCGATTTAATTCATCATTTAGAAGCCATTGCGGATCG
>Ga0214168_1000113_pt1 | contig 30633 bp, 32 predicted proteins | sample LakMenepilimnion_FD_153002 | JGI IMG/M metagenome (GOLD analysis project Ga0214168, IMG submission 153002) | Freshwater microbial communities from Lake Mendota, WI - Practice 29OCT2010 epilimnion v4 | ecosystem: Environmental > Aquatic > Freshwater > Lake > Epilimnion/Euphotic zone | place: Lake...
ACAAGAGATATACGGATTCACATTAATTAAGGCGCCTATCGGCAAGTGGTAATTTGCGTCCACGCGCTGATAGGGTCTGCCAAGCATTTGAAGTCACCCACTTCAAATGGGTTGTTAGCTCAGTTGGTAGAGCAGGTGACTCTTAATCACCGGGTCGGGGGTTCGAGTCCCTCACAACCCACTTATGCGTTTAATTGGCGGTATATCCGCAGGAACTGAAAAAGATATACACCCATATCAGACCTAAATCGACACATCTCTAATCATGTGCTGGAAAAACTTATCCGCTCTACTTCCAGGCATTTTTTCACCAGCAAAAGTAAATCCTAAAGATTCATAAGCCTTTATTGCCAATAAATTATCAATCCAAACTCCAAGTCCTTGCCTTACCCAATCTTTTTCTTTAGCATGATGATCAATATAGTTAAACAAGGCACGCATAACTCCATTTCCTCTATAACTTGGATCAGTCCAGCATCCACCAATCCAACATGTTGCTCCATGATCGCCATTTAATACTTCGATATATAACATCCCAACATCCATACCATTTATTGATGCGACTAAGTAATCCTCTTTTTCAAACAACTTTAGCCAAGCCTCCCTCGATTGTGCTTCTACTTCCACCAAAGCTGCTCCAAAAGCTTCTGGATTTTCGATTAATGCACGAATTCGAATCGCTCTTAATCTTTCCCATTCATCTGGGCCAAGAGGAAAAACTTCGACTTTTTTATTCACATATACAGAGTAAATTACAGAAATGATTTTTGGAAATTCCGCCCAAACCCATCCTAAATCCGTTCAAAATCTAGTAATTGTCAGACCCCATCCCTAATATGGGTTGTGGATCAAGATCAACTGAATCCATATGTGGCCTATGAAGGATATGTAATTCGAGTCCCTCACAACCCACTTACGTTTTTACAATCCTTCGGCAACGCCTTTATTAAGTTCAATTTTCCCACCGATGTGATCTGAACTCTTGGTTGATGTGCCAGCCTTGCCATAGGCAACATAAATAGCGTTCTTTAGAGCTTCTGCGTCGATGCCATAGAAATTCAATAAGTAATCAAGTCCACCACCGTGCGTGAATGTGTCGTTGATTCCAACAGGGATCAATCGTGGTCCAGGATTTTGCGCAAGGTGCATAGCAACTTCACTTGCAAGCCCACTTGTGACAAGGTGATTCTCATATGTAATAACGGTCTGAGCTTCTTTGATGCGTGCAAATAAGTGTGAATCTCCAAATGGCTTGATGGTGCTGATATTAATTAGGGCCAAATCAGCAAATTCTTTTCGCAGTTCAGTAACGACATTGATTGCAGTTGCAGTAAGTGAGCCGCTGACAAGTACTAGTACCTTGCCGCCTGTAAAGATCTCTCGTGATTGGCCGATAGAAATTGGGCGCTGGTGAAGTTTCGGGACAAGACCGCGCAGAGCTCTTATGTATACAGGGCCATCGATTGCATAAGTCTCTTCAAGGATTGATGACATATCGCTTGCATCGGATGCTTCGATGACGGTCATGTTCGGAAGTTGTTTCATCAAACCAATGTCATCAATTGCTTGGTGTGAAACACCGCCTGGAGTTGTTAGTCCTGGAAGAAATCCAACGAGGCGAACAGGCAAGTTTGGATAAGCGATTGATAGCGCAATCTGTTCGTAAGGTCTGCGAGTAGTAAAGACAGCAAAGCTTGGATAAATCGGGCGCATACCTTCGCGTGCAAAGCCAGAGAGAGTCAGCGCAAGATTTTGTTCTGCCATTCCACCTTTAAAAGCGCGATCTGGAAAAGCTGCCGCAAATTCATCAGCTTCGCAGCTGGCAGTTAAATCATTGGTTATAACAACGACATCTTTATGCTTCTTGCCGTGCTCGACAAGTGCTGTTGCAAATGGCTTTGAGATGATCTCGTTCATTTGGCGGCGATCTCTTTCTCAAGGCCTTCACGCTCTGATTCAGTTAATCGGATGAAGTGAAGTTTTTTATCATCCCAGCGCTTTTTTAAGAATGTAAATCCTGTCCATGGCTTTGTTCGGCACAAGATTGCAACAGGTTTATCTGCACTCTGAGCTTTCTTGCACGCTGCTGTAATTGCATCGACATCGTTGCCATCTACTTCAAATACTTGCCATCCAAATGCTGCGAACTTATCCCCAATTGGTTCGATTGGCATGATCTCTTTCATCGGACCATCTACTTGCATGCCGTTGATGTCCACAATTACTTTCAAATTCGTTAGTGATTCGGCACTTGCAAGCTGAAGTGATTCCCATGTGGCACCTTCTTGTAATTCACCATCAGAGAGAAATACCCAGATATCGCCAGCTTTTTTCTGTAAGCGACGTGCCATCGCACGACCAACGCTTACGCCAAGTGCTGTTGCAAGTGAACCAGCAGAAACCACAACACCTGGTGAGTGTTCTGCTGCAATTAGTTCTAGTAATCCACCATCGCTGCTCTCGCTAACGAGTGCGCTCTCATCGAGGCGACCAATTGAAACGAGTGCGCAATATTGCGCAGTGCCATAGTGTGCAGGAGAGAGAACAAGAAGATCAGGTCCTTCACCAAGCCATAGTTCGCCATTAATTTCTTGGCGCGATTTATTTGGAACACTGGCAAATTTTGGTGGTTGCATCGGCCCCTTACTTGGGCCTAGGTCTAGAACATTGCAATATAGCGAAGCAAAGATTTCGGCGGAGCCACATGCTTGGGCTAGATATCCACCATTTGCGCGAATAGTCCAACGCGCTGCAGAGACGCGAATATCGCGCGCAACTTCTGCTGCGCTTTTATTCGTCATTATTCTTTGACTTTGAATGCACGCTCATGGGGAAATCGTAATGCATCTAGTCGATACCCAACCTAGGATTACGTCATGGCTTCGCGCATAGTTTATGTTCCATTTGATCACTTGCATCGTGGTTATGGTGCGCTGAAGAACGCCGACCCAAAAACAGATGTGATAGCAATGGTAGAAAGTGCACGCATGACTACAGGTCGCGCATGGCATCTGATGCGTCTATTTTTTCTTATTTCATCAGCCCGGCACTTTGCCGAATCTCTTCGCTCCGAAGGTTTTACGGTTCATTACGAAAAAGCATCAACAACTATTGATGGACTAAAAAAGATTCAAGGATTACTACCTGGCGCACCAATCGTTTGTGCAGAGCCCTCTTCATTTAAACAATATGCGGCACTGAAAGAGTTTGGTGTTTCATTCGTTGCTAATGATTTCTTCTTAACTTCTCGCGCTGACTTTGCTCTGTGGGCCGGGGCACAGAAATCTTTTCTGATGGAGAACTTCTATCGGGCTCAACGTGTGCGCTTGAATGTTCTTGTAGAAGGTGGCAAGCCAACTGGTGGAGCGTGGAATTTCGATAAAGAGAATCGTTTGCCGCCACCTAAGGATTATGAGTGGCCAAAGTATTTGGAACACCCGCGCGATGCGATTGATGAAGAAGTAGCAAAAGAGTTGAACTACTCCCCTGGCAGCACGTGGGCAACCACCCGAGAAGGTGCGCTGGCTCAGTTAAAGAACTTCATAACGAATCACTTTGCGACCTTCGGTCCGTATGAAGATGCAATGGCAAATGACAATTGGGCTGTTCATCACTCATTGTTAAGCCCTTATTTAAACAACGGATTGCTACATGCTCAGGAAGTCATTGATGCAGCGGTGAAAGCTTTTGACGGTGGATCTATTCCGATTGCATCGTGTGAAGGTTTTATTCGCCAAATAATTGGCTGGCGTGAATACGTCAACGGAATGTATTGGTACTTGGGTAAAGAGTATGAGAAGAATAATCAGTTAGAGGCTAAGCGCGAATTGTTGCCACTGCTACGTAACCCTGAGAAAACTTCGATGAATTGCGTGAAATCTATTGTTTCAGACATCAACGAACGCGCATGGGTGCATCACATTCCACGGTTGATGGTGCTTAGCAATCTTGCTTTGATTACCGGAACAAATCCTCAGCAATTCCTGGATTGGATGCGCGAAGTATTTATCGATGCAACTCAGTGGGTGATGGTTCCGAATGTAATTGGTATGGGCCTGCACGCAGATGGTGGAGCGATGATGACAAAACCATATGCAGCAGGTGGTGCTTACATCTCGCGTATGAGTACGTACTGCAAAGGATGTGCATACGATCCAAAACTTAGAGTTGGTGAAAGCGCGTGCCCATTTACAACTCTGTACTGGGATTTCTTAGATCGTCATAAAGAGAGCTTTGCCAAAAATCATCGAATGAGCCAACAAGTATTCGGACTTAATCGCTTAAAGGATCTGCCTGAGTTGCGTGAACGTGCGCAACAAGTGTTAAATGGCTTAGATCAAGGAACTATTTAGTAGAGTACGGACATGAGCAACCAAATAGAAACATCGTTTCAAGTCCAATTAGACAACCGTGATCGCGCGACAGCTTTTGCCCGCCTTATCTTGGTTTTCCCTGTCTTTCTATTCCTTTCAAGTTTTTCAATTGAAACCTTCTTTAATGAGAATATGCTGCAGACATACGGCTTAGTTATTTTGCCTGTTGTTCTTGCTCTTCTATTTCGCGGGGTTTATCCAAGCTATGTACTTAGCTTTAACAAGGCAATCTTTGGTTTAGTAAACCGAATCTGGGCATACATCGCACTGCTAACAGATGAGTATCCATCTATCGAAGACAGCGGCGTGGTCCGCATTACATATCCAGAGGTTGATGGCGGAAAGAGCCTTAGCCGTGGACTCCCTTTAGTTAAGTGGTTGCTTGCAATTCCGCTGTACATCGTGGGATTTGTTTACGCTATCTACGGTTTCATCATGTTGATCTTGGCGTGGTTAAACATTATTTTCACAGGAACAATGTCAGCTTCATCTGCAGATGCGATTGTTCGAGTTACTCAGTTCTGGAATCGAATTTATGGATATGCAGTCATTCTCGTGACTGATGAATATCCTTCATTTTCTCTATAAGAAAAAATGTTCGAATTTACTAACCTAGTAATAGCGCTCTGTTTATTACTAGGAGCAGTCCTTTATACGTCGGTGGGCCACGCAGGCTCATCGGCGTATATCGCTGTAATGACTCTCTTTAATCTCCCAAGCACAGTTATTAGACCAACAGCTCTTACTCTAAATATTGCAGTCTCGGCATATGCAAGTTGGCGTTATATCCGCAATAAGTTCTTCGATAAAAAACTATTCCTCTCTTTAAGTTTGGGCGCTATTCCCGCTGCATTCATCGGTGGCCACATCAACTTGCCTAGTGAAATCTACAAACCGGTTGTAGGGGTGCTACTTATTGTTTCCGGATTGCGATTCATATTCTTAGCAGCAACACGTGATCGCGAGCTAAAGGCTGTTAATTACCCTTTGGCGATTGCGATGGGTATAGCAATTGGTTTTCTCTCAGGCATCACCGGAACTGGTGGTGGAATCTTTCTTTCGCCTCTAATTATTTGGCTTGGTTGGAACCACGTAAAACAAGCAAGTGGGACAGTTGCAGCATTTATCTTTGTTAACTCTGTGGCTGGTCTTTTGGGTAATTACAGATCAACTTCTGAATTGCCAGACACATTGCCCCTTTTCCTGGGCGCAGTCATCATCGGTGCTTTGATTGGAACAAGGCTTGGAATATCTCGATTTACATCCGTAGGTGTTAAACGGGCACTTGGATTGGTGCTGATAATTGCAGGACTGAAGTTTTCTTTATTCTAATTCGTTAATTAACTTAAAATGCCCGCCACCGAGTTGTCCTTGGTTGCGATAAAGCTCAAGTTTTTCACGAGTATCTGCAATATCTAGATTGCGCATAGTCAGTTGACCGATTCGATCTGTTGGACCAAATGCAGCGTTTTCTGTGCGCTCCATTGAGAGTTTTTCTGGGTGATAGCTAAAGCCAGAGCCTTCGGTATTAAGAATTGTAAAGTCATCACCGCGACGAAGGCGCAGCGTGACTTTTCCTGTGACCGCCGATGAAACCCAACGTTGCAGTGATTCGCGAAGCATTAAAGCTTGTGGATCTAGCCAACGACCTTCATAAAGCAAACGACCGAGTCTGCGACCTTCTGCGTGATAGTTAGCGATTGTGTCTTCATTGTGAATCGCTGTGATTAAACGTTCATATGCAATGAAGAGCAGCGCCATTCCTGGCGCCTCATAAATTCCGCGACTCTTTGCTTCGATAATTCTATTTTCGATCTGATCGCTCATTCCAAGACCGTGGCGACCACCAACTGCATTGGCTTCGTGAATTAGATCAACGGCTGACTTAAATGTTTTGCCATTAATTGAGTGCGGGCGTCCTTGCACAAATTCGACAACAACATCTTCGGATTTAATCTCCACCTGTGGGTCCCAGTAGCGAACACCCATAATTGGTTGAACTGTTTCGAGTGAGACATCAAGGTTTTCTAATGTCTTTGCTTCGTGAGTAGCGCCCAAAATGTTGGCATCCGTTGAATACGCTTTTTCAACGCTGTCGCGGTATGGAAGCTTATGTTCTACGAGCCACTGCGACATTTCTTTGCGGCCACCGAGTTCTTCTACAAAGTCAGCATCTAGCCATGGCTTGTAGATTCTTAACTTTGGATTAGCGAGTAAACCGTAACGATAGAAACGTTCAATGTCATTGCCTTTATACGTTGATCCATCGCCCCAAATATCAACGCCATCTTGAAGCATTGCGCGAACAAGAAGAGTGCCTGTTACTGCGCGACCAAGAGGAGTTGTGTTGAAATATTGTTTTCCACCGGAGCGAATATGAAAGGCACCGCAAGCAATTGCTGCAAAACCTTCTTCAACGAGTGCCTCTTTGCAATCAACAATTCGTGAAATTTCAGCGCCGTATTGTTTGGCGCGATCAGGAACACCATCAATATCTGGTTCGTCGTATTGGCCAAGATCTGCGGTGTACGTACAAGGAATTGCACCTTTATCGCGCATCCACGCAACTGCAACTGATGTATCTAAACCACCAGAGAATGCAATGCCAACTTTTTCACCGATTGGCAGCGATGCGAGGACTTTAGACATGCGTGAAGTCTAACGCTGCAGCGGACTAGATTGCGCCTAATTCTTTTGCAAGGCGCTGCGCAAGTGCGGGCTGTACTTTCCATTCTGCAAGCATTTCTTTATATCGGGTGACATCAATTGCATCTGGCTTTGCGCCGGTCTTAGTCGCGCGGATCATCAGATTGCGAGGCGTGTGCTCTCCCCCAACGAATTCAATTGCATCGACTCGGTATCCCAGCAATTTCAAGATTTGAGTACGAAAGGAATCAGTTAAGAGATCGCCTAAGCGCTCTCGCATAATTCCATGTCTAGTGAGCATCGGCCATGGTTCAGGGATTTCTTGCATCTGAGTCTGTAAATCGTGATGACAACATGGTGCAATCAATAGCAGTTGCACGTTGTGCAAAACGCCCCACGCAATTGCATCATCAGTTGCTGTGTCACAAGCGTGCAGAGCGATGGCAATATCTGCCGTTTTTATTGCAGTATCCGAAATCTCTTCTGCGCGGAATTCAATGGAACCTGTTATTCCCAACTTCTTCGCAATTTTGTTATTTCGATCTCTAGAATTTTCGCGTACGTCAACGCCGATGACTTGAACATCGACACCGGCTTTATGCAGGTATTGATGCGTTGCAAAAGTTAGGTAAGCATGTCCGCATCCAAGATCGACGATTGAAAGCTTTTCTTTTTTCTCTGGTAAAGCCGGTTCTAGAATTCTTAAAAACTCCTCGACTTGGCGGTACTTATCTTGCATCGAAGGTTTGATAACACCTTTGTGATCTGAGATTCCTACCTCAATTAAATATGGATTACTTGAATCTAAGAGGCGTTCTTTTGATCGATCGTGCGCGACTGTTCGCTCAAAGGTTCCTTTTCCTTCATGAATCAAAGCTTCGCCTTTTTTGGTAATTCGTAGCGAGTAGGAACCTGTTGTGAATTCAACCAAAACATTTGCGTACCCACTTTTGAGTAACTCAAGAATTGCACTGTTGTTAGCGTCAATGTTTTTTGTGGTGTCTTGCTTTGCTTCACTAAGCACGAGTTGTAACTTCAAGCCGCCTTTAAGTTGTACGGGGCGAATATCGATGCGCTCATAGGTTGTTTGCATATTTCTACGACGGCCTGAAAGAACTGCACGGACGAAGTTGTTTTGATCAAGAATCAGCTCTGCTGCTCTATTGAATGCAACATCTAACTCGAGCGACATTGCTCAAGTGTAAGGCTTATTTAACTGGCAGTTGAATTTGAATTGCCAGACCACCGAGTGGGCTTTTTGATAATGAAATGCTTCCTGAGTGTTCCTTAACAATTGCAGCGATAATGCTTAATCCCAGACCACTTCCGCCTGTATCGCGTGAACGTGAACGATCGAATCGTTCGAATTCGTAACTAGCTTTGTTGTAAGCATCTTCAGGAAGTCCTGGGCCACCATCTTCAATACGCACGTGTACTTCTTTACCCTTACTCTTTAGTTGTACGCGCACGGGTGCATCTGCTGGGGTATGACGTCTAATGTTTGAGAATATATTTTGAATCATTCGATCAATGTGATCACTGGATGCCTTGATCGCAAGCTCTGGTTCGATCATGGATTCAACATTGCGATCTGGCGAAAGAATCTGGAAATCTCTTAAATGAGTAACTAACGCAGATGAGATGTCATATAGCTCGAAATCAAGATGTGTAGCTTCATTGAGTTCGGCTGTAAGCAACAAATCATTAATCAAGGATTCCATGCGTTTAACTTCATGGTCAACGCGTTGAAATGCCTTGTCTTGATCTTCTTTTGCCGCAATTTTGTTTGAGCCAAGCAACTCTGAATATCCCTTAATAACTGTCAGCGGTGTCCGTAATTCATGGGCGGCATCACTTAAGAATGTCTGCATTCGTACTAAAGATTCTTGCTCGAGCTTTCGGGAGTTATTGCGAAGTAACAGGAATGAGAGTGCAATAGCAATCATGTTTGCGCCGAAGAGAAATGCTAGAAGTCGCGCGATGTTCTCGCGCCATTCCCTCTCTAAATCGGCTGTCGAAATTGCAACCACTAAGAACTCATTCTCTGGCAGTGGGATTGAACGCATTCGATAAGGATTATCTGAATTAATCGAAATTGATCCGATAATCGATGCACCAATGTTCTTTTCTGATGTGTCCAATGCAAATCGTTCTGATGATTCTGTTAGTGAAATCTGTTCACCGAGGGGAGTAACAAGGACAACCGTGGCATCAATTCTGCCTGCGTCCAGAGCAAAGAGTGCGGCGTTTAAGAGATCTTCCTGATTTTGAAGAGCAGTTTGAATAACGAAATCTAGTCGAGAGTCCACCTGGCGAAGTGCAGCGCGATGTGAATCATCTAAAGCAAAACCACCGATTCCAAGAGATACCAAGGTTGTAATAAGAATCGAGAAGAAGGTAACTCGGAAGCGTTGATTCATTATTTACTTTGGTTCCAAAATTTGAAATCCAACTCCTCTGATGGTCTTGATTCCTTCAAATCCGTCACGATGTAACTTCTTGCGCAGGTAAGAAATATAGGTGTCGACAACGCTTGTCTCTGACTCGAAAGTAATCCCCCACACATCATCTAAGAGTACAGATTTGCTAAGAACGCGACCCTTATTTTCAAGCAGTATCGCGAGTAGTCGAAACTCTGTTGGTGACAAATCTACGAGATCTTGATTGAAGGTAACTTGGTGCTTCTCTTCATTGAGCGTTATTGGTCCGCAGGAAAGCGTCGCAGCGGTTGCCGAAACTTTTGACGTACGGCGCAAGATTGCTTTAACTCGAAGTAATAACTCTTCCAATCCAAAAGGTTTTGTCACGTAATCATCTGCACCTAATGACAGACCTCGAGTAATATCTGCTCGATCATTTCTTGCTGAGAGCATGAGTACAGGTGTCATATCATTTTGTGAACGCAAGCGTTCAACTAAATCGAAACCATCCATCAATGGCATGTTTATATCGATGATTAATAAATCTGGCTTAGCGGTGCGTAGCAATGTCAGAGCTGACATGCCGTCATTGGCCTGGAGAGTTTCAAACTCTGCGATGCGTAGTGCATCGCATACTAATTCACGTACGTTTGCTTCGTCGTCTACGACCATAATTTGAGGAGCCATGGCTATACCTTCGCACATTTCTAGATATCTGTAACTAACTTTAGGTGTTTTCTAAGCATCTCACAGGAGGTTCACAAAGAAATCTTCTACACTTTTGCCATGGCAAACCGTGCCCGCAATCTGGGATTGGCAACACTAATAAGTGCTGCACTTACTTTTTCTTTAATCTCCCCAGCTTCTGCAGATGATGATCGAACAAAAGCAAAACCATCGGCAAAGATGGTTTTTAAGAATGCAAAAGAGAAACTGAAGTACGAAATTGATGCTTATAAAGCTGCGATGCAGGCTCGACAAGAAGCGCGCGAAGAGATTAATGAAGCATTCAAAAATGCAATTAGAAAAGCAACATCAGATGCAAAAATAGCGCTGATGAGTGCAACGACTGCTGAGCAAAAATTGATCATTATGAATTCTCTAAAGAATGCACGAACTGCAGCGGTTGCCCTGCGTGATGCCGCACTTGCTGCCCTTGGCTCGCTTCCAACTCCACCCGCAGAGCTAAAGAAAGACGAAAAGAAACGTAATTAAGAGAAAGACACCAGTTTTGCGGTAACCTCCTCCACATTCATTGGCAATTACTGATCGTGAAGAGGGTTAAAACTTGGAATCTGCAACCGTTTGGTTTGTCACAATTGGAGTTCTTTCACTAGTCATTGCCTTTGACTTAGTCATGGCAATTCTTAGACGCGATAAAGAGACAACGATTACGGAGGCCTCTATTTGGACTGTGATTTATGTAAGCGCGGCAATTGTTTTCGGTATCTTGATGCCAAACTGGGTGGAATCTCCAACCGCGCGTCCTGAATTCTTTGCTGGCTGGTTAACTGAGTATGCGCTCTCAGTAGATAACATTTTCGTCTTCGTAATTATTCTTGCCCGACTCAAGATTGATAGCAAAAAACAACAGCTCGTACTCTTGCTGGGAATCATCATCGCCTTGTTGTTACGCGGAGGATTTATTGCAGCAGGGGCAGCGATCATCTCTCGCTTCCAAAGTGTCTTTTTCATCTTTGGCGCATTTCTTATCTTCACAGCGATTCAACTTATACGTGAAAGTGGGCATGACGAGGAAGTAAAAGAGAGTCGTGTTGAAACCTACCTAAAGAGTAAAGGCGCCAGCACTTTTACAATCGCACTTATTTCACTTGGTGTAACGGACCTGGTGTTTGCACTTGACTCGATTCCAGCGATATTTGGAATCACGAAAGATCCTTACATTGTGGCTACAACAAATATTTTTGCACTGATGGGATTGCGACAACTCTATTTCTTGCTTCAAGGCTTAATTGCCCGCTTGGTTTACCTTTCCTACGGCCTTTCAGCAATTCTGGGCTTTATCGGATTCAAAATGATTTTCGAGGCGCTCCATGCAGTTGGCATTCATGATGTTGCAGGTATCGAAGTTCCTCACGTTCCACTTGCCGTAAGCCTTGGATTTATTATTACGTCACTGACAATTACGACAGTAGCTAGTTTGACGGCTACACGTAAGGATGGAAGCGAAATAATTTAAAGCGGCAACGCGTAAATAAGTGCTGTTGCCATTGCTGCATACGCAGTTGTTTGAAAAAGAATACTGAGCGCAGTTTTTCTATCTGCGGCGCGGCTTGCGCTATCTGCAACTTTAGAAAGCTGGCCGAGTTTTCCAAAATTAAATGTGCCCATAAAACCATAAGCCAAGCAGAACTTCTTACGTGATTGAACCCAACCCACGCTAGCCACCATTAGAGGAATAAAAAGTCCTAGACGTGCACTGCGTGGTGCATTTATCGAAATAAGGGTTGCGAGAATTGAAATTGAGAGAACTAAACCGATTATTGCGACGATCTGGCGTTGTTTAACTTCACCTTTGCCAATATTGCATGCACCTGGAATGTATTCAGCAGTGCTCACTTATGCGTCTTCAAATTCATCTTCATCGATCCACGCTTCTGCAGTGGAGTCTTCTTGGCGTTCGATCCATGACAAGAAAGATGCAACAGCCTTAAACGCCAGTAGGCCGACAGCAATGGCTGCGGCTAGTCGACGAATGGCTTTGAACATAGGATAAAAATACTCTTCTTTTTGAACTTTTGCAGTATTTGTAGATTACGAGTTGGTAAACGCTTGCTCAATATCTCGCCATAGATCTTCGATATTTTCGCAACCAACAGATAGTCGAATCAGATTCTCTGGAGTCAGCGTGCTCTCTGCTGGCCAACGTCTGCGTCGTTCCCACAGACTTTCAATGCCACCCAAACTCGTTGCATGGGTAATTAGATGCGAGCTTTCGCATATGCGATCAGCCTTTGCCGGCCCATCCTTTACTTCAAATGAAACAACAGCGCCAAAGCCGCGCATAAAACTCTTTGCGCGAGCATGTTGAGAGTCTTCGGGTAATCCTGGGTATCTAACGCGCGAAACTCCTGGGTGCTTGCTTAGACGCTTTGCTAACTCAAGAGCATTCTCTTGAGCCTTATAAAAGCGCAGTGGAAATGTGCGCAGACCGCGAAGTGCAAGCCATGCTTCGTAAGGGCCAGGTATTCCACCATGAATCTTTCGAATCTCTTGTAAGCGAGAGTAAAGCGCTGGCATCTTCGTTGATAAAGAACCCATGATGAGATCGCTATGACCTGCAAAATATTTGGTTACGGAGTGCATCACGATATCTGCACCCATTGCTAGTGGGTTTTGAATTAATGGAGTAGCAAATGTGTTATCAACGCCAACTCCGACACTTAGATTGCGAGCTGCAACAATCAGCGTTGGCATATCTGCAACTTCCAGTCCAGGATTAGTTGGAGATTCAAGCCAGAGAAAAGCTGCGCCATTCATGGCAGCAATGACAGCATCCGTATTTGCAATATCAACGAAACGAACTTCTAGACGACCGCTCTCTTGAAATGAAGTAAGCATCGCCATAGTTCCGCTATATCCCTGATCGGATGCGACAACTGGCGCACCAATTGGAAGCAGTGCAAAAACTGCACTGATTGCTGCATTGCCGGATGCAAATGCAAGTGTCTGTCCACCTTCTAATTCGCTGATTGCACTTTCTAGTGCGCTCCACGTTTCATTTCCTGAACGTCCATAACCAAGTTCTCCACCGGCGTGATATGTAGAACTAAGAGAAATATCTGGATTTAGAGATCCATCTTTTGTAACCGGAGGACGACCAGCAGAAATAGCAATCGTCTCTGGACTTAATTGTGGATCGCTCATGTGTAAAGCCTAACCTTTTGCGAGCACTGCCATTGCTGCATTATGACCAGGGATTCCACTTACTCCTCCGCCGCGTTGCGCACCGGCTCCACAGATAAAGATGCGTGGATCATCGGTCTCAACGCCCCAGATTCGTGCATCTCCTTCTTCCTTAAATGGAAAATTGAGGTCTCGATGAAAAATATTGCCACCTGGCAATCGAACATCTTTCTCTAGATCTAGCGGACTCTTTACTTCGATACACAAAGAGCCATCACTATTTACAGCTAAGACACTTTCAATGGGGTCTAGCAAATAAGCATTGAGCGCATCAAGGCAACGCTTCTGCGCCATTTTTTTAGCAGCGTTGTTATCTTTTTCAAAGAGTTCAGCAGGGGTATGTAATCCAAAGAGAGTTAATGTGTGAAAACCTTTACTCGCTAAATCATCACTTAAAATACTTGGGTCAGTCAATGTGTGGCAGTACATTTCAGATGGAGCATGTTCGGGAATCACGCCACTCTTAGCGCTTTGGTAGGCACCTTCTAGTTGATCGTAACTTTCATTGATATGAAAGGTTCCTGAAAATGCTTTCTTTGGATCTGCTCCAGATTTTAAGCGCGGTAACGCTTTGAGCAACATATTAATTTTTAACTGCGAACCGGAGAGAGAGTCTTGAGTTTTCTTGCCCAGAATTCGATCAAGATGTGCCGGTGCTGCGTTACTCAGCAGATAATCAGCTTCATAACTCTGTCCTGAAATTGTCTGCACAGTCACGCCACTTGAATCACTTGAAATCTGCGAAACTTCAGAAGATGTTTTGATTTGCACTCCTAATGACGTTGCAACTCGTTCTAACTCCTTAACTAGTGCACCCATTCCACCCCGTGGAACTCTCCACTCTCCTGTGCCATTTCCCATGAGGTGATAGAGAAAACAGATATTGGATTGAATAGATTCAGCAGAAGCAAACGTTCCGATTAGAGCGTCAGTTAAAACGACACCCCTGACTAGATCATTACTGAATTTGGATGTGATGATTTCTGACATTGGCTTTTCTACAAGATGTTCCCATGTTTCATTCTCGCCAATATGCGCCTTCATCTCAGAACGAGTTAGTAAAGGTTGAAGAAAAGTTGGTGCCATTTTTTGAGCGAATTTTTCTACATCTGAATAAAACTCTTGCCACTGCTTTCCTTCGAGGTCTGAGCCAGTTAATTCTTTAAATGACTCTTCGGTTTCTTTATCCCAAATTCGAGAGATATGTAATCCGAGCTCCTTGCCATCCTTCACATACGGTGTGAACGATGAAACTTCGCGCGAAAGTGTTTCAAAATTTAATCCCAAATCACTAACTATTTGATCAGGCAGTAGAGCGACTAGATATGAATATCGTGAAAGCATGGCGTCGTACTCTTTGAACGCTCTTACACTTGCTGTTGCGCCGCCAATTTCATCTGCAGCTTCAAGCATTAAAACGCTTTTGCCAGCTCTGGCCAAATATGAAGCCGCAATCAAACCATTGTGACCTGCGCCCATAACGATGGCGTCATATTTCATATGTGAACTGTATTGGTCTGCTTACTTTGGTTCAAGAATGAGTGAAACTGAATTAATACACCACCGCTGATCTGTTGGTGTGTCAAAACCTTCTCCCTCAAATACGTGTCCTAAATGAGAATCACATGCAGCGCAACGCACTTCAGTTCTGATTCGAGGGGCAAGCGAACGATCCTCGAGAAGAATTACTGCGTCATTTTCCGTTGGAGCATAAAAACTTGGCCAACCACATCCAGAATGAAACTTCGTCTCACTTCTAAAGAGTTCTGATTCACACGCTTTACATTTGTAGACACCAGTGGTTTCAGTATCTGTGTATTCGCCCGTAAATGCATTTTCAGTCGCTGCATTTCTTAGAACGTCATATGAGAGTGGATCGAGTCTGGCTTTGAGTTCGGCTTCATCAATCTGAATTTTCTTACTCATGCGCTCACCATCGATTCTGGAAAGTTAATTCCGGTGTTTGAGTGGCAGTCGTATCCATTTGGATTCTTCTCTAAATAACGTTGGTGGTACGTCTCAGCTTCAAAGTATTGATGCGCATCGGCGGAAAGCACCTGCGTCACGATTGGGCCGATTGAATTCTTATCTAGCTCTGCTTGATAAATTGCCATCGATTGCTCGACTTCACTATTTTGTTGATCTGAAGTTGTGAAGATGGCACTTCTATATTGAGAGCCAATGTCATTTCCTTGGCGATCCAATGAAGTTGGATCGTGCATCTCCCAGAACTCTTTCAATAATCTTGAATAGGAAATCTTGCTGGAATCAAATACAACTTTGACTGATTCAGTGTGACCCGTTCTTCCAGTGCACACCAATTCATAGGATGGATCTGCAACTGTTCCGCCCATATATCCAACGCTTGTTTCAATAACGCCATCTAATTTCCAGAATCGTCTTTCAGCACCCCAGAAACATCCAGTTGCGAAATATGCAGTTTGTGCGCTCATCTGATAATTCTGGCACCTCACTTCTGTTCGCGCACGCGCTGATAACCTTGTTCATGCGCCCCCGTAGCTCAGGGGATAGAGCACAGCCCTCCGGAGGCTGGTGCGCAGGTTCGATTCCTGCCGGGGGCACGCAACACGGAATTGATCTTCATTCAGGCGATGTAAATCACTTAATTCACAGAAATCTTTTCTCCTACGTCCTTGTTTAACTAAGCAATACACGGGAGAATTAACTCGTTGCGTTGGCATTGATGCCTCGTATTAGCTACATCTTGAAAATCTTTTTACGTAGAAGGGATGGTTCAGTCATGGATTGGCGTCATCAATCTGCTTGTCGTGATGAAGACCCAGAGCTCTTCTTCCCAGTTGGAAATACTGGCCCAGCAATTACGCAAATTGAAGAAGCAAAGAAAGTCTGTAACCGTTGCATTGTTAAAGAACCGTGCTTGGCTTGGGCACTTGAGAGCGGACAAGATGCTGGTGTGTGGGGCGGACTTTCAGAAGATGAACGTCGTGCGTTAAAACGTCGTGCTGCAAGAAATCGCGCACGCATGCAAGAACAGAATCAAATAAACAATCCTGTTTAAATCGGGAATTTAAGTTTTGCTACCGTTGAATTCTGCGTGGATTTTAGTTCAATAGAACCCTTCAACTCATTTTCAGTCAGAGTTCTAACAATTTGAAGTCCCAAGTTAGATGACGTATTAAAGTCAAAATCACTTGGCAAACCCTCGCCATCATCTGAAATTTCAATGATGCACTCTTTACTCTGACGATCAATACTGATGTGCACTCCCGAACCAGTCGTTGCTAAACCATGTTCGAGTGCGTTGTGGATTAACTCAGTAACAACAAGGGCTAAAGGAGTTGCGATTCGCGGGTCAAGAGATGAAATTTCTCCGTTGCGGGTAATCGTAAGTTCGTTCATGCGTGGGCTTAAATCTAGGGCGTGAGTGATGAGTGAATCCAAAACTTGATCGAAAGCAACACTGGCTTGCGAACTGGTTGAGAGTGTTTCATGAACGAGGGCGATGGAAGCAATTCGACGAACAGCTTCATCGAGTGCTGCACTCGCACTTGGATCTTCAATACGTCTAGCCTGCAGACGCAAGAGCGCGGAAACTGTTTGTAAGTTGTTCTTTACGCGATGGTGAATCTCTTTAATCGTGACATCTTTGGTGACGATTTCTCGCTCACGGCGACGTAGTTCTGTCACGTTTTGGATTAGAACGATGGCGCCAATTCGATCACCTTTGGCTACGAGTGGAAGAACGATTAAATCAATCGTTCCACCTTCATTTTCACACTCAGCGCGCTGCAGAGTTTTTCCACTTAAACGACTTCGTAAACCTTGATCATCTGCATCATGAATATTTGTATTTATCTTTTCGCTAATCTCACCAAGATTAAATCCTTCTAAATCGCTATCCCATCCAAGTCTGTTGTAGGCAGAACGTGCGTTTGGGCTGGCGTAAGAGATTGTTCCGTTCACATCTAATCTAATTAGTCCGTCACCAACTCGTGGAGTTGGATCTAAATATGCATGCGCTCCAGGGTATGGAAAAGATCCTTCTGAAACCATTGCGTACAACTTATGTGCAATTTCTCGATAGTTTAATTCGAGTCGACTCGGCGTGCGCATTGATTCGGCACTTCGGTGGCGCGAAATAACCGCTATCACTTGAGATTCAAAAATTACTGGAACGGTTTCAACTTTAATCATTACTTCTCCGACAAGTTCAGGTTCGGAGTCTCTGATAATTTCACCATCGGAAAGAGCTTGATCAATAAGTGGCTTGCTCCCCCATTCGATCTCATCACCGATAACATCGTGAGTAAAAATGGTTGCTGCGGTAGTAGGTCGAATATGTGCGACGGCGACATAGCCTGTTGGCCAACTCTTAAAATCTTTACGGAGTGGAACCCAGAGGACTAAGTCTGCGAAAGATAAATCTGCGAGAAGCTGCCAGTCAGCAACAAGTTCTTGAATCCTATGGATGTGTGCTGATGAGAGTGGAGATCTGCCGTGAACTAGATCTTCTAAGCGAGCCATTACTTGGCACCCGCAGTATTTAGATAATCACCAATTTCTTGAGTGGCATACCACGTTAATTCATTATCATTAGAGTCGTAAATAAATAAAGCTTCAACGCTCTCCCAGATAACGGGTTCAATTAGTACAACACTTTCTTCCAAATGTTGTGAAATCTGTTGATCGGTAACTTCTAACGCGATGACATATCCGCCTGAGTTCCTGGCAGCAATCATGGAGATTTCGTACTCGGCTTCTTCTTCATCCAACTCTGGATTCTCAGTAATGAACTTAATCGTTGGCGCGTAAACAATCTCTGGAGCAAATTTCTTTTGGGCATAAAAATCTCTGAGTTCTTCGATACTCATAGCCAGATATGCACGCATTGGCTAAGGGTATAAGAGTTTAGGAAATCATTTCACTTGCAATTGACGCCAAAGCTTTTCGCAGTACTCCTCGCTCATTTACCTCCGCAAGCGCTGCCCGAGATTCTGAGGCATCAGTTGTGCTGCGGATATCTGATGGCAAGACATAGAGGTGTGCGGCTTTATGAGTAGTGGCCACAGAGAGAAAAACCTTCTCTTCTTCCTGGCCTTTTCTGCCATGTGTCCGCATGTTTAAAACGAAAGTTATTGAAGAGATTATGGAGGTTCTGTTGAGTATGGATGTTATTTTCTTAAATCTCATCTGACCTATTCGATCTGGTCTGGCAATTATCCATAGCTCATCTGCGTGATCTCCAGCCCAGGTAATAACTAATGAATCTGCGCGGCGATCAGATAACTGTGAGGACAGATCATGAATTGTTCCTATATCAATAATAATGAAATCAAAATCAGAGTGCGCCCTTTCAATAACTGAGTCAAACTCTGCAATGCGCTCTCGGGTGAGCTCCTTGATATACATACATGGCGAAGAGAGTCGCCAAAGTTCTTCATCAATTAGATTTCTCTGATCAAGATAGATAGCAATATTTGGTTCACTTAGGTTTGCATCTATAAGCAGGACCTTCTTTTCTTTCAGCGATAGTTCATAGGCAAGATTTATTGCCATGGTGCTCGCGCCTGTACAAGAGCCTGCAGAAGAAATTGCAATAACACGTGCGCGGTTATTCGATTGAATCAGTGGCGTTAGTTTGCGTATGAGAGGAGAGCGCACATACCCACGAATGAAAGTTGCTAGCTGAGGCGCTGTTGATGGGATTTCATGTAATCCATCATCAACGCTTCGTGGGGAGTTACTCGAAGCAAAACCAATTATTTGACGAAAATTTAAAGAAAGAGTTTCGAAGGAATCAGAGTCAAAATCGTTGAGATCTGGTGAATACAAGAGAAGGGCCGAACTTGCCTGCTCCGGATTAGATGATGCGAACTCATGCAGAGATTCAAAATCCACTGCTCGATGTATGACACTCCATCCTTGTGTGAAGAGAGTTCCTGCAACAAAACTCTCTTGTTCGGAGTTTGAAATGGCTGTAATAATTACAGGTAAAGCAATTTCAGCCATGTGAACTCACAAGAACAACTCGACCTTGCGATGTTGCACCTAATAGCAAGAGCACTTCATCTGATTGCACCGCGACCGTAAGTCCAACTTCGCTTCCAAAATTTGAACCACTCTTGGTAATTGCCAATACGTGAGCACCTGCAATGACGAGTTCAGGAATTAACTGAATTTCTCCATTGGAATCAGCCTGAACCCAATAAATGTCGATGACCGAACCTGGACTTATTCCTTCTGGTGCATCTGCTGATCGAATGCTCAACGGCACTGAACTTAGGGACAACGAATCGGCTTGCGGTGAAATCGATGTCCGTGAAATCAATTCATGCGCTTCTATGCGAACTTTTGTAAAGGTTCCGAGGATCTGGGACTCCTCGCTGATGTAATTCATCGCGACATCGCCAAGTGTTACTTGCACTCGCGCCAGGTCGTTCTCAGTTATTTGATGTCCTGGAAGCAAAAAAGTTGTAGAGACAATCATGGTGGTTTTTTGGTTTGCAAGAGAAGAAAATATGAAGGCGCTAATTAGTGATGCCGCAATGAGGGCGATAGCAAGGATTAAACGTGAGCGAGAAGATTTTCTTTGAATGGCCATAGGCAGGTACTCAACGCTAGATAAAGAAGCGATAAATTCGCAGTGCACATCCATTCTTTTTGATGAGTAAAAACTCATCACTTTGCCTGTTTTAACTTATGCTCGGCGGCATCACTCTCTGTTCATGACAACTATCGAGAGCATCTCCTTACTAAAGCCAGTTACGTATGCAGAAATTTCAAGCTGTGAAGCAGAAGATTGGCAGCACCCTATGCTTGAGATGTTTCGTCCAATCGTAGAAGAGCATGAAAAACAAAAAGCACGCTTGTACTTAATTCCATCTAGTTTTGATGATGAATACGATCCAGATTTCTCACCTCAACCAACTTCGGCAAGTGATCTTCCAGAGTTGCACCAATGGACTATGAAATTTGTTGTAAGTGTTCTTGAAATATGGGCAGGTCGCCGTTCGCCCTCACAACTCACTCGGATGTGCCACAGAAAGATATTTACAGAGCTACACGCCAGAGCTGGCAGCATGAAAGAAGTTGGTAAGTTAAGAACGATCCATCAGAGTGAACCACTCGATGGAATTTGCGAATCAGTTGTGACAGTTAGATATGGCGAAAGGTTGCGTGCACTTTCGGTTCGCTTTGAAGGCGTCGATAATCGGTGGTTATGTACAGCGTTAGATTTGTTATAAAAATTAAGCGGCGCCGTGGCAGCGCTTAAACTTCTTACCTGAACCACAAGGACACGGACCATTGCGTGAAACATCGGTTGAGCGCGTAACGCCATCTTCATCAGCAGCTGTGTACTTAAGCGCTGCTACAGGTGCCTCTGGTTGTTCAAGGCCCTTGGCTTGCACCTTATTGTTGCCTTCAACTTGAACTTCGATATTGAAAAGATAGCTTGCGATTTCTTCCTTGATTGCATCCATCATCGCTGTGAACAAATCAAAGCCTTCGCGTTGATATTCAACGAGTGGATCGCGCTGCGCCATAGCGCGAAGACCGATGCCTTCTTGCAAATAATCCATCTCATACAAATGCTCGCGCCATTTACGATCGAGCACAGATAGCAATACCTTGCGCTCGAGTTCGCGCATTACTTCGCTACCTAAACTCTGCTCACGTTTTTGATAAGCATTAGCAACATCTTCGAGGATGCGTGCTCTCAAGAAGTCAGAATCAAGACCAGCGCGAGATCCAACTTCTGTTTCGAGTTCTTGGATTGTAAAGGTGACTGGATAAATAACCTTAAGAGCGGTCCAGAGTTTTTCTAGATCCCAATCTTCTGCATAACCATCAGCGGTGGCTGCATCGACATAAGCGCCAAGTGTCTCGCTCATGAATTCGCCCACTTGATCTTTAATATCTTTACCTTCAAGAACAAGACGGCGCTCACCATAAATTACTTCACGTTGGCGATTCATTACGTCGTCATACTTGAGAACGTTCTTGCGGATTTCAAAGTTCTGAGCTTCTACTTGCGTTTGAGCAGAACGAATCGCATTAGAAACCATCTTGGATTCAATTGGTTCATCATCTGGAATACCAGCTGCAGATAAGAAACGTTCAACTAAACCTGAATTAAATCGGCGCATGAGTTCGTCCTGTAGAGACAAGTAGAAACGAGACTCTCCGGGATCGCCTTGGCGACCAGAACGACCACGCAACTGATTATCAATACGACGAGATTCGTGGCGCTCGGTACCGAGAACGTAGAGACCACCAAGTGCGCTTACTTCATCATGGCCTTTTGCAACTGCTGCTTTTTGCTTTGCAATCTCTTCTGGCCAAGCAGCTTCGTACTCTTTCGGATTATCTACAGGAGATAAACCTTTACGTTGTAATTCAAAATCTGCCATAAATTCTGGGTTTCCACCGAGCATGATGTCAGTTCCGCGACCAGCCATATTTGTTGCAACTGTTACGGCGCCTACAACACCTGCGCGCGCAATAATTGCTGCTTCGCGTTCGTGATGCTTAGCATTAAGAACTTCGTGTGGCACCCCGCTTTTCTTAAGGAGCGCCGATAGTTCTTCAGATTTTTCAACGCTGACTGTTCCAACCAAAACTGGTTGTCCCTTGCGATGACGTTCGACGATGTCATTAGTTACCGCTGCGAATTTTCCGGCCTCTGATTTATAGACTAAATCTGCTTGATCAATACGAACCATAGATCGATTTGTAGGAATAGGAACAACGCCAAGTTTATAAATCTGATGGAATTCAGATGCTTCAGTCATTGCAGTACCGGTCATGCCGGAGAGTTTTTCGTATAAACGGAAGTAGTTCTGCAACGTAATAGTTGCGAGAGTCTGGTTTTCATCCTTAATTTCAATGCGCTCTTTTGCTTCCAAAGCCTGGTGCATGCCTTCGCTGTAGCGACGTCCAGCCAGGATTCGGCCTGTATGTTCATCAACAATAAGTAATTCGCCATTCATGACTACATAATCTTTATCGCGCTTGTAAAGCTCTTTAGCGCGAATAGCGTTGTTGAGATAACCAATCATCGGTGTATTGGCAGCCTCATACAGATTCTCAATCTTTAGTAACTCTTCTACGCGGGTTACGCCCTCTTCGAGAATTCCAGCCGTGCGCTTTTTCTCATCTACTTCGTAGTGACGACCGCGATCTAATTTTTGTACCAACTGGCTAAATTCGAGGTACCACTTAGTTGCCTTATCAGCAGGTCCACTAATGATTAAAGGCGTACGCGCTTCATCAATTAAAATTGAGTCAACTTCGTCAACTACTGCAAAGAAGTGATCTCTGTGAACGCAATCATCTAAATTCCATGCCATGTTATCGCGCAGGTAATCAAAGCCAAATTCATTATTTGTTCCGTATGTAATATCTGATCCATATGCTTCGCGACGTTCAACAGGTGTCATGTTTGCAAGGATTACGCCAACTTGTAAACCTAAGAATCGGTGTACGCGGCCCATCCATTCGCTATCGCGTTCGGCGAGATAATCATTGACTGTGACAACGTGTACTCCACGTCCAGCTAACGCGTTTAGATAAGAAGGAAGTGTTGCAACAAGAGTTTTTCCTTCACCAGTGCGCATTTCGGCGATGTTTCCACGATGTAGCGCTGCACCACCCATGATTTGAACGTCATAGTGACGCTGACCAAGAGTTCTTTTCGCAGCTTCGCGAACTACAGCAAAAGCTTCAGGCAGTAAATCATCTAACGTTTCGCCTTGCGCGAATCTGTTCTTAAAAATTTGAGTTTGCTCGCGCAATTCATCATCGCTCATTGCGATCATGCGAGGTTCTTGTGCATTTACTAAAACAACTAACTTACTGAGTTCCTTTAAAATTCGACCTTCGCCAGCGCGCATAATGCGGTCAAAAATCGCTGGCATCACATCACCCTTTCTGGCTATCTGATCGGTCGGTCGCAGTAACTGGACTATCTTAGCGGTGGCGAGAGGCAGGCAGTAATTGCCGCAATCACCCTTATTCCACGCACTTCTAGAGCCCTGCGGGCTTCGAGAAGTGTTGCACCTGTTGTGAGCAAGTCATCGACAAGAATCACATCTGTATCAACTCCTAAAGCAGTCAATTTATTCCTATCAATTGCCAAAGCTTGATAAATATTCTCACTTCGATCATGGGCATTTAGCTCGGATTGATCTTTGATTCTTCTGGTATGAATCAGTAAATCCATGCAATCTAATGATTCGCTAAGAGCAATCGAATGAGTAATTTCTGACAAAAAATCTCGACCTCTTTTTCGATTAGAACTCTTGCGAGATGGTGCTGGTACAAGGACTCCTACTTCAAAATCACGCAACAATAAATGCAAACTATGAGAGAGCGCGTGAATGATTAAATCATCAGCTGCCTTCACTCCGTTTTCTTTTGCAGAAAGAATGATTCTCTTGGCGACCGGTGAGTATAAAACTGCCGAATAAACGGGCATGGAATCTAAAGTGCTTCGATATAAATGTGGATTCCATAGAACTCTGCATTGGGAGCAAATATTCGGACCGAGTGCTCGGCAGCCAAAACAACGAACTGGAAACAGAATCTCTGTTAAGGAATGAGGTTTAAGCACGAAGACATGATGTCTAATGAAAATCTAGTAGCTAACAATTGTGCCGCCCCTGTGGGTATTTAAAGTGAGTAATCTTTCGGCTCAAGTCGAATTAAACGTGCTTCAATATTATTGCCAGCCACACGCGGCAACGTGAGTACAAAATGCGCACCATGCCCAGGTCGACCCCACACTTCGAGTTCACCGTTGTGCAATCGTGCATCTTCTAAGGCAATTGATAACCCAAGACCTGTACCACCGCGAACTCGAGAGCGTGATGGATCTGCACGCCAGAAACGATCGAATACGCGAAGAAGAGAGTTCTCATCAATTCCAACGCCATGATCTCGAACAGCAACTGCTACATCATTTTCATTGTATTCAATATGTATATGAATTGGCTTTGAATCAGCGTGATCAACAGCGTTATTGAGTAAGTTGCGCAAGACTCTTTCGACTCTGCGGACATCGGCATTTATTGGTAAGTCCGCGGTGTAAGGAGAAAAAATAATCTCCGTTCCATTTTCCTTGGCAACAAGTTCTAAATCTTCAATGCTTCTGTTTATAAGTGATATCAAATTGAAATCAACGGGTTCGAGGATTGCAACTTCAGCGTCAAATCTGCTTACTTCTAGAAGATCTTCGAGTAGTCGTTCGAAGCGATCGATGTTTCCCAATAATAGTTCTGCGCTTCTTGCGATCTGTGGATCAAAGTTGCTTCGAGATGAGTAAATAACTTCAGAAGCCATGCGCAACGTAGTCAACGGAGTTCTTAATTCGTGTGAAACATCGGAGACAAAGCGCTGTTGGACGCGCGAAAGGTTTTCAAGACGCATAATTTGTTGCTGAATTGACTCAGCCATTTCATTAAAGGAATTGCCGAGTGTCGCTATTTCATCTTGTCTCGTTACCTGCATACGTTGATTTAAGTCACCAGATGTGAATTGTTCTGCAACTCGAGCAGCTTCTCGAACAGGTCGGATAACTTGGCGAGTGACAAGCCATGTAATTAACCCGATTAAGAAGACCAATGCGATATCAACGATGATAATTGATCGTGAAATCAAGGTCAGAGTTTTGTCCTGATTGGTGAGTGGAAAGAGTAAATACATTTCGTAGGCGCCGGATCTAGGAACAGAAACTATGTCACCTACAGCAATTGCAGGTACTTTCAAGGTACCGGCGTATTTAATGGTCATGTAAGTCCAACTAAGTTCCGCATCCCGCCGAACTTGTTGGCGAAATTCTAAAGGGAGTGATGCAGGGTCAACTAAGTTCGATGTAGTCGTGAAGTCTTTTTCAACTGGATTAACTAGTCGTCCGCGCAATAAGACTAATTCGCGTCCACTTGCACGTGCGCCGACTGTTGTCGCCGAACTTACGATTTCTGAAATAAGGGTTTCAATCTCTGACGATGAACCACTTTTAGCAAGAATCAATCTGTAACGTGCGCCAACAATTGTTGATCGGGCTTCGTTGATGGCTGCATCTAAATTAACTTGTTTAACGCCTGCAGATACTCGTGACTCTAAGATGGAGCCTGATAACCAAATCACACCAGATGAAAGAACGATAGTTGAGAGTAAAACTCGCAGTGCTAAAGAGTTCTTAAGGCGGTCATTGATTGTGCCCATGGTTAACTACTTTGATTTCCTGCTTTATACCCAACTCCGCGAACAGTAATAACTATGTCAGGATGTTCAGAATCGTGTTCAATCTTTGCGCGCAACCTCTGCACATGTACGTTTACTAAACGAGTATCAGTTGAGTGTCGATATCCCCAAACTTCACCGAGGAGAGCATCGCGGCTAAATACTCTGCCCGGTTCGCGGGCTAGTGCAACCAAGAGATCAAATTCAAGGCGCGTAAGCGTAATTACTTTTCCGGCACGTGTTACTTCGTGAGCATTTACATCAATAATCAGATCTGAAATTGTAAGTAACCCAGCAACATCAGTATTTGTTCGCCGTAGACGAGTGCGAATACGTGCAACCAATTCGGTTTGATGGCGAAAAGGTTTGACCATGTAATCATCGGCGCCAGCTTCTAGGCCACGCACAACATCGTGTGTATCTCCCTTTGCTGAGAGCATCACAATTGGAACCATAGATTCTGCGCGGATTTGTTTACATACTTCTATGCCATCTAAACCTGGAAGCATTACATCTAGAAGGACTAAGTCTGGAGGATTATTTCTAAATGCCTCCAGAGCTTCGTCGCCTCTGCTAACTAAATCAACATCTATTCCGGCACCGGTTAAAACGATGCCAAGCATTTCTGCAAGGTCCTGGTCGTCATCGACGACCAATACCAAGGTCATTAGCTACCGTGCTCCCAAGAGTTCAAGTACATATCTTGTGCAGGTGTTAGAACGTCAATCTTTCCGCCCATGCTTTGAAGTTTCAGCGCTGCAACTTCTTTGTCAATATAAGTTGGAACTGTGTGAACTCCTGGCTTGAGGTTCTTGGCTTCTTTAACCAAGTACTCAGCTGTTAGTGCTTGATCAGAAAATGACATATCCATAACTGATGCTGGGTGACCTTCTGCCGCGCCGAGGTTAACAAGGCGTCCTTCAGCAATAAGAAGAAGACGGCGACCATCAGATAATACATATTCATCTGTCTGGTGACGCATCTTTGCATTCTTCTTCTTTGCATTTTGCTCAAGCCATGCAACGTCAATCTCAATATCAAAGTGACCAGAGTTAGCCATGATTGCGCCATCCTTCATGAGAGCAAAGTGCTCATCGCGCAATACATCGCGGTTACCTGTAACAGTGATAAATACGTCGCCAATCTTTGCTGCATCTGCCATTGGCATAACGCGGAAACCTTGCATCATCGCATCGAGTGCTTTAGTTGGATCAATTTCAGTAACGATGACATCAGCGCCCATACCCTTTGCGCGTTCTGCGACACCTTTACCGCAATATCCAAAGCCCGCAACAACAAGAACCCGACCAGCAAGCAAGAAGTTTGTCGCACGGAAAACAGCATCCAGAGTTGATTGACCTGTTCCGTAACGGTTATCGAACATGTGCTTTGTGTCAGTGTCGTTAACGGCAATCATTGGGAATTGAAGTGCGCCATCTTTTGCCATTTGTGTAAGGCGAATAACACCGGTTGTAGTTTCTTCGCAACCACCAGCAATGTTTCCGATTAGTTCTTTGCGAGTGGTGTGCAATGTGTTTACAAGGTCACAGCCATCGTCAAATACTTGATGTGGTTCGATGTCAAGAGCAGCATTGATGTGAGAGTAATAACCATCACGATCGACAGCATTGCGTGCAAAAACACTGATTCCAAATTCATGAACGAGTGCGGCCGCAGTGTCATCTTGTGTTGAGAGTGGGTTTGATGCACATAGTGCGATTTCTGCTCCGCCAGCTTTGAGGACGCGCATTAAGTTTGCTGTCTCTGTAGTTACGTGCATACATGCTGCAATACGTACTCCAGTAAATGGTTGAGATTTTTCAAAGCGCGCACGTATTTGTGCAAGTACAGGCATGTTGCGCTCTGCCCATTCAATGCGCTTGCGACCTTCTGCAGCTAGTGATGCATCTGCAATATCGTGCTTTGGAATTGTTGCTGTCACTGGTGAATTCACGAACGTTCTCCTTTTAGGTTAAGTACATATGTTGTTAGACGTGACCTAAGGGGTAGGGCTCTACAGTGTTAGGCGGCTAGGTGCTTAGGTTACTGGTATTGCTTATAAAGTGAGAACTCAAGCTCTCATTTTCTAACTGTGGCGAGTACCTCTTTTTTGATTTTCTCCATGCGGGCAAGGTCCTTGGCTTCTACATTGAGGCGAAGCAGTGGCTCTGTATTTGAGGGGCGCAGGTTAAACCACCACGTATCTCCATTGACGGTCAATCCATCTAGGTGATCGATTGTGACTGAATCAAGTCCCGCATATTTTTTTTCAATAACACTCATTGAATGTTGCGCGTCCTTAACCTTTGAATTTATCTCACCACTTGAAAAATACCTTTGATACGGCTTCAGCAATTTCGATAATGAACCTTTGGAAGATCCAAGTGCTGCGATTGCATGAAGCGCGGCCAATGCACCTGAATCCGCTTTCCAGAAATCCTTAAAATAAAAATGTCCCGAATGCTCTCCACCAAAGATTGCACCGCTTTGAGCCATCATTGCTTTGATGTATGAGTGTCCGACTCGTGAACGCAGCGCTGTACCTGAATTTTCTTCTATGACTTCAGCAACCGAACGAGAAGAAATAAGGTTGTAGATTATTGAAGAACCAGGGTGCTTTTTTAGTTCGCGCTCTGCAATAAGTGCAGTGAGGTCTGAAGGATTTACCGTCTCGCCCTTTTCATCGACTAGGAAGCAACGATCAGCATCTCCGTCAAATGCCAATCCAATATCGGCCCCGTGTTTTATGACGGCCTTCTGCAAATCTCTAAGATTTTTCGCATCAATTGGGTTGGCTTCATGATTTGGAAATGTTCCATCCAATTCAAAATACATAGGAGTAATCTCAAGATTTAGACCGTCAAAAATTGCAGGGGCTGTGTATCCAGCCATTCCGTTTCCTGCATCAATTACTACCTTAAGTTTTCTAATGTCAGATACATCAACAAGTGAATGTAAATGATTCACATAATCAGCTAATAGGTTGCGTTCGCTCTCTTTGCCAACACTTCCGAATGAAATAGGTGAACCTGAGCGCACAAAGTTTTCAATTGTTACCAATCCTGATTCTTTTCCGATTGGCCTAGCACCGCTTAAACATAACTTAATGCCGTTGTACTCAGCCGGATTGTGACTTGCCGTGAACATGGCACCCGGCATATTTAATTTACCTGCCGCGAAATACAACATATCTGTAGACGCTAGACCGATTCGAATGACATCTAGGCCAAGTGAGGTAACTCCAGCAGAAAATGCATCTGCAAGTTGTGGCGATGAAGGACGCATATCTTCACCAACAACAATTGTGCCCGGTTCGCGTTCTTGAATAATGAAACGTGCAAAAGCCGCACCAGTTGCAAAAGCAAAGTCAGGAGTTAATTCGCTTCCGACGAGTCCGCGTATGTCATACGCCTTGAAAATATCTGGAATATCAGTCGAACCCATAGTGCAAAGTCTAGGACGGAACTGCGCGCAAATGTCCTCGGCGACCGAGTGACGTTGCAGCACTTGCACTGCTCTGTGGGCTATCGGTGATAATTTCTTTTGATCCCACTTCGCGAACAGCATCAGCGATTGCCATCAAATCATCTTGTGTTGGACCACTGTGGTGATCGTCGGTGGACGCTTTAATTACATTCCATCCATTAGGCACAGTTAAACGCTCTCCATGTTTTTCACATAAATCATAAGCATGCGGTTCAGAAAAAGTAGCGAGTGGACCAAGTACTGCTGTTGAATCGGCATAGTTATAGGTCAGAGTCATCGTTGCAGTGAGTCGACAACTAGTGCGCGAACATGCGCGCCCATAACGTGAACTCAAAGTCATAAACAGAAGGTTAGTGGGGACTCCACTAAAAACTTGGGATTATCAAGGATTTAAAACGCGAATGTTTGCTGTCGGAATCACAGATTTTGTTAGAACGCTTCCGGCGATGAGGGGTATCGATCCAAATCCATTGACTGAACCCTGAAGTGCAGAGGCGTAGGTATTTTTGCTGACTTTAATGAAAGTCAGATTTCGAGCATTGCCTGGAACGCGCCAAAATGCAATGTCATCTCCTTGAACAATTTTGCGAACTTTCTTGCCACCTACAACACTGAATTCGATTTCAACGTTGATGCTATCTCCCATAAATGCGAGTAACGGTGACATGCCAGTCATTGCTATCGCGAATGGGGTCAAAGCTGGTACCGAAGAACTCCAAACAAAATCTCTTCCGACATTGGCAAATACTCCAGCGACAACGGGCTCATCTGAAGTAATTCGAACTCCATAAACCGAGGAACTTACTGAAGGCGAAATTGGGAAATTCATCACTTGCCCTTTTTTAACGATGATGTCATCGAATCCAACCGGAGTAAATCGTCCGTCACCTGAAACAATTTCAACGCTGACATTTGCATCCGCGTCTCCCGGTGCCAACATTCGCAGTTGCTGCACTGGAGCATTTCTAACTTTCGGCTGAAGTGGAACTGCAGGAATGAAAACTTCCTTAGATGGGGCAACTCCTGGACTTACAAGATCGCCTCCTAATGTGCGAAGGCCTTTACCTCGCTCATCAACAACAAAAGAATTTAAACGACCCGCACGTGAAAGAACTTTGATAACAATTGATGATTCACCCGGTGCAAGTGAATCTAAGCCAATTGATTCGCTTGAATTAGCTTTTACACTGACAACCTTTGATGTAACTGGTGATCCACCACTCCAAACAAAAACATCGGCTACAGATTCACTGAGCCCGCTATTTACGAGTATCAATTTTCCACGAGCAGTTATGTCGGCTGCTCCCCCAACAAACCATTGGCTTGCGGCAGGGTTTGAACAAATAGTTCCGCCCGCCCAAGAGCCTGCTCTGCTCTGCCAAATAATTGGAGTGATTCCTTGTGCATCTACAAGAATTGGATCTCCTGGTACAGGTATGCGAAGTGCTCTGGAACTAAAAAACTTTGATGATGTTGAACCGACACGTTTAATTCTTGTCTCACGCGAACCAAGGGAGACTTGGGATGACAAACCACTCAAAGTTGCTGGGCACACA
>Ga0214168_1000120_pt1 | contig 30037 bp, 32 predicted proteins | sample LakMenepilimnion_FD_153002 | JGI IMG/M metagenome (GOLD analysis project Ga0214168, IMG submission 153002) | Freshwater microbial communities from Lake Mendota, WI - Practice 29OCT2010 epilimnion v4 | ecosystem: Environmental > Aquatic > Freshwater > Lake > Epilimnion/Euphotic zone | place: Lake...
GTACGCGAGGCCAAGACCCGCGCCAACGAACAACAGCGCCAACAACGACACCCGAACGAATAGCGCTAGAACGCTTACTGAAACAAGAACCACGTGGAACAAGATACCGCACCAGCCCATACTGAAGTTGTGTCGTCGAGTCTGCTCAATGTCGTGTCATCGTTGCTCTTCGTTGGATTGATGCTTTTTCTCATGAAACTTGCGCGCCAAGGCGGCAGCTATTGGGAATCCAAAGACGGAAAACGAAGTATCTGTCGAATGCAGTTGATGGATGATGAAGGAAACTGGAAGCGTGTGAGGATTGTTGTCGACTTTGGATCGAACGCCGTACTCGTTACCGCTCGAGGGAGAAACTCGAATGCTTATAGCGGCGCTTGGCGCGTCATTGGGCATGCCCACCAAAGCCAGAGGGTTGATGTCGATGACACTGAAAACGTCTTTGCAATGGCCCATACGTCAAACGAAGACAAACTTGCAATGTTGCGGCTACCAACTGATTCGAAATGTGCAGCAGTCGTCTCCGACCGGATCACTCGCTAAAGGATTGCTCCAAGAAGGGACTAATTGGCGCGCCGACCTGATCAAGGTTGATCAAAAATGCATCATGGCCATGGGGTGAATCTATTTCGACATAGGTTGAATCGGTCCCCTGCTCGGTAAGCATCTGGTGAATCTGCTTTTGCTGATACGAGGGGTACAAGATGTCGCTTGAAATGCCAATGATTAACGTCTTAGCCGCAATTCGTTTAATCGCAGATTCCAGCGTTCCACGACCGCGTGCAATGTCGTGCAGATCCATTGCTTTTCCAATGATCAGATAGCTGTTTGCATCAAATCTACGAATGAGCCGATCGCCGTGATGATCCAAATATCCCTCGACTTCGAACCGATCCCACAAACCCAAGCCGTTGTAGTCGGCATCGGTGTCTGCCAGTTCGCGACCGAAGCGTTCTGTGAACACGTTGTCGCTGCGGAAGGTAACTTGCGCGATCGAGCGCGCAATAGACAACCCCTGCCATGGACCATCACCAATCTCGGCGTCGTAATACTCGCCGCCGCGCCATTTTGGATCGAGCGCAATAGCACGGCGGCCAATTGCGCCCCACGCAATTTGCTGAGCGGTTGATTGCGCGCATGTAGCGACAGGAATAATTGTTTTTACGCGATCTGGAAACGTGACTGCCCACTCCAGAACCTGCATTCCGCCCATCGACCCACCTACAACACTGTGCCAACGAGCAATGCCGAGCATGTCGCTGAGACGCACCTGTGCTCGAACCATGTCGCGCACAGTGATGACCGGGAAACGCGAACCGTATGGTTTGCCGTCTTCAGGGTGCGGCGAAGCAGGGCCTGTCGAACCTTGACAACCCCCAATGACGTTGCTGCAGACAACAAACCATTTATTGGTATCGATTGCCAAACCTGGGCCGATGATTCCCTCCCACCAGCCGGGGGTTGGATGCCCGTCACGTGCAGGGCCAGCAACATGACTGTCGCCAGTCCATGCATGACACAACAAGATTGCATTTGTTGCATCGGAGTTCAGTGAACCCCACGTTTCGTATGCGATGGTGACGTTGTGCAAATGCTTTCCGCCATCAAGTGCAAAAGGACGATCTGAAGGAAAGTTTGCAAACTGCCGATTACCAACGGGCAGACCAACAGACCATGCTCCTGTTGCTGGGTAATCGTGTCTAGCCATTGGCATATTCCATTTCGTTTGCCCAACTGGCTCGGCCGTTGCTTTACCAAAAAGGTAAAGCCACATCCCCACCCGAAGGTGAGTGGCACCGTGGGCTCGCCCCGGTTGCCGGACCAATTGGTCTCTCCTGATGCAACTGTTACGCACCACCGCCTTGGCCGAGCAGGCCGAGACGATGTTGCCTCAATAACGATACAGCCCGATATGGTGAAACCACCACAGCGGGCGGAGTTGGCGCTGTGAGGACCGTGGCGCTTGGCGTCGGGGGGTTCTTTATGCACAATTTGCTTGCTTCGACCGTTGAGTCCCGTTCGATTCCTCCCAAAGGTTTTGGCAGTTTCGCGCTCGAACTAATACCCAAGGGTTCGCACATCGCAACGTTCGGCGGCCCGATCTTGACAACAGCCGCTTTCTCGTTGGAACTACCCGATGTTCGCAGCCGCTCAATTCAAATTGAACGCGATTCCTATTTAACGGGCCCTCCGCAACGCGAGCCCGGTGACACCATCAATCATTCATGTGAACCCAATTGCGGCATGCGAAACGCCTCACAAATTGTGACGATACGAGACGTGTTGAAAGGTGAGGAACTGACTTACGACTACGCCATGAGCGACACTGCCGATTACGACGAATTTCGGTGCGGATGCGGAGCTCAAACTTGTCGCGGCACAGTTACTGCCAACGATTGGAAGTTGCCAGACATTCAAGCCCGATACCAGGGCTACTTCTCGCCGCATATCGCCCGAAAAATTGTGGCAGAGAAACAAAAACGAACTCTTACGAAAAGCGGTGTGGAAAAACTCGTTGCGCAATACGACAGCAATCCTCGTTACGCACTACAAGATGCCCTACGAAAAGCAACGGGATATTCGTGGGAATCGTTTGACGAACTGATCTGCAGAATCGAGAATGTAACGGAATTGCGCTTTGCGCAGCTTCGGCGTGGTGACACCGATGCCTTTGATTGGCTACTTACTCTGTTGAACGAACAGCGCACCGTCGAGAGTTAGCAATTTTTTTGTAAACCAACGCACCAATCTGGGTGATGATGGGCAATGGAATGAGGTAGCCAACAAAACGCCACCATTCGCCCGAATCGCGGGCTAATTGCGCAACAGCCAAATGGCCAGAGCGGTGAGTCTTCCTATCGGCACTCACCCACTGCACAGCCTCGGAACATTGGGCTTCGGTGAGACCCAATTCATGAACATTCGTTTTCTGCCACGCAACTACATCAGGCGTATTTCGCATGTGTTTCTGCATCCAACGCACGCACGCATTGCAAAATACGCATTCCCCATCAAAGACCAACGTTGCCGTTTGAGGATTGGATTGCATAGATGGCAGGCTAGTTGGGTTGGCTTGTAGGTTGTAGTGCGCATGTACAAGTTTCTTCTTAAACCGAAATGGCTTGCGATTCACGCGTTAGTTGTTGTGCTTGTTGCCACTATGTGCGTCCTTGCAAGTTGGCAATGGGACCGCCACGTTGAACGTAAAGCCTTCAATGAAACGTTGATTCAGCGGTTTAGCGAGTCCCCCCAGCCTTTAGACGAACTGTTGCAGCGCTACCCAGATCGCGAGGATGCACAATGGCGACTTGCAACGGTTTCGGGAACCTACCTTGAGCAATTAAGCGTCAATGTTGTCAACGTCTCTCAAGATGGTCGTGCCGGTTACGACCCAGTGACACCTCTCGAGATTGATAACGGCAAGATTGTGCTGATCAACCGGGGTTTCGTACCTCTTGATGCGCCACAGCCAGCGCCGCCAACGGGTGTTGTCGAGATAACAGGACGCATTCGCTTGAGTGCGGAGCGTCGCACTGGTGCAGTGTCCGATTCGTCAACCGGTGTGTTGACAGACATTCAGCGCGTTGATATTGATCGTCTTGCAAAACAACTTCCGGCACCAGTCGTTGACGTTTATCTTGAAGCGGTTCAATCAGATCCAGCAGACAGCGAAATGTTGTCAATCATTGCTCCCCCAGTTTTTGGAAACGGGCCACACCTTGGATACGTGGGCCAATGGCTGCTTTTCAGTATGTGTGCGATTGGTGGCTGGTTTGCCCTAGTTGTTCGCGAGAAGCGACTGCTACAAAAATCTGCCGGGAAGTAAACAGCGAATAAGCCCTAGGGGCGATTTGCGCACAAGTTTTATCTTGATACGCAACGGCACGTTGAAGAACAAACGAGTCATGTTCTGAGCAATGACGCGGGCTTTCGTATCGATGCGAAGATAACCAGACCAGTGCGACTGTGGAAGCGAAAAGAAGTAGTCGAAGAACACCTGAATGTCGGCGGTTGTTAACCGAGACAGAGCGGCCAAACCAAAGTCGTGTAACACGCGAGTGCGGAGGAACGATGTTGGCCACACCGCATTCCAACCAACGCGCGCAATCTCTTCAACACCCTCGTCACGTACCAATGCATCCGAAACGGCACGCGCAACGCGAGGCGCTGCGCGCAACGAAGCCGCAACCGAATAGCCCGTTACAGGATGAATAAAACCGGCTGCTGCACCAAATCCGACTACGTGACCGAAACGCGATGGCAGAGAACCGCCCATTGCGATGCGAACATGTTCCACCTGTTGCGTCGATTGAGATAACTCCCGCCCCAAACGCTGCTCAAGCCGTTGCCGAAGCACAGCATCACTCACCGCTTCACGTTCCACCAATGATGTTTCCTCAACCATGGCAGTGCCGTTACCCAAATCGAACGCGTACAAGAACGTTGCTGGACTAGCACTTGCGCCTGGCGGTGTTGACCAATCCATCAATGTGAATGAATCCGCTTGAACCGCACCGACAGCTTCGGTGTGCACACCGTAGGCAGACTGAAAACCACCCGTGTATTGGTTATTGCGAAGGAGTAACGATGATTGCGTGCCACCACAATCGAAAACTGTGCGCGCTTCGAACTGTTCGTTAGTTGAAAGGTGCACTTGCAAAAATTTGTCGTCGCTTTGCTGCACTCGAACAACATCGCCCCTGTAGAAACTCACAGCATCGTGAGAGAGATACTTCTGCAGCAATCTGTTGTCGAAGATGCCGTACGGCCGAGATAGCTGATGTTCAAGCTTCCCAACGACGCGAACTTGTGGCCAAGTGCGTTGGAAACATCCTCGCAATTCGGAAGCATCGTCTCGATTGTCTAGGTCGTCCACCCATGTTCCATACGTTGACTTCCACTGCTCCAATGGCTTTGGGTCGACGATGATCACACTTTTTTCCAGCAGAGCAAACTCGAAAGCAAGTGCCCGGCCCGCTGGACCAGCACCGATGATCAGTACGTCGCACTTTTCTACAAACGTGGACATTGATTAGTGGTTCGATTCGATCTGCGCCATACGTCGGAATTGCTCGATGACGTCGGGGCTCTTATGCGCAGCATCAAGGCTGCGATACACCGTGTCCACGTTGACACTGATTCGGCCAAATTCTTTCCAGTCGCTGAATCGAAGCGCATTATTGCCAGAAATTTCACGAGCTATTTCTTTAGCTGCATCAAATGCGTCCATACCAGCAGACTTACGAGAGGTTGCCTCCGATAAAACAAACGAGAGGTAATCGCGTACGTCGCGCACGCCCTTGTTGTCGGTAATCGGCCCATGCCCCGGCACCACCACATCACAATCCAAGGAAACAATCACGTCGCATGCAGCAATCCAATTCTGCAGTGGGCCCGCCCAAACAATCGGCTGTCCCCCAATAAATAAAATGTCGCCTGTGTAAACCGTTTTGGCGTTGGGAACATAAGCAATGGTGTCTCCAGCAGTATGCGCTGGGCCAACCTCGATCAATTGCACCTCGCTGCCGCCAATGGAGACGCTTCTTTTGCCACTAAAGGTTTCTGTAGGCAACACCAATTCGATCTCATCAAATGAAAAATCACCAAAGAAGCTTCGGAACAGATCGCCCACCTCGCCCGGCGCTTTGTTTAACGCAGCAAGCATCGAAGGTGGCACTTCGCCCATCTCCTTCGCGGTAGCGGCACTTGCGATAATCGTTGCGTCGCGCACAAGTTGATTGCCATAGCAATGATCACCGTTGGCGTGTGTGTTAACGACCGTATTGATTGGCGATGAAGACGTGGCAATCGACATCGAATCGAGCATCTGTTGTGTCAGCGTGAGATCAAACAGCGTGTCAACCAAGAGCGATTCGCCGTCACCGACGACAAGACCAGCGTTGCTGTAGCCCCAGCCGCCATCGGGCTGCAAATACGCGAAGCAACCGTTACCAACTTCGTGCAAACCAAGCGTGTACTTATAATCCATATGTGTTCTCCAGCGTTGCAAGCGATGCGGCGCCAATGGCTCCGGCTTGTTCTCCAAGTTTTGCCACACGCAATGCGGCGTGACGTCGATGTTCTGGCGCATACAACAGCTTTTTGAACCATTCACCAATTGGAGACATGATGACGTCTGCTGCTTGTGAAAGACCGCCTCCGATGACGATGGTGTCTGGATCAGTGATGTTGGCCAGATTTGCCAATCCCAACGCAACCCAATATGCGAAACGATCGATTACTTCCACCGCAGCACTATCGCCCTTTCTAGCTGCAGTGATGACTGTTTCGCCGCTATCGCTGCCGCCAAGAAATGCCAAGCCACTTCCCGATGCATACCGCTCCCAACAGCCACATTTGCCGCACGGACACAGCGGGCCTTTGGGATCGACAACCATATGGCCGATCTCGCCCGCGAAACCCTGCGTACCTCGTTGCAACACGCCACCCGAAACCAGGCCGCCGCCAATTCCAGTGCCCAACGTGACCATCCACATATCGCGCGAACCTGCGGCTGCGCCATGTTTCCATTCGCCAAGTGCGCCGCACGTTGCATCATTTTCTACCCAGACCTTGTTGTTCAATCGAGCCTCAAGTTGCTCGCGCAATGGCAATTCGATTGCACTCGGCATATTAGGACTGGAACGAACAACGCCACCGCTTGTAATCAGGCCAGGCACTCCAACACCTAGTGACTCAAACGCACCCAAACTCTGAACGAGATCAACGATGCTGTTGGCCAACACATCTGCATGCGGTGTTGGAATCCGTGCTTGCGAAACCACGTTGCCGCCTTCGTCCAGGAGCACTGCAAGACACTTCGTTCCACCGACATCGACGCCGGCAGCAAACTTCACGATTCGATTTGAGCCTTTAACTCTTTCAGCGTGCTCAGAATTCGCATTTCTGCACGGCGCTTGACAAACCCAGGCAACGGAATGACCAGCTCGATAGCGAGGTCATAAGAAACGCGAGTTCCTTCTGCAACTTGGTCGAACGTGTAAGCGCCACGGATTGACCGCATGATGTCACCGTCGACCATGTGCCACGAAAGTCGGCGTGGTGCTTGCGAGTAGTCATATTGCAAAATGAAGTGTGTGCTTCGGCCTAGAGCAGATGCTCTGTACTCCACCGATGACGGACGGCCTTCGGAATCACGATCGAGAACAATCGCTTCTTTAACGTCACGCGCCCATCGCGGATACTGCTCGAATGACGAGGCAACCGCGTAGCAACGATCGGGTGCTGCCGCTACGACAACAGAGTCTGAACCGGAATCAACCATGTCTCTATCATTGCTGACGGGGCGGGAATACACCCAACCGACTGGACCAAAGGCCATTGAGCCCCAGACCAAAAATGGGCACCAACACCCCGAAAGCCAATGTGCTTCCAGCCCGACCGTCGGTGGAACTGCGGACGATTGCGCCAATCAGGCCGACAACGACCTGCGCCGCAAGACAACTGTTCATGACCATAGTTATGCGACGCGGCGCCACGCCACCAGCTAGAGCGAACAGTCCAGCAACCGAAATTTCATCGGTGCGACTGCGCTGAACCGCCGAAAAATACGACCAGATGAACGCAAAACAGCCGATTGCAAACAGTGCAAGATCAACCGCAACGATCATGCCACGCAAGCCAGGCGTGAACAACCAGGCAGCGAGAAACGTCAGGACGGTGAATACGCCCGTAATCAAGATGTTTGAACGAACAATTACGGACTTCACTTATCTACTCCTAACACACCGGCAAGCCTTGACGAAAGCACGTCGTAATCAAATTCGGCACATGCACGAATTCGAGCAGCCTCACCCATTGCCGCTCGCTTCGCCGGGTCTGACAACAACTGATTGAGTGCGACGGCAACATCATCAACCGATTCTGGGTTGCTCACCACGATGCCTGTAACGCCGTCGACAACGGCTTCCGCAGCCCCGCCGCTGTCGCCAGCAATTTGCGGCACCCCGCAAGCGGCCGCTTCCGAAAACACGATTCCGAAACCTTCTTGTTCCAAACCGCCCCATCGCGTTCGACAGAGCATGGCGGAGACATCGGCGCATCCATAGAAGCGAGGCAATGCTTCTTCCGAGACTCGACCGATCAACTTCACTGGTGCACGCCTTGACTGAATCAATTTGTTTAGGCGGTCGCTATCACGGCCAGTGCCACCAATGAGCACCTGCAACTTCGGTCGATGAGCAGCCGCAACCGATGCCGCCTTGATCAACGTGTCGAAACCTTTTCGCGGCACAAGCCTGCTGAGACCAACAACGAGTTCGGCATCTTGCGCAACTCCGAATTCTTCGCGTGCACTTCTTCTTTTACTTTCTGAAAGCGGAGCGAAGCGAACGGTGTCGACCCCTGGGGGGATGACCGTTATCGGCAAGGCATCACCACCCACATTTCTTGCCTCAGCAGCTGGGTAGCCACCTGCCGCAATGATGTGAGTTGCGCCAGACAACACTCTGCCCAATACAAATCTTGAAAGTGGCAACCTGCCTGGAACTGTTACTTCGGCCCCATGCAACACCACCATGTACGGCAATTGCAACGATCGGCCAACGATGCCCAACGGCACTGCAGGATCGAGCACAACCATTTCCGCACCAACCTCTTTTGCCATCTGATTGATACGGTGCACCATCCAAGGGTGCGGCAATAACACGGGTTCGCGGGTTCGACGGATTTCGTAAGGTTGCTGCGCATCGAACTGCTCGCTACCGGCATGGGGTGACGTGAGCACTGCAAACGAATCTGGAGGCAGACGACGCCACCATTCCCACAACAAGTTTTGAATGCCACCGATCTTGGGCGGGAAATCATTGGTGACCAACAGATGTTTCATAACGGTGCACCAATACTGGCAGGCAAGTCAGCGTGGATCTGGTAGCAACCGCAATTCGTCGGCCACGAGTGGATCGCTATCCGAAAAATTGATGTGGTGTCGAAGGTTCAGTCGAGCGGCAGCCCAGACCGCATGTGCACGCAGCACCGGTTGTGGGTGGTTGAGATATCGAACAATAACTTCTTGGACATCTGGAGCCAAACCATCCGCGATGTTGCCCAAGTTGATGAGAGCGTTGCGCCTCACCCATGTTGGGTCGCGATCGGTGATGTACCAATGTTTAAAGTTGCTTAAGAGCGCAGCATCGTCCATGTTGAGCAATTGCAAGATGGGCACCCACTGCCGCACTTCTGCATTCTGTTTCTTTGTGATGCTCAAGCGCTGGGTAGGCGGACAAACCTCTTGGCAGTCGTCGCATCCATAAATGCGATCGGCAAGCGCAACTCGATATTGTCTGTCGAACACTCCAGGTTTTTGAATCAACCAAGCCAAACACTTAGCGGCATCTACTACCCCGTTTTCAACAATCGCCCCGGTTGGGCACGCATCGACACAACGCTTGCACGCCCCGCAACCATCATCTACTTGAGTAGTGCTCGCTCGCAAAGGCGCATTAGTTACAACGCTGCCGAGCACAAAGAAACTTCCGTGCCCCTTCAGCAAAAGATTGGCGTTCTTGCCAAACCACCCAAGCCCTGCCAAGTGTGCGGCGCCACGGTCGACCAACGAGTTGTCGTCGGCAAACACCACTGCCTTCCAACCTTCGTCGCGAAGTTTGTCGCGCATGGCGTTGAGCCCAAGTGTCAATTCTGCGTAGTAGTCGCGCTGGGCATATCGAGCAATGCGCGAACTGGGTGTGCTTGGGACTTGCACCAATGGCTGCGAATACGAATATGCGCCGACAATCACTGCCTTCGCATCTGGCAATGCCATGCGTGGGTCGGTTGATCGCTCTGGGTTGCGGTAGGTGAACTCCATGGTGTCGTGCAACCCGCGTGATTTTCGTTCGATCAGTGCGGTTCGAGCCTGCAAAAAGATTTCTGCTGGCGCGACGCCAACCTGATCGAGACCACTCGACCGCCCTACCTTCAGTACATCGGCCGTATAGGTATCGATGAAGGCTTCGGGAAGCGTTGGGTTTTTAGCTAACGGCACGGTGCCGAAGCGTAGGCACCATTCCGGCATTTGCGAGCAACCTGAGTGCTCGTTGCTCTTCGAAGTTGAAAACTACGGCAGTTTGCTGTGCATCGCCACACATGTGGGTGACGAGGCAGTCGTCGCAAGCCGCGGTACTGCGCATGACGCAGGTGTCGCAACTGATGACCAATGGGCTTTGCGGAGTGATGGTGATGGTTCGGTTTGGCTGGTTCATTTTGGTCTCCCTGTTGTGTCTGGCTGTAGGCGCTTGTTTCTGTTCTTGGATGACATGTGTACGTGAATTGCACACATAGGAAGCATGCCTGCGGGGTGTAACGGGGTGTATCCAACTATTGTCTTGGGAATGACAACCCCTACAAGCAGTCGTGCATTTACCGTTGGCAAAGTAAACGATGTATGGACGAGGTCGGTTACAGATGTCGCAATCGATTCCCTCGGAACGGGCGACTTACTCCTCGCAGTTGAGTATTCGTGCATCAACTACAAAGATGGGCTTGCATCTTCGGAAAAGGGCCGGGTTGCTCGAATCGACCCGCTGATTGGCGGTGTAGATCTAGCGGGCCGAGTAGTGCAGTCAGCGAACCCCGAATTTCCAGTTGGCTCCTATGCAATCGCCCATGGCAACGACATCGGAGTTTCTCACCACGGCGGCTATAGCCAATTTGCCCGCATCCCGGCCGATTGGTTGGTTGCGATGCCGCAGAATATGACCAGCAAAACCGCAATGATGATTGGAACTGCCGGATTCACTGCGGCCGAGTCTGTTGACGCACTGGAACGTGCCGGGCTTCGGCCAGGTGATGGCCCTGTGCTTGTTACGGGCGCAACCGGCGGCGTGGGTTCGGTTGCAGTGGGCATGCTTGCGAAACGCGGGTATGAAGTTGTTGCATCAACCGGCAAAGCGTCATCTGTTGACTGGCTTAAAAGCATTGGTGCCTCGGGCGTGATTGATCGAGCAGAAACCTCGGCAGAGCACCCGAAGCCATTGGAAAGCGAGCGTTGGGCTGGCGCAGTCGATTGCGTTGGTGGCACGACACTGGCTTACGTACTGCGAACACTCAAGTACGGCGCGGCAGTTGCAGCAAGTGGCCTCACGGGTGGCAGCGGCCTAAATACAACAGTGCTTCCATTTATTTTGCGAAACATAAGCCTGCTTGGAATCGACAGTGTGCAAACACCAATGCCGCTGCGTCGATCTTTGTGGCAGCGAATTGATACAGATTTGCGACCACAGTGGCTCGACACCGAAGTACCCGAAATCATTGGCTTGAACGACCTGCCGTTGCAACTGGACAAAATACTTGCTGGACAGATGCAAGGCCGAGTGCTTGTAGACCCCAACCTCTAGAGCAACTATTTGCGGGGAAGCACCACCGCGCCATGATTGTCTATTGAAAGAATCTTTGTTGCTCCCGATGTTGGCAGCGCAGCAGCAATGACATTTGCTTCAGCCTTATCGCACATGACAGCAACCGTTGGGCCCGAACCAGACAGCCACGCGCACCACGCGCTTGTACCGAGCGCAGCCTTCAACGCCTCGAGTGACGTTGGTGCGTTTGCAAGACGAATGTCTTGATGAATGCGCTCCGTGGTTGCAACACGCAAAACTGTTTTGTCGCCGGTTGCAAGTGCGCCAAGCAACAGCGCCGTATGACCGATATTCACAACGGCATCGGCCAGCGAAATGGTCGACGACAAGGTGGTTCTGGACTTCTCTGTGCTGGTTTGCGTTTCTGGTATCCATGCAATGATCGCGGGTTCGAGAGCACAAGGAAACTGCACCACTTCACCGGATGCGCTGGCAGTAACGCCACCAACCAATGAGGCGGCCACGTTGTCGGGATGCCCTTCCAACTCGGTGCTCTGATGCAACAACTTGCTGCGTGCAGCACCAAGCAACGATGCATCAGAACCATTTTGCTGAATGTGTGCCAGAACGACACCAGCCACCCTTGCTGCGCCGCTAAACCCAAGCCCTCTACCCATTGGTATTTCCGACTGAGCCCAAACACCGCCTGTTCCCCCGCCTAGGCGAAACGCAATTGTTGCTGGGTGATGTTCATCCAAAAGTTTCGCCCGCTCCGGAATGGGTGCACCATCGTCGAAACCCATGTCGAAATACAACGAGAGAGCCATCCCGAGAACGTCGAACCCCGGCCCCAAGTTGGCCGAACTTGCTGGCACGCGTACAAAAACTGAATCACTCATGGGCGACTATCGTGCCACACTCGAACTGACGGCAATCAGTTTGTCCAATGCATTGGATGCAGCGCCAGAGTCGATGCTGCCTGCGGCTCGATCGAGCCCTTCAGCCATATTCGGTGCAAGGCCTCCAACAACTAAGCCCGCTGCAGCATTAAGCAGCACGATGTCGCGCACCGCACCTTTTTCTCCCGCCAACGTCTTTCGTACAACTGCTGCGTTATGTGCCGGATCGCCACCACGAACAGCAGTCACATCGGATTGCTGTAGGCCCAAATCTTTTGCATCGATTGAAAATTCGTTGATGAGTCCGTCACGAAGTTCAACAACATGACAAGGCCCGCTGAGCGACAACTCGTCGAGGCCGCCGTGGCCGTGCACAACCCATGCTCGCTGTACTCCTCGACTTTTTATTGCCGCAACCATGCTGTGCGCCGATGATGGGTTACCGACGCCTACGACCATGTACGAAACTTTGGCCGGATTGGCCATAGGCCCAAGCAAATTAAATGCAGTTGGTACTCCAAGTTCTTTGCGTGTTGGCCCCGCATGTCGGAATGCTGGGTGAAAAGTTGGCGCAAAACAAAAGCCCATGCCTGCCTGAGTGACGCACGTTGCAACACCTGCACCATCCAATTCAATCGCGACACCGAGGGCCTCAAGCACGTCGGCTGTTCCGCACTGCGAAGATGCAGCGCGGTTGCCGTGTTTACACACGGGGATTCCAGCGCCCGCCACAACAAGCGAGGCCATTGTCGAGATGTTTACCGAATGTGATTTGTCGCCGCCGGTGCCAACGATGTCGATTGCTCGCGCAGCAATATTGTCGGGAAGTTCGACTACCCCCGAAGCGCCGATAACGGCTGCGAGCATGCCTTGCAGTTCGTCTGCGGACTCCCCCTTGGCGCGAAGAGCAATGACGAATGCCGCAATCTGTGAAGGTTGCGCTTCTCCACGAAGGATTGCAGTCATGGCTACTTCTGCGTCGGCGGAAGAAAGATGCTCACCAGACACGAGCTGGGCAATGACGCTCGACCATCCTCCAACGAGTTCGATTGAACTCATTGCATGCTCCTCAAATGCGAAAGTGATTTACGCGCTCTGGCGACGTTGGCGCAATATGCGACGACGCTCGCGAGCGGTTGCCCCGCCCCAAATGCCCTGGTGCTCGCGATTGTCAAGTGCATAGTTCAAACACGCTATGCGGACCTCGCACTGCTCGCACACTGATAAAGCAAAGTCTGCGTGATCCTCGTTGTCCGGGTAGAACATCTCGGCGTCCAAGCCGTGGCATGCGCCTTTGCTTCTCCACGTCATATCCACAATCGACACAAAGTCCCCCTCAGCACCGCTGAAAAAACTTCCCCGCGGGTGATGGTACGACCAGCACCTATGTCGACGCCAATTGACCCATAACCGTCGTCAAATTGCCCGATTTACGGGCTTTTGGCTTATGCCCGTAAATCGTTGAGCAGTTCGGTAACCGTGCTGGATTGCAAGGAAACCGACTGTTGGTAGGCCGAGTGGTCGCACGCAATCTGAGCGCCGCCAGCGGCAAACTTCTCTACTTGCTCTGGCGTGAACTCAAACCGCACATAGTGCACGGCTGCAGTCACGTAATCGCGAGTGAGCTGCTCGGCGTGAGCCTCTTCAGTAATTGAACGAACCTCGGAGCCGTCACTGAGACGGACGACGATGGACGACTCGATGTTGACAAGCTTTGGAAGCCACTCACGCATTTCATCTTCTGTTACCAGTTCGATGAACAGAGTTGCCGACAACTGGCCTGCCTCTGGGATGAGTGGGTTGTACGCGTGCAACTCTTCCATTACCTGCTCGTCGCGCACAACTTTTTCGGCACGAATCATTTCGTGAATTTGTGACCGCATCGTGACGCGATTCTCAAACATCAACGTGACTACTGGGCCAAGGGAAATGCGACGCAACTTCTTCAGTTCGATAACTTCGGCACGACTCTCGGCGCGCACACGCTCGTAGGCGCGTAGGTCGAGAATGTCTTCGATTGATAACTTGCGCGAAGGGACAGTGTTAGTGGGGGTTGACATGACTATTTCTTCTCCTCTGGTATGCCGTACGCCCGTGCCAAAACTTGCAGCGGGTGCACTGGGTGGTTTCCTGTTTGTTCGTTAATTGCTGTATTGGCAAGGTGACAATCGCCTGTGACGACTTCGCCTTGTGCTTCTGTAATCATCTTTCCGAGTTTCTCGGCGATCGGCATGGACAACTCCGCGTTTTCTGCGCGAAGCCCCCACATGCCATCGATGCCTGAACATTGCTGGATCAGTTTGATTTTCGCACCGGTGAGTTTCATAAGATCGCGACTCTTTAAACCAATGTTCTGCGCGCGCAAGTGGCATGGCGTGTGATAAGTAATCGTCTCGGGAACGTGACCCTTGAAGTCGAGTTCGAGCGACTGACCTTCGGTCTTGTGAATCTTCATCAAGTATTCGGCAGCGTCGTAGGTGTTCTCCGACACCAACTGGGCATCTGGGCCACCGACGTAGTCCAGGTAATCCTTCTTCAATACATAACTGCATGTTGGCTGAGGAACCACGATGTCGTTGCCTTTGCGAACCTCAGCGGCAAGATTGGCAACATTCTTTGCTGCAACCTTCGTGAACGTGGCCATGTCGCCGCTGTGCAGGTATGGCGCTCCGCAGCAAGCAGCGTTGTCGGCAATGGTGCATTCGATGCCGTTGTGTTCGTAGACCTTGATGAGATCTTGGCCGATCGATGGATCCTGATACTCCACCAAGCATGTTGGGAATACGGCCACTTTGGCTTTCGGATTATTGAGGCGGATTTTTGGACGACGCTTGAACCACGTGCTGAAACGAGTCTTTGCGAATGGTGGCAACATACGAACACTTGAGATGCCAGCAGTTTTTTCAACAACCTTGCGGATGAGCGAGCCTGGCTTGGCGCCCATCACAACATTGGTAACGACACTGACCGACGTGGCTGCTTTGCCCAACGCATCGGTACGACCCATGACAGCGGTGGTTACTTTGTTGCGGGTTGACATGTGGCCATTTGCGCGACGCATGGCGTCGGTACGCAACATAAGGCGAGGGAAATCCAATGCCCATTCGTGCAGGCTTGGGATGTACGGGCAGTTGATGTAGCAAAGCTTGCACTGGAAGCATTCGTCTGCGACGTGGTCTTGCTGAGCGGGCGTCATCTTGCCCGCGTCTTGATCATCGTGTTGGTCGATGTAATCAAACAATGTTGGAAACGACGGACAAAACTTGAAACACAAACGACAGCCATGGCACAAGTCGTATACACGCTCTAGTTCCTTGCGGGTGTCGGCCTCGTCTAGGTAGAGCGGGTGATGTGGATCATAAATCGTTGTCATTGGATGTCGATTCGTTTCTATTTCGTTGAACTATTTCGTTTCATTCATATTTGGGCCGCACCTCTCGGTGCGACCCAAATTGAACAATTACAAACTTCCTGAAATCAGGAAATGCTCTTCAAGCCATCGGTGAAACGACCTGCGTGGCTCTTTTCAGCGCGTGCAAGTGTTTCAAACCACTCTGCGATTTCGGCAAAGCCTTCTTCGCGGGCAGTCTTGGCGAAACCTGGGTACATCTGTGTGTACTCGTATGTTTCGCCAGCGATGGATGCCTTCAAGTTCTGCTCGGAGTCGCCGATTGGTTCGCCCGATGCTGGGTCGCCCACTTCTGCGAGGTACTCGAGGTGACCGTGTGCATGACCGGTTTCGCCGTCAGCAACGTTCTTGAACAGTGAAGCTACGTCTGGAAGACCTTCGATGTCTGCCTTCTGTGCGAACCACAAGTAACGGCGGTTTGCTTGGCTCTCGCCAGCAAATGCTTCCTTGAGGTTCTCATGTGTATGCGTGCCTTTGAGCCCGGCCATGATTTCTCCCTTTGTTTGTTTTGATGTGTGGTTTTACTTTTTGCTTGCTTTCGCCTGTTGAACAGGAGACTTTGCGCCGCGCTGGGTCGAACCTTTGCGGCGACTTGTTTCGCAGGCAGAACAGATACCGCGGAAAACAACACCAACTTCGTTGATTACGAAGTCGGTGCTATCTGTGGGGCGCAACGTTGCTGCGCCTCGAACATGGACGTCACGAATTTGTCCGCAACTATCGCAAACGGCGTGGTGGTGATCGCCAACGTTTGGATCGAAGCGTGTTGCGCCAGAGCCAATTTCAATGAACTGCAATTCGCCCATCTCAGCAAGTTCGTTCAGGGTTTGATACACCGTTCGCAATGAAATGCCTGGCATTTGCGCACTCGCCTGCGCATACAAATCTTCTGCGGTTGGGTGAGTTTCGTTTTCGTGCATTAGTTGGAAAATGAGTTGGCGCTGCGGTGTGAGCTTGCGGCCATTGGCCCGATAGGCAACTGCGAGAGAAGCTGGTGACTGCATGGATGACAATTTAGTGCAGTTTGATCTAATTTGCAAGTCTTGCTAATTAGCAAGTGATGTGAATTAGGCCTCATGGCAGCCCAATGACCGGGGTTCTGGCCATCCCGTTTAGGCTCGGGCGATGGATTTCGTGCGCGCAAACAACATTGCCAGGCTGCGAACCGAACAATTTGACGTACTTGTGGTGGGCGGCGGTATTACGGGCCTTGGTGTTGCGCTGGATGCCGCTTCGCGCGGACTCAGCGTGGGCCTTGTTGAAAAAGATGACTTCTCCTCCGGCACGTCCTCCAAAAGCAGCAAACTCATTCATGGCGGCCTTCGCTACCTACAGCAAGGTGAAATTGGTTTGGTTTATGAGGCGCTGCATGAGCGCCAGCGCCTAGTTCGAAACGCTCCACATCTCGTCAGCGTCCTCCCCTTCATGATTCCGATCTTGACACGTGATGGCGTGATCTCGAAGAAAATCGCCAGAGCACTAGGAAGCGCTCTGTGGATGTACGACCTCACGGGTGGATGGCGCATTGGCAAACTGCATCGTCGTTTGAAATCCGACGAAGCATTCGATCACATGCCAACAATGAACAAAGAAAAACTGGCTGGTGCGTACCTGTATTTCGATGCCGCCGCCGACGACTCAAGGCTGTGCGTTGCGATTGCACGAACCGCCGCCAAACATGGTGCAGCGTTGGCCAACTATTGCTCGGTGCAAAAGATTACGCACGACTCGAATGGTCGAGCCAATGGCGCGATTGTTCGAACGGTGGAGAATGAAGAGTTTGCGATTACATCTCGATGCGTAGTGAACGCCGCAGGCGTGTGGGCAGACAACATTCGTAAAGCAGATGAGGGCACCGACCCGCACAGCATCCGCCCCGCCAAAGGAATCCATATCACCGTGCCATGGAAGATGGTGCGTAACGACATTGCAGTTGTTATTCCGGTGCGACGCGACAAGCGCAGTCTCTTCGTGGTGCCTTGGGTGAGTAACGGAGACGGCACGTATCAATACACCTACGTAGGTACGACGGATACCGACTTTGCTGGCGGCGTGGATGAATCGCAATCGAGCCACGATGACATCGAATACGTGCTTGAGGCACTCAATCAGTCCGTCAATGGCAACATCACAGCCGACGACGTAACAGCGGTGTGGTCTGGTTTGCGACCGCTGGTACGCAACGAAGACGGCACTACCGCCACCGGAAAAACTGCAGACCTCTCTCGCAAGCACCAAGTGCGCGTGTCAGCAACTGGTGTTGTTTCTATTGCCGGCGGCAAACTCACCACATATCGAAAAATGGCAGAGCACACGGTTGACGAAGTGTTGAAGCAAGTTGGCAAAAAGACAGCATGCAAAACGAAACGCTTGCGATTTGTTGGAGCAACCGCAAAGTCATCCAAGAAACTCGATCGAGAAGCGTTACATCTATATCAACGCTTTGGTAGCGAGGCACAAACCATCCAACAGTTGATTGCAGGCGACGCATCATTGGCCGAGCCGCTAATAGTTGGGCTTCCCTACTTGCGTGCTGAAGCAATTTTCGCCGTTCGTTTCGAAATGGCGCGAACACTTGACGACATACTCTCTCGTAGAACTCGAGCCCGCATCATTAACCGGCCCGCATCACTTGCAAGTGCCCGTGCTGTAGCCAAACTCATGGCAACCGAGTTGCAGTGGGATGACGCGGAAGTTGAACGCCAAGTGGCGAACTATGTTGATTCATGTGCCAAAGAAGCAGCTGCGGGCGAAGTAAGCGAAGCCGAATACCTAGCGTCCCAAACGAACTGACTGATCATGACCGAACCAACACCACCCATTGCATTCAGTATTTCGCCGGACACCGTTGGTGAACAGTTTGCCGGAGGGCCGACCATTGACAATGCGGTAATCGAACAACTGAAAAAGGTTTGTTCAACATCGGTTGATGATGCAGACCGCGCCGAACATGGTCGCGACTGGTGGCCACTCGCTATGCATTGGGCCCTGGCCGGCAAAACGCCACGTAAACCGCATGCCGTCTGCCGCCCGAAAAACACGGACGAAGTGGTGGCCATTGTCAACATTTGTCGTCAGCACAACATTGCGCTCACAACAAGCGGAGGCCGCAGTGGTGTTTGCGGAAGCGCAGTACCGATGTTTGGCGGTGTCGTGCTTGACACCACTCAACTGGCCGGAGTCGTGTCGGTTGACAAAGTCTCTGGAATTGTCGAGGTGCTTCCCGGAACATTCGGCCCAGACATGGAAAGCGAACTTCAAACCAAATACGGAATCACCGTCGGTCATTTCCCTCAGTCGTTTGATATTGCGACTGTTGGCGGTTGGGTTGCCTGCCGCGGTGCTGGCCAGTTTTCTACCCGCTACGGAAAAATCGAAGACATGGTTGTGGCGCTCGAAGTTGTGCTGGCCGATGGCTCTGTCATTCGCACCGGTGGCGCACCAGCCGCAGCTACAGGCAGCGACATCACTCACCTCTTCGTAGGCAGCGAAGGAACACTTGGTGTAATCACACGCGTTTGGCTTCGCGCACACCCAAAGGCAACATTCGAAAAACGAGCCGCATACCTGTTCCCTACATTTGCGGATGGCATAGCTGCATGTCGAGATGCGGTACGCAAGGAAGCAACGCCTGCAGTACTTCGCTTATACGACGAAAGCGAGAGCAAGCGCAGCCACGGCACAGATGGAACCCAGTGCACACTTCTGGTGCTTGATGAAGGTGATCAACGCCTCGTTGAAGCAACTATGTTCATCGTCGATGAATCGGCCCGCAATCACGGCGCCATTACAGGCGATGTGCAGTTGGTGGAGAAATGGCTGCACCACCGCAATGACACCAGCGGGCTGCAAGCACTGACTTCGAAGGGCTACATCGTGGACACGATGGAAGTTGCAGCGCCCTGGTCGAAGTTGGTTGACATTTTCAATGATGTTCGCGCCGCATTTCTCGGCGTCGAAGGTGCTCGCGCGGCAACATGTCACCTCTCTCACAGCTATCTAGACGGCGCGTGCCTGTACTTCACTTTTGCTGGTGACAAGACCGACGATATTGACAGCGCATACGTTGCGCTCTGGAACGCCGGCCAACGTGCCGCCATCGCATCCGGCTCAAATGTTTCGCATCACCACGGTGTCGGCATCAATCGCGCTCGTTTCATGAGCGAATCTCTCGGGCAGTCGCTGCAAGTGTTGCAAGCAATCAAGAACACACTTGACCCAACCGACATTTTCAACCCAGGCAAGCTTGGTCTTACCACCTCGCGCGCCGGCACAATCTGGCCATGAGTGTTCTTGTCATCGATGTAGGCACAAGCGGCCTACGCGCATCGGTAGTGCGAGACACGGGCGCAATAGAACATCTCCGATACGAAGCTTTCGCACCGCATTCCCCCGCGCCTGGCTTGGTGGAGTTTGATGCACAACTGATGCGCGATGCCGTATTGCGTGTGTCTGCTGCGGCGCTGCAAGCGGCGGGGTCGGTAAGCGCGGTTGGCATCACTAACCAGCGAGCTAGCACCATCATGTGGGACAAAGCCACCGGCATACCTTGCGGCCCTGCATTGGGTTGGCAGGATTTGCGAACGGTTATGGAATGCATCATGGCTCGCAGCGAACACAACATGTCGCTTGCCCCAAACCAAACAGCAACCAAAGCATCCTGGATGTTGAAGAATTACTCACATAATGCAAATGTTTGTTTTGGAACTGTGGATACCTGGGTTGCGTATGTTTTGTCCAACGGTGATTTGCACGTCACCGACCATTCCAACGCCGCAGTAACCGGTTTGTACGACCCAAACTCACACAAATGGTCGAGTCGCGCGCTTGACATCATGGGTGTTGATATTGCAATGATGCCGAACGTTGTTCCTTCATCCGGCGTGATTGGCGCTGCCAGCGCATTGCCCGGTGCTCCCCCCATTGCTGCTCTCGTCGGAGATCAACAGGGTTCACTTATTGGACAAGGTTGTATCACTGCAGGAAAAACAAAGATCACGTTTGGCACAGGTGGCATGCTCGACACATTCACCGGGTCAACAGCGCCAACATCTGCGAACCGACTGGCAGGCGGTACGTTTCCAATCGTTGCTTACAGTGACGCTCACGGTATTCATTGGGGCAACGAAGCAATCATGCTGTCTGCCGGCACAAACATCGACTGGTTGTGCGCCGACATGCAACTGATCGATTCACCAGAACACAGCCACGAAGTTGCGTCGCAAGTCGAAACCTCCGATGGCGTGGTGTATGTGCCGGCGCTTCTCGGACTCGGAACGCCCAAGTGGGATTACGGTGCTCGCGGAACTCTGCTTGGAATTACGCGGGGAACGAGCCGCGCGCACATTGTTCGAGCAGTGCTAGAAGGCATCGCACACCGCGGCGCAGACATGGTTGACGCATCACAGGCCGATTCGGGGCTCACCATCGACAGCATCCGCATTGACGGCGGCATGAGCAAGAACCCCACCTTCGTGCAGGCGCTTGCTAACGCCACACAGCGAACGGTTGAAGTGTCTCCCGTCACCGAGGCAACCACGCTCGGTGCAGCATTCCTGGCCGGCGTCGCCGTAGGCACGTGGAAAACCTTGCCAGACGCGGTTTCAACCTGGAAACCAGCCCAACAGGTGGCCCCAAGCGCAGTTCTGAACAGGGATCAATGGGCCAGTGCGATCTCCCGCGCAGGTGGTTGGATACCCGAGTTATCGGGTCTTGACTTCTAGATTAAGTACGCCCCGTTTGGGCAATACTTGTTGAACCTTCGGAAAGGAACTACATCGTGCCCATCGCAAAGCAACGCGCACCGCGTAGCGCGCCACCAAAACAGCCAACGAGCAACGACAAGCAGCTGCTTGCGTTCGCTCAAGAAGCCGAACTTGCCGTGCACGACCTGTACGCAACAGTTGTTTCTTCATCCAAGTTCACTGGCGACGAGGCTGCGATGCTGTCCATGTTCACCGAACACCACAAGGCTTACGCCCAAGCAATCAACGGTCTGCTTGGAAAAGATGCGACCAACCGTCGCAACGAATCGATCTATCAGACTTATGTTGGTCAGCTCACCACCATGCAGAGCATCTACGCAACATTGCAAGCCCTGGAAAACACGCTTGCAAAGACCCACATCGACATTCTCAGCAACTTAGAGGGAATTGATGGAGCGCAACTCGTTGCCTCGATCATCACCGCCGAGGCCCGTCATGCGGCCGTGTTCGGCACGCTTCCAACGCTTTCTCTTTCAAGCGCACTTGACAACCCTGCGGCCTCGATTGCTCCTGCTTCGTCCGCACCAGCAACTCCTGAAACGACGGTGGCACCATGAGCAACTTCGAAAATCTCTCGCGTCGCGAACTTCTTCGTATTAGTGCACTCACCATCGGTGGCACCGCGTTCCTCGCGGCTTGTGGCAAGCAAAGCGGCGTTCAGGGCAGCACCAACATTGCAAGTGCCGGATCGGTTCCAGCGCTGTCGCCTGCAAACAGCGGCGACATCACCGACATCGTGTTGCTTCGCACCGCGGCATCACTTGAGTACAACGCCATCGACACCTACAACATGGTGATTGAAGATGGGTTGCTCACTGGAGAGTTTGCAAAACTGTCCGATGCTGCAAAGCGTTTCCGTGACGACCACCTTGCTCACGCCGCAGCGATCAACTCACTTGTTGTTTCCCTTGGTGGAAAAGCACACGAGTGTGCCAACGAACGAATTGACCGTTTGTATGTGCAGCCAGCACTCAAATTGATCACGACAGAAGGCAATGAAGATGTAAGCCGCGACGTTGTGGCGCTTGCACACGGCCTAGAGAACCTCGCCACCCAGACATATCAGGGTGTCGTTCGTTCGCTCACCAGCCCCAAGTTGCGCGGCGATGCAATGCGCATTGCACACGACGAGGCACGACACGCAGTCGTCTTGGCGCAAGTGCTTAACCCTGGATACGCATCTGTAGGCCCAACGGTGAACGAAGCAACCGGCAAGGCCAACATCGCCTCGGTGCCTGGAGCATTCGGCGGTCTTTCCATCATTCAAATTTCTTTGGGCAAAGCAAACGCCGACGGCGTCAAGCCATCGCTCACCATGGAAACGCCAAGCCTCAACGGCTTGATCTACGACAACGTCACCTGCTGACCCCCGTACACTGATCTCGACGGTGAGTAGGCCGGGTGACCGCGGTGAACGAGTGCTTGCACTAGTTCATTGAGGAAAGTCGGGGCTTCACAGGACAGAATGCTGGCGAGAGCCAGGTTGGGGCGACCTGACGTGTGGTGCAACAGAGAACAAACCGCCGATGGGCAGTGGCTGCAAAGCCTCCGTCACAGGCAAGGCTGAAACGGTGCGGTAAGAGCGCACCAGCGCATGAGGCAACTTGTGCGGCTTGGTATCCCCATTCGAAGCAAGACCATGCAGAGAGCATGAGCTGTCCGCTCGTTGGCTATTCGTAGCCAGCAACTCTCGGGTAGGTTGCACAGAGGGATGGTCATCGGTTGGCGCGAGAAATTGCGACGACTACAGAACCCCGCTTATAGGCCAACTCACCGTCACTTTTACAAAACTGTTTCAGGTTTGAAAGTGGGCCTCAGACCCCACGAGCGCCATCCGTATCCATGGCGTGTGAGCCCCTCGACATAGATTGCGCGTGCTGCTGAGAATTGCTTTTCAATATCGAACAAGTCATCACAAGATGCAAGTATCCGCTTTTCTTGCAGGAATCCGCCGGCGTAATACTCGACGGGGCTACACCAGAAAGCGTTCACCTGAAACAAGGAATACGACGGCTTGCCGTTGGTGTCCTTTGGGTTGAACGCGTCGATAAGGCAACGAGACTCGCGGTGCAAAATATGGTCGATTATCGGCCACTGGTTAACCGGCCAGAACCGCATGGCCGTGCCGAACCACTGAGGGCACTTCGACCACGATGGAGCGACGAGGGCTGGTTCGACCGACCCTCCGGCCTCCAGGAAAGGCACCTCAGCCGACGGAATGGCCAGATCCAAGGTGGCCGAGCCCAAGCCAAGGGCGGCAACAATGAAAATTGGGGCAACGATCAGACGTAAACGTGACGGAATACAAACTCACTTTCGGTGGTTAATGAATTTTACTTAACCTTCAAGCCGAAAAAATGGGAAATGATATCCCTTGACAGACGTCACACCCTTATGTTTATTGGGTTTGCTGGATTTTCTTACCTGTCTGGCCAATCTGCGACCGAACCCAGAGGATGAGACCGACACCCACTAACTCGAGCCCAACGTTGATCCAGCCCCGGTCGATGGAGGGCAGGGCTTGCTCATAGGTTGCGAACCCGCCCAATGGCCACCAGAACATGCTGGTATTCGCGAAAGCGCCGTCAAACACCAGGTGCATGAACAACCCGATGATCACGGCCAGTAACGGTTTGCGAACGGGTCGCCGGCCGGTGGTGATCAACATGACCACCGCCAAAAGAGCAATCACGGTGACCACGCTGTGCAGAGGCCCCGCGCCTCCCCCGATTCCGTCAATGATGTCGGGAATCAGTGCCCCGACGACCACGAGTCGAAAATTGAATTGAGGATCGCGAAAAACGAACCAGACCGCCGCTACCGAGGTGCCCACAAACCACAGCAGCATCAGTAACCCACGTCGAAAAAGATAAAGCAACCGCAGTGCGGGCACTCTGGGCGCTCAGTTTCAGGAAGCGCCCGAAGCGCACTGATTTCACCCTGGGCTATGTCGAGGTGGCAAGCACCGCACGTGGGGCCGGATAGCTTCGCGATGGCGCCGTCTGGCCGATGCTTGCGCTTTGCTTCGTACGTATTCAGTAGCGAAGCAGGCACCACCAACGCTTGCGCACTTCGTTGCTGAACCAGCCGCTCAAGACTTTCATTTTCTTCACGCTGAGCCACTGCAAGCGCTTCTGCCGCAGCAACATGCAATTGTTTCGCGTGCACAAGTTGCGACGAAACTTGCGCTTCCTCGCGATCGCACAAGTCGACCAACTCCATAAGTTCTAGCTCTCGGTCGTCCAATTGAGAACGTTGCTGCGTGCACGTTGCAATCTCGTGTTGCAGTGCTTCTGCTTCGCGCGGTGCAATAACTGTTTTCAGTTGCTTGTTCAGCCGAGCAATTGTGGCGTCATTCGCGTGACCCGCTACTTCCAGTTCGGCTATCTCATTCGCCGCTGCTTGCGCTCGAGCAACGACCTCCTCTAACGACTTTGTAATGGCTGCGACATCACTCTTTGTAGATCTGTGCAATTCAATCTCTGGAAGATGCGAGAGACGATGTTTGGATTGCGCTATTGCAATATCGGAAAGTTGCACCGCGTAGAGATCGGCCAACTCGCTCATGAACTAGCCGGCGTCCACAGTTTGCACGGAAGCCGGAAACGGGGCTGCGCACTCATACACCCAATACTCGCCGATTCTGATGGTGTTTGTAGGAGAAAACGGATTGGTGTCAGTAGGAGAAATAGTGGTACCAGGGTCAACAACGTTGATGACCACCGTGTTCGTTGGATCAAACGGGACGGTGGTGGTTGTTGGTGCTGGTTTTCCAGGCTTTGTGGTCGGCGGTGCGACAGTTGGCGGAACAGTTCCGGAAACGACCTTCGCTAGACACTCGTTGCCGGGCAAGTAAATGCGCATTGGCGACGGGTCTGGACGGGTTTCGGTGGCCACTGCGTCTGGCGGCGCTTCCCAATCCTCTACCGGCAAATTGATGTGTGCTGCATCCATGAATTGTTTCCAAATACGTGCGGGATACATGGAGCCCTGAACGCGAGTGATGCCATCCTTGGCAACGAACTCGGGAATGTTGACCATCGGTGTGTACGCCTTCGGGTCGCCCACCCACACAGCTGTAGTCATTTGCTTACTGAAACCTACAAACCACGCGTTGGTGTTGTCGTCCTGCGTGCCTGTTTTACCGGCTGCCGGACGATCATTTTCTAAGGGCGTGCGGCGTGCAGTACCAAACTTGATGACGCCTTTCAACGTATCAACGGTCCGCAAAGCCACTTCCGGCGTTAGCACTTGTTCTGGGGCTAACTCATGGCGATAAATCTCAACACCATTGTCATCAATTCGTTCAATGAAATACGGCTGCATATGAACGCCACCGTTGGCAATTGTCTGAACACCAGCCGCCATATCTAGTGGGCTGAGTTCATTAGCGCCAGTTGCCAAAGAGGCATAGGGCTGAATGGTGAAGGTTTCGGGGTTTGTCCATTCGCTGTTAATCATTTTGTACATCAGCGAAACGATTCGCTCCAGCCCAACTACTTGGGACAACCGCGCGTACGCACAGTTGATCGAAAGTGCAGTCATCGTGCGCAGCGGAGCAACACTTTGGCTAACGCCCTTAGAAATGTAAAACGGTTCTTCGGGCTTGCCAGGGTTTGGCAATGTGCACGGCAACGTTCCGTCGATCACGTCGTCCGGAAGAATTCCTGCTTGTAATGCGCCAGCCAAGATAAACATCTTCACGCTGGAACCTGTTTGCCTTCTGCGCATTGCAAGGTTGATCTCGTTGTTCGCGGCTTCAAACCCTGCACCACCAACCATGGCGCGAACACCACCTGTGAGATTGTCAATTGATAGCACCGCAGCTTCGATCCCTGTTTTATTGACAGGCAACTGCTCAAGTGCTGCAACTTCGGCCGCAGCTTGCGCGTCTTTGTCCAGCGTTGTGTAAATCTTCAATCCACCACGGAAAATCTTGTTGTAACGCTCTTGGTAAGTCGCTCCAAGCACTGTGCTTCGGTTGAGCAAATAATCTTTCACTTCCTCAGTGAAGTAAGTGCGGTTGATGTCTTGCGTTGGAACACTGTTGGCGTTTTCGGGAATTGGACACTCTGCATCAAGAGATGTGCGTATTTTCGGTGTCTCCCAACCTTTGCAGGCAGCAGTTGCTTCATCCGCTGTAAGCAATTCGGTTTCGACCATTCGGCCGAGCACAACCTTGTAACGCTGGCGCGCGGCATCAGGGCGACGAATGGGGTCGTAACTAGAAGGCGCCTGCACTAGGCCGGCAAGAAATGCGCCTTGTAATTCGGTGAGCCCTCCAACCGGCGCACCGAAGTACACCTCGGCTGCAGCTTGCAGCCCGTATGCGTTGTTCCCAAAAAAAACCGTATTGATGTAGCGCTCAAGAATCTCGCGCTTGGGAACTTCCTTTTCCAACATTGCCGCATAACGCGCTTGCAGAATCTTGTACCGCCCATCTCGATCGAGGCCGGCAAGAAATTCGTTTTTCACCACTTGCTGCGTAATCGTCGAAGCACCCTGACGTGTCGAGCCCGCCTGGTAGTTGGAAAGCAGCGCTCGCACAGAAGCGCGCAAGTTGACTCCCTTATGGTCAAAGAAACCCGTGTCCTCAACAGCTAGCAATGCCGCAATCACGTGTTCCGGGACAGAGTCGACTGGTGTTCGTTGCGTATTTTCGATCTGGAAAACGCCAATCTGCTGGCCGTTGATGTCGTACAGCACACTGCGCTGCGCAAGGCCCGAAAACTGCGACAGCTGCACGGGCACTTGAGAATGTGCATTCAAGACGCCCCAGGCCTGCGGGGCGATGGCTACCACGAGCGCCGAGATACACAGCGCACCGGCAACTGCAGTGATCAGCAGGCGCAGACTCAGCCTCAAGTGGGGGTTCACGACACAAATAACGCTACTCTGCCCGAATGCCTTCTTCTCGTCAGTTCCCGCGTAAACCCTTCCGTTTCGGCGTTCAAGCCAATAGCGCCCCCGACCGAAAGTCGTGGGTCGATCTGTCAAAACGTGTAGAGGCAAACGGCTACAGCGTGCTCACCCTTCCCGATCACTTCACCGATCAGTTGGCCCCGATGCCCGCACTGATGTGCGCCGCAGATGTCACATCGACACTGCGTCTCGGTGCATTGGTGTGGGACAACGACTACAAACATCCAGTTGTTTTTGCAAAAGAAATTGCAACGATGGATCTGCTCTCAGAAGGACGAATTGAGTTGGGCATTGGCGCAGGCTGGATGAAAACCGACTACGAACAGTCCGGAATTCCCTACGACTCGCCAGGAGTACGCATCGATCGAATGATCGAAGGCATCGACGTCATGCGCGGCTGTTTTGCAGATGGCCCATTCTCATTTTCAGGAAAGCACTACACCATCACCGACTACAACGGCATGCCAAAACCGTTGCAAGGCACGTGCCCGCCAATCTTGATGGGTGGAGGTGGAAAGCGTTTTCTCACCTATGCCGCCCAACAAGCAGACATCGTCGGCATCAACGCAACGATGACCGCAGGCGCGGTTGGCCCAGAGGCCATCTCAACGATGACGGCAGAAGCAGTTGACGACAAAGTCGACATTGTTCGAGAGGCTTCCGGCAGCAGAATTGCTGATATCGAGATGAATATCAGAGCATTCCTCGTCAACATCACCGACGATGCACAAGGCGCTATCGAAAGATTGTCGAAGGGCATGGGCGTTGAAGCGTCGATGATTGCCGAAACACCATTCGCTCTCATGGGGCCACCATCGAAACTGATCGAAGATTTGCTGGCCCGCCGCGAGCGTTGGGGTTTCTCCTACGTCATCGTCGGTGCGGAAGACGTGGAAAGTTTTGCCCCAGTAGTTGCTGCGCTTAACGGTAAGTAGTTACTGCACCAATTGAGACATAACAGTTGATAGGTATCTATCAACTTCAGCGTCAACACTTCCCGAAGCGATGTCTACCTTTTCGTGCACGGTAGGAATGAGGTACTCATCTCCGACAAGCGTTGCCCCAAGTGGTTCGATCATTGATCGCAACCACTGAACAGCCTGCTTGCTTCCACTTGGCCCCGGTGAGGCACCAGTAACTGCGACGCGCTTGCCCACCATGGAATGGCTACCCATCGGACGAGTGGCCCAGTCGATCAAGTTCTTCAAGCCGCCAGGCAACGCAAAGTTGTAGGTGGGGGTAATAAACAAAATGCCCGCGGCATCACTGACCCAGCGCCTAAGCCTGGCAACAGCTTCAGGTGGCGTTTGGTTGTCGAGGTCGGCGTCGTAATGCGGTAAGTCGCGCATTTCCGCGTAAACACGGGCTTCGAACCCAGCAGGTGCATGCTTAACGGCATGCTCGGCAAGGAAACTGTTGAACGAAGCCTTACGCAGGCTGCCGCTGACGACGAGGATTTCTGGGTTGTTCATAAGTTTGCACAATGTAGTGGTATTTGGCACCATGTCTCATAGTCTTACTATCGGAATTGCCACAAGGGCTTTTCCATAAAACTAAGAAAAGAGAAAATAATGCGAGGTACCGTTAAATTTTTCAACGCCGAGAAGGGCTATGGCTTCATCTCACGTGATGGTGGAGAGGACGTATTCGTTCACTTCTCCAACATCAAGGGCGAAGGCTATAAGTCACTGTTTGAGGGCCAGGCCGTTGAATTCGACGTTGCCCCAGGTCGCAAGGGTGAAGAAGCACAAAACGTCGTTGTTGTCTGACAACAACAAGTAGTAACTAGTCGATCGGATCGATCGGCGTGCTTAAACCACACGCCGATTCGATCTGCTCGGCAAGAGCAAGGCAACGCAAGTCGGTGTAACGAGCACCAGTCACCTGCACTCCCACTGGAAGCGAGTCGGCCATTCCGCCCGGCACCACCACTGCAGGAAGCCCCAGCAAGTTTGCTGGAAGAACAGGCCTCATCAATTCGACGGTAGCCAACGCACCGGCCTCGCTATTGATATCAAAGTCGTAGACAAATGGCGGCTGTGTCCAAGTTGGCGAAAGCAACACTTGGTAACTGTCGAACCATTGACCCCATCTACGGCCGATCCCATTTCGCTGCACTTGCGCATTAGCCCAGGCGGCAAGGTCGACCTTTGCATAATTCATCGTGGTGAGCTCGACGAATTTGCGTCCACCCTCGCCCATCACCATCTCCAATAGCTCGCGCTGCAACTCCAATTCACCGAACAACTGTGTTCGCCACACTTCGCACGCCAATTCAAAATCGGGTGGAGTTGCTTCAACAACTTCGTGGCCTGCATTAGAAAGCGCGTCTGCCGTTCTGCGCACTACATCTGCAACACCAGCGTGCGTGGAACCACCTGGAGGCGTCGGCATCACCGCAACACGAACTTTCTCACCGGGCTTCAAGTCGGTTAGCACTGCTGGCACGCTGATGGGATCACGCGAGTGCTGCCCAGCAACAACGCCCAAACCTAGGCGGACGTCTGCAATGGTGCGGGCCATCACACCCTGAATCAACATCAACTGCGAACTAAGCCCCGCATCCTCGACCGGGAAATAGTTGGCGTCGGGAACAACGCCTTGCGTTGGCTTGATCGAAGCAATTCCGCAACAATGCGCGGGGTTGCGAAGCGACCCACCAATGTCGTTACCCAAACCAAGCGGAGACATGCCGCTTGCAAGCGCGGCACCTTCACCTCCACTGGAACC
>Ga0214168_1000123_pt1 | contig 29907 bp, 32 predicted proteins | sample LakMenepilimnion_FD_153002 | JGI IMG/M metagenome (GOLD analysis project Ga0214168, IMG submission 153002) | Freshwater microbial communities from Lake Mendota, WI - Practice 29OCT2010 epilimnion v4 | ecosystem: Environmental > Aquatic > Freshwater > Lake > Epilimnion/Euphotic zone | place: Lake...
GTGATTTTTGAAGGAACAGTTCCTTCTTAAGCCACATCTTGAACCTTTCATGGCATCTGATATTGATGTAGGTTAAAGGCTTGAATCAGAAACGCGGAGTTTGATCAGTGTGACTTTCGCATGAGCTTGAGCATTTTGAGATTGATCACTGCAAATCGAAACAATTGCCAAAGTATGTTAGATCGCATGTACTTCGTGATGCCACTTGGCGTAGGAGGGTAATAAGCTTGCTGATAGGGCTCTTTGTTCATTTGTTTTGTCATGGTAAATCCTTGTTTTGATGCCGTTCGAGTTAATCTGGCAAAAAGCGCCAACCTGGTTTCAGGCGCGCTTGGTAAATGAATGTGTGGTGTAGCAGGGTTTTGAGCCAATGTCCTGCAAGTCCAATTTCACCAAACGTCAGTTCCAAATCGCGGCCATATTCTGGATAAGTTTCGTAATCTGGCACGATGGGATAAACCGTCATGGTGGCTGCAGAACCTCTGAGCAAATGTGCACCAGTTGATGCCACACAAGCTGCGCCCATTTTTGCCATCGATGCAGTGTGCGTTGGTGTTTCAGCGCCATTGATCATGTCGCAAATACTTTTAGCCACAGCAATGGCCATTGCCGCCGAAGGCATACCCGTGCGTGGCGGTGCTGGGTTGATGGGTGTGCCGTTAGCGCTTTGCATGGGTTTACTAATTAAGTGCGGTGGGGCAAACGCAATACCAATGGCAAACAAATTGCGATAGGAAGGATTTTGGTAAGTCTTTGGCCAGTCACCTGCGCTCCACTCTGCATAAGGGCGGGCAGTGTAATCCGCATCGACTTTCATAAAGCCGCTGGCTGCAAAGACTTGCGAAGTGATGTCTTCATTGGCCTTGTTGTAGGCCTTGAGTCCCACACCGCTAAAGGGTGGAATGAGCATGGAAAAATCAAAATCTAGCTCATGAAAAGTACCGTCCAGTGTTTCGTAATGGATCTTGCCAGCTTCAATTTTTTTCGTGTGTGCCCTGATGATCCACTCAATGCCTCTTTCCACCATGAGAGACTCTGCAAAAGTTTTACCGTTGGTGATGTAGCCGCCACGCTCAATGTGAACGCCGCCCATCCCAAAGTCGCCCAGTTCATACTCGTTGCTGATCCAAACAATTCGTGCATGTTGACGCACGCCTGCTTCTCGAAGCACATGATCAACGTTGTAGATGTATTCGAATGCCGCGCCTTGGCAAGTGCAAGTGCCGTGACCAGTGCCGATCACAATGGTTTTCTTTTCGCCACGCTTAAGGGCTTCAATGATGATTTGTAATTTGTGATTGGCCTCACTGGCATGAGCTGCCGTGCAAACCGAGACTGTGTGCCCATGGTCTGGTCCAAGTCCCTCGGTGGCTCCGAAGTTTAATTTTGGTCCTGTAGCGTTGATCAAATAATCGTATTCTATCGACTCCATTTGTCCTGCTGTGCTCGACAAAGTCGATTCAATGGTGACGTAAGGTTTTGCCAGTGTGCTACTTCCTTCAGGATGGATGGCAATGCCTTTAGCCTGCTTAAAGTCGATCCTGGTTTTTTTGTAAATCTCAGCCAAATCGAAAGTCACTTCTTTTTCTGCCATTTGCCCCACGCCAACCCATACATTGGATGGAACCCAGTTCCACTCCGGATTGGGAGAGACCACCACGATTTGATGCTCAGCTGGTAGCAACGTGTGTAAATGCCTTGCTGCTGTGTGGCCTGCAATACCTGCGCCCAAGATCACAATTTTGCTCATGGTGTTATTCCAAGATGGTTGATCAAGATTTGACAATCATATACCCCTTAGGGTATTATCTGGCCAGGGTTTACCTTTGCAAAAGGATCATTTATGTTGAAGTCACCTAGTGATTTAGTATTTCAAGCCAAGCAAGCGACGAATGAAGTTTCAATTGATAAAGCGCCTGCGGTCATCGCTCAATGCGATGTGTTGATTGATGTACGTGAATTCGAAGAGTTTCAGGCGGGTCATCTGCCGGGTGCAATTCATATGTCACGTGGCATGTTGGAGTTCAAGTTGGCTGCCAACCCTCAATTCCAGTCGCGCGACCTCAAAATCACTTTGTATTGCAAAACCAGTGGTAGAGCGGCACTGTGTGCCATGTCACTGAAAGAAATGGGTTATTTGAATGTGAACTCGATCGCCGGCGGTTTTGACGCCTGGCAAGCTGCAGGCTTTCATGTTGATAAACCTGCTGCAACTTCCTTTGAGTAATCTTTGACTAACGCATTTTAAAAAATTAATTCAATGAGTAACTTTGAACATGCTGCGCTGATCAAAGTAGCTCTCTTTTCCATATAAGAAGGTTCTAATCATGGACGCTCTTGATCCCATTGTTTTAGCAAGGTTGCAATTTGCAGCCAACATCACGTTCCACATTTTATTCCCCACGATAAGCATTGCCATGGGGTGGTTTTTGTTGTTTTTCAAAACGCGATTTGTAGCCACGTGTGAACAGCACTGGATGGACGCTTACCAGTTTTGGGTCAAGATTTTTGCGCTGACTTTCGCCTTGGGTGTCGTCAGCGGCATCACCATGAGTTTTCAGTTTGGAACCAATTGGCCCGGCTTTATGAATACGGTGGGGAATGTGGCCGGCCCCTTGTTGGCTTATGAGGTGTTAACTGCTTTCTTTTTGGAAGCCACCTTCTTGGGCATCATGCTGTTTGGTCGGGGACGCGTAAGCGAAGGGGTACACACCCTAGCCACTTGGTTGGTGGCCTTAGGCACCACTGCTTCAGCTTTTTGGATTTTGGCCCTCAACTCCTGGATGCACACACCTGCCGGCTTTGAGATGATCAACGGACAAGCGCACGTGACCAGTTGGTTCGAGGTCATCTTCAACCCTTCGTTTCCTTACCGCATGACGCACATGTTGATAGCCTCTGGCTTGACGGGTTCGTTTTTGCTTGCGGGCATCAGTGCTTACCGCTGGCTCAAAGACGATCGCGCTAAAGACGTGATGGCCGCATTGCGTACAGGTGTGATGGTGGCTGCTGTGCTAATTCCTGTGCAAATCGTAGTGGGCGACTTACACGGCCTCAATACCTTGAAATACCAACCCGCGAAATTGGCAGCGATGGAAGGCATTTGGGAGACTCAGAAGGGCGTTCCTGCAATTTTGTTCGCCATCCCTGACAAGGCTACGCAATCCAATCGCTATGAAATTGCCATTCCTAAGTTGGCTTCTTTCTATCTCACCCACGATTGGAACGGCGAGGTCAAGGGCATCAAAGAGTTTGGTGAACAGCATCCGCCAGTAGGTCCGGTTTTTTGGGCGTTTCGCATCATGGTTGGCGTTGGCTTGCTCATGCTCGCAGTCAGTTGGTTTGCCACCTACGAACTGAAATTCAAGTCAAGCCTGTCCAAACGCACTGCCATGGTCTTGGTGGCCATGACCTTTGCTGGTTGGGTGGCCTTGATCTCGGGTTGGTACGTCACAGAAATTGGTCGCCAACCTTGGTTGGTGCATGGTGTTCTGACCACGGCGCAAGCAGCCTCGCAAGTACCGGCAAGCAATATCGCACTTTCTTTGGCCATGTACCTAACCTTGTATGTGGCCTTGCTGAGCGCTTATGTATCTGTGGTTTTTTACCTTGCCAAAAAAGCAGTGAACGGTGGCGATGAACCTAGTACAGACTTGAAAGGAATGCGTCATGCATGAATTTGGTGTGGACTTGATGAGCCCAGCCGGTTGGCTGCCGATGGTGTTTGCTTTGGTCATGGCCTTGTCAATGTTGGCCTACGTCATCTTGGATGGCTACGACCTGGGTGTGGGGGCTTTGCTCGACAGCGCCGACTCGGTGGAGCAAAAAGACATCATGATCGCAAGCATTGGCCCTTTTTGGGACGCTAATGAAACTTGGTTGGTGCTGGGTGTTGGGGTCTTGTTGGTCGGTTTTCCAATGGCTCATGGCGTCATCTTGGGAGCTTTGTATTTACCTGTTGCACTCATGCTGGTTGCGCTGTCGTTACGCGGCGTAGCGTTTGACTTTCGGGTCAAGGCCAAGACACACCATCGCCCTTTATGGGATAAAACTTTTTACATCGGATCCTTGCTTGCCTCATGGTCGCAAGGCTTTATGTTGGGCCAATTCATTACAGGCTTCCAGCAAGATTCGGCAGGGTATTTGTTCAGCGCACTGATTGGTTTTTGCCTGGTATTTGCTTACCGTTTATTGGGCGCTGGCTGGTTGATCATGAAAACCGAAGGTGCTTTGCAAATGCAGGCTGTCGAGTGGGCCAAGGCCAGTTTGTGGTTAACCGCAGCAGGCGTGTTTGCTATTTCAGTGGCAACGCCTTTGGTAAGCCCTCGCATTTTTGACAAGTGGTTCAGCTTTCCAAATCTGCTCATGCTGTTGCCAATTCCAGCCATGACACTGGCCTTGTTTTTCGTCATTCGGCGCAGCTTGTCCAGATTACCAACACGCTTTGCTCAGGGCAATCAATACGGTGCAGGTGTGCCATTTGCCAGTACCGTGGGCATCTTCTTGCTTTCGTTTTACGGATTGGCCTACAGCCTTTTCCCATGGTTGGTCATTGACAAGATCAATATCTGGCAAGCAGCCAGTTCACCTGAGGCATTACTGGTGATTTTTTATGGTGTGGCTCTGGTATTGCCCGTGATTATTGGCTACACCGTCTTTGCCTATCGAGTGTTTTGGGGTAAGTCCACTCAGCTACGCTACTGAGCCTTTCATGGCTTTTTACCAATGAAGCCCACAAGTGCTGACATGCCACTGTGGCCAGGTCCTTCGTCTACCTCTTGAAGATAGGTTTGGAGGTCTAAGGTTTTGTAGCCTTTGAATGATGAGAGCAGTAGTTCTTCATCATAGAGATTTTCCAAAATGCCTGGACCACCTGTTTTGTATTGCATTTGCTCTTTGCCGTAGCCTTGAATGATCAAGGTACCACCGAGTTTGAGCGCGAAATTTAATTTTTGAAAGAGTTCTGTGCGTGCTTCTGGATCGGCAAATTGGAAAAAAATGCCTGCAATGGTGTCGTAGTGGTTCGCCTTCCAATCAAAGCTTTGCCAGTCACTGCATTGAAAATTGACGTTCACTTGTTGCTTGGTTGCTAATTTTTTAGCTTTCTCAATGGCAACAGGCGAGAAGTCGAAGGCGTCAACCTCAAAACCTTGCGAAGCTAGCCAGACACTGTTACGGCCCTCACCGTCTGCGATGGACAATGCCTTGCCTTTTTGCAGATGCGGTGTTTTTTCAGCCAAGTACTTATTTGGTTTTTCACCAAAAAGATAACTTTCCGTCGAAAACCGTTCGTTCCAACGAGTCAATGGGTTGCTAAATTGTGTCATGCCAGTTTCTCCAATTGCCAGTATTGATTCACAGTATCCATTTAGTTGGCAATCAGTGGTTGAATCCATTTCGCCAAGTCTGATGCAGAGCGAGCACCGCTAATTCGGGAAACTTCCTTGCCGCCTTTAAAAATGGCTAGCGTAGGGATGCTGCGAATATTATGCTGCGCTCCAACTTCTTGGTGTGCCTCTGTATCCACTTTGACAAACCGAGCATGTGGTTCCAACATGGCACACGCTTTCTCATATTCAGGTGCCATCATGCGGCACGGGCCGCACCATGGGGCCCAGAAGTCAACGACAACGGGTACTTCACTTTTGGCAATTTGGGCGGCTAAACCTGCTGCATTCAAGTTAGAAGGATGCTTTTCAAATAAAGGCTTGTGACAGCTTCCGCAAGACAACTCGGCTTGAAGTTGATCAGTAGACACCCGATTGGTGCTGTTGCAATGTGGGCATACCAAGTGTGTTTTCATGTTGCTGTCCTTGTCAATGTTTCAGTCATTCAGTTGGAGGCGGAAAGGTTTTATTCAAGCCCATCTTTGCCCAATTGATCGATATTAAATTGATTTAAGTTAAGGTTGCCAAAGCTGTAGTCACTAGGATGATGCAAGGACGTGCATTCCAATGCATTTTTTCAAAAGTTTTGCAGGAATATAACCATGGCTGAGAAAACAATTACCGTTGAACTTCGTCAACGCACTAACTACCAATTTGACATTGAGTTCAGTGAAGGCATGCCCCAACTCATGTCTGATGAGCCTTCGCCCTTGGGAGAGGGAAAGGGACCATCGCCTGTTCAGTTACTGGCGGCATCAGTTGGCAATTGCCTGAGTGATTCATTGTATTTTGCACTTGCCAAATTTAAGCAAAAGCCAGAACCAATTCACACCACAGTGAGTGCGCAAGTAGGCAGGAACGCAGACGGCAGAATGCGTGTGCTTCAGATGGAGGCCAAGTTGCACTTGGGCGTAGAAGCTCACAAACTTGAGCACTTAGACCGAGCCCTAGAGCAGTTTCAGGAGTTTTGTACAGTGACCCAAAGTGTGGGCCAGGCAATTCCTATTCATGTTCGCGTGTTGGATGTGTCAGGTCTTATTTTAAAAGACTAGAGCAAGATCAATTTCATCTTCACTCCTTAAGTTGAAAGATGAACCAAAACCCTCCTTTAATCAAGTACCCCTATTTGTCTCACACACGCTGACGTCGGACAAGCATTGGCCAATCGTCCCCCCGTGATTTTGGCCGACGAACCCACGGCACCTTTGGACAGCGAAAGGGCGTTAGGCGTGATGTGCATTCTGAATGCCATGGCCAAACAATCCAATACAGCCATCATTGTGGTCACACATGACGAAAAAATAATTCCAACATTCAAGCGCATCTATCACATACGCGATGGTGTGACGCATGAGGAAGTTGGAGAGGGACGGACCTTAGATTAATTAAGAGGTATTTGAATCGTTATGCCTAGGTAGTTTCTTTTTACAATAGGCGTTAACAAGTACTTGTTTGTATACCACGCGCCTATAGCTGAACCTATCGCATGCGCCACCATGTCTAGCTGTTGACTAGATCTGTTTCCTACTTTGGAAATCTCATAGTTTTGCTCTGCGATGACGATGGCTGTACTCACTCCAAAACCAATCCAAGAGCGGTATTCTGATTCTGAATATCTGTGAGTGATGTAGCCTGCAATTGCAGCACCACTGATGACGTGGCTCATTTCACTTGTAAAACTGTCACTTGCACTGCACTGAGGGCTTGCAATCAGAGCACATGAAGCAATGAGTGTATGAAAAAAGTAGTTGAACCTTGGTAAATAGAGCCTCACTGGTCTTTGCCAATCTTTGTCATTTCAATTCTGATTTTGTTCAGCTTGGCTTCGAAATCAAAATCGGCCTCTTGCTCAAATCCAATCCTTTGCCAAGAGTGATGGTTTTCATTTATTTTTTTCTTTGATGTTTGATGGGACAAAAATAAGTCTCAGTGGCGGCAATGACCTCTTTTGCGAAGCCGACTACCCCAACGCCATAAGCGCAATAGGTGCAATGAAACTTTGATATCCAATCAAGGTACTTGAGTTCTTGACGATCAAAAATGATGTATTTGCTTCTTGTGATCTTAGAGATGCCATAGATTGGAAAACAAGACCATTGGTAAAAAGAGACACATAAATCTAAGAGTCCAATGGGCAAAAGCATGCTGTAAATGATGGGACCTGTGATGAGGTTCATGGGCCTTGACCGCTTGATGAGTGCAACCAGGCCAAGTTGATGGTTCGTTTTCATGGTGGTGTTCTCGCAATTATTTGAAGGGATTTGAAGAGTCTTGTTGAGTAGAGTCAGTCATTTCATTAAATGGCGATTATTCAAATTTGAATTGATCTAGATCAATCTGTGCAACGTAGTACGCCATACGATGCATTCACCCCTGATGTTGATTACGAATACTGATCTCTTCGCGACTTGGGGTTCACATTGACCCAAAGGGTTCACCATGCAAGTCGGAAAAGAGAAGCTTCTATGGATGTACGAGAAGATGGTTCAGATTCGTTATTACGAAGAGACCATGGCAGCGGTCTACATGGAAGGCAAACTTCCTCCCGCTATACAAAAGGGTCTTGCATTTGACATTGGTGCCGGCCCAGTCCCAGGTGAGATGCATTTGGCTGCAGGACAAGAGCCCGTTGCTGTTGGTGTTTGTGCCCACTTGACCGACGATGACACAGTAGTCGGCACCCATCGCCCGCATCACTTCGCAATAGCCAAGGGCGTGCCTCTCAATCCTATGACAGCTGAAATGTTTGGCAAAGTAACAGGCTTAGGAAAAGGCAAGGGCGGTCACATGCACTTGTTTGTGATGCTTATTTGGCTGATTCTTCCTCTAACTTGCAAAAAGTCATAGTCAGTTTCAGCCTAAAAGCTTCAGGCACGCCTTGCTGAAAGCGGGTAAGACGGGTCGTTGTAACCTGGGGTAGAGGGGTGCCCAGGCGAGACAAGTTGGTTCACAAAGTCTTCGTCCTCTTGCGTGATGGTCAGATCTAACGCGCCCCAATAGTCTTGCCACTGAGCCAATGTGCGGGGCCCGCCAATGACCGATGTCACAGCCCTGTTAGCCAAGACCCAAGCTAAAGCAAAGTGAGAGAGTTGAATGCCTTTTTCTTCGCAACGCGCGCTAAGCTTTTGAGCGATTTCTAAGGACTCTTTGCGGTACTCAGTTTCAAGGATACGTTTGTCGCCACGCGCTAAACGGCTGTCGGGACTTGGTGCCGCTCCTGGTGCATATTTGCCCGTTAGGATGCCTCTGGCGATTGGGCTGTAGGGTGCAACGCCTATGCCGTAATGGGCGCAAGCTTCCAATACTTCAACCTCTGGCATACGGTTAAGTAAATTGTAATAAGGCTGGCACACCACAGGCGCCGGCATGTTCATTTGCTGGCACAAGCGCATGACTTCTGCAATGCGCCACCCTCTGAAGTTAGACAAACCCCAGTAACGAATTTTGCCATCGCGAAGCAAAGATTCAATGGCGCGCAAGGGTTCTTCAAGGTGCATGCCGTTGAAGTCGCGGTGCATGTAATAGATGTCTAAGTGATCAGTTTGCAAGCGGCTCAAACTGTCCTCGCAAGCGCGCATCATCCAGGTGCGAGAGTATTCACGCTCATTGATATTGTCTGACATGCTGTTGCCAACTTTGCTAGCCAAGATCCACAGGTTGCGCTTAGCCTTGATCAATTCGCCAGTCATTACTTCTGATTTGCCAATGCTGTATACATCAGCTGTATCAATGAAGTTGCAACCATTTTGCTGCGCATGGTCAACGATACTGCGTGCCTCTGCCATGCTGGTTTGGTCTGCAAACATCATGGTACCTAGGCAGATGCGTGAGACTTTCAAGGGGCTGTGACCTAAGTTTTTGTAAATCATTTGGGGTGCCTTTAAATCTGATTATTGAAAGAGCCTTTTGGGGCTGAGCATAGCGGGTGTGAGGCCCTGTGAAATAGCGTGTGAGGGCAATGCCTGATGCGTTGCCAATGCAGCACAGCACTCGCCCATGGCTGCAGAGGTTTGGATACCATAACCACCTTGCGCTGCAACCCAGAAGAAATTTTCCACTTGCGGGTCAAAGCCTGCCACCAAATCGCCATCGGATACAAATGAACGCAAGCCGGCCCACGTGCGAATAGGCCTGCGAATTTCAAGCGTGGTCATGGATTGAATGCGGTCAATTGCCATGGCAATGTCTAATTCCTCGGGTTGCACATCGTGTGGTGCTACAGGGTCTGCGTTGGCTGGTGATCCCAGAAGTTTGCCTGCATCGGGTTTGATGTACCAACTCTCGTCAATGCCTATGGCCATTGGCCACGCGGCACAATTAAAACCTGGTGTTGGCTCAAAAATCAAAGCGGATCTGCGTTTGGGCACAAGTCCAATGGGGTTCACGCCAGCCATTGCAGCGACTGCATCAGCCCAAGCGCCCGCGGCATTGATCAGCACGCGTGCTTCGTATTGGTGCCCACCAGCCTGTACTTGCCAGACTTGACCGCTGCGCTTTATTTGAGTGACTTGGGCATCGCAAATCAGTTGGGCGCCATTTTTTTTTGCGCCGCGCAAATAGCCTTGATGAATGTTGTGGACATCCATGTCAGAGGCGTCGGGTTCGTAGATACCACCCAGAATTTTCTCTGATCGTAGAACGGGCAAATACTCGCAAGCCTCTTGTGTATTGAGCAAGCGTCCTTTTTGCGTCACTTGACGCAAAACGTCCCAATGGTCGCTAAGCATTTCATCTTGTCCGTGCTCAGCCACCATCATGGCGCCTCTGGGGGTTAAAAGTGGATGGTCTGAAAAGCCAGCAGGGGGCGCCTGCAAGAAAGCTCGACTTGCCATGGTCAATGCCCGAACTTGCTGTGTGCCGTAACTCTCCATGAACAATGCGGCCGAACGCCCGGTTGAGTGGTAGCCCGGTTGAGACTCTTGCTCAAGCAATAAAACCTGGGCGTTTCGAGAAAGCCAATAGGCAGTGGAGGCCGCAGCAATGCCACCACCAATGATGAGAAACTCAGTCTTTTGATTCATTGTTGATGGCTTGAATCAAGGATGAGGCCCCCAAGGCGCAGCCAGCATTAACTGAACGTTCTGAGCATGAAGGAGATGTAGTCATTGATTGAACTTCTAATGATTAGTAGTTGGGTGAACTTGAAAATTGTGACTGAGATTAATTGCAGAGCGTTGTTTAGGTGTTTTTTTGCAAAATACAAAACAGCCCATTTATGGCCTTTCCATGATCATGACGCAATAGATCCCTGTTCGCTCGAAGAATTTGTAAGCCGTAGTTTGAGGCCAAGCGCTGAATATAGGCCAGCGAATGCGCGTATCGCAGGCTAGGGCGTAACACATACTCCTCTGGGCCTTGCGCCCACTCTTCCAAGCTGAACGCCAAACCACCGCCGGCACGCAGCACCTGAGAGGCGAGTTGGAACGCACGCTCCAATGCGCCCACGTAAATGAACACGTCGGCACTGACGATCAGATCGTACCGATCACCCTCAATGTAGGCCTTTTCCATCGCGTCATGAATATCGGCCTGCCAGACCCTGCTGTAATGACCATTTTCTAGTGCTCTACTTACCATGCCGGGCGAGAGATCAACGCCGTCGACGCGCAGGGAATTGCCTTGTAGGCACTGACCCACCAAACCTGTGCCACAGCCAAGATCAAGCACATGGGGCCAAGGGTGAGAAAGAGAGCCCATGGCCGCCTTGATTAAGATGTCTGGTGCACGGTAGTCCAGTTGTGACAAGTGGCTGGAAAAATCATCGGCATAGCGGTCAAATAAATTTGCCACATAGCCCGCTGGTGGAGCGGGTGGCTCTTGGGCCCAGCCACTCTCGGCATGAAGCACGGCGTCTAGCATGTATTGTGTGAAATCATCACCTCCGCCATGTTCATGCAACATCTTCAGACATTGTGCCGATTCATTCCATCGTCCCAACTCCCTTAAAACCGAGGCCTTGTGCCTTAGAGCGATAAGAGTCTGTGGCTGCAAGACCAATGCCCGATCTAGCGATTCCAAAGCCATTTGAAATTGACCACTTTCAGCATAAGCGGCCCCCAAATGAACCCAGGTTTCAATTGCTTCTGGCTCAAGCTCGGCAGCGCTACTCAGCAGGTCAATGGCTTGGGGAGTCTGACCCAGCGCGGCACGAACAATTCCTAGGTTCATCAGCACAGATGGACGCATGGGGGCTAGTTCGAGAGCTGCAGCGAAGTACGATTCGGCTTGGGACAGTTGGCCCGACTCGAATGCTTGAACGCCTTGCTGGAAGAGGGCGCGCGCCTGATGGAGTGGTGTAGTCAAGTTAACTCAAAAGCATGAAAAATTGATCAGAGAAGTGGTGCACTAGCTTGTGATTGAGTTAACAAGCTTCTTTGCCTAAGTGAGGACTCATAAAGATATTACTTTAGTAGAATTTTAATGGTTGATCTTAGTTAACTTGAAAACACCCCTAGGAAGATTGACCATCTCGTCTCTTTTTAAAAATTGCCAAGCTGCAATTTCAAGCGCAGAATAAACAAAAACTGGAGCATACAAATGAACAAAATCACTCGCATCGATTCAAACGAACGACTCAGTAAAGTCGTTATTCATGGCGACACAATCTATATCGCAGGCATTACGGCCAGTGCCAAAGGAGACATCGTTGTACAAACGCGCGATGTATTACACAAGATAGACGAATATCTAGCGATAGCCGGATCTGATAAACGACATTTACTCAGCGTCCAGATCTGGCTCAAAAATATCTCTGCGGACTTTGCAGGTATGAACAGTGTCTGGGCTGAGTGGGCACCAAAAGATGCCCTTCCAACACGCGCAACAGGCGAAGTTCATCTTGCATCGCCCGATCTACTGGTTGAGATCATTGTGACGGCTGCCAAGATGTAAATGCAAGCTGAACTAAATTGGTGAGCTAAGACTTTCAATCAAGCTGTAAATTTAAGCCTTTTGCAGTTGTCGCCCAGATGCGATCTTGCTCTTGTAAAAACTTGACAAATTGCTCTGGCGTTGAGGGGTCAGCCTGAATACCCAAGCTGTCAAATTTTTCCACAATAGTCTTGTCTCTTAGCATACCGGTCGCAATATCATTTAAGCGTTTGGTGATAGCAGGCGGCAAACCAGCAGGGCCAAAAAATCCAAACCAACCTTGCGCAACAAAACCTGGGTAACCAGACTCTGCGACAGTAGGAATGTTATTAAGAATAGGCACACGGGTTGAACTGGTGGTGGCCAGTACCTTGAGTCGCCCACTGTTGTAGTTTGTGACCGTATTGGTGAGGGAGCTTTCAAAAGAAAGGTCCACCACGCCAGCCAATAAGTCCTGCATAGCAGGTGCAGCGCCTTTATAGGGTATGTGCGTCATTGCAATGCCAGCATCCAATGCTAATTTTTCGGCAATCAAGTGGGGAAGAGATCCGAGCCCTACGCTGGCATAGTTTATTTTTCCAGGCTGAGCTTTTGCAGCTCTGATCAATTCTTGAAGTGAGTTGTAGGGGGTTTTGTTGCTAGCCAAAATAGCACCCGGTGTGTTCACTATATTCGTGATGGGGGTGAAATCTTTGGCGGGCACAAAACTTAATGACTTATGAATATGGGGGGCGATTGACATGGCACTGACGGTCATCACTCCAAGGGTGTAGCCATCGGGCTGCGCTCTTGCCAATGCGGCAGTTCCAATGTTGCCACCAGCGCCTGCGCGATTGTCAACCACGACGGGCTGCCCTAATCCTTCACTGAGTCGCTTGGCCAAGTCTCTGGCCACCAAATCAGTCACACCACCTGGTGGAAATGGAACGATCAAAGTGATAGGTTTAACTGGATAGTTACCTGTGTTTTGGGCAAAGGCAAAGCTTGCAATTCCAATTAATGTGAAAAAAACTAAAACTGTTCGTAGAACTTTTTTCATAACTTGATGGCCTCAAATATTTAAACAATTTCTGACATTCAAAGGTTCATTGTGTAGGCGACTCTGCGATCTGTCTAGATCAAGAAATCCCTATGCTCAATCGACCTCTAGCAAGTATCAATAAACTTCTCAGGATGGCATGAAATATGTTGAACCAACTTGGTACGGCAGCAAGTGGGAAGATCACACCGTAGTTACAGGGTGTTAACCCTAGGTTCATACGTTGACTCCAGCTTCATAATCTCAAATGCACTAAAGGATCGGCCGTATGTTTGACCTTGCTAAAAAAGTAGCGCTCATCACAGGAGCATCCCGAGGGCTGGGCTGGTCAATGGCCCAATCGCTTGCTAAGGCTGGGGCCCATGTGGTTCTCAATGCTCGTGACGAAAAGCTCCTAAGCGAGCGTGTCAAAACACTCACTGAGCAAGGACACTCTGCACAGGCTGCGGCTTTTGATGTCACTCATTTTGAAGCGGCTCAGTCGTGCCTTAACGACTTAAAAACACAATGGGGAAAAATAGATATTTTGATTGCCAATGCCGGCATTAATCATCGGCAAGCAATTCAAGATTTTGAATTAGAAAATTTCGACAAGGTCATCAATACTAATCTCAAAGCGATCTGGGTGCTTTGCAAAGCGGTGACGCCTTTGATGGTTGAAAAGAAAAATGGACGAATTATTTTGATAGGTTCGATGAGCGCTATCAATGCGAGGCCTTCTATTTCTGCTTATGTGGCCAGTAAAGGGGCCGTGCATTCCTTATGCAAGCAACTGGCAGTAGAACTTGCACCTCATCAGATCACGGTGAATTGCATTGCGCCAGGCTTTTTTGCCACAGAAATGAACACTGCTTTGGTAGAAGACCCCAAATTTTCCAAGTGGGTTCAGGAAAGAACGCCGGTTGGTCGTTGGGGGCGTGTAGAAGAGATTGGTCCTGCGGCTGTTTTTTTAGCCTCAGATGAAGCATCTTTTGTGAATGGATTAATTATGACGGTTGATGGCGGTTTTACGTCTGCGATGTAATTGCAAATTTATTTGTATTTGCACGATAGCCAGTCTCATCAACCATAAAGAGTTGTTAGTTGCTAGATTTAAAACGTTAAATTTTTAACATTTTTTAGGAATACTGTCATGGCTACATCCCAAGAAATTGATCGAAGACTCTTTGAGCAGATTCGAGATAAACTTTTCACATCGATTATTTCTGACGCATTGGACAGTGCAGGATTTCGCAATCAAGCGATGTCATCAAAAATTCGTCCAATTGATGATGCACTTATTTTGGTTGGAAGAGCTCGAACTGCTAGTTTCATGGAAGTTTGGCACCACGAAGAGGGCACCAATCCCTATGAATTAGAAATTAAGTTGGTCGACAGTTTGTTGCCCTTTGAAATTCCAATTTTTGCATGTTCGAATTCGGCTCGAATTGGCCCTTGGGGAGAATTACTGTCTACAGCGTCACAAGCCCGAGGTGCGGCTGGGGCTGTTATGGATGGCTGTACTAGAGATGTTCGTGCAATTCGTGCCATGAAATTCCCCGTTTTTCATGGTGGTATTGCGCCACTAGATAGCAAAGGCCGGGCTCGAATCATGGCGCTGGATATTCCAATTGAATGTGGTGGTGTGTACGTGGTGCCAGGGGACTTGGTTGTGGGAGATGTAGATGGCTTGGTTGTTGTTCCGCAAAGCGTAGAAGAAAAAGTTTTAGAAATTGCTTTTAAAAAAGTGTCGGGCGAATCCAATACGCTTAAAGACTTACAACGTGGCGATAAATTAGCAGATGTCTTTGCACGTTATGGAATTCTTTAAGCAACAAAAAGCAATTTGAGCAACGGATGCGTGAAAAGTTGCGGACTGAAGCACCGCTGGCAGAAATTGAAGTTCAGTGAGTTTTTCGAAATACGCTAGAACCAGCAAAACGGGCCTGAGCGCCTAGTTGTTCTTCAATGCGCAGTGCATGGTTCCACTTGACCATGCGCTCACTTCTTGCGAACGATCCAACTTTGAGTTGACCCACATTCCACCCAATGGCCAGGTCGACAATGGTGGTGTCTTCGGTTTCACCGGAGCGGGCCGACACGATGGCTGAATAGCCCAACTCTTGTGCTACTTTCCAAGCTTCTAAGGTTTCGCTAAGCGTGCCTCTTTGGTTGGGTTTGAGAAGGACCGTGTTGGCAGCGCCCAAATTAGCGGCCTCTCGAATAAGGCTCGAATTCGAGACCAAAAAATCATCGCCCACAATTTGGAGTTGATGGCCAATGGCTTGGGTAAAGCGAGCGAACCCCACCAAATCGTCTTCCGCCAAAGGGTCTTCGATGGAGACGATAGGGTACTTCTCAACCCATCTCAACAGCATTTCAATCATGCCATCAGAGTCTAGTGCCCGAGATTCAAGTCCCAAACGGTATTGACCCTGCCTCCCAAATTCGGACGCAGCTATGTCCAAAGCAATTGCAACTTGATCTCCAGGAATAAAGCCTGCGCGCTCGATGGCAAGTACGAGCATTTCCAGTGCTTGCTCGTTACTTGGAAAGTCTGGCCACCAACCCCCTTCGTCAGCAACGCCAAACAGTGAGCCACGTTGCGCCATCAGTAAGCCCGCATGTCGATAGACTTCTGCGGTCCACTCCAAAGCCTGAGCGAAGCTGTTTGCGCCAGGACAAACCACCATAAAGTCTTGAACATCGACACGCCTGCCTGCATGCGCACCTCCGCCAAAAATTTGAATTTGAGGCATGGGCATGCGGCCAATTTTCCCATTGCCAAGGTAGCGGTATAAGGGCATATCAGAGGCAGCAGCCATGGCATGCGCTGCTGCCATTGAAACTGCCAAAGTTGCATTGGCGCCTAATCTTGACTTGTTGGTGGTTCCATCAAGGTCAATGAGTGCCTGATCAAGAGCAGTCTGGTTGTCAGCCTTTGTTCCCACGAGTGCATTAGTAATTTCACCGTTGACATGTCCGACCGCTCGCATCACATCAAGACCACCAAACCGATCACCCCCATCTCTTAATTCCAGTGCTTCACGCGTACCCTTGGATGCGCCAGCTGGTGCAATGGCTCTGCCTAGTGAGCCGTCATTGAGAACAACTTCTGCTTCTACGGTGGGTCGCCCGCGACTGTCCCAGACTCGTCTTGCGAGGATAGATTTGATGGCAAACGGTGTCATGTATTGAGGTCCTTGGCCCATGCATGGGCAATTTCTTGCAAATGGCTCGCTGGCTTGATGAGCAATGCACTGGCTACGCGTCTGACGTGCTCGCGTTGATGTGCTTCAGTTACATATTCGACAGGGGACTTGCCATCCACTCTGGCCAGCAAAAGTCCAGGTAGCAGTCTTGCCGCTCTTGCTTCAAGATCGGTGGGTAGTTCCCAATCTACTGATGGCAAGTAGCTGTTGGTCAGAACTTCAAAGCAATGCAAAAAATCTGAAGTTGACGATGGTGTCCAAAGACACTTGAGTAATAAGTGATTTAGGCAAAACGCCAAGTCAAATGCAGGGTCACTCCAAGTCGCGCACTCAGCATCTAGTAACACCGGGCCCTGTGGTCCTAACAAGATATTCTTAGGGCTGACATCGCCATGCACCAAGGTCTTTGCATTGTTTTGAGTTTGTAACACCAACTCTTCGAGTGCATGTGCTAGTTTTGGATGGCGCTCTGCGGTGGCGAGTAAGTAGGGCGCCAGTCTGATTTCAAAAAATATTTTGTCAGTTGGAAATTCGCTAGCTAATTGGCTATTTCTTGCTGCATAACTGTGAATTTTCGAAAGTACTTGCCCCATTGCTATTGCAGTATGCGCGTCAGCATTGCCAGCATGTAATTCTTGCTTCCAAAGGCGATAGTGAATGGGGTCAAGGTACTGCATGACCAATACGCCTAGCTCTGGGTGTTGGCCTAATAATTCTGGTGCACAACCTGCTGAGGCTTGGCGAGCAACTTGCAACCATCGGGCTTCAAAAAGGTTGCGCTCCACAGGTGCATGCCAATCGGCAGCTACCCGCAATTTAGACAAAGCGCGTTTCGCGCAAACAAATCCTTTTTCTGTCTCAATGCACCAAATATCAGATGACACGCCACCTGTCAGAGGATTGCCGTAAAGGGAAGAAGCGTTTGAAAGACCCAGGTCGTTCAAGGCCCTAACGAACTCAGCGGGGACTTCTGCCTTAGACATGTGCGGGATAAGTGGATTCAACCAGTTTGACCAATGCGAACAAGGCTTGGTTAACTGGGGTCGCCACCCCAAGCGCCTGGCCACGTCTCACAATAAACCCATTCAGATGGTCAATTTCACTGAGTTTAGAGCGCGCCATATCTTGTGCAGTGGATGATTTTTGACTTCCCATCGTGACAGATATTTGCTCGACGGCTTGCAGGGCGACAGTCTCAGACAAATGGATGCCATCGGCGTGAGCCACTGCAATGACTTCCTTGACTAAAGCAGTTTGGGTGCTGCGAACTGGCTCTAAGGCCGCAAGTTTTCCATATTGGATTTGGGCTAATCCTGAAATGGCATTGAACGCACAATTGATCATCAACTTGGACCATAACTCGGCCATGACATTTGGTGAAATCTGAACCGGAACCTGGGCTGAATCAAACAGCTCAACTATTTCTTGAAGAGTTTTTTGCGGATCGCGCAGTCGCGAAGCCAGCATCGCTCCGATCACAAGATCACCGCGGCCATGGTGCTTGACACAACCTGGGGCAGGAATTTCTGTGGCCACATAGACGACACAGGGTATGACCACATTGGCTACCTGTTTTGCAATCAGGTTTGAGTTTTCCACACCGTTCTGCAAACTCATAATCAAAGCATTGGGTGAGAGATGGGGCGCAATTTGAAGCGCAACCGAAGCGCTGTCAGTTGATTTAACACAGAACAAAACCAAGTCAGCGATATGCAAACTTGATAATTCAGTGCTTGCCTCTATTTGGATGATCTCTGTTGTAGATGATGCTGCTAAATCCAATTTCAGTCCGTTGCGCGTTATAGCGTGCACATGTGCGGGTCTTCCGATGAGCGTCACCCTGTGCCCAGCGCGGGCGAGCATGGCACCGTAAAAGCTACCAACAGCGCCTGCGCCAACGACTGCAATGTGTTTGAAATTGGATGTGTTCAAGTTAAGGAGGACATTGGTCAGTTAAATCTGATGGCTTTAAGTCTATCTGATGGCTTTAAGTCATGCCATCGGATGCAAACCCTAGGCTCGTTCAGCAAACCACCCAGTGGAATTTTTAGATGGATTGTGATACCGTTTAAACAATTTCTCTGTTGGAGATCTTTATTTCATACGCTATCCACCCCATTGATCCTGCAAGACCCACTTTCATTGGAGAGGTTTCAGGTATTGACCTAACTCGTAGGCTGACAGAAGAAGAGGTCAGTGCAATCCATGCCGGCATGGACCGCTTCGGTGTGTTGGTGTTTCATGACCAACATTTTGAAGATGAGCAACAAATCGCTTTTAGCCGTCAACTCGGAATGCTGGAAGAGGCTACCGGGGACATCATGTCTGAAAAAGACCGGCGCCTCAGCATGGATTTGAACGATATTTCGAACCTCGACAAAAACGGCGAATTACTCCCTCGCGATGACCGCCGTCGTTTGTTTGGTTTGGGTAATTTGTTGTGGCACTCAGACAGTTCGTTCAAGGAGGTGCCAGCCAAGTATTCAATGCTTTCGGCACGCAAGATTCCTTTAGCCGGTGGCAATACAGAATTCGCTGACATGCGCGCTGCATATGACGCGCTGGACAGTGAGACGAAGAGAGAGGTGCACGATCTGATTTGCTTGCACAGCCAGATTTTTTCTCGAGGTGTTTTGGGTTTCGATGATTTCACAGACGCCGAGCGCGCAAAGTGGGCGCCAGTGCGCCAAGGTTTAGTGCGGCGGCACCCCAACACAGGTCGCCTTTCGCTTTATCTGGCAAGCCATGCCGGTGGCATTGAGGGGTGGCCAATGCCGGAGGCGCGTTCCTTTTTACGTGACCTGAACGAACATGCCACGCAGCGCCAATTTGTCTACGCACATGTATGGCGTCCATGGGATTTGGTCATGTGGGACAACCGCGTTACGATGCACCGCGCACGTCGCTATGATCCAAAAGAAGTACGCGACATGCGCAGAACTACGTTGACCAATGAGGTGTCGAGTTTGGAGCAGAGGCCCATTGCCTAAGCACATTTCGATTTTCGCGAATTTTTTCTGGAGTCAGTGAAATGGCCAAATTACACAATTTCAACGCGGGTGGGTATAGCTTTTTAGAAGGCGGTTTTCCCTATTCGCAAGCCGTTATTGCATTGCCTGGCTATGCATTTCGGCGCATTCGGTTTTCAAGCGTTGTGCCGGTTGAACAAGGCTTTGACTGGATTCGTCAGCACCTTCAGCAAAACAACCGACCTTTAACGGCATTTGCTGCTTGCGAGCTAAGATCACCAAGCGCTTTCACGATGGAGGGCTTTCGCGGTTTCAATCAAAGTTATGTGAAAGTGCTCACTGATTGGGGCCTGATTCAAAATGGCCTTAACCCTGTAGCGCGCAGCAACTTGGCGCCGGCTTTTTCACCACCAGACGTTCCAGGCTTTTATGCATTTACCTATACCGTGCCTGAAACTTCCAATCAACCAGACTGGCTGATTGCAGGTAGCGGGGAATGGCCAGAACATTTGCCTTTTCCTGAAGGCATTGTGGCGCGGGGCGACACAAGTCCTGATGGCATTGAAAGGAAAGTTCGTTATGTTGTGCAAACCATGCAAGAGCGGGCACAGGGTTTGCAGGCGCAGTGGGGCCGATTAACAGCCGCACAAATTTACACAGTGCATGACTTCTCAGCTTTGGTTCCAACGGTGTTCAAAACTGCCGGCATGCTCAGCCCCGGACTGTCGTGGCACATTTGCAATCCGCCCATTCAAGAATTGGAGTTTGAAATGGACGCGCGCAGTGTGCAACACGAACGTGTGGTGCACATTTAAGATTTAGGTTTTGCGTTCTAGCCAAGATCCCAAAATACCCTTGGGCATGCGGATGATGAAGAACACCAGCAAGGCGCCATAGATCAACAGGTCTAGGCCATGAATTTGGTTGCCAATTAAGACCCGCAATACTTCTTGGAGTGCCAGTAAAAATACTGCGCCGAAAGTAGGGCCGAGCATGACAAACATGCCACCAGCAATGACGCCAAAAACCATTTGTAAAGAAATGCCAATGCCAGAGACGGTATCAGGGTTTACATAGGCTTGGTATTGCGCGTATAAAACGCCGCCAAAGCATGTCATGGCTGCAGACAGAACCGTGATTGTCAATTTGGTGCGAGTGACATCAATACCAATCGATGCGGCAGCATCTTCATCTTCACTGACGGCTTGCAGGGCATCGCGCAACATGCTTTGGTCTACTTTACGCCAGACCCACAAAGCGAAAAGCCAGCATGCCAAAACGATGTAGAACCAAACTACGCGGTTTGAAAATTGAAATGACCACAAAGAGGCTGTGGCCTCATCCAGCAAGCCCGGCTTGGGTGTCAAGCCCAATGAACCGCCTGTGACTTCACGTGTTGCCACAATGACCAAGCGCACCACCTCTGCCAAGGCTAAAGTTACAAGAGCGAAATAGTGGCCCACAATTTTGAAACGAAAACACGGGTAGCCTATGACCAGTGCCAGAATAACCGTTAAGACCAACGCAACAAGAGCTCCCGCCAAAGGCGGCACGCCATACTGATTCCACAATAAGACCACGCTGTAAGCGCCAATGCCCAAGAAGGCCCCATGCCCTAGGCTGACCAAGCCAAGGCGCCCCATCAAGGCCCAGCTGGTGTAGATGAAGCCCATCAGCAATGCCATGATGATCAAGTGCAAGGGGTAGGAGCCCAAGCCTAACCAAGGCGCAAGCATCAAGGCCGCCAGCAAGGCGCCAAATTTATAGTTGGAAGAAATAAGAGGCATGTTTTAGTGCCTGCGAAATAAAATACCTTCGGGGCGTATGAACATCATGGCGATGAAGAACACAAAGGCCATCACATAACCCCATTCAATGGCATAGACATAGCCACCCACAGATATGAGCTGGGCAAAAATAAATGCAGCTACAAAGCCACCCAATAAATTGCCTAAGCCGCCCATGACGCAAACCAAAAATGTGATGGGGCCAAACGACAAGCCAATGGCGGGGTGGATGTCGTATTGCAGCACCAACAAACAAGCGGCCAGACCTGCCAATGCGCCGCCCATGGCCGAGGTCATCAAATAAATTTTCTCAGGATTCACGCCCATCAAAGGCATGATGCTGCGGTCTTGGCTGATGGCTCGAATGGCAGTACCCGCGAAGGTTCGGTTCAAGAACAAATAAGTGGCGGCAATGGCTACCATGGCTACGCAAAAAGCAATTAGGCGCGCCATCGACAAGCTGATATCACCCACCATCAAACTTGGCATGCGCACACCTATGTTTTTGAAATCAATGCCAAAGATCACCGTCACCAAAGCTTGTAGAAAAAACAAAACACCGCCCGTGACAAGCAATTGATTGATCGGCTCTGCCGACAAAACCGGCCGAATGATGAACCAATGCATCGCCATGCCCAAAGCGGCCACGCCCACAACGCCTAAGATGAAAGCCACAGCCAAAGGCAGGCCCAACATGGTGTGTGACCAATAGATGGCGTACATGCCCACCATCATCAATTCGGCGTAGCAAATCCAGACCACATCGATCACGCCAAAGATCAGGTTCAAGCCCAAAGACAAGAGTGCCAGCAAGCCCCCGAGCAATAGCCCATTGAGAACCGCTTCGAGTAAAAATATGTCAAAAAATTCCATCACACCCCCAGATAGGCTTTCTGAACTTCATCGCTGGCCAACAATTCGGCGGCAGTTCCGGAAGCGCGAATTTTTCCAATTTCTAGCAGGTACGCACGGTCGACCACCTTGAGCACTTGCTGGATGTTTTGTTCAACAATTAACACGGTATAGCCTTCAGCGCGAATGCGATGCATCAGCTCAAAAATCGATTGCACAATGACGGGCGCTAAGCCAGCTGAAGGCTCATCAAGAAGCAGCAGTTTGGGCCCGCTCATTAAGGCCCGCCCGATGGCACACATTTGTTGCTCGCCACCTGACATGGTGCCTGCCAATTGCTTTCGCCGCTCAGCCATGCGTGGAAATAAGCTGTAAACATACTCCAAGCGCTCTTGCAATTTGGCACGGGCAGCAGGGTTATAGGCCCCTATTTTCAAGTTGTCCTCAACACTGAGACGCGGAAACAAACGCCGCCCCTCTGGCACTTGTGCAATACCCAGTCCCACCACCTCATGCGAGGGCAGGTCTCGGTAGGATTGGCCTTGCATCTGCATGGTGCCAGCGGTGGCTTCAATCAATCTAGAGATGACGCGCAAGAGGGTACTCTTACCTGCGCCATTAGGGCCGATCACGGCTACAGCTTCGCCGGCTTTAACGCTCAATGACACGTCAAACAGCGCTTGAAAACTGTTGTATCCGGCATTGATATTTTTTAACTCCAACATCACGCGTCCTGACTCGACGCATTTCGCGCAACTTGTTGTTGAATACTTTGGGCGTCCGTGCCTAAATACACTTCAATCACCCGCGGGTCGTGGGTGACTTCGGAAGGCGAGCCCTGTGCGATCAACTCGCCGTGGTCTAGCACCAAGCATCGATCTATGACTTTCATCAACACTCCCATGATGTGCTCTACCCAGATGATGGTGATGCCGCGTTCATCGCGAATTCGCTTGAGCATTTGCGCGGCTTGTTCCATTTCTGTTTCGTCTAATCCGCCCAAACTTTCATCGGCCAGCAGCAACTTAGGTTGCGTTGCCAAAGCCCGCGCCATTTCGAGTTTTTTCAAACCTGCCGCGCCAAGCCCATCGACAAGGACCCCAGGGTTGCGTGGCAAATCAATCAAGGACAAGGCGTCATGCGCTCGGCGCTCGGCCTCACCTCTAGTGATGGGTTCACTTGAGCCGTAGAAAGCGGCAAGCGCGGTGTTTTCAAGAATCGAGAGTTTGCGAAAGGGCCTGGGAATTTGAAAAGTTCTGGCCACCCCACGTTTGCAAATATGTGAAGACGACAAGCCCAACATAGGCTGGCCATCAAACATGACATGGCCTGATGTGGGTTCAAACATACCCGCCAATAAATTAAAGGTGGTACTTTTTCCGGAGCCATTGGGGCCAATCAGGCCCACAATTTCTCCGCGCTGGACTTCAAAAGAAATTCGGTTGACGGCGGTGAAGCCACCGAATTTCTTGGTTAGGTCTTGAACAATTAGCACAATCAATTAGCGTATGAATTGCCTTTTGGAAGCGGCATGACAGGGTCACGGCTCTTGATGGCTCTAGGCCAGACCACGTATGTGTCGTTGCCCGAGTACTGATGCACTACGGGGGTAGAGCGTTCGTTTTGGCCAGACATGGGATGTCCTGGTGGGAAAAATTTGACGCCATAACCTTGAATGGTGCCGCCTTCTGGGATGTCAGTTTCTAATGCGGCTTTGCGCAATGATTCTGGGTCGTAGCCACCGTATTTTTTAATGGCGCGCGGCATGACATCGCTCAATAAAATCCAAGTTTGGTTAAAGCCCATGGACACGTGCGTGGGAATCTCGTCAGCTTTCACTTCGGCTTTGTAGCGCTTAATCATCTCAGCTGTCAGAGCGCCCATACCTGGTCTGAGTGTTTTAGGGTCAAGCAGTTGAGCGGCTACAGGGTCCACATTCATGATCAAGTTGGCATCATCTTTGAAAGTTGCAAACAACTTGTCAAATTGACCATGGCCTGCGCCATGACCAATTAGGGCATCCCACTTCAAACCTTGCTCTTTGGCTTGGCGCAAGAACAAAGTAATGTCGGGGTTGTAGCCCGTGTGCAAGATCACATCAGGACGAGCACGGCGCAACTTGGTCACCAAGGGAGACAGGTCGGGGGAGGTTGCAGCGTAGCCTTCTTTCAAGACCACTTGCATTCCCAATTGTTTGCATACTGAGTCATTGCCTGATGCAACGCCTGCACCGTAAGGGCCGTCTTCATAAATGATGGCCACTTTGAGATCTTTTAATTCTTTGCCCAATTTGGCTTTGCTGTTTTCACCTAAAAAGCGGCATGAAGCTTCGCCCATTTGATCAGAGTGAACTTGCGCTCTAAATACGTTTCGCAGGTTCTTGTCTTTGAAAACAGCTGAAGACACGCAGACATTGGCCCACATGAATTTTTTGGCTTGGTCAACGCGCTGGGCCATGGGGACGCATTGGGCAGAAGAGAAAACGCCCATGATGACGTCTACCTTTTCTTGGTTCAGCAAGCGTTCGGTTTCATTGATGGCTACTTCAGTTTTGCTTTGTGCATCGACGTAAATGGGCACAATTCTGTGACCCTCAACGCCGCCGCGTTCGTTGATCAAATCAATGGCGTATTTGGTACCCAGATAGCTGGCATTGGAGCCGCCAGCGGCCAAGGGGCCAGACATATCAAAAATCACACCCACCTTGATTTGTTTGGTTTGTGCCATGGCGGTGCCTGATAACCACAAACTTGACACCATGAGAGCAGAAAGAAATTTCTTGAACATGAAGGATCTCCTTGAGTTGTGCGAGCTCAGCCCATGTGTCGGCAGAGATGGCATTAGCAAAGTAACAAGTTTGCAGCCATTGCAATATGATGAAAACCCTAGGTCTGACTGGAAATGGTAAACATACTTTAAGAAGTTCTGGGATTCCCCCAATTTTGCAGATACTCTTCATAATGAGGACTTAAGTAAGGTCACAAAAAGTAATCAAAATGAAACCCAATAAAATTAAGCAACTATGGGCTCAAGGCAAGCCTGTTAGCTTGGGATGGATCTCCATCGCCAACACCTTTACAGCTGAAATCATGGCCAGACAAGGTTTTGATGCGGTGTGTGTAGATATGCAGCATGGCGTTACGGGCCTGAGCAATTTGATGGAAATGCTGCAAGCAGTTTCAGCAACCGATGCAGCGCCAGTCGTGCGTGTGGGCTGGAATGAACCCGCCGCCATCATGAAAGCCTTGGACTTCGGCGCCTCAGCCATCATTGTTCCCCTTATCAATAACGCCGCGGAAGCCCGTAAGGCAGTTTCGGCTTGCCGCTATCCACCAGTGGGTGACCGTTCGTCAGGCCCTGTCCGTGCTTTGCAAATTCACGGCCCAGATTATTTCTCTAAAGCCAATGACGAAATCCTGTTGATGGCCATGATCGAGACAAAAGAAGGCCTGAACAATTTGGAAGAAATTTGCGCGACACCTGGCGTAGATGTTATTTACATTGGCCCCGCTGATCTTTCTTACGCTTTAGGTATGGCGCCACGCGCTGACAACCCAGATCCGCTTCACATGTCCACCTGCGACCGTATTAAAGAGGTGGCCCATCGCCATGGCAAAAAGGTGTGCATGCATTGTGCAAGCGCTGAGTTTGCAGCAGCATCGGTTAAACGTGGCTTTGATATGGTGATGATCACCTCCGATCTCACATCCATGATTGCTGGTATCAAAAAAGAAATCATCGGCTTTCACGAAGCACTCAAAGCCAGTTAAGGCGCGTTTAGCTGTGCTTTGGCACTGAAGGTGTCCGAATTTTTGTAAATCCCGTTTACAAATCAATTAGATGCCCGTCGAAATCAACACCCCTTTGTCTAGTCACAAACTTGTCATATTTTATTTCTATAATTCAACAATTATTCATCTATTGGCAGGAGGTTCAGCATGAAAGTCGGCATTAATGGCATGGGTCGAATCGGTCGTTTAGCTTTGAGAGCTGCAATGGGCGCAGCAGATCGCCCTGAAGATGATCCTCGAGGATTGAACCGACTTGATGTTGTTCATGTCAATGAACTCAAAGGCGGAGTTGCCGCAACGGCGCACCTGCTGGCCTTCGATTCTGTTCAAGGCAAATGGAAAGCAGACATTCGCCCAGATGGCGATGAGGCCATTCTGATCAAAGACAAACGGATTCGTTACACCTCTTTCGGCACATCTGCCGAAATTCCATGGGGTGAATTGGGCGTAGAAGTTGTACTCGAATGCACAGGGAAATTTCTCACACCTGAAACCATTCAAGGCCACCTAGATCGCGGTGCAAAGCGCGTTATTGTTGCAGCACCTATCAAGGTTGGCGGCGTACTCAATATTGTGGTCGGCATTAACCACGAGTTGTACAACCCTGCCAAAGATTACATCGTCACAGCAGCTTCTTGCACAACCAATTGCTTGGCGCCCGTTGTCAAAGTGATTCACGAAAACTTGGGCATCAAGCACGGCCAGATCACAACCATTCACGACCCAACCAACACCAACTTGGTTGTCGATGCGCCGCACAAAGATTTGCGCCGTGCGCGCAGCGCTATGGTGAGCTTGGCGCCAACGTCAACAGGCAGTGCCACCGCAATTGCACTGATCTACCCTGAACTCAAAGGCAAACTGAATGGCCATGCGGTGAGGGCGCCAGTTCTGAATGCATCTTTGACCGATTGCGTCTTTGAACTTCAACGTTCGACCACAGCAGAGGAAGTTAACGCACTTTTTGAAAAAGCTGCAAATGGACCCTTGCTAGGTATTTTGGGTTACGAAACGCGTCCTTTGGTCAGTGTTGACTATGCACGTGATACCCGCAGCTCAATCATCGACGCGTTGTCGACCATGGTGACTGACGGAACTCTCCTCAAGGTCTATGCCTGGTATGACAACGAGATGGGTTACGCATGCCGTATGGTCGATTTGGCCTGCTACATGGAATCTGTTGGTATTTAAGATGAGCTCTTCTGATCGTCAACTTCCCGTCGTGGTGCCTGCTGTTCGAAATTACATGATCGTCACGGCAGCCTACTGGGGGTTCACGCTCACAGATGGGGCACTGCGCATGCTGGTGCTCCTTCATTTTTACAAACTGGGTTACTCACCCTTCATGCTGTCTTTGTTATTTTTGCTCTACGAAGCAGCTGGAGTGCTTGCAAATTTGATTGGCGGCTGGCTGGCGACAAGATTTGGTATAGCACGCATGCTCACTGTGGGTCTGATGACTCAGATTGTTGGATTCATTCTCTTGTCACAACTTGATCCGAGTTGGACTGCGGCCATGTCTGTTGCTTGGGTGGTCATTGCTCAGGGTATTTGTGGCGTTGCAAAAGATCTGACTAAAACTGCCAGCAAGTCAGCGATCAAGATTACGCAGGCTGAAGCCAAAACCCAAAGTAACGGTCAGTTGTTTAAGTGGGTCGCTTGGTTTACTGGGAGTAAGAATGCCATGAAAGGTTTCGGCTTCTTTCTTGGTGGCGTTTTACTTCAAGCAGTCGGATTTCAGTGGTCGTTGTTAGCCATGGCCGGATTACTGGCTTTGATTTTGATTGGCGTCATCAGCAGTTTGCCTCCCATGATCGGCAAGAGCAAAGCCTCCAAATCAGCCAAAGAATTGTTTTCAAAAAACCAAGGCCTGAATGCACTTTCTGCTGCTCGCGTTGTACTCTTTGGAGCTCGAGATGTTTGGTTTGTCGTGGGAGTACCTGTATTTCTTTATTCTGTTGGCTGGACCTTCACCATGGTGGGTACATTCTTGGCAACTTGGACAATAGGGTACGGCTTAGTTCAAGCCCTTGCCCCCAATATCGTCAAGCGCAGTGAAGACGGTCTTTCGAGGGAAGTACCAGCCGCTCGCTGGTGGTCCTTGGCTTTGGCATTGATTCCGGCTGCCATTGCTGTGATTGTCTGGTATGACGTTCCTAATCTTGAGTGGTGGGTTGTGGGTGGTCTTGGATTGTTTGGATTTGCATTTGCGGTTAATTCCTCAGTTCACAGCTATTTGGTATTGGCCTATGCAGGTTCAGAAAAAGCAGCTGAGGATGTTGGGTTTTACTATGCTGCGAATGCCTTAGGGCGCTTCTTTGGAACCTTGATGTCAGGCTTGTTGTTTCAGTGGGGGGGTCTGATTTATTCACTCATCGGATCTGCTGCAATGCTTTCCATATGTTGGATGGCCACTTTGCGATTACCAGTAAAGCCTATGTTGCAACTCGAAAGTAACAAGGATTCAACATGAACACAGTTGTAACTTCAGCAGACCCACAGTGGGTTGTCAAGGCGCTTTGCGCTTTAGCGCAAATCAACCGGTTGAACGTATTTCGTTTGCTAGTTGTTGCAGGGCAGGATGGCATGTATCCAAGTGATATGGCTGCAGCGCTGGGTGTCCCTTCCAACTCACTCTCTTTTCACCTTAAAGAACTTCTTCATTGCGAACTTGTGTCACAAGAGCGTGAAGGACGAAACCTGCGCTACAGAGCAAACCTGAGTCGTATGCAAAATTTGTTAGTTTATTTAACTGACGAATGTTGCAAAGGCCAAGCATGCTTTGAATTGCCATCCCTTGATTGTCAAGACCCTGTTTTTCGGTGCTAATCAAAAGCTAGGAATTGAAAACTGCATCCCTATCAAAAATTACCTATTTGAGTTAAGCACCAGACGGAAACGCTCGGTATTTTTTGGGGATGTACCGTTACCCCAATTTATAACGTTGGCGGATTATTTTTTTTCGCTCAATATAAATTATCTTTGTATAAATGAGGCTATTTGGGTCAAAACCTTCCTGCTTGTGCGAAGATTTGCGTTTAAAAATTCAGAATTAGCTCGTCATGAAAAAAATCAAAAAAATAGGTGTTTGTTTGCTTGGCTGTTTTTTGGCAACGGGTGCTTTTGCCCAGCACTCCCACGGTAAAGGTAAATTGCAATTGAAATTGGAAGGACAAACACTGATGGGCGAGATGGAAATGCCCATGGAAGCACTTTTGGGTTTTGAGCATCTGCCTAAAAACAAGGCCCAGTCCGAAGCCATGACCCGTCTGCAAAACGCAGCAAAAGACGCTTCCTATTTCATTGAATTGCCTGCAGATGCCAAGTGTCAGCAAAAAGAAGCAAAAGCCGAATCTTCGATGTTCCAAGGTGTTGCCTCAAAAGGCCACAGTGATCTCGATTACAGCTTTCACTTCGTCTGTCTAAATCCCCAAGCGCTCACTAAAATTTCGTTTCCTTTTTTCAAATCTCACATCAAATCGCATCAACTCAAGGTGGAATGGGTAGGGGACAAAGGGCAAAAATCCTTCACTGTTCGCTCAAGCAAACCTTATTTTTCACCATGACCGAATTGGCCATTGAAGTTAAAGATCTTGAGTTTGCTTGGCCTTCTAAGGCCGCTTTTCTTCGCGTTCCCACATTGAGCCTTCAGCAAGGGCAGACCTTGTTTGTGGGCGGTCGCAGTGGCAGTGGAAAAACCACTCTTTTAAGTCTTCTAACGGGTGTGCACTCTGTTCAGAAGGGGCTCTGCAAAGTTTTGGGCTACAACTTGACTGAAATGTCTGCGTCCCAGAGGGATTTATTTCGAGGCAGAAATCTTGGACTAGTGTTTCAGCAATTTAACTTGATTCCTTATTTGACAGTTCAGGAAAATATTGAATTACCCACCCAAATTTTTGCCAGCCGAGCGCAACACGCAATCGACCTACACGGTAGTGTGACTGCTCAAGTTCATTCTTTGTGTGACTCCCTTCATTTGTCTAGGCAACTCATGGCTCGCCCAGCGCATCAGCTGTCTGTG